>JAESFK010000028.1_pt1 | contig 326640 bp, 310 predicted proteins | sample 9269391 | NCBI WGS metagenome assembly JAESFK01 (sample SAMN14506231, study PRJNA617097) | algae metagenome | isolation source: Drouetiella hepatica UHER 2000/2452 and co-occurring heterotrophs from... | place: Slovakia: Slovak Paradise National Park, Hrabusice, Kosice Region | collected... | reverse complement strand
CGAGAGCGCCGGCGGTGATGCGGATCGGGAAGGAGCGCAGCGGGTCGGCGAAGAGGGCCACGACCGTCTGGATGCCGACCCACTTGACGGGCGCGGCCTGGCCGTCGGCCGTCAGCACGAGGTCGCCGATGGCGAGCGTCTCGACCGGCCTCTCGCCCGCAGGCGTCGCGATCCGCGTGCCGGCGAGGAAGCAGACGGTGAACGGATCCGGGTCGATCGTCAGCGTGGAGAGAAAGGTCGGGAAGGCTCCATCCCCGGCCAGCGGTCCAACCAGATAGGTATTGCCATTCGCCTGGGGTGACACGACGACGTACAAATTGCCGTTGACCGTCGTCGTCCCGAGATAATCGGTCGCCTGACCATTGAAGTCGATGGTTTCCGTCGTGTCGAAGGTGGTGCTGCCCGGGTCGTTGTCCGTCAGCGTGTAGCCCGCCGTGAACGATCTTACCTTGATGCCTCCGGCATCGTAGAGCATGTAAAGATCTGCGCTGAAAGTCGCCATGTTCAAAGCTCCCCGAAGCTGGACATGCGGCGCCGACGGCTACCCCGAGAGGGGCGATGGACGCCCCAAGGGGCGGTGCGGCGGTGAGCGTCCGCGCGGCGACGGCAGCGCCGACCGGCGGAGGCAGCCAGGCTCGTTTGCGGCCACCAGACTGGGCGGCCACCAGCCTCGGCGGCCAAACCCGAGCGCCATCGGCCGGGACCGCTCGCATCTGCAACGAGCAGTTCGAGGCGACCATCGGTGACGCGCAGTCAACCGATGAAAATCAGAATCATCCACTCGAGAACGCAGCTATCCTTACAGATAGCCAAGGTAACGCTGAATCATGCATTACCCGGAAATTCTGGCAGACCGACCGGATCGTGTCAACCGAACAGCCATTTCGCAAAAGCGGGTCAAAGCAAGATCGTACGAGGAGTGCCGGTGCGGCGAGGAAATCTGGAGGCCCCGGTGCCTGATCTGGCAAAATCTCGTGCGGCCGACGAAGGGGGCCTACCCGCCGGCGCGGCGGGCGAAGACGATCGCGCTGTCTCGGCACCGTCGCGGACGGACGCCGCGGGGCCTGGTCTTCTCCGCCGACACCGCTCCCGCCGCCGCTGCGTCTCGGCTATGGTCCGCGATGGGGCGGCGGGCGGACTGGATTCGGCGATGGCGGCGGGGGATTCGATGGACGGGCCGGCACAGGGCGAGGCGCCGCGGTTCGCCGTCCATCCGCTCCGGGCGGCGGTGCTCGGCGAGGTGCATGCGCGGCCCTTCCAGCTGCTCGAGGCGCCGCGCACGGTGCTGCACCTCGCCTTCCTCACCGACGCCGCCGGCATCGCCGCCGACCGGGCGCTGCTGTCGGAGATGTCGCTGCGCCTCGGGCTGCCCGGTCCGGGTCCGGATGCGCGGCACGTGGCGATCCCGGTGCTCGGCGGGACGCTCCGCTGGGAGCAGCACACCGAGTTCTCCACCTGGACCTTCGACGTGCGCTGGAGCGGCCGCACACTGCCGCCGCACCCCTTCGGCCCCGGCTTCCGCCAGGCCGGGCCGCTGATGGTGGCGACGCGGCTCGACCTCCTGCCCGAGCCGGCCGACCTCGACGCGGCGCTCACCGACTTCGATCCGGTCAGCCTCTGCGTCGTGCGCGTCGTCGACGGCAACGCCATCGCCGCCACCGACTTCCGCGAGGACGCCGACGGCTTCACCCGCTACCGCCTGTTCGACCACGGGCTCGTGCCGGCCCGGGCCGGCGCCACGGTGCAGCGGCTGCTGGAGATCGAGACCTACCGGACGCTCGCCCTTCTCGGCCTGCCGGAGGCGCAGCGCCTCGGCCCGTCGGTGCGGCGGATCGAGGAGGGGCTCGCCCACGCCTCGGCGGCCATGCGCGAGAGCAAGGGCCTCGCCGACGACAGCGCCCTCCTCGACGAGCTGAGCGAGCTTGCGGCGGCCCTCGAGGCCGACGTCGCCGCGAGCGCCTACCGCTTCGGTGCCACGCGCGCCTACTACGGCATCGTCCGCGATCGCCTCGAATCGGTGCGCGAGGAGCGGATCGCCGCCTATTCGAGCCTCTCGGCCTTCCTGCAGCGGCGCATCGGTCCTGCGATGCGCACCTGCCAGGCGACCGAGGACCGCCAGTCGCAGCTCGCCACCAAGCTCGCCCGGGCGACGAGCCTGCTCAGGACCCGCGTCGACGTCGAGATCGAGCAGCAGAACCGCAACCTCTTGCGCTCCATGAACCTGCGCGCCCGCATGCAGTACCGCCTGCAGCAGACGGTCGAGGGCCTCTCGATCGCGGCGGTGAGCTACTACGTCGTCAGCCTCGTCGCCTACCTCGCCAAGGGCGCGAAGGACGCCGGTCTGCCGATGCCGGAGCCGTCCGTGGCGGCGGCGATCGCGGTGGTGCCGGTGATCCTCGTCCTCTGGCTGGTGGTGCGGCGGATCCGCCGGCGCCACGCCGCCGAGGACCGCAGCGAGGACGACGGCTGAGCGAGACGGTGACGGGATGGCCGGTGGCGCCGGTCACGCGGCGGCGAGGTGACGGCGGGTGGCGATTCAGCGAAGGATCGCGACGAGGGCCTCGTAAGAAAGCCACAAGAGCGGCGATCGGGACGCGCTGCCATTGGGAGTGAGCGCCATGGGGATGCCGGGGCGATGCGCGCACCGCCTGTTCGCCGGCACCACGCTGGTGGCGGCGCTGATGACGGCCGTGCCCGCCGGACCGGCCGGCGCCGTGGCTGCGGACGAGGGGGCGGCCGACCTCAGTGCGGCCGACTCGAGTGCGGTCGCGGGACCCGTCGGCCTGCCCGGCGGCGCGACGCGCGGGCGCGGTGCTGAGGCGCGCGGCCGCCCTGCGGTGAGCATCGGGGGAAGGAGTGTCGCCGTGCGGGACCGGATTCGTCCCGGGCGGCGATGGACGAACAGACGGCGAGAAGAAGCGCCGCGGATCGGAAGGTGACGACATGACGATGCTCGAACGTTGCGGGCGGGGCTTCCTCACGGGAACCGCCATGGTGGCCGCGCTGATGACGGCGATGCCCGTGCCGCGCGCCACAGCGGCGACGCCGGAGGCCCCGGTCGGTCTGCCGGGCGGTGCCAAGAAGGACATCATCTTCATCATCGTCGACGACGTCGGCATCGATCAGCTGAAGCTGTTCGGCTACGGCGGCAACACGCCGGCGAAGATGCCGAACCTTGCGAAGATCGCCGAGCAGGGCGTGATGTTCTCGAACACCTGGGCGATGCCGCAGTGCTCGCCGAGCCGCTCGGTGTTCTTCACCGGCCGCTATCCGGTGCGCACCGGCGTGACGAACGCCATCGTCGACAACCACCTGCCGCAGACCTACCTGTCGTCCTTCGAGACGACGCTGCCGCGCATCCTCTCGGACGCCGGCTACAAGAGCGCGATGGTCGGCAAGTACCACCTCGGCGACGAGAGCGACCCGGCCGGCACCTGCGCGCCCTCGACGCGCGGCTTCGACGCCTTCATCGGCAACCTGACGCCCGGACCACCCTCGACCGACTACACCGCCGGCGGCGTCGACCCCTCCGGCAACCAGTCCTGCGGCTTCTTCCAGACGACCGCCAACGGCGCCTGCTATTCGCTCGGCGCCGACAACAAGATCTCCTGCCAGTACATCCGCGAGAAGAATGCGCGGCCGCAGACGACGCCCTCCGAAACCTGCCTGCAGACCGGCGGCATCTTCACCCCCGGCGAGCGCTGCGGCGCCGACAAGCCGGAAAAGTCGGCCTTCTCGGTCTACAACGCCTACTACGTCTGGCCGCAGGTGACGCTGAACAAGGCGCTCTCCCCCTATGCCGCGCCCCAGTGCACGGAGCAGGAGACGATCCGCCAGTACATGACGACGGTGCAGAGCGACAATGCGGTGGACTGGTGGTCAGACACCCGCGGCCGCAAGATGCTCACCGTCAGCTACAACTCCATGCACACGCCGCTGCAGCCGGCGCCGAACCAGCTCGTCCGCGGCGGCATGCAGGATCCCTACAACTGTCTCGCGCCGATCTCGCCGCGCGGCCTGATCAACGGCATGCTGGAATCGGCGGACGTCGAGATCGGCCGCTTCTTCGAGGGCATCGGCCGGGCCAAGCTGTCGAAGAACCGCAAGACGATCGAGAGCCTCGACCTCACGGGCCTCGCCGTCGTGGTGGTCGGCGACAACGGCAGCTTCGGGCCGACGGTGCGCACCGCCTCCGGCTTCTCGGCGGCGCTGGCGAAGGGCTACGTCTACGAGACCGGCGTGCGCGTGCCGCTGATCGTCGCCGGCGACTTCGTCGTCGAGCCGAACCGGACGGTGTCCGACATCGTCAACATCGCCGACCTGTTCCACCTGTTCGGGGCGCTCGCGGGCGTCAACGTCAACCAGGCGGTGCCGTCGACGACGATCCTCGATTCGAAGCCGTTGCTGCCCTACATCCGCCGGCCGGACCAGCAGCCGATCCGCAAGACGAGCTACACGGAACTCGGCCCGGGCACCTTCTACCCGCAGGATGCCGAGCGCAGCTGGCCGTGCATGACGGCGAACACCTGCAACGACGTGCTGTTCCCGACCGAGTCGCTCTGCATCAACAACAACGGTGTCTGGTACGGCCCGTCCTCGACGGTGCCGGTCGAACAGGCGAAGACCTCGTGCTGCCAGATCATCGACCCCTCCCAGGGCCAGAACATCTTCCCCGTGAGGCAGTACGCGACGCGCGACCAGAGCTTCAAGGTCGTGGAGATGCAGAACACCGACTGCGCAGCGCCGCTCGAGGAGGGCGACACGCCGGCCTTCCCGTGGGCGGAGTACAACCTCAAGACCACCTACGAGTTCTACGACGTCCGCGAGACGAAGCAGAACCCGACGGGCCTCGACAACGACAACCTCGCCGCCGACTGCCCGGACGATCCGACGACGTGCCTGCCGGAGAAGGATCTCGGGCGCTACCAGAAGCTTTACGACGCGATGAAGGCGACCATCGCCTCCGCCGAGCCGGCGGCCGCCTGTGCGGCGATCGGCGACGGCAACATGGACATGGTCGTCGACCAGCTCGACATCGAGGGCTGGAAGTCGTTCCGCGGCAAGGGTCCGAGCCGCTACGACATCAACGTCGACAGCTTCACCGACGGCAAGGACAAGCAGATCATCGAGGCGAACCTCGGCACCGACTGCACGGCCGAGCGGGCGAAGGTGCTGAAGCGGGCGGCGGCCCTGCGCTGAGGCGGCCGGGGAGGGCGCGCCCTCCCCCTCGCCCCCAAACGAAAAGAGGCGCCCGCGAGGGCGCCTCTGCTGCTTTCGGTTGATGGACGTCCGCGTCAGGCGTGGGTTTCGAGGGCGGCGCGGGGCCGCTCGTGTTCCACCGCCGCCTTGCGCACGGCGTCCTGAACCTTCTCGAAGGCGCGCACCTCGATCTGGCGGACGCGCTCGCGGCTGACGCCGAACTCCGAAGAGAGATCCTCCAGCGTCATCGGGTCCTCCGACAGGCGGCGCGCCTCGAAGATGCGGCGCTCGCGGTCGTTGAGCACGCCGAGGGCGCCCTTCAGCATGGCGCGGCGGGCGTCGAGCTCCTCGTTCTCGGCGAGCACGTCCTCCTGGCTCGCCGAATCGTCGACGAGCCAGTCCTGCCACTCGCCGCCCTCGCTCTCGGCGCGGATCGGCGCGTTCAGCGAGGCGTCGCCGCCGAGGCGGCGGTTCATCGAGATGACGTCCTCTTCCGGCACGCCGAGCTTCTCGGCGATGGCCGCCACCTGCTCGGGCCGGAGGTCGCCCTCCTCGAGGGCCTGGATCTGGCCCTTGACCTTGCGCAGGTTGAAGAACAGCCGCTTCTGGTTCGCCGTGGTGCCCATCTTCACGAGGCTCCACGAGCGCAGGATGTATTCCTGGATCGCCGCCTTGATCCACCACATGGCGTAGGTGGCGAGGCGGAAGCCCTTGTCGGGCTCGAACCGCTTCACCGCCTGCATCAGGCCGACGTTGCCCTCGGAGATGACCTCACCGATCGGCAGGCCGTAGCCGCGATAGCCCATGGCGATCTTGGCGACGAGCCGAAGGTGCGAGGTGACGAGGCGCTCGGCCGCAGCGGCGTCGCCGTGCTCGGCGTAGCGCTTGGCGAGCATGTATTCTTCCTGCGGCTCCAACATGGGGAACCGCCGGATCTCGGACAGATAACGCGAAAGCCCGGCCTCGCCGGAGGCGATCACGGGCAGTGCGGGTCGGGCCATCGAAGGCACCCTCCTCCTCTGACGCCCGCCGCCGCAGGGCCGGTCGGGCGGCGTCCCACGGGGGGCACGCGAACCCATTCATATGGGTCTTCGTGTCGAAATCGCGACCCCCGGGCTTCGTTCCGCGATCCTCAGCCCTGCGGCTTGCGCAAGGCTGCCGCAATCGCCGCGAGGTCGGCCGGCAGCGGGCTCTCGAAGCGCAGCACCTCGTCGGTCGCCGGATGGGTGAAGGCGAGCACGGCGGCATGCAGGGCCTGGCGGTCGAGCCCCTCCACCAGCGAACGTGCCGGCTCGGCGAGCTTCGCCGCCTTCGTGCGGAAGCCGGCGCCGTAGTCGGGGTCGCCGAGCAGCGGATGGCCGAGATGGGCCATGTGGACGCGCACCTGGTGGGTGCGGCCGGTCTCGAGCTGGCACTCGACGAGGCTTGCGACCGGCGTGCCGTCCGCCCCGGCGAAGCGCTCGAGGAGCCGCCAGTGGGTGACGGCGTGCTTCGCCGAGGCACTGCGCGAGACGGCCCGGCGGAGGGCGTTGCGCGGATCGCGGCCGAGGGCGGCGTCGACCGTGCCCGACGCGGCGGACGGCACGCCCCAGACGAGCGCGAGATAGCACCGCTCGAGGGCGCCGCTGCGGCCGTGGTCGGCGAACTCGGCGGCGAGGCTCTGGTGGGCGCGGTTCGTCTTGGCGACGACGAGGAGGCCGCTGGTGTCCTTGTCGAGGCGATGGACGATGCCCGGCCGCCGCACCCCGCCGATGCCGGACAGCTGGCCGCGGCAATGGTGGAGGAGGGCGTTGACGAGGGTGCCGCCGGGATTGCCGGGCGCCGGGTGGACGACAAGACCGGCAGGCTTGTCGACGACGAGGAGGTCGGCGTCCTCGTGGACGATCACGAGCGGGATCGCCTCGGGGGCCGGCGTCGCGTCGGCGGGGGCGGGGATGTCGAGCGTGAGGCGCGCCCCGGCGGGCAGGCGCAGCGCCGCGTCGGCCGCCGGGCGGCCGTCGACCGTCGCATGGCCGGCCTTGACGAGGGCCTGGACGCGGGCGCGGCTGAGGGCGGAGGCGGCCGCGAGGGCGACGTCGAGGCGGGTGCGGGCGTCCGCCTCGGCGACCACCGCCTCGACGGTGCGCGCGGCGTCGTCGGCCGGGGCGTCCTCGCCGGGGGCCGCGTCCGCCTCGTCGTCTTCGTCCGCTCCGGGCGGGAAGACGTCCTCGTCCGGCGCCTCCGGCTCGTCCGGGACGTCCTGTGCGTGGGGGGCGTCCGGCCCCTCTGCCGCGGCGGTTTCGCCTCCCGGCGTCCGCCGTGCGGCGCGCCCGCGCGCGATCTCGCCAACCCTTCGCCCGCGTGCCATAAGGCGCCGATGTCCTTCCTGTCCTCGCGCCCCTCCCCCGCCGTGGAAGACCCGGAAGAGCCGCCGCTCGACCCGGCGGTGGAGCGGGTCCACCAGAAGCTGCGCACCCTCCTGCGCATCTCGACGCTGGTGATGGTCGCCGGCCTCATCGCCGTGTTCGCCGCGATCCTCTACCGCGTGACGCGCGACGGCGATAGCGGCCGTCCGATTGGCGAGGTCACGGTGCCGGCCCCAACCGGGGCGTCGATCGCCTCGGCGAGCGCCGACGGCGACCGGCTGACGCTCGTCGTCGACGAACCGGGCGGCGGCCGCCAGGCGGTGGTCGTCGATCTGGCGACCGGCCAGGTGATCGCCCGCGTCCGGCTCGTCACCGGCGAGGCGGGCGCCCCGGCGGGGAACTGACGGCCCTCGCGTTCGCGCGTCTGGCACGCGCGGCCCCTTCCGCGAGGGGCGCCGCGCGTTAGAGTGGCGCCGCGATCCCCGAGGAGACGTCCATGCCGTCCGAGACCCTGCCTGTCCAAGGCCGCCGCGCCGGCCGCTCTCGCACGTTCGCGTTCGCGGTTCTCGGCGCCGGGCTGCTGCTCGCCCCACCCGCCCTCGCCGACACGGCCTCGGACGCCGACGCGGCCGTGAAGGGCTGGCTCGAGGCGGTCGCGACCAACGACGAGAACCGGATCGCCGCGGTGCTCGCGCCGGAGTTCCAGATCCTGCGCTTCGACGGGCGCGGCTATGCGCGCGCCGACTATCTCGCCAGCGGCTTCCCGCGGCAGATGCGGCTGCCGGTGGCGCGCGATCTCGTCGCCACCGAGGCCGACGGCGTCCTCGTGGTGCGCTACGTGCTCGACGTCGAGCAGACGGCGAACGGCGTGACTCGGACGGACGCGGCGCCGCGCCTCACCGTCTTCCGCAAGGTCGGCGACCGCTGGCTGGTGGTCGCCCACGCCAATTTCGCGCCGATCGCGAAGTAGGGGCGAAGAGGCGTTCGGTAGGGGGGCGTGAAGGGCGGATCGCCGCCCTCGGGTGGTGTGGCATCCAGAGGTGGAAAGACGCCCTGCGCCGAGTTTGCGGCGCCCCCCTCCCTACCCTCCCCCGCGAGGGGGGAGGGTTTTCATCATGCTTTCTGGCAGATCTCAAATCTCTGTGCGAACCCTTCCCCCCTTGGGGGGGAAGGTAGGGAGGGGGGGGCCGCCGCGCATGCCGCCTTCGCCATCGGGCGAGAGACGGCCCACGGCTGACGGCGGTCCGCAGTGTCGGCGCTGCCGGCTGATCGCGGGCGACGCCGCCTATCCCGCGCCGGCCCCGCTCTTCACCACCGCCGTGCCGTCCACCGTGCGGTGGCGCCAGTCGTATTCCATGTAGGCGGCGGTCTCGATCGCCTGCTCGGTGCCGTGCAGTTCGGCGACGAGGTGGAGGGCCGCGTCGATGCCGGCGGAGATGCCGGCCGACAGCACGATGCGGCCGTTGTCGACGACCCGGGCCGCCTCGAGGATCTCGGTCGCCGGGGCGACGGCCCGCAATTCGCCGAGGGCGCCGCGATGGGTGGTGGCCTTGAGGCCGTCGATCAGGCCGGCCCGGGCGAGGACGAGCGCCCCCGTGCAGACCGACAGGAGCCGTTCGACGTTGCCGGCCCGCTCGCGGACGAAGGCGAGGGTGGCGGCGTCGTGCATCGCCTGACGCGTGCCGTAGCCGCCGGGGACGACGAGGATGTCGGCGGCCGGGCAGTCCTCGAAGGCGTGGTCGGGGTTAATCGAGAGGCGGTTGCGGGCGAGGACCGGGCGTTTCTCGCGCGCCACGGTGAAGACCTCGAAGAGCCCGGCGCCGCCGCCGCGCTGGCCGGTGACGGCGAACACCTCGAAGGGGCCGGCGAAGTCCATCACCTCGACCTCGTCGAACAACAGGATCGCCACCCGTCTCGCCATCGCGCCCGCTCCTCCGTGCCGTCCAGGCGAGTGTAGCCGATCCGCCGGTGTGTTCAGAGGAGAGTGTGCAGGGCCGCGAGCGGGGCGCGGTCCTCCGGGCGGCGGATCGGGAAGGCGGCGAGGAACCAGTCGAGCACGGTCGCCGGCGTCGCCGGAGCCTCGCCCTCCCAGACGGGCGCCACCGCCTCGCAGAGCGCCGAAAGGGCCGCGGCGGCCTCCTCCCGCCGGCCGAGGGCGAGGAGGGCGGCGGCGCGCCAGCCGGGGGTGTCGCGGATGACGTCGTTCGAGCGCTCGGCCGAGCGCAGCGCCGCCTCGAGGTCGCCGCCGAGGACCTGCACCGCAGCGACGTGCGACCACTGGTAGTCGAGGAACATCGGCGTCAGCTGCGTGGCGCGGGTGACGAGGCGCCGGGCCTCGGCGCCGTTGCCCATGAAGGCGAGGCCGAGGGCGGCGGAGACGAGGGTGGTCGGGCTGTTGGGGTTGAGCTCGGCGGAGAGTTCGTAGTGCACCTCCGACTGGTCGAAGCGCTGGGCCATCGCCGCGGCCCAGCCGACGACGAGATGGTTGCGCGCGTCGAGCGGGTCGGCGGCGACGGCCTTCTGGGCAAGCTCGAGGGCGCGCCGCGTGCCGGCCGGGTCGAGCCGCGCGCCGGGCCGCACGAGATGGCGGGAGGTGTGGACGCTCGCGAGGCTCGCATAGGCGGCGGCGAAATTCGGGTCCTCGGCGATGGCGTGCTCGAAGAGCCGCGTCGCCTCGTCGTCGGCGGCCGCCGTCCAGCGGGTGAGGAGGTGCTCGCCGCGCAGCCACGCGTCGTAGGCGGGCAGGGCGCCGCCGCGCTGCTGCAAGGCGCGGGCGAGGCGGTCCTGCGACAGGTAGATCTGCAGCGAGGCGGCGATCTTGCCGACGAGGCGCTTCTGCGTCTCCGTCCAGTCGGCGAGCGACAGGGCGAAGGCGTGGCTCCAGACGACGCGGCGGGCGGCCGGCTCGGCGAGGGTGACGAAGAGCTCCACCTCGCCCTCGCCGCCGGCGGAGACGGCCGTGAGCAGGTAGTCGAAGCCGGAGGCGTCGGCCTCCTCGGTCGTTTCGACGATGGCGAATTCGCGGAACTTCGAGAGGTTGGCGATGAGGTCGGCGCGGAAGCCGGAAACGGCGGCGCCGAGGTCGTCGCGGTGCGGCTTGAACGCCCCGACGGCGACGCGCGGGGCGCCGCCGCGCCGCGGGGCCGGTGCTTCCTCCATCGCGGGCGCCGCCTCGGCCGGACGCAGCAGCGCCGCCGTCGCCGGGCTCGGGGCGAGGCGGTAGCGCTTGCGCAGCACCTTGCGCAGGGCCTCGTAGACGGCGATGGCCGCCGGGGCGTTGCCGAGCGCCATGTGGTGGCGGATCAGGGCCTGGGCGGCACCCTCGTGGCTCGGCTCGAGCAGGAGGAGGGCGGACGCCGCCTGGCGGACGGCCGGCTCGGCGGGGGCGAAGCGCTCCAGCATCTGTTCGAGGGCGGCGCTCGCCTTCGAGCGCTGGCTGTGGCGGGCGACCTCGAGCCAGGCGGCGAACAGCGGGCTCGCCGTCTCGAGGCCGCGCAGGATGGCGCGCGGCCAGTCGGCCCGGTCGAGCAGCAGGCTGTCGATCTTGCCCTTGTCGAGGTTGTCGATGACCTGGGCGAGGTCGATCTCGGTGCGGGCGGGGTCGAGGCCGATCATGCCGCCGCGGCGGACGACGCAGGCGGCGTCGCCGGACGCCGTCGCCCGGTCGACGGCCGCCGCGCAGCCGGCGAGGGCCTTGCGGGCCTCGGCGAGCGGCCGGTCGGGCCAGATCAGCGCGGCGACACGGTCCTGGGACTCCTGCCGTCGGCCGGCGAGTGCGAGATAGCCGATCAGCGCCTGCGCCTTGCGCGAGCGCAGCGTCACCGGGTCGCCCCGTTCGGTGGCGAGCGTCAGGCCGTCGAACACGGCGACGGCGAGGTGCGAGGTCTGCCGCCGCCGCTGCGCGCCCACCTCGCCGGCAACGACGTGGTAGATCGACACCGGCTCCGGCATGTTCTTCAGGGCGACACGGCCGCCGAAGTGGAAGCCGTAGTCGGAGTTGCTGCGGGCCGCCTGGTAGACCTCCTCGGTGACGCAGACGCCGCCCGGCTCCGCCTGGCTCTCGATGCGGGCGGCGAGGTTGACGGCGTGGCCGAAGACGTCGCCGCCGCGCAGCCGCACCTCGCCCATGTGGAGGCCGATGCGGAAGCGGCCGGAGACCGTGCCGGCGCCCGCCTCGGCCATCCGCACCTGCATCGTCATGGCGTACTCGACCGCCGAGAGGGCGCTGTCGAAGAGGATCAGGACGCCGTCGCCGGTGTTCTTGACGAACACGCCGCCGTACTCCGGGCAGAGCTCCTGGAAGAGGGCGAAGCAGCGGGTGACGAAGTCGATCGTCGTCAGCTCGTCCGCCGCGGTGAGGCGGCTGAACTGCTGCAGATCGGCAAACAGGATCGCCCGGAGCTTGGTTCGTTCCATGGTCCGCTGGTAGGCTGGCCGGAACTGTCGACGGCGGCGCAAGTGTCGGCAGTTTCGGGGGAATTGCAAGCAACGATGGCGCGACGTCCGGTCCCGATGAGCGCAGGGCAGGCAAGGAGCGGAGCCGCATGACGACCTCTGCGCCGACCCGCGCGGCGGACCTCTTCGAGGTGATCGAGCTGCCAGGGGGCGGGGGGCCGGTGCGCTGCGCGGTGGCGCTGCCGGGCGAGCGGCTGCGGGCGCTCGAGGGCTTTCCCGCCGCCGCGACCCCGGAGGCGGGGCGGATGGCGAGCGGCCGCGGGCTCACCGCTGGCGCCGCCCGGCGGAGCGCGCTCGGCGAGGCGGCGGAACTCGTCAGCGCCTGCGCGTGGGGCGACGAGGCGCTGGTGACGGCGACGATGGCAGAGATCGGTCCGACCGCCCTTGCCCCTGCCGCGCTCACCGGCTTCAGCGATCGCCAGATCGCCGGGCGGGAGGCGTGGAACGCCCGCCACGGCGGCTTCGACTGGCGGCCGCAGCCGTTCGACCCGGCACGGCCGATCGCCTGGATCGCCGTCGCCGACGCCTTCGGGGGGCGGTCCGCCTTCGCGCCGGCGGACGCGGTGCTGATCGGGCGACGCGAGCCGGGGGACGCGGAGGCCGTGGCCGTCGCCGACAGCAGCGGCTGCGCGGCGGGCGAGACGGCCGAGGCGGCGAGGCTCGCGGCAGTGCTCGAGCTCGTCGAGCGGGACGCGGCGGGCCGCTGGTGGTACGGCGGGCGCCACCGCCCGCCGGTCCTTCCGGAGGCCGCCGGACTGCCGGCGCCGCTTGCCGGCTTCCTCGCCGGGCGGGCGCGGCGAACCGTGCTCTTCGACCTCACCACCGACCTCGGCGTGCCGGTGGTCGCAGCCGTCTCGGCGGAGGGGGACGGGCGGGACGTGGCGCTCGGCTTCGCCGCCCGGCTCGACGCGCCGGCGGCCGCGACCGCGGCGGCGACCGAGATGCTGCAGATGGAGGTGGCGCTCGCGGCCGCCCGCGAGCTCGGCCGGGAGGCGGCCGACTGGTGGACCTGGCGCCGGCGCGTGACGATGGCCCTGCCGCCACTCGATGCCGCCGGACGGCTCCCCCCGACGCCGCTCGTGGATGCGTCGCCCCTTACGGGCCTTGCGGCGGTGCTCGGGGCGCTCGACCGCGCCGGCATCCCGCTTTGGACCTTCGACCTCACCCGCCCGGCGATCGGCATGCCGGTGATGCGGGCGCTGTCGACGGCGCTCTGCCACCTGAAGCCGCGGTTCGGCCGCTCGCGCCTCGCGGCCGTGGACCCGCACGACGCCGGGCGGATCGCCGTCGGGCGGGCGCGGCGGGTGCCGGTGCTCGTCTGACGCCCCCGGACAACGTCGTTTCCGCTACACGCAAGCCGTGCGATAGTGCCGCCGTTTCCCGGCGCCGGGCGGCTTTTCCCGCCCGCTGCGCCCGCGGCACCGGCCTTGCGGTGCCCCCGGCGAGGGCATGACATGGCGGCTCGTCATGGTGGAGGACTGCGCGTCGTCGCCGAGCCCGCCGCGAGCGGGGCCGGCCACGCCTACGTCGTCCACGGCGACTGGGGGCCGGTCGATCCCGGCACGGCGGCCTTCGATCCGGACGCCGGGGTGGTGCGCATCGCCGATCCGGAAGCCGGTGGAGCCATCCGGGCGATCCGCGCGGTGCCGTTCGAGCGGCTGTTTCCGGAGACCGGGACGCCGCGTCTGCCGGATCTCGATGCGCTTCGTGCGCTCGGCGAGGCGCTGACCTTCCGCGACCACGACGACGCGGCCGACCGGGAGACCGACATTCCGGCCGCCTACACCTATTTCAGCCAGTTCGTCTTCCACGACATCACCCACTGGAAGCCGCCGCGGGGGACCGGTCCGCAGGCGGGCCTCCGCGACGCGGCCCTCGACCTCGACAGCGTGCTCGGTTTCGAACCGGCCGAGCGGCCGGACGGCGCCGGCCCGCTGCCGCTCGGGCTGACGGCGCGCGATCCCACCGGCTGTGCCTTCGCCGCCGACCTGCCGCGCTCCCCGTGCGGCGCGGCGCTCGTGCCCGACGGCCGCAACGACGACAACCTGGCGCTCGCCCAGGTGCATGTGGCGATGATCGCCTTCGTGAACGCCGTGCGGCAGGCGGTGGGACCCTCGGGCGGTGCGGCGGCGCTCGCCGCCCTGCACCTGCAGTCGGTGGTGCTGACCGACTCCCTGCCGCGCCTCGTCGACCCCGACGTGCTCGAGGACGTGACGGAGAACGGCCGGGCGATCGTCTGGCCGGACGGCCGGGCCAGCGGCCTTCCCTTCCACGTGCCGCTCGAGTTCGTCGCCGCCTGCGGGCGCTTCGGCCACGCGATGGTGAAGTACCGCTACGACTGGAACGCCCACCACCCGGGCGCCGGCGCGCCGGCTTTCTGGGAGAGCACCCACGCGAGCACCGACTATCCCATGCGGATGCTCGACTGGAGCTGGGTGACCGACTGGTCGCGGCTCCTGCCGGCCGAGGGCGAGACGGCGGCCGGCCACGGGCCGGGCGGGCGCTGGCCGCTCCGGGCCGCCGCCCTGTCGAGCCGGCTCGCCGAGCCGCTCAGGCGGATGCCGGACGCGGCCCTGCCGCCGCCCGGGCCGGGCCAGGCGCCGCTGTCGGCGAACCTCGCCACCCGCTCGCTCGAGCGCGCCCATGCGCTGCGGATCGCCAGCGGGCAGGCGGCAGTGCGGCGGATGAACGAGCGGCTCGCCGCCCTCGGGCGGCCGACCGTGCCGCTGCTGTGCCGCGACGACATCCTCGCCGGCGAGGGCGAGGCGGCGCGCGCGCTGCTCGTCGCCGAGGGACCAGGCGGGGCGCGGCTCTGCGACGAGACGCCGATGTGGCTCTACGGGCTGAAGGAGGCGGAGGCCCAGCAGGGCGGCCGCCGCCTCGGCGCCTTCACGAGCCGCATCGTCGCCGAGACACTGCACGCGGCGATCGCCGCGGCCTCGCCGTCGATCCTGGCGCGCGACGGCGGGCGGCCGGAGATTGCCTGGCGTCCCGACCCGCGGCTGCGGCCGGGGCGGCCGGACCGCTACGGCCTGCGCGACCTCGTCGCGTTCGCCGGCCTGCTCGAACCGCTGATGGCGGCGGAGGCCATCGCCTGACCGTCGATGGGGCCTGTTTCAGAAGGAGGGGACGACGATGTCGGTTTTCAGGATCTTCAAGGGCGGCAACGACTACGAGGCCGAGTTCAAGGGCACGGCCATCGCCGGCGAGGTGTTCGGCGAGCTGTGGGGCAAGAAGAAGCCCGACGGCAAGCCCGCCATCAAGCCGGGGCAGATCTACGAGGAGCTGATCTTCACGCTCATCAAGGACAAGAACTGTGACGTCGAATACAACAAGGACGGGCAGAACTACCCGGTCAAGGCGGTGAAGGCGGGCGGCAAGAAGATCCTCTATTACGAGATCGGCGGTGAAGAACGCCCGATCGACCTGAAGGTGGTGCAGGACGACGACGACGACGACGTCATCTACATGGTGGTGCCGTACAAGCGGAACGTCGACTACACGGCCGGCTACCTGTCGGACGCGGTCGGCAAGCTCGACGGCAGCGACCCCCTGAACGAGAAGAAGAAGTTCCTCTTCGGCATGCTGCTGCTGAAGCGCTGCCGCTGAACGAACGGCGACGTCGGCGGCGGCTCAGTCGATGATGTGGTAGCCGCCGTCGACGTAGATCACCTGCCCGGTGATGAGCCGGGCCGCGTCGAGGGCGAGGAAGGCGGTCGCCGCGCCGACGTCGTCGATGCCGGCGAGGGCGCGCGCCGGCGCCTTTCCCTTCGCCTTCTCGAGCAGGCTGTCGAACTCGGGGATACCCGAGGCGGCGCGGGTGGCAAGGGGGCCGGGCGAGATGGCGTGGACGCGGATGCCCTTCGGGCCGAGTTCGGCGGCGAGGTAGCGCACGGCGCTCTCGAGCGCCGCCTTGGCGACGCCCATGACGTTGTAGTGCTCCACCACCATCTGCGAGCCGTAGTAGGTCATCGTCAAGAGCGTGCCGCCGTTCGCCATCAGGGGCTCGGCGAGGTGCGCCATGCGGATGAACGACCACACCGACACGTCCATCGTCTTCAGGAAGCCGTCGCGCGGCACGTCGGTGACGCGGCCGCCGAGCGCCTCCTTCGGCGAGAAGGCGATCGAGTGGAGGACGAAGTCGAGGCGTCCCCATTCGGCGGCGATGCGCTCGAACACCGCTTCCATCTGGCCGGGCTCGGCGACGTCGAGCGGCAGCACGAGCGAGGCGCCGAGCTCCTCCGCCAGCGGCGCGACGTGCGGCTTCGCCTTGTCGTTGAGGTAGGTGACGGCGAGGTCGGCGCCGAGTGCGCGGAAGGCGCGGGCGCAGCCCCATGCGATCGAGCGGTCGTTGGCGATGCCGACGACAAGGCCCTTGCGGCCCTCGAGGAGCGTCGTGGCGGGAAGGGGCGTCACGGCGGGGACCTCCGTCAGGCGCGCGGCGAGTCTTCGACCAGCGCGAGGGTGTGGCGGGCGATCATCAGTTCCTCGTCGGTCGGCACGACGAGGAGGGCGACGCGGCTGTCCGGCGTCGAGATCACCGTCTTGCCGGCTTCGTTCGCCGCCGCGTCGAGGGTTGCCCCGAGCCAGCCGAGGCGCGCGGCGATGCGGGCGCGGATGACGGCGGAGTGCTCGCCGATGCCGGCGGTGAAGACGAAGGCGTCGAGGCCGCCGAGAGCGGCGGCGAGCTCGCCGGCGGCGAGCGCCGCCCGGTGGACGAAGTGGTCGATGGCGAAGGCGGCGGCGGGATCGTCGCTGTCGACGAGGTCGCGCACGTCGTTGGAGACGCCGGAGAGGCCCTTGAGGCCGGAGCCGCGGTAGAGGAGGTCGGTGACTTCGCCGACGCTCATGCCCTTCTGGTCGAGGAGGTAGAGGACGACGCCCGGGTCGAGCTGGCCCGGGCGGGTGCCCATCGGCAGGCCGTCGAGGGCGGTGAAGCCCATGGTGCTCGCGATGCTGCGTCCGCCCTGGAGCGCGCACATCGAGGCGCCGCTGCCGAGGTGGGCGACGATGACGCGGCTGCCGGCGACCTCGGGCGCCACGGTGCGCAGCCGCTCGGCGATGTACTCGTAGGAGAGGCCGTGGAAGCCGTAGCGGCGGACGCCCGCCTCATAGAAGGCGCGGGTGATGGCGTAGCAGTCGGTGTGGGGGGCGTGGCCGCGGTGGAAGGCGGTGTCGAAGCAGGCGACCTGCGGCAAGTGGGGCGCGATCTCCATGGCGAGGCGGATCGGCGCGAGGTTGTTCGGCTGGTGGAGGGGCGCGAGGTCCTGATAGTGCGCCAGCTTGTTGAGGATCTCCGGGTCGATCAGCACGGCGTCGGTGAAGTCCGGCCCGCCGTGGACGACCCGGTGGCCGATGGCGGCGAGGGTGAAGCCGCCGAGCGAGCGCAAGAACGCCTGGACCGCGTCGATGGCGGCCGGCAGGTCCGGCACCTCGGCGGCGGTGAAGGTGCGCTCGGCGAGGCTCTCGCCGTCGCCGTCCGCCGCCTTCAGGCGCGGCTTGCCGCCGACGCCGTCGAGCTGGCCGCGGACACGCCGCTCGAGCCCGCCGTCCACGATGGCGAAGACCTGGAACTTCAGGCTCGAGGAGCCGGCGTTGACGACGAGGATGGACTGCACGGCGGCCTCCGGGGAGCGGCGGGGTCGCCTCACACCGCCGGCACCGCCGCCGCCCGCCGGAGCGCCCGCGCATAGAGCGAGGCGACGGCGCAGGAGGCGAGGCGGGTGCGGACGCTGTCGGCGCGCGAGGTGAGGACGATCGGCACGCGGGCGCCGAGGACGACGCCGGCCGCGTCGGCGTGGGCGAGGAAGGTGAGGTTCTTCGCCAGCATGTTGCCGGCCTCGAGGTCCGGCACGACGAGGATCTGGGCCCGCCCGGCGACCGGCGAGACGATGCCCTTGATGCGCGCCGCCTCCGGGTCGATGGCGTTGTCGAAGGCGAGCGGCCCGTCGACGAGGCCGCCGGTGATCTGGCCGCGGTCGGCCATCTTGCAGAGCGCCGCCGCCTCGATGGTGGAGGGGATCTTGGTGGTCACCGTCTCCACAGCCGACAGGATCGCGACGCGCGGCACCCCGAGCCCGATGCCGGCCCACAGGTCGATGGCGTTCTGGACGATGTCGCGCTTGTCGTCGAGGTCGGGGAAGATGTTGATCGCCGCGTCGGTGATGAACAGCGTCTCCTCGTGGCCCGGCACGTCCATGATGAAGACGTGGCTGATGCGGCGCGCCGTGCGCAGGCCCGTCGCGGAGGCGGCGACCTCGCGCATCAGCTCGTCGGTGTGCAGGCTGCCCTTCATCAGGAGCTCGCCCTTGCCCTCGCGGATGAGGGCGACCGCCTGTGCGGCCGCGGCGTGGCTGTGCGGGGCGTCGACGATCGCGCAGCCCTCGAGGGGGATGGCGTGGGTCTCGGCGACGGCGCGGATCTTCGCCTCCGGCCCGACGAGCACGGGCTCGATCAGGCCGGTGGCCCGGGCCTCCAGCGCGCCGCGGAGGGACGTCTCGTCGCAGGGATGGGCGACGATGGTGACGGCCGGGTCGCCGCCGCCGGCGCCGGCGATCAGCCGGTCGTATTTCGACGGCGCCTCGAGGGGCATCGGGACGTCGGCCAAGCGGGGCTCCTTCTTCTCGTGCGTCACGAGGCCCGCCGGGACGGGCTGTCCGGAACGAGCCGCAGAGGCTCGGTGCCGAGGCCGAACAGGCGCGCCATCTCGGCGAGGCGGGCCGCCGATGCCGGCGTCAGCGGCCCGGCCGCCTCCACCACCTCGGTCAGCGCAGCGAAGGCCGCCCGCCGCTCCCCGGCGTCCGCCGGCAGCATGGCGGGGATCGCCGCGAGCGCCGACCGCTCGTCGAGGACGATGAGGAAGAACTGCGTCCGCACAAGGGCCTTGAAGGCTTCCACCGGCAACGGACCAGTGGCGCCGGTCTGCTCGTAGCGGCGGCGGATGGCGGCGATGGTGAGTTCGCTCGCCGAGCCGCGGGCCATGCCGACATAGATCAGGGCCCGGATGAGGGCCTCGCGCGTGCCGCCAACGGTCATCTCGGCCTTCAGCTCGGCGATCCGCCGCTCGACGAGGGCGCGGTGGAGGAGACTGCCCGCTGCCCGGCGGGGCCGCGCCGCCTGCGGGTCGACGCCGACGGCGGCCTGCAGCAGCGGGTTGCCGTAGACGGCGCGGAAGGTCTCCTCGGACAGGTGCTCGGCCGTGCGGCGCCAGGCGTCGAGGGCCGCGACGATGTGGGTCGACGCCTGTTTCTCCAGCGCGAGGAACGGGTTGTCGGGGGCGACCGGCCTCCGCTCGGCACGCACGCGTGTGGCGGTCGGCTTCACCCAGGCGAGAAAGGGGTTGGCATCGCCGAACATCTCGTAGGAGAGGCGGAGCGGATGCAGCTTGCGCATCGCCTCGGCGGCGGGCGGCGTCACCATCGCGCGGACGAAGGGCTGGGCGAAGGCACGGTAGAGGGCGAGGTTGATCTCCGAGACGCGGGCGGCGGTGGCGAAGCGTCGCTCGTCGGCGGCGTCGTTGCCGCCGAGGGCGCGGATGTCGTCGAGGGTGCGGGCCTCGCAGCGCATGATCCACTCGCCGGTGGCGAGGGCGGCCTCGCCGGCGGCCCCGGCGGCGGGCTCGAAGATCGCCTCGTAGAGCCCCGGCGGCAGCACGTCGATCATGTCGATGTTGGAGGCGAACTCGCCGTGTTCCTTCCGCGCCACCCCGGCGGAGACGAAGATGCCGAGATGGCCGACGGTTTCGTGCACCGTGTAGACGATGGTCTGGCCGAAGGCGCGGATGGCGTCGACGCTGTCGTAGAGGTCGAGAATCCAGTCGAGCGCCTGCTGCGGCGGGGTGATGTTGTCGCCCTTCGAGCAGAACACGACGATCGGCGAGCGGATGTTGCGGAGGTCGATCGCGGTGCCGTCCGATGTGCGGATCTCGCCGGCCGCGAGCCGGTTGCCGACGAACAGTTCGTCGACGACGAACTGCATCTCCTCGGCGTTGAGGGTGACGTGGCCGCCCCACCAGCGCTCGAAGCCGAGATAGCGCTCCGCCTCGGTGTCGACCTTCGAATAGAGGTTGTACTGCTTCGACCAGAGGGTGTTCGCCGGGTTCTGGTTCTCGAAGTTCTGGACGAGCCACGCGCCGTCGAAGATGCCGGCGCCGAGGTCGCCGGCAAGCGCCGTCAGCCAGCTGCCGCCGAGGAGGCCGCCCGAATAGCGCATCGGGTTCGCGCCCTTCACACCCGCCCAGTAGGAGAGCGGCGAGCCGGCGAGGATAATCGGGCCGAACAGCTCGGGCCGGAGCGATGCGAGGATCGCCACGGCCCAGCCGGCCTGGCAGTTGCCGATGACGCAGGGCTTCTCGCGCGCCTCGGGGTGGCGGGCGATGACCGTCTCGAGGAACACCGCTTCGGCGCGGGCGACGTCCTCGATCGTCTGGCCGGGCATCGGGTCCGGCAGGAAGCCGACGAAGTAGCAGGGGTGGCCGGCGGCGAGGGCGACGCCGATCTCGCTGTCGGCCTTGAAGCCGCCGATGCCGGGGCCGTGACCGGCGCGCGGGTCGACGACCACGAACGGCCGCCGCGCCGGATCGACGGTGACGCCCTCCGGCGGAATGATGCGGGCGAGGGCGTAGTTCACCGGCCGCGGCAGGGTGCGGCCGTCGCAGACGATCTCGGCGGCATAGTCGAGGACGTGCGGGGCCGTCTTCGCCATGTGCTCGCGGTACTGCTCGGCCCGGCGCTCCATCACGTCGAGGAAGAGGACGGAGCGCTCGGCCGCGTCGGCAAGATAGTCGGAGGCTGCCGCGACGGCCGCGAAGGGAGGGGGAACGGGGTTCGGATCGGACATCGGCCTCTCCTTCCTGCGGTCTGGTGCGCCTGCGGCAGGATCCATGCTGCACCACAGCATGGAGGGCGACCAGAGGCCTTGACGGAGATCAAGCGCACGGCGGTGTCGGGACGATGAACCTTCGCGTTGCCGCCGGTCACGATCCGGTGCCGGTATCGCGGCGGAAGGCGGCGAGGGCGTCCTGCAGATCGTCGAACAGCATCGTCGCGCCGATGCGCTCGATGAAGCCGGTGCGCTCCAGCAGCGCCCGCGCCTCGGCGTGCAGCTCGACGAGGCCGAGGGCGATGCCGCGGGCCTCGAGCCGGCCGGCGAACTCGTCGAGGGCGGCGGCGCCGGTCGAGTCGATCTGCACGATCGCGCTCGCGTCGAGCACGAACCAGCGCGCGTCCGGCCCGAGCCCGTCGGCGATGGTGGCGAGGCGCCCGCCCACATAGTCGGCGTTGTAGAAGAGGAGCGTTCCTTCGACGAGGCAGAGGGTGAGGCCCGGCACCGGCCGGGCCGCCGGCACGCGGTGCAGCTTGTAGAAGCCGTCGCGACCCTCGACGCGGCCGAGCAGGGCGTCGCGCGGGTACATGCTCTTGACGAGCAGGTAGACGAGCGTCGCCACCACGGCGACGACGACGCCGTTCAGCACGCCGAAGCTGACGGCGCCGCCAAGGGCGATCATGGCGAAGGCGAACTCGATCCGGCTCACCCGCCACAGCCGCTTCAGGCTGGTGACGTCGATCATGCCGAGGGCGGCGGAGACGAGGATCGCGCCCAGCGCCGGAATCGGCAGCAGGGCGAGCGGCTCGGCGAGGAACAGGAGCGTCGCCACCAGGGCGGCCGCCGAGACGAGGCCGGCGACCTGCGAGCTGCCGCCGACGGCGATGTCGATGGCGGTGCGCGAGTCCGAGGACGTGACCGGAAAGCCGCCGGCAAGACCGGCCGCGAGGTTGGCGCTGCCGAAGCCGACGAGCTCGGCGTTCGGGTCGACACGGTCGCCGCTGCGGTCGCCGAACGAGCGGGCGGTGACGATGCCGGAGCCGAAGGCGACGAGGAACACCGCCCCGGCGCCGAGCAGGAGGGGGCCGAAAGGCATGCCGTCGAGGGAGGGCAGGGCGAGCGTCGGCAGCCCGGTCGGGACGCTGCCCACCACGGCGATGCCGAGGCCGCGGAAATCGAACAGCCACGACAGCAGCACGGACAGGGCGACGACGACCACCGGTCCCGGCAAGGGCGAGCGGCGGAGCAGTTGCAGGAGGGCGAACAGGGCCGTGGCGAGCGCCAGCGTCGGCCAGTGGATCGTCTGCACCTCGCGCAGGAGCTCGACCGGCGGAGCGAAGAGGCCGCCCGCCGCGATCGAGGCGCCGGTGACGCGGCCGATCTGGCCGATGAGGATCGACAGGGAGATGCCGGCGAAGAAGCCGGTCAGGATCGGCCGCGACAGGAACGTCGCCAGCACGCCGAGGCGAAGCACGCGGGCGATCAGGCAGAGGACGCCGACGAGGAGCGCGATCGCCGCCGCGGCGTCGACGCGGCCGGCACCGGCGCCCTCGGGGATCGCCGCGACGACCGTCGCGAGGACGCCGGCGAGCATCGTCATCGTCGCCGCGTCGGGTCCGACGCAGAGCCGGCGCGAGGCGCCGAACAGCGCGTAGCCGATCGCCGCGGCGATGCTCGCATAGAGCCCGGTCTCGGCCGGTAGGCCGGCGATCGCGGGATAGGCGATCGCCGAGGGCAGCCCCACGGCGGCGACCGCGAGCCCGGCCGAGACGTCCCGGCCGAGCGTCGCCGTCCGGAACGCGGCGAGGCCCGGCGGGATCAGCCGCCAGGGGCCGCTCGGCGGGGGCGGCGGCCGGGGCGGTGGCGCCTCAACGTCGGGCCTCGGCACGCGTCCCCCTTGCCTTGCGTCGCCGCGCGCGGCCGGGCCGGGCGGGCGCCTCAGTGACCGCCGAGCACGAGGGTCTGCACCGGCAGGAGCAGGGCCTGCAGGCGCAGGATCATCGCATGGACGAGGCCGACCGCGTCGACCATGTGCAGGGCGAAGCGCTCGAGCGCACCGACGTCGGGCGCGGCGAGCCTGTCGTGATTGCTGGTGTAGGCGTTGGCGATGCAGTTGCTGCCAGGCGGGATGCCGTCGAGGCCGCCCGGATAGAGCGGCTCCATGAAGACGGTGATGGTGCCCGGCCGCGCCAGCTGCTGCACGTCGACGAGCTGGTCGGTCGGGCGGAGCTGGCCCCCGGCGATGACCTGCTGCACCTGCGTCACCACCATCGGGATCACGGTGAACGGCTTTGCGGCGCAGGTCACCTCCCCGATCATGCCGGCGCGCAGCACCTGCGCCTCGATCTGGCCGAAGCCGGCGACCAGCCACAGGCGGCCGGCGTCGGACGGCACGATGATGCCGGCCGGGCGCAGCATCGGGTTCACGACGTCGCCGGGCCTCAGCCCGAACTGCTGCACGGTGCCGGCGAACCCGGCGACGACCAGCGTCCGGGCGAGCTCGACTTCCGCCTGTGCCAGCGCCGCCTCGGCGCGGGCCTTCTGGGCCGGCAGCAGCGTCGAGATGCGCGTCTCGAGCGTCTGCTTGGCCGAAAGTGCGGCGTCGACCCCGCCCTGGCGGCCGTCGACGAGGTTCTGCAGCCGCTCGATCTCGCGCTGCGAGACCGTGTTGGAGCCGCGGCGCATCAGCTCGTTCTTGGTCTCGAGCTCGTCGACCGCCTGGAGGTAGGCGCTCCGGGCCTGGGCGATCACCGCATCGGCACCCGCAAGGTCGCTCGTCGCAACGGCGATCTCCGCGTCGATCTCGGCCACCCGCAGACGATCGGTCTCCACCGCCGCCCGCTGCACCCGGTCCTCGAGGCGGAACAGCGGCTGTCCGGCGGTGACCGTCTCGTTGTTGGAGACGTAGACCTCGGACACGCGGCCACCGACCTCGGGAAGGATGGTCACGGTGCGATAGACCGAGGTGACGTAGCTCGTCGTCGGGTGGAAGTAGAAAATCAGGGTGATCAGCGAGACTGTCAGGATCACGCAGGCGGTGATGCCCCAGCGCAGCTCGAACCACATCGAGTAGAGGTTGATCTCGCGGCCGACCCGCTTGCCCTGGACGAAGCGGCGATAGAGAAAGTCCGGCAGGATCGTCAGCATCGAGCAGATGAGGAACTCAAGCATCGCTCAGCCTTTCGCGCCGGCGGCATCGGGGGCGGCGGCGACGGCCGGTTCGGCCGGGTGCGGCGGCGGGGCGACGGGCGGGGCCGGTCCGCCGGCGAGCCGCTCGAGGGAGTCCGCCATCGAGTAGAGCGGCCGCGCGAAATCGGGGAACGGAACCAGCGCGATCAGGAGCGCGGCGACCCAGAACAGGTGGTTGTGGGTGAACAGGGCGAGGAGGCCGAGGACGCCGACGAGCTGCAGCTGCACCTTGCTGGCGCCGTGGGCGAGCTGCTCCGGCAGGGAGTGCAGGCGGAGATAGAAGGTGCCGAACAGCAGGAGCACGACGATCAGGAACACCGTCATCACGGTGAACAGCGGGTCCGATCCGTCGGCACCGGGCAGGAAGAAGGGCAAGTGGTCGATCGCAGCTGGGTGAACGCCGTCCGCCATCGCGGAAACTCCGGTGACCGGGTCTTTTGTCTCTGTCCTGCCGGCGCGTGACGCCGGAGGGTCCGCATGCCGAAGACCGCCGCCGAAGGGAACAGGCCCAGTGCCTGTCGATCCCCCCTCCCTCTCCTCCCACCGAGAGCGACCTGCCTCAAGGCAGGGCGACCTCTCGGGTGAAGGGCAGTCGCGGCTTCGTCCCGCGCCCCCGGATCGGCGACCCCCGATTCCCGCTCCGGCGGCGCCAGGCGGCGCACCGGGCAGACGCTACGCCATCGCGCGCACGGCGGCGACGCGCGGGGGCGGCCGATGACGCAGGCGTGATGACGCAGGCGTGATGCCACAGGCTTGACGAGGAGGCCGGCGGCACCTTGCCCGTCTGCCGCCCCGGCGGCCGCGCCGGTGCGAGCGTCCGGGAACTCCCGGCCCGGCCGGGGATTGGATGGCGATGCGACGCGCGGATGAGGAAACAGGGCCGGGACCAGCCGCCGCACCGTCCGAGCGGCGCGCCGCTCCGGCGGACCCGCGGGCCACCGGCGTCGTCGCGACGGCGCCCGCGGCGCCGCCCCGCCGGCCGCGCGTCGTGATCGTCGGCGGCGGTTTCGGCGGCATCGAGGTGGCGAAGGGCCTGAAGCGGGCGCCCGTCGACGTGACGCTGGTCGACCGCCAGAACCACCACTGCTTCCAGCCGCTGCTCTATCAGGTGGCGACCGCGGCCCTGACGTCCCCCGACGTCGCCTGGCCGATCCGCGGCATCGTCGGCGGTCAGCGGAACACCACCGTGCAGATGGCCGAGGTGACGGCGATCGACCGGCAGGCGCGCCTCGTCCACGCCGGCCCGGCCTCGTGGCCCTACGACGTGCTCGTCTTGGCGACGGGATCCACGCACTCCTATTTCGGCCACGGCGAGTGGTCGAAGGACGCCCCCGGCCTCAAGACCATCGAGGACGCCGTCTACATTCGCCGCCGCCTGCTCCTCGCCTTCGAGCGGGCGGAGGTGGCGACGGACCCGGAGGAGCAGCGGCGGCTCACCACCTTCGTCATCGTCGGCGGCGGGCCCACGGGCGTCGAGCTCGCCGGCGCCATCGCCGAACTCGCCCGCCACACCCTGCCGCGCGACTTCCGCCGGATCGACCCGCAGCGGGCCCGCATCCTGCTGCTCGAGGCGGGGCCGCGGCTGCTGCCGGCCTTTCCCGAGCACCTCTCCGACCACGCCGCCCGCGCCCTCGCCCGCAAGGGCGTCGAGGTGAGGGTCGACGAGAAGGTCGAGCACGTCGATACCGACACGGTTCGCACGAGCCGCGGCACGATCGGCACCGACACGGTGATCTGGGCGGCCGGCGTCCGGGCCTCGCCCGCCGGCGACTGGCTGGGCGCCCCGCATGACAAGTCGGGGCGCGTCGCGGTCGGGCCCGACCTTGCGCTCGCGGACGATCCGCGCGTCTTCGTCATCGGCGACACGGCGGCCGTGAGGGACGAGGCGGGCAACCCGGTGCCCGGGATTGCGCCGGCGGCGAAGCAGATGGGGCAGTACGTGGCCGGCGTCATCCGCGCGCGGGCTGAGGGGCGGGAGGCTCCGGGGCCGTTCCGCTATCGCCATCAGGGCGACCTGGCGACCATCGGCCGGCGATCTGCGGTGGTGAAGCTCGGCCGGCTGGAACTGACGGGCACGATCGGCTGGCTGTTCTGGAGCCTCGTGCACGTCTACTTCCTGATCGGCACGCGCAACCGCCTCGGCGTCGCCTTTGACTGGGTGTGGAACTACCTCACCTACCAGCGCCGCTCGCGGCTCATCACCCTCGACCGCATCGAGGCGCCGAGCGGGGTGGTCGAGGTGGCCGCGGCGCCGGTGCCACCGAACGACTGACGGCTTCTGCCCGCGGAGCCTTGCCGGACCCTCCGGCGCCTCGCCCGGACAGGCTGCCGACCACGGACCCTGCTGCTCTCAGGGAACAGGCGCGGTCGCTGCCGGTTGGGAAGTGGGCCGGCAAGCCGCCACCAGGACAGCGAGGCGGTGAGGCAAGTCCGCAGCCGGAGGGGAGGGATCCCGTGGCCATCGCGTGCCCCTTGCAGGTCCAGAGCCTCCCTGAGCGGGCGGCGGCGTGGCACGGCGGCCGCCGTCGCCGTTGGCAATCGTGAGCGGTGTGCCGTGGGCCTGACGTTCGGACGCCTCGGCGCCACCGCCGTCCACCTCTGCGTGGACATGCAGCGCCTCTTCACCGCCGAGGGCCCGTGGTGTGTCGACTGGATGCCGCGGGTCGTGCCCGTGGTGGCGGCGATTGCGGCGCGGCACCCGGAACGCACGGTCTTCACCCGCTTCCTGCCGCCGCGGCGGGCCGAGGATCTGCCGGGCCGCTGGCGCCACTACTACAGGCGCTGGGAAGAGGTGACGCTGGAGCGCCTCGACCGCCGCCTCGTCGGGCTCATCCCGGAGTTTGCCGCATTCGCGCCCCCGGCGGCAGTCGTCGACAAGCACGGCTACTCGGCGTTCACCAGCCCGGCGCTGATCCCTCTCCTCAGGGAGTGGCGGGCCGACAGCCTCGTCGTCACCGGCAGCGAGACGGACGTCTGCGTCCTCTCGACCGTGCTCGCCGCGATCGACCTCGGCTTCCGGGTGACCCTCGTGTCCGACGGGATCTGCAGCTCCTCCGACGAGAGCCACGACCGCATCGTCGGCTTCGCCGGCGAGCGCCTTGGACAGCAGCTCGAGATCGCCGACGCGGAGACGGTGCTCGGCGACTGGGAGTGATGCGGCGGAAGCACCCGGTCGCGGCAGCGCCTCAGCGGACCGTTCCGGCGGCGGCGTAGATCCCGTCGATGACCGTCGCGACCGCCGCCACCTCCTCGGCCGCAGGGTCGTACCGCCGGCTCCCGGCCAGCGTCTCGGCGAAGGCGACGAGGGCGCGGCCGCCCCAGGCGTCCGGCGGCCCGACCAGTCGTTCGCACTGCGTGCCGCGGTGGAGGTCGAGGGCGAAGTCGTAGAAGGAGCCACCGAGGTTGCGGAAGCGGAGGCCGCCCCTGGTGCCGTGGAAGGAGGCTTCGATCACCGCCTCGCGGCCGGCGTGGAGGTTCCACGAGCAGGCGAGCGTGACGTCGGCCCCCGTCCCGAGGGCGAGCCGGGCGGCGGCATAGTCCTCGACCGCTGCGGTAGCATCCGTCAGGCGGCGGCCGGCGCTGAAGAGGCTCGCCCCGGCGATGGTGGCGGACGGGAAGTCGAGCATCCACAGGGCGGTGTCGACGAGGTGGACGCCAAGGTCCATCAGGCAGCCGCCGCCGGACAGGCGCGGGTCGTGGAACCACGGCTTGTCCGGACCGTAGGCGTTGTGGAAGGCGAGCTCGACGGCGAACACCTCGCCGATCTCGCCCCCGGCGACGACCTCGCGCATCCGCCGCAGCGCCGCCGTGTGGCGGTAGCTGAAGTCGACGGCGAGGAGGCGGTCTGCCCGGCGGGCGGCGGCGAGCACCTCCGCCACCTCGCCGGCGGTCCGCCCCAGCGGCTTCTGGCAGAACACGGCGAGGCCGGCGTCGAGGGCGGCGATCGTCTGTTCAGCGTGGAGGGCGCTCGGGGTGGCGATGACGATCCCGTCGAGCCCCGCTGAGAGCAGGCCGGCCAGATCTTCGACGGGACGGGCATCCGGCGCCGTCTCGAGGGCCGCCGCGAGCATCTCCGGCGACGGGTCGGCGAGGGCGGCGACCTCGGCGCGACCGCTGGCGGCAAGGTCAGCCATGCGGCTGCGGCCGATCCAGCCGAGGCCGAGGAAGCCGAGGCGGGGGAGCGCGCGGGCGGCGGGCGCGGCTGGCTCGCCGGCGTGCGCTGTCTCGATCCTCATGGCGTCACCACCGCCTTGAGGAAGCCGTCCGGCCGGTCGCGCGTCGCGTCGAGCGCGCGGCCGAGGTCGTCGAGAGGGAACGCATGGGTGGTGAGCGGCGAGGGATCGAGGCGGCCGGCGGCGACGAGGTCCACCGCCTTGCGCATGCCCGCGACGTAGGCCGCCGGGTCGCGCTCATGGGCGTTGATGACGTCGAGACCGCGCCAGTTCCACAGGAACATGTTGATCTGGCGGGGACCGTCCTGGTGGAAGCCGGCGATCACGAGGCGGCCGCGCTCGCCCGTGAGCTCGCCGGCGAGATCGAGCGCCTCGGCCTTGCCGACGGCCTCGATGACCCGCTCGCAGAAGCGCCCGCCCGTGAGTTCGCTGACGGCGCCGATGACGCCTTCCCGGTCGCCGAGCGGCAGCGTCACGGCGGCGCCCATGCGGGTTGCGACGTCGCGCGCGAACGGGCGGCGGGAAATCGCGATGACGCTCGCGCCGGCGTCGGTGCAGAGCCGCGTCAGCAGGGCGCCGAGAAAGCCGATGCCGACGATCGCGACCGTCTGGCCGGCCCGGATGTCGCTGCGCTCGAAGATGTTGACGGCGCAGCCGAGCGGCTCGCCGAGGAAGGGCCGGCCGGCGAGGTGCGCCGGCAGCGGTACCACCGCGCCGGCGTCGGCAACGTCGTATTCGGCATAGCCGCGATAGGAGAGGGCGGCGACCCGGTCACCCTCGTCGAGGCCCGCGACGCCGTCGCCGATCGCGTCGACGACGCCCCAGGCCTCGTGGCCGAGCTCGCCGGGAGCGGTCGGGAACTGCATCCACGGCGGCCCCGACCACGGGCCGAGATTGGAGGCGCAGACGCCGCAGCCATCGAGGCGCAGGCGTACCTGGCCGGCGGTCGGCTCCGGCCGAGGCACGCGCTCGATGGCGATCCGGCCGGGACCGGTCAGCACGGCGGCGCGCATCGTGTCCGGGGCGGCGAACGTCATGCGTAGGCTCCTTCTCGTCTCGGGGTGGCCGCGATGTGCGGCGGCGGCGGGACGGCGGCCGGACGTTCGCCGAGCCGGCACAGGAAGATCTCCGCCTCCGGCTGGGCCTCGATGGCGAACCCCGCACTGCGCAGCATGGCGGCGAGGCAGGCACGGTTCGGCACCCACCAGTTCGTCGGGTCGCCGGCGAAAGAGTGCTCGACGAACTGCAGCCGCGGCGCGTCCGCCCGGTCGAAGAGGGCCGTCTCCTCGAAGGGATAGTCGGCGGCCACCGGCGCCTCGCCGGCAGCGCCGCGCAGCAGCGACTGGACGAGCAGGCGGTCGCCGACGACGTGCTCGCGCAGGAGGTCGAGGGCGAGCAGCGGGTGGCGCAGGTGATAGAGGACCCCCATGAAGAGGACCACGTCGAACCGCTCGCCGAGGGCGGCCACGTCATAGACCGACAGGGCATGCAGCTCGATCGGCAGGCCGGCGACCTCGGCGGCGAGCGCCGCCTGGTCGAGATAGCGCGGATCGGGATCGATGCCGACGACACGCTCGGCGCCGCGGCGCTTCATCTCGAGGGCGTAGAAGCCGGCGTTGCAGCCGACGTCGAGAACGGTCCGGCCCGAGAGATCGGCCGGCAGGGCGTCCGCGAAGCGCTCCCACTTGTAACGGGGATAGTCGCCGAGCGGATGGTCCGGCGCCGTCTCGATGCCGTCGAGGGTCATGTTGTGGAACCACGGGCCGAGCGCCTCGACGCGCTCGGCGAGGCTCGGGAGGGGCTTTTGCCGCAGGGCCCGCGCCATCAGGCCGAGCCCTCCGGAGCGGCCGCGGCCCCCGGCACCAGCGCCGCCGCGGCACCCTTCTGCCGTACCGGACGCGGCCGATCGGCCACCGTGCCGGCGCCGGCCCGGAACCACGCGATCGTCGCGGCGAGGCCGCGCTCGGCCGGGGTGCGCGGCGACCAGCCGAGGAGTTCGCGGGCCCGGCTGATGTCCGGGCAGCGGACATGCGGGTCGTCGTCCGGCAAGGGCTCGTGGACGATCGACGAGGACGACCCCGTCATGCGCTGGACGATGCGGGCGAGCTCGAGGATGGAATACTCCTCCGGATTGCCGAGGTTGATCGGCACGCCGGGGTTCTCGGGGCGCTCCATCAGGAGCCGCAGCGCCTCGATGAGGTCGCTGACGAAGCAGAGCGAACGGGTCTGTTCGCCGGTGCCGTAGACGGTCAGCGGCCGGCCGGCGAGGGCCTGGGTGACGAGGTTCGAGACAATGCGGCCGTCGTCCGGCTGCATGCGCGGCCCGTAGGTGTTGAAGATGCGGGCGACGCGGACGTCGACGCCGTGCTGGCGCCTGTAGTCGAAACAGAGGGCCTCGGCGGCGCGCTTGCCTTCGTCGTAGCAGGCGCGGATGCCGATCGGGTTGACGTTGCCCCAGTAGGATTCCCGCTGCGGGTGCTCGTCCGGATCGCCGTAGACCTCGCTGGTGGAGGCCTGCAGCAGCCGCGCGCCGTGGTCACGGGCGAGCTCGAGAAGGTTCCTGGTGCCGACGACGCTCGTCATCAGCGTGTGGACCGGGTCGGCCTGGTAGCGCCGCGGCGAGGCCGGGCAGGCAAGGTTGTAGATGCGGTCGATCGGCCCTTCGACGGCGAGCGGCTGGCAGATGTCGGCCTCGACGACGCTGAAGGCGGGATTTCCTTCGAGCGGCGCCAGGGTCGCCGGAACGCCGGTGAGGAAGTTGTCGAGGCAGATCACCCGACGCCCTTCCGCGACGAGCGCCTCGCAGAGGTGGCTGCCGAGGAAGCCGGCGCCGCCGGCGACGAGGACGGCCGGCTGCCCGCCGGAGCGGGCGCCGTTGGCGGGGAACCGGACGGGAAGGCGCGCGTCACGGACCATGGCGGTCTCCTTCTGGGCGGATCGGGGCGTTGGAGCGGCGTTGCGCCGGCTCGGAACGGACGCGATGGCCGCCTCGAGCTCGGCGGCCCGGGCGGAACCGGTGTGGCGGGCGAGGACGATCTTTCGGGCGGCCTCGCCGAGGCGGGCGGCGACATCCGCCGGCCCTGTCAGGGCGGCGACGACCGCGTCCGCGTCGTCGACGATGCGGATCGCCTCGCCGTCCGGGAACAGGGCGCCGAGGCCGTCCCAGCGGTCGCTGAGGATCGCCGTCGAGCAGGCGCCGGCCTCGAACAGGCGGACGCTCGGAGACCATCCGGCGGCGACCATGTCGGCCCGCGTCACGTTGAGCGTGTAGCGCTGGGCGCCGTAGAAGGCGGGATGATCGGCGGGGCCGACGTGGTCGATCCGCTCGACGTTCGCCGGCCACTCGATGTCCGCCGGGTACTGGGGCCCGGCGACGACGAAGCGATGGCCGGGCAGTCGCCGCGCCGGTTCGAGCAGCAGCCGCTCGAGCACCGGCTGGCGGTCGGGGCTGTAGGTGCCGAGGTAGCCGAGGTCCCAGCGCTTCGGCCCGTCGACCGGACGGTAGCGGTCGGCATCGGCGGCACAGTGGAAGGCGAGGGCCCGGCGGGCGCCGAAGCGGTGCTCCAGCGTCTTCAGGATCGGTCCGCCGGAGAACGAGAGATAGAGGTCGAAGTCGGCGACCTGGCGCGGCGCCAGGAACTCGGTGCCGCCGGCCGCGAGCCCGGCGACCGTAACCGGCGTGTCGATGTCATAGAAGGCGGTGACGCCGCCGGCGGTGGCCGTCACGAGGTCGCACACGGTGACGCCGTGGCGGACGTAGGAGCCGACGACCACCGCGTCCGCCGCGGCGATCTCGGGGCTGAAGCGGGCGGCGAGGTCGTCGGGCCCTTCGTAAAGGGCGAGGCGGCAGAAGTCGGGATCGGGAAGGTCGCGGTGGGCGGCGTACCAGGGAACGTCCTCCTCGAGGAACAGCACGTCGTGACCGCGCGCCGCGAGACCCTTGAGGAGGGCGCGGTAGGTGGTGGCGTGGCCGTTCCCCCAGGAGGACGACAGCGACAGCCCGATGAAGACGAGCCGGAGCGGGGCCGCCGTGCGACCGCCGTTCGCCGCCGCGCTCATGCCGCCACCCGCTCGCGCTTCGCCGCCGCCGTGCGGCGGAGGAGGTCGTCGAGGAGGACGGCGCGATGCTCGTAGGTGTGCTCGGCGAGCATCCGGTTGAGGGCTGCCCGGCCGATCTCCGTGGCCCGGCTCTCATCCAGTCCCGCGAGTGCCTCCACCACGTCGGCGCCGTCGCGCACGGTCAGCACCTCGCGGCCTGGCGTCAGGAAGGCGTCGATACCCGGCCAGTCGTCGGTGATCAGGCAGGCGCCGGCGCCGGCGGCCTCGAACACGCGGGTCGGCGGCGAATGGCCGATCGCCGCCATGCTCTCGCGGTTGATGTTGAGGACGGCGCGCGGGGTGACGTTGAAGGCGTTGTGGCGGCCGGTCGGCACGTGGCCGAGGCGGATCACGTTCGGCGGGCAGGGCTTGTCGTCCCAGCCGGCGCCGCCGAGAAGGAATCGCCGCTCCGGCAGCGCCGCAGCGGCGGCGAGGAAGAAGCTTTCCACCCGCGCCTCCCGGTCCGGCAGGCGGTTGCCGAGGAAGCCGAGGTCACCGGCGTAGGCGGGGTCCGGCGCGACCGGATGGTGGGTGTCGGGGTCGAGGGCGTTGTAGACGGGCACGCAAGTCCGGGCGCCGAGGGCGGCGTAGGCCGCGACCACCGGATCGCCGCCGCCATAGGTGAGAACGAGGTCGAGGTCCGGCAGCAGGCGGCGGAGCGGCGCATGGCCGCCGGCCGTCATCTCGGAGAGCGTCGCCGGGGCGTCGACGTCCCACCAGATGCGCAGGGCCGACGGCCGCGCGGCGGCCATCACCTGCTCGAGGAGCGCGTCGTCCGCGTAGCCGACGCCGCTCGCCTTGACGACGATGTCGGCCGTGGCCGCCGCGGCGGCGACCGACGCGACGCCCTCTGCCGTCGCCGGGTAGACGACGACGCGGGCCCAGGCCGGCGGGTCGATGTCGCGGTGCTTCTGCCGGTCGAAGGCGTCGGGCTCGTAGAAGACGATGTCGTGGCCGCGGGCGGCGAGGGCCTTCAGGATGCCGCGGTAGTAGGTGGCGGCGCCGTTCCAGTAGGAGGAGAGCAGGCTCGAGCCGTAGAAGGCGATGGTCATTGGGCGGCCTCCGCGGGCGGGGGGACAGGGGCGAGGGCGGCACGGACGTGGGCGGTGCCGTGCTGGCCGAGGATCGCGAGGAGTTCGTCGACCCGGTGCCCGCAGGTGTGGCGGGCGCGGATCGTCTCGAGGCCGCGGGCAGCGAGGGACGCGCGCTCGTCCGCGTCCCCGTCGAGGCGGGCGAGCGTCTGCCGCATCTCCTCGCCGTCTCGCGCCCACAGGAAGTCGCCGTCGCGGAAGAGACCCTCCGCGTCGCGCCAGGGCGCGGAGACGAGCGGGATGCCGCAGGCGAGCGCCTCGAAGACGCGGATGGTCGGGATGCCGGGCAGCGCCTCCACATAGGGCCGGCGGGGCACGTGGACGGTCATCCGGTGGGCGGCGAAGACGGCCGGCGCGCGGTGGTTCGCCACCCAGCCGCGATAGGCGATGCCAGCCTCGGCGAGGGCGGCGAGGGCCTCCTGCGGATAGCGGACGCCGTGCACGGTGGCGGCGAGGCCGAGCGCGCGCACCGGCTCGAGGAGATAGGTCGAGAGCTCCGCCGTGCGCTCGCCGTCGCCCCAGTTGCCGATCCACACGAGGCCGGAACGGGCGGGCGCGGGCTCGGCGGGCGGGTGGAACAGCCGCACGTCGGCAGCCTCGTGCCAGGTGAACACGGCGCGCGCCCAGCCCTCGGCGAGGTAGAGCTCGCGCAGCGCCTCGCCGAAGGCGAGCACCGCGTCGTAGTCCTCGATCCTGAGGCCTGCGATCTCGTCGGCGCCGCTGACGCCGCGGTGGTGGGTGTCATGGAAGAGGAGCGTGAAGCGGCCGCCGTCCCGCCGCGCTTGGCCGACCCTGGCGACCAGCCGGGGATCCGTCCACTCGTGCACGACGACGACGTCCGCGTCGGCGATGGCAGCCTCGTGGTCGAAGTCCGCACCGTAGGTGACGGACTTCAGTTCGGGGAACGTCTCGGTAAAGGCGTCGAGCGCCTCCGGACCGGCTTCAGTAAGAAGATTTTTGCGGCTCCAGCCATCCTCGGGCTCGAGGGCAACCGCCGTGTGGCCGCGGGCGAGGAGTTCGCGGAGGACCCCGCGCAGGAAGTGGGCATTGCCGTGGTTCCAGTCGGAGACAACGGAGTGGGTGTAGAAGACGAAGCGCATCAGGCGGCCTCCGCGCCGTGGCGGGCCGCGACGGCGTGCCGGTAGGCGGAAAGGACGAGATCCGCCTGGCGCTCCGGGCTGTAGGCCTCGGACCGCAGGCTCGCGGCCTCGCCGAGACGGCCGCGGAGCGCGGCATCACCGGCGAGGCGGCCGAGAGCTGCGGCGAGGGCCGCCCCGTCGCCGGCCGGAAAGAAGAGCGCCGCGCCGTCCCAGAGGTTGCGGAAGGTGTCGATGTCGGAGAGCACGAGCGGGCAGCCGGCGCGCGCCGCCTCGAGCACACCGAGGCCGAAGGGCTCGTAGAGCGAGGGCGAGACGAACGCGCCGGCACGCCGGAGGTGGCCGTGCACGGCCTCCGGCGGCAGCACGCCGAGGGGCATGGCGGCGGTGAACGCGTGGCGCTGGCCGGTGGGGCCGGCCGCGGCGCCGGCGGCCGCAATCGTCCACGGGCTCGCGGCAGCGGCCACGTCGAGCACGGCGGCGCCCTTCCCCTCGTCCCACCAGCGGCCGGCGGCGAACGCGTACGCCTCCCGCGGGCCGCCGGCGCGCACGACCGTCGTGGCGTTCGGGACGACGCGGAGCGCCGGCAGCGGGCCGTAGACCGCCCGCAGGGCGACGGCGTGGGCGCTGCTCGGTGCGAGGACGACGTCGGCGGCGGAGAGGCCGCGGGCCTCGGCGGCGGCGCGCCAGCGCCAGTCGGCCGGAAGCGGGGTGCGCCGGACCGCCCGCCACCACGTCGCCATGCAGGAATGGGAGGCGCACACGACCGGCCGGTCGCCGGCGGTGCGCACGAGGCCCGACGCCTGGGCGGGCGCATTGAGGTGGAGGAGGTCGGCGCGATGCTCGTCGGCGACGGCTGAGAGGATGGTCGCGGCGGCTTCCACCGCCCGCGCGTCGTCCGTCATCCAGTCGAGCGGCAGCGGCAGCCAGACGAACTCGGCGTTGTCGAGCGACCGGCACTCGGCCTCTAGCCAGGGCGAAGGCGCCGGCCCGACACCGGCGAGCACCACCTCGACCCCGTGCGCCGCCAGGGCGCGGGTGAGGTCGAGGGCGTAGCGGGCGACGCCGCCGACGGCGTCGAGCGTCATCAGCACCTTCATGCCGTCGCCCTCGCCCGTTCGCGCACCGGTCGCCCGTGCTCGGCGGAGAGCCAGCCCCAGAGGTCGGCGAGGCCGTCCCGCCAGCCGATGCGGGCCCGCCAGCCGGCCTCCGCCTGCAGGACGCCGGTGTCGGCGGCGAAGTAGAGCTGGTCGCCGGCGCGCCAGGGCTCGTAGCGGCGCTCGACCGGAGCGCCGGCGAGGCCCTCGATCTCCGCCAGGACGTCGTGCAGGCTGACCGTGTTGCGCGGACCGCCGCCGAGATTGAAGGCGCGGCCGGAGAGGCGGTCGATGTCGGCGAGGAGGCGCCGGTAGGCCGCCACGGCGTCGGCGACGTGCAGCACGTCGCGGACCTGCCGGCCGTCGCCGTAAATCGTGACGGCCTCGCCGGCGAGAGCCCGGATCATGAAGTGCGCGACCCAGCCCTGGTCCTCGGTGCCGAACTGGCGCGGTCCGTAGACGCAGCTCATCCGGAGAACGGCGGTGCGGAGGCCGTAGCTGTGGGCGTAGTCGAGGACGTACTGGTCGGCGGCGCCCTTCGAGCAGCCATAGGGCGTGCAGAGCGCCAGCGGCCGCGTTTCGTCGATGCCGGCGGCGCGGAGGTCGTCGTCCGCGGGCAGGTGGCGGCCGTCGCGTTCCGCGAGGGCGACGTCGGCGAGGTTGCCGTAGACCTTGTTGGTGCTGGCGAAGATCACCGGCGCCTCGCCGCCGGACCGGCGCACGGCCTCGAGCACGTTGAGGGTGCCGGCGGCGTTCACGGCGAAGTCGTCGCGCGGGTCGTCGAGGCTCGTGGTGACCGCGACCTGGGCGGCGAGGTGGAAGACGGCCTTCGCGCCCTGCACCGCCTCGGCGACGGCGTGCTCGTCGCGGATGTCGGCGAGGACCGGCAGGACGCTCGCCCCGTGCCGGCCCCTCAGCCATGCGAGGTTCCGCTCGACCCCGGGCCGGGCGAGGCTGTCAAGGACGACGACGTCCTCGCCGTCGGCGAGAAGGGCGTCGGCGAGGTTGCTGCCGATGAAGCCGGCACCGCCGGTGACGACCACCGGCCGCCGGCCGGTACGCCGGGGGGCGGGGGCCGGCAAGGACAGCGTGCCGCCGCCGCGCTCCAGAAGCCGCGCGAGGAGCTTCGGCCGGCCCGCCGTGTCGTGCAGGCCGAGGTGATAGTGGCGGGGGTCGAAATAGAGGCCTTCCTGCACGGGCACCGTGCGGGGGATGTCCTGCCAGCCGTACCAGTAGAGTCGGTCGGCGGGGGCGGCGAGCGCCTGGCGGAAGCGGTCGACCTGCTCGGCCTCGTCATTGCGCCAGGTCGAGTAGCCAGCCTCGGTGATCCAGATCTCGGTGCCGGGGGCGTGGCGGTCGAGGACCGCGCGCATCTCGGCGAGGTGCGAGTCCCACCCGTCCCAGAGGTCGACCTCGCTGTCCCAGGTGCCGGGAAAGCCGTGGAAGCCCACCGCCGAGACGACGGACAGGACCCCGCGCTCGCCCATCAGGTCGAGCCAGTGCGGGTCGAAGGGCGAGGGGCCGCCGAGCACCGCCTTCCAGCCGCGGTGTTCCACCCAGTAGGCGGCGCCGCCGACCATCTCGCAGAAGAGCTGCCACTCGGGGTCGGAGCGCCAGTCCCAGTCGAGGAGGTTGTTCGGCTCGTTCCACAGCTCGACGGCCCGGAAGTGCTCGCCGTAGCGGGTGAGGACGTGGTCGACGAAGTCGGCATAGTCCTGCAGCCGCCGCGGCGGGCCGGAGGCGCGGCCGGTGCGGGAGAGGGAGGGCGGCGTATAGTGGATGCACGGCAGGAGGTCGATCTGCCGGCCGAGCGTCGGGATGAGCCAGTCGAACCACGCCTGCCCGCCGGGCGCGTGGTATTCGGCCCAGGAGAGATGGGTGCGCAGGTGACGGGCGCCGAGGGCGCGCATGCCGGCAATGGCGGCGGTGGCGCGGGCGTGCTCGCCCGGCCGGAACCATTCGACGAAGCCGAAGGCGGCGGGCATGCCGGCGGTCTTGCCGCTCATGCCACGAGACCCCGCGCCTCGAGCTCCCGACGCGCCTCCTCGCCGCGGTCGACGGCGACCGACGTGCGGATCCAGGCGGCGATCTCGTCGAGCGAGGATTCGAGGGTGTGGCGGGGCGCATAGCCCAGAAGGTCGCGCGCCTTGCCGATGTCGGCGAAGCAGTGACGGATGTCGCCGGCCCGCGCCTTGGCGAGGAGGAGCGGCGACAGGTCCGGGCGGCCGAGCGCCTCGGCCAGCATCTCCGCCACCGCCGCCACCGTGTAGGCGCGGCCGGAGCCGATGTTGATGACGTGACCGGCGGCGGCCGGCGTTTCCATGGCGAGGCGGAAGGCGCGGGCGACGTCCTTCACGTGGACGAAGTCGCGCCGCTGCTGGCCGTCCTCGAAGACCTGCGGCCGGTTGCCGTTGGCGAGGCGGGCGCCGAAGATGGCGAGGACGCCGGTGTAGGGGTTCGAGAGCGCCTGGCCAGGGCCGAACACGTTGAAGAGCCTGAGCGCCACCGCATCGCGGCCATAGGCACGCCCCATGACGAGACAGGCGGTCTCCTGGGCGAACTTCGAGAGGGCGTAGATCGAGGCGAGGTCGACGGGCTTCGTCTCGTCGGTCGGCACCGGCACGAGCGGCGCCCCGTCCGGACCGACGGGATCCCAGCCGGTGGCGGCGGAGCCGGCGGTGCGCCGGATGTCGTTGCAATCGTGGCCGGCGGCGGTGCGGTAGCGACCCTCGCCGTAGACGCTCATCGACGAGGCGACGACGAGGCGGCGGACGCTGGGAACGCGCGCCAGTTCCTCGAGCAGCACGGCCGTGCCGAGCTCGTTGGCGCCGACATAGCGGCTGACTTCGTACATGCTCTGGCCGACGCCGACCTCAGCCGCGAGGTGGAAGACGCCGTCGATCCCCGCCAGCGCGCGCCGGACCACCGCCGCGTCGCGGACGTCGCCCGCGATGAACTCGGCGCCTTCCGGGGGATCCGCATCCGTGTCCCCGTGGACCTGCGGAACGAGGGAATCGAGCACCCGCACGCGGGCGCCGGCCTCCTGCAACTCACGGCACAGGTGTCGTCCGATGAAACCGGCGCCGCCGGTGATCAGGAAGGATTGCACGGCCACTCCATCCGGTCTTGCGGCTCCGGGAGGGGAGCCGCCGGTGCCGCTGCAGCTGCAGCACCGACAGAAGATGGCCGCCTAATCGGCGGGTCGGCCGCTTGTTCCGGTTGAAGAAGAAAAAGATGTCTCAGAAGAAGAGGAAGAAGATGATTGGCTTTCCCGGATGGTGGCCGCTCTGCGGCGGCCCCGGATCGCTGTTGCGGCGCGGCGCCATCCCGATGCGGCGGCGGCCGGGGACGGCGCTCCCGCGCGGCCGACGCGTCAGGGCGCGATGGCGTTGCCGTAGATCGTCACAGAAAGAGCAATGGCGCTCAAGACCATGAAGACGAGCAGCGGAAGGTACCAGCGCGGGAGCATGTCAAAACCGGTGGCAGACTGAGCCGGTGCAAATACGTGGCTGGCCTCCGGACGGATCACCCTCCTGGGCGACTGGGCCGTCGATTCCTGTGTCACCTGTCGGCGCCATGCCCGCGGCGCGCCGTTGACAGGCCGCGCGGCGGGTCGATAGCGTCCGGCTGGTCGGCAGACCGGACCATCGGGCCAGTGAGGGGGATGTCGTGACGCGACCGCGGACGACGAGCTCGGCGCTGCTGACCAACATCACCGAGATGCGGCGCGGGATCGAGAAGCGCACCGTCAAGGAGATGATCAGCGACAAGCTCGAGTCGCTCATCGCGTCCGGTGTCCTGCAGGTGGGCGACGAGCTGCCGGGCGAGCGGGAACTGGCGAGCGCCCTCTCGGTCAGCCGCGAGACCATCCGCGGCGCCATCCAGGGCCTCGCCGCGCGCGGCATCGTCGACGTCTCCCAGGGCTCGCGCACCCGCGTCGCCGGCGCCGACCTCGGCCTTTTGCGCATCGGCGCGATGACGGCGTGCACCATCAACAGCTACGGCCTCGAGGCGGTCCACGCGGCGCGCCTCCTCGTCGAGTGCGCGGTGGTGCGCGACGCCGCCGCGGCGATGGATGCGGAGACGCTGGCGCAGCTGCGCCACTCGCTGGAGGCGCAGCGCGCCACCCTCGACGACCCGGTCCGCTTCCTGATCTGCGATCGCGAGTTTCACGTCGCCATCTACCGGGCGTCGCGAAACCCGCTGCTCGCCGACGTGGTGACCGACCTCTACGCCTACATGATGGAGAACCGGCGCCGCGCCATGGGCGAGGCGGGCGCCATCCAGCGCTCCTACGAGGACCACGTGGCGATCGTCGAGGCCCTGGAGGCGCGCGACGCCGACGCCGTCGTCGCGGCGTTCGAGCAGCACCTTGCGCGCATCTACGAGACGACGCGCGAGCAACTCGCCGTGGGGGCGACGTCGGAGGCTGTTCCGCCGCGGCGCGGGCGCCGCCGCGATCCGACCGCGGCCTGACCGCAACCTGACCGCCCCTGCCACCGGGACGGCTTGTCGCGAGTCGCTGTCACTGGACTTTTGGGTGGACCAGTGGTCATCTGGCGCCGGCGCCGGGTGACAACGAGACGCCGCACACACGGGGAGGGAAGCGCTTGAACGACGCGAGCAGTCGCGACGTCGGCTTCGTCGGCTTCGGCATCATGGGACGCGGCATGGTCCGCAACCTGATGGCCGCCGGCCATGCCGTGACCCTATGGAACCGCACCGCCCGGCCGCTGCCGGAGGGCTTCGAGGCCTGCACCGTGGCGCCCTCGATCGCCTCGGCGGTGGCGGGGAAGCCCGTCGTCGTCGTCTGCCTGACCGGGCCGGACGCCCAGCGCGACACGCTCCTCGGCGAGGACGGCGTCTTCGCCCATGCGGCGCCTGGCACGCTCGTCGCGGACGCCACCACCACCGACCCGACCCTGACGCTGGAGCTCGCCGCGGCGGCGGCCGGGCGCGGGCTGCGCTATCTCGACACCCCGGTGTTCGGCTCGAAGAACGAGGCGTGGGAGGGCAAGCTCGACTTCGTCTGCGGCGGCGAGCGGGCGGACTTCGAGGCCGTCCGGCCGGTGCTCGAGACGATGGCCGCCACCGTCCACCACATGGGCGGCCCGTCGAAGGGCGCGGCGGCGAAGCTCGTCGGCAACCTCCTCGTCGCCGCCCAGATGGTCTCGCTCGGCGAGGCGCTCGCGATGGCGAAGAAGGCCGGCCTCGAGAGCGAGGCGCTGATGGGCTACCTCGACGTCACGGACTTCTCGTCCGGCCTCATCCGCGGCGTCGGGCGCGCGAGCCTTGCCGGCGACTTCTCCCCGCACTTCTACCTGAAGCACATGCTGAAGGACGCCCGCCTGATCGGCGCCTATGCGCGCACGCTCGGGGTCGCGACGCCGAGCACCGCGGTGACGGCGGAGCTCTACCAGGGCGCCGTCAACAAGGGCCTCGGCGACCTCAACGCCTCCGCCCTGCACAAGCTTCTGTTCGAGCTCTCCGGGACCTGACGGCGCGCGCCGAGGACCGGAGGCTCCACCGTGCCGTCGTCGGCCGGCGCTGGCCCCGCCCGCCGACGCACCCTCTCCGCCCAACGCGGAGCAGAAACGACAAGAACCGATCGGCCAGGGAGTGAACGATGACGAGGAAGACCATCCTTCTCGCCGGTGCTGCCGCCATCGCGGTCGGCCTCGGCGCCGCCGGTGCCGCCACCGCCCAGGACAAGAAGCCGACGATCGCCACGATCGTGAAGATCAGCGGCATCCAGTGGTTCAACCGCATGGACGAGGGCGTCAAGAAGTTCGCCGCGGACACCGGCGCCAACGCCTTCCAGGTCGGCCCGGCGAAGGCCGACGCGCAGCTGCAGGTGCAGCTCGTCGAGGACATGATCGCCCAGGGCGTCGACGCCATCGCCATCGTGCCGTTCGCCCCCGAGGCGGTCGAGCCGGTGCTGAAGAAGGCGATGGACGCCGGCATCAAGGTCGTCTCTCACGAGGCCTCCGCCATCCAGAACGCCGAGTACGACCTCGAGGCCTTCCAGAACGGCGCCTACGGCGAGCACCTGATGAAGGCGCTCGGCGAGTGCATGGGCGGCAAGGGCGAGTACGCGGTGTTCGTCGGCTCGCTGACGTCGAAGTCGCACAACGAGTGGGTCGATGCGGCGATCGCCTACCAGAAGGCGAACTTCCCCGACATGAAGATGGTCGGCTCGAAGAACGAGACCTTCGACGACCAGCAGCAGGCCTATGCCAAGACGCAGGAACTGCTGCGCGCCTTCCCGAACGTCCGCGGCTTCCAGGGCAGCGCCTCGACCGATGTCGGCGGCATCGGCCTCGCGCTCGAGGAGCGCGGCATGGCGGACGACACCTGCGTGATGGGCACCAGCCTGCCGTCGATCGCCAGCCAGTACCTGGAGACGGGCGCCGTCGACATGATCTCGTTCTGGGACCCGGCGCTCGCCGGCTACGCCATGAACAAGCTCGCGGTCATGCTGATCAACGGCGAGCCGGTGACCGACGGCATGGACCTCGGTGTCGAGGGCTACGACAAGCTCGCCCTCGACGGGAAGGTCCTCTACGGCCAGGCCTGGGTCGACGTGACCAAGGAGAACATGGCCGAATACCCGTTCTGAGCCTTGCGACGGGACGGCCGCGGACCCCCGCGGCCGTCCACCTCCCGTTCGTCCAGCCGCGGAGCGCGACCATGCCGGAAGCCCGGCAGGCACCGTTCGTCGAAATCGCCGGCGTGTCGAAGAGCTATGCCGGCGTCACGGCGCTGTCCGACGTCGGCTTCACCATCGCGCCCGGCGAGGTGGTCTGCCTCGCCGGCGAGAACGGCAGCGGCAAGTCGACCCTGATCAAGGTGCTGTCGGGCGTCCTCAGGCCGGACCGGGGCGGCGTTGCGATCGACGGCGCCGCCGACCGGGTGCGGTCGCCGCGCGATGCCATCGCCGCGGGCATCCAGGTGATCTTCCAGGACTTCTCGCTCTTCCCGAACCTGTCGGTCGCCGAGAACGTCGCCTTCTCGGCGGAGCTCTCGGAGGGGCGGCGGCTCGTCCGGCGCTCTCAGATGCGGGCGATCGCGGCCGCCGCGTTCGAGCGCGTCGGCGTGGCGATCGACCTCGACCGCCGCGTCGACAGCCTGTCGGTGGCCGACAAGCAGCTCGTGGCGATCTGCCGGGCGCTCGCCTCGAAGGCCCGCCTCATCGTCATGGACGAGCCGACGACGGCGTTGACCGAGCGCGAGGTGCGCTCGCTGCTCGCCATCATCCGCCGCCTCAGCGCCGACGGCGTCGCGGTGCTGTTCGTCTCCCACAAGCTCGCCGAGATCTTCGAGGTCTGCGAGAAGATCGTCGTGCTGCGCAACGGCGCCAAGGTGGCCGAGGGACCGGCCGGCGACTTCGACCTCGCCGGCCTCGCCTTCCACATGACCGGCCGCAAATTCACCGAGACGGCGCCGGCGCCGCTGCCCGAGGGCCGGGCGGTGGTGCTCGCGGTGGAGCGCCTGAACCGGGCCGGCGTGCTTGAGGACGTGTCGCTGTCGCTGAGGGCAGGCGAGGTGCTCGGCATCACCGGCCTGCTCGGCTCCGGCCGGACGGCGCTCGCCAAGGCGCTGTTCGGGCTGCTGCCGCTCGATTCCGGACGCATCGTGGTGGACGGTAAGGCGGTCGCCCTCGGCTCGCCGCGCGAGGCGATCGCCGCCGGCATTGGCTACGTGCCGGAGGACCGGCTGACCGAGGGCCTGTTCCTCTCCCAGTCGATTGCCCGCAATATCGCGGTCGGCCGCCTCGACGCCCATCGCGGCGGCGCCGGCTTCCTCGACCGCAACGGGCTCGCCCGCGAGATCGCCGACTGGATCGGCCGGCTCCGCATCGTCGCGCCCGATGCCGAGGCGCCGGTGCAGTCGCTGTCGGGCGGCAACCAGCAGCGCGTCGTGCTCGCCCGCTGGCTCGCCACCGCGCCGAAGGTGCTGGTGCTGAACGGCCCGACGGTCGGCGTCGACATCGGCTCGAAGGCGGACATCCACGCCGTTGTGGCGCAGCTTTCGGCGGAGGGGATGGGCGTCATCGTCATCTCCGACGACATCCCCGAGGTGCTCGGCACCTGCCACCGCATCCTCGTGATGAAGGCGGGGCGGATCGTCGACGAGGTGGCCGGCGGCAGCCTCAGCGAGGACGACCTCGCCCGGAAGCTCGCGGCATGAGCGGCGGACGCGCCATGCCGAGGCTCGACCTCACCCGCAACGAGACGCTGGTGGCGCTCGTCGTCGTCGCCTTCTGCGGGGTGACGGCGATCGTGCAGCCGAACTTCCTGTCGCTGCCGACGCTGTTCGACCTCCTGCGCGGCTCGATCGTCATCGGCATCTTCGCGATCGGCGTGCTTCTGGTGCTGATCTCCGGCGGCATCGACGTCAGCTTCACGGCGATTGCCGCCTTCGCCATGTACACGACGACGCTGACGCTGACCTCGCTCGGCATCGACATTCCCTGGCCGGCGGCCTTCCTCCTGTCGATCGCCATCGGCACGGCGCTCGGGCTGCTCAATGCCGTCTTCATCGCCGGCTTCCGCCTGCCGACGCTGATCGTCACCCTCGGCACGCTGTCCCTGATCCGCGGCTTCCTGCTGACCTTCGTCGGCAGCCAGCTGATCTCCAACATGCCGCCGAGCCTGCGGGAGTTCTCGCGGCTCATCATGATCCGCGGCACCACCGCGGACGGCTACTTCTATTCGCTGCCCTGGGCGTTCGCCGCCCTCGTCCTGGTGGTCGTCGGGACCTGGTTCCTGCTCTACCGGACGATGCTCGGGCGGACGATCTTCGCGATCGGCGGGTCGGTCGAGAGTGCGCGCCGCATCGGCATTCCGGTGCGCGGGGCGCAGGTGTTCGTCTACGCCTATGTCGGGGCCCTCTCGGGTCTCGCCGGCATCATCCACGCCTCGCTCGCCCGCGTCGCCAACCCGTTCGACCTCGTCGGGCTGGAGCTCTCGGTGATCGCCGCCGTCGTGCTCGGCGGGGCGCGGCTCGCGGGCGGCTATGGCACCATCACCGGGACGCTGCTCGGGGTGGCGCTGATCGTGCTCGTCAACAACAGCCTGATCCTGCTCGGCATCCCCTCGACCTGGCAGATGGTGGTGATCGGCGCGCTGATCCTCGTCGGCACCGGCGTGCCCGCCTACCAGGCGAAGCGCGCCGCCCTGAGGGCGGGGTGAGCGGCATGGCCGAGGACACCAAGGCCGCGAAGGCCCCGCCCCGCCGCTTCGACGCCGGCGCCTTCCTGTTCTCCGAGACGGGTCGGCTCGCCGTCATCACCGTGCTGATCTTCGTGGCGATGGCGCTCCTCGCCCCCGGCGGACGGTTCGTGTCGGAGGCGAACCTGTCGTCGATGGCGTTCCAGTTCCCGGAGTTCGCGATCCTGTCGCTCGCCATGATGCTGGCGATGCTGACCGGCGGCATCGACCTGTCGGTCATCGGCATCGCCAACCTGTCGGCGATCGCCGCGGCGCTGGTGCTGTCGAGCCTGTTCGGCGCTCAAGCCGTCGGCGCCGACGCCGGGCTCGCGGTGGGGCTCGCCATCGCCGCGTCGCTGGCGGTGGGGCTCGCGGCGGGGGCCGCGAACGGCGTCGCCATCGGCGTCTTCGGGCTGCCGCCGATCCTGGCCACCCTCGGCACGGGGCTGATGTTCACCGGCCTCGCCGTGGCGATCACCGGCGGCAGCGCCGTCATCGGCTTCCCCGCCGCCTTCGCGACGATCGGCAACGGCGCCGTCTTCGGCGTGCCGGTGCCGCTGATCATCTTCGCCGTGCTCGCGCTGGCGGTGGCGGTGGTGCTGAACCGCACGGCGTTCGGGCTGAAGGTGCAGATGCTCGGCACCAACCCGCTCGCCGCCCGCTTCGCCGGCGTCGACGACCTCGCCGTGACGCTGCGCACCTACATCATCAGCGGGAGCCTCTCGGCGGTCGCCGGCCTCGTCATCATGAGCCGGGCGAACTCGGCGAAGGCCGACTACGGCGCGAGCTACCTGCTCCTGTCGATCCTCATCTGCGTGCTCGGCGGCATCAATCCCTACGGCGGCTTCGGGCGCGTCGCCGGCCTCGTGCTCGCGGTGCTGTCGCTGCAGTTCCTGTCGAGCGGCCTCAACATGCTGCAGGTGTCGAACTTCGCCCGCGAACTCATTTGGGGGGCGCTGCTCCTCCTCGTAATGGCCGTCAACGGCTTCGGCTTCCGCCGCTCCCGCTGACGGTCCCGTGTTCATCCGCAAGAACCGCAGAGGCGGACGATGAAGAAGATCCTCAACGACCCGGCACGCTACGTCGACGAGCTCCTGCAGGGCATGGTGCAGGCGCACCCGCAGTACTACCGCCAGGTCGGCGACGGCCGCGTCATCGCCCGTGCCGGCACGCCGCGGCCGGGCAAGGTCGGCATCGTCTCCGGCGGCGGTTCGGGCCACCTGCCGATCTTCACTGGCTATGTCGGGCCGGGCCTCCTCGACGCCTGCGCCGTCGGCGACGTGTTCTCCTCGCCATCGGCCGACCAGATGGCTGAGGCGATCCGCGCCGCCAACGCCGGCGCCGGCGTGCTCCGCCTCTACGGCAACTACGGCGGCGACATCATGAACTTCGACATGGCCGGGGACATGGTGGAGATGGACGACATCCGCACCACCTCGGTCATCCTCGCCGACGACGTCGCCTCGGCGCCGACGGCGGAGAAGGAGAAGCGCCGCGGCGTCGCCGGCATGGTCTACGCCTTCAAGATCGCCGGAGCGGCGGCCGAGGCCGGGCTCGATCTCGACGGCGTCACGGCGGTGGCGCAGCGGGCCGCCGACGCCTGCCGCTCGGTCGGCGTCGCGCTGTCGCCGTGCGTGGTGCCGCTCGCCGGCCGACCGACCTTCCAGATCGGCGAGGGGGAGATGGAGATCGGCATGGGCATCCACGGCGAGCCGGGCGTGCGCCGTGGCCAGCTTCGCCCCGCCGACGAGATCGCCGACGAGATGCTCGACATCTTGTTCGCCGACCGCCCGGTGGAGCGCGGCGAGCGGGTGTCGCCGCTCGTCAACTCGCTCGGGGCGACGCCGCCGGAGGAACTCTACATCCTCTACCGGCGGGTGAAGGCCCGGCTCAGGGACGCCGGCGCCACCATCGCGATGCCGCTCGTCGGCCGCTACGCCACCTCGATGGAGATGGCGGGCGTGTCGTTCACGCTCTGCCGGCTCGACGGCGACCTCGAGCGCTACCTCACCGCGCCGGCCGAGTGCGCCTTCTGGAGGGTGTGAGGATGGCGCTCGATTATGCCGCCCTGTCGGCGGGCCTTTCCGCCATCGCCGCCCACATGGAGACCGTCGCCGACGAGCTGAACGCCCTCGACGGCCAGCTCGGCGACGGCGATCTCGGGGTGACGATGGTGCGCGGCGGGCGCGAGGTGGTCTCCAGCCTGCCGAGCCTGCCGCCCGAGATCGGCGAGAGCCTGATGAAGGTCGCCCAGGCCTTCACCAAGGTGTCCGGCTCGAGCTACGGCACGCTGCTCGCGACCGGCCTGATGTCGGCGGCGAAGACGACGCGCGGCCGGACGGACGTGGCGTGGAGCGAGATCTCGCCGCTCCTCGCCGGCGCCTTCGAGGCGATGCGGGCGCGCGGCAAGGCCTCGCTCGGCGACAAGACAGTGCTCGACGTGGTGAACGCCGCGGCGGAGGCGACGAAGGGCCTCGACGACCCCGCGGCGATCCTTGCGGCAGCGCGCCAGGCGGCAGCGGAGACGATGGACCGCTTCCGCAACGAGCCGGCCAAGATCGGCCGCGCCCGCATCTTCGCGGAGAAGAGCGTCGGCCTCGACGATCCCGGCATGCGGGCGTTCAAGGCGATCCTGGACGGTCTCGGCTAGGCGCCGGACTCCCGAAGCGCGGAGCCGGGCTCGGTGACGCGGCTTCGCCGCGCCGGATCGGCGTCGAAGGTGGCGTCGTGCCGATCAAGGATTATTCGGAGGGGATCATCGAGAGGGCGAGGGCTCGGAAACCCTGCCTTGGGGACTGGCTTCGTCGGGAGGCTTGCCGCCGGTCGCTGGTGGAGCCGAGGGGAATCGAACCCCTGACCTCTGCAGTGCGATTGCAGCGCTCTCCCATCTGAGCTACGGCCCCGGCCCGAAGGCTGCGGGATTTACGGCGGTGGCCAGCGCCCTGTCAAGGACGCCGTCGCCGGATCGTGCAGCGGCGGTGCGGGGATCGATCGCCTCCGCCCTCGGGTCCCGCTTCAGGCGGCGGCGCGCCGGCGCGGAGCGAGGGCGATGTGGAAGATCACCGCCGCGACGCCCATCGCCGGCATCACCGTGGCGAGGGCGACGACCGGGTCGGCGAAGAGGGCGACCGTCGTGCCGGCGATGAAGCCCGTCGCCATCTGCAGGAAGCCCATCAGCGCCGAGGCAGCGCCGGCCATGTGCGGATAGTCGGCGAGGGCGGCGGTCTGGGTGGCCGGCAGGATCAGCGCGATGCCGAAGGCCCAGAACTGCACCGGCAGGATGACGGTGAGGATCGTCGGCTCGTGGATGCGCAGTCCGATCGCGAAGACGACGGCGCTGATGCCGACGATGGCAAGGCCGATCGGCACGAGCTTCGGGGCCGCGACGCGCCGCATCAGGCGCTGGGTGACGAAGCCGCCAAGCATGTAGGACATCGTCTGGCAGATCATCACGAGGCCGTACTGGGTCGGCGTCAGCCCGAGCTGCCCCATCATCACGAAGGGCATCATGATGGCGAGGGCATAGAGGCCGCCGACCGACAGGCCGATGACGAGGCTCGCCCGCATGAAGCCGCGCGCCACGAACAGCGTGCCGTAGCTGCGCGCGAGGCGTCCCGGGTGGATGAGGCCGATGTCCGGCCGCTCCAGCGTCTCCGGGATGGCGAAGACGAGAACCGCCACGAGGACGGCGCCGTAGGCGAGCATCAGCACGAACAGCCACGGCCAGCCAGCAACCTCGAGCACGAGGCCGCCGAGGGTCGGCGACACAGCCGGGCCGATCGCCAGCATGATGCCGATCGTCGTCATGATGCGGGTGGAGGCCTGGCCGGTGAAGAGATCGCGCACCATTGCCCGCGACAAGGCGATGCCGGCGGCGGCGCCGACGCCCTGGAAGAGGCGGGCGACGGTCAGCACCTCGATCGTCGGTGCAAAGACCGCGACGAGGCTGGCCGCCACGTAGATGGCCATGAAGATGAAGCCGATGGGGCGGCGGCCGAAGGCGTCGGAGAGCGGGCCGCAGGCGAGCTGTGCCACGGCAAAGCCGCCGAAGAAGGCGGTCAGCGTGTGCTGCACCTCGGCGTGGGTGGCGCCGAAGGCGACGGAGAGCTCCTGCATCGCCGGCGTGTAGAGGGCAAGGCTGATCGGCCCGAGCGCCACCAGGGCGGCGCCGACGATCGAGATGCGTCGCTCGCTGATGGCGGGACGGACGGCGGCTTCGGACATCGGGGTCCCGATCTGTGCGGCGAGGGTCATGGAGTCCGGTTCTGCAAGGCGCGAGGGGCGGCTCAGGCGGAGCCGGTCTCCGAGAGATTGTCGATCATCCGCGCGAGGGCGCGCCGGAGGGACGCCACGTCTCCGTCGCCGAGGCCTTCCGTCGCGTGCTCGCGGACGTGGCGGCCGACGGTGCGGATGCGCTCGACCATCGCCGCTGCGGTGGGGGAGGGGCGGACGAGCTTGGCGCGGCGGTCGGTCGGGTCGGGGCAGCGCTCGACGAGCCCCTTCCGCTCGAGGGCGTCGAGGTAGCCGACGAGCGTCATCGGGTCGACGTTCATGATGTCGGCGAGGGCGGTCTGGCGGCGGCCCTCGTAGACGGCGATGTAGGCGAGGGTGCGCGCCTCGCTCGCCGAGAGGCCGATGCCTTCCGCCTCCGCCGCCCGCTCGAAGCGCCGCCGCAGCAGGCGCTGGGCGTCGGCGAGGAGGAAGCCGAGGGGGATGTCGCTCTGGGGGGTCGCGGAAGTCGCCATCGCCGGCCTGACATGCATGGAAGTCGGGTATCCAGATACTATGTCATCCTTATGATCGGGGAAGCGCTCCATCCGCAGGGCAGCCATGCGTGACCGTCGGGGGGTGCCGTGACGACGTCGCCGCTTCCATCGCCGGGTCGATGGCGCTAAAGACGCAGGTTAATTCCGCCCGCAACGATCGAAGCCGCATCGGCGGGGGGACCTGGGCCGGACAGGGACCGGCCGACGCTGGAGTGAAGCCATGAGTGCGCCGCGCACCCTCTACGACAAGATCTGGGACGACCACGTCGTCGACGTGCAGTCGGACGGCACCGCGCTTCTCTACATCGACCGCCACCTCGTCCACGAGGTCACGAGCCCGCAGGCCTTCGAAGGCCTGCGGACGACCGGCCGCACCGTGCGCGCGCCGCAGCGCACGCTCGCCGTCGTCGACCACAACGTGCCGACGACCGACCGGTCGCTGCCGAACGAGGACCCGGAGAGCGCGGCCCAGATCGCCGCGCTCGCCGAGAACGCCCGCGAGTTCGGCGTCGAGTACTACAACGAGTTCGACAAGCGGCAGGGCATCGTCCACATCGTCGGGCCCGAGCAGGGCTTCACGCTGCCCGGCATGACCATCGTCTGCGGCGACAGCCACACGTCGACCCACGGCGCCTTTGGGGCCCTCGCCCACGGCATCGGCACGAGCGAGGTCGAGCATGTGCTCGCCACGCAGACGCTGATCCAGAAGAAGGCGAAGAACATGCGCGTCACCGTCGACGGCACGCTGCCGGACGGGGTGGGCGCGAAGGACATCATCCTCGCCATCATCGGCACCATCGGCACCGCCGGCGGCACCGGCTACGTGATCGAGTACGCCGGCGAGGCGATCCGCTCCCTGTCGATGGAAGGCCGGATGACCGTCTGCAACATGTCGATCGAGGGCGGCGCCCGCGCCGGCCTGATCGCGCCGGACGAGAAGACCTTCGCCTACATCGCCGGCCGCCCGAAGGCGCCGCAGGGTGCCGCCTTTGAGGAGGCCCGCCGCTTCTGGGAGACCCTCGTCAGCGACGAGGGCGCCCACTTCGACGCCGAGATCCGCCTCGACGCGGCGAGCCTGCCGCCGACCGTCACCTGGGGCACGAGCCCCGAGGACGTCGTCTCGATCGAGGGCGTCGTGCCGGATCCGGCGCTGATCGCCGACGACAACCGCCGCGCCGCCAAGATCCGGGCCCTCGAGTACATGGGCCTGAAGCCGGGCACGCCGATCACCGACATCAGGCTCGACCGGGTGTTCATCGGCTCGTGCACCAACGGGCGCATCGAGGACCTGCGCGCCGCGGCGAAGATCGTCGAGGGCAAGCGGGTTGCCTCCCACGTCAGCGCGATGGTGGTGCCGGGCTCCGGTCTCGTGAAGGAACAGGCGGAGCAGGAGGGGCTCGACAAGATCTTCCTCGCCGCCGGCTTCGAGTGGCGGGAGCCGGGCTGCTCCATGTGCCTCGCCATGAACCCGGACCGTCTCGCCCCGCAGGAGCGCTGCGCCTCCACCTCGAACCGCAACTTCGAGGGCCGCCAGGGCTTCAAGGGCCGCACCCACCTCGTCTCGCCGATCATGGCGGCGGCGGCGGCGATCGCCGGCCACTTCGTCGACGTGCGCGACTGGAGCTGACGCCGGCTGAGCGCGCCGCGCAGGCGCACGAAAGACTCGAAAGGGCCGGCGGGACATGTCCCGCCGGCCCTTTTGCATTCTTCGCTAGGGTGCGCCGCCGGTCAGCGGCGCTGCCGGATCAGCGGTAGACCCACTTGCAGTCCTGCACCGGCTTGTAGGTGACGACCTTGTTGCCGTTCGGCTTCACCACGACGACCTTCTTCGTCGCGTTGGTGCAGCGCTTCACCCGGGTCGGCTGCACATAGACGGGGGCGGGCGCCACGTAGACCGGGGCGGGCCGCACGACAACCGCCGGCGGACGATAGTAGGGATAGGGGGCCACATAGGCGCCGCGGCCGTAATAGGGGCCGGGCTTCACCTTCACGACGACGTCGGCGGCGGCCGGTGACACGGCGGCCGGGGCGACGAAGGCGAGGCCACAGGCCAGGCTGCCGGCAAGGGCGAGGGCGATGATACGCGACATGGGACGCTCTCCTGACGTTGCGGCGCTTGGCCGACGATGGAAGCATCATAGCTTCCCGTTCCTTAACGGGTCCTGAGAACGGCGTTCAGCTTCCATTCAAGAGTGTGAACGCGGCGAGGGCGAACCTGTCATCCCGGCCCGTTCCGCGTGCTCCGCCGCACGCTCCCGGCGATGCGCACGAAAAAGGGCCGTGGCCGGCGGTGTCGCCCGGCCACGGCCCCAACGGCGCGGGACGGGCTCTCCGTCCCGTCCGGTCACGGCGTCACTGGGCGGGGGTAGCCGGCGCCGGAGTGGTCGGGGTCGTAGTCGCCGGCGGCGTCGTGGTCGCGGGCGGCGTCGTGGTGGTCGTCGCGGGCGGGGTCGTCGCCACCGGCGCGGTCGTGCGGGTTCCGAAGAAGCCGCCGAAGTAGGCGATGATCACCACGATGATCACGACGGCGATGATGACGATGATGTTTCTCTGGCTCATGGCGCATGGCTCCCGTCTTTCACGAGGGTCCGCGAGCGCCGCCGGACGCGTCGTCCCGTTCCCCCCGCACCTCAAGAGGTACGGGATAACCGTGGCGGCGCCGCGACCGTTCCCACGGCCGAGCGCGACGAACCGCAGCAGAGGCGGAACCGGACGGCTGTTCGGACGTTGCCAAACCCGATCAACATCACGGAGGGTGACATGAACAGCATTATCTGGCTCGTGGGCGCGGTCGTCATCGTTCTCGCCATTCTGAGCTTCTTCGGCCTTCGCTGAGGCGAGAGGCCCCGTGCCCTCGCGCGGGATTTGACAGGGGGCGACCAATCGCGCCGGGCGTGACCCGGGTCTCTGTCCCGAATGTCCGCGCCTGATTTCCCTCAATGCGAAGCCCGCTTTCCGGGGTGATGGTCGGCGCGGACATCGTGCCGGCCGCGTCGCCGGACAGGCGGGGAGCGGGCGATGGCGGAAGGGTTGGGTTCGGAAAGAGGACCGGCCAAGCGTGGCACGACCGTCGCCGTGTTGCTCGCCGTCATCGCGGCGACGACGGGCGCCGACCCCGTCTCCGCTCAGCAGGACCCGCGGATCCAGCGGGGGCGGCAGTTCGCGGAAGTGAACTGTTCGCCCTGCCACGCCGTCGGCCGCTTCGGCGACAGTCCGTTGGCGATCGCGCCGCCGTTTCGCTCCCTCGCGCTTCGCTATCCGGTGGAGGACCTCGAGGAGGCGCTGGCCGAAGGCGTCGTCACGGGCCATCCGACCATGCCGGAGTTCCAGCTGGACGCGGCGCAGATCGCCGACTTCATCGCCTACCTGAAGACCCTTGAGCGCTAGGGTCGGGCAGGACCCGAGGCCGATGGCGTCTGGCTGCTCGCGGCTGACGTCTGCCGTGCCGCCTTGGTCCGGCGCGACCGGCCGGCCGGGGGCGACGGGCGACGGGCGCGGAGACTTGCACAGGAGGGCCGGAGCCTGTATCTGACGCGCGACGAGCGGGTGCCCAGCACCCCTCGCGGGCCGCGGTAGCTCAGTTGGTAGAGCAACGCATTCGTAATGCGTGGGTCGGGGGTTCGAGTCCCTTTCGCGGCACCACTCCTTCCTTTTCCGGTAGGTCAACGGCGGTGCGGGTCGCCACAGGCGACGGCCCCTGAGCGCCATCGCTCGCCGCCGGGAGAGTGACCGCCCCTTCCGGACACGACCGCGGCGCCTTCCCGTCGCGTCTTTTGCCTCGGATGAAGCCCGAGACTGTCGAGCGCCGCCGTGCCGAGACCCACCGTGCGTCGGCCCGATGCGCCGTGCGGCACTCCGAACCTTCCGCTTCACCGACGACGCGCCCTCGGCCTCAGCGTGTCGTCGCCGTGGTCGCGAGATCCTCCGGAGCCGGCCCGCCGGCCTCCCTCCGCTCGCTGTAGCGGCTCGTGAGGTAGTCGGTGCGGTCGCGCGTCAGGAGGGTGAACTTCATCAGTTCCTCCATCACGTCCACGACGCGCTCATAGTAGGACGAGGGCCGCATCCGCCCCGCCTCGTCGAACTCCTGATAGGCCTTTGCGACCGAGGACTGGTTCGGGATCGTCACCATCCGCATCCAGCGTCCCAGGACCCGCAGCGCATTCACCGCATTGAACGACTGCGATCCTCCCGACACCTGCATCACGGCGAGGGTCCGGCCCTGCGTCGGGCGGATGCCGCCTATCTCCAGGGGGATCCAGTCGATCTGGCTCTTGAAGACCCCCGTGATCGTCCCGTGCCGCTCCGGGCTGCACCAGACCTGTCCTTCCGACCAGGTTGACAGGCCGCGCAGCTCTTGGACCTTCGGGTGATCCGGCGCCACGCTGTCGGGGAGCGGCAGTCCGCGCGGGTCGAAGATGCGCGTCTCGGCGCCCATGCGGTCGAGCAGCCGGGCCGCTTCCTCCGTGAGGAGCCGGCTGTAGGATCGGTCGCGCAGGGAGCCGTAGAGCAGCAGGATCCGCGGCGGATGGGTCGAGACCTGCGCGGGTGCCAGCTTGCCGAGATTGGGACGGTCGAGATGACGCTCGTCGAGTGCCGGGAGATCGGCATCGGTGTTTAAAGGCATAGAAGTCTTCCGTCAGGCGGGGTGCACGGCGAGCGGCCGCTTCCGGTGATCGCTGTCGTGATGGCAATGCGTTGCGTAGAGCACACCCGGCACCTCAGCGCACCCGCTGGCCCTCCGCGTTGACCACCGGCTCGCCGTCCTCCTTGGCAAAGGCACCCTTCTGGGGCGCCGGCAGGATGTCGAGGACGACCTCTGACGGGCGGCAAAGGCGCGTGCCGAGGGCCGTCGTGACGAACGGGCGGTTGATCAGGATCGGGTGCGCCATCATCGCGTCGAGGAGGGCGTCGTCGCCGAGCGCCGGATCGCCGAGGCCGAGTTCGGCGTAGGGGGTGCCCTTTTCGCGCAGGGCCTGCCGCACCGTCAGCCCGGCCGCCGCGATGGCGGCGGCGAGCTCTTCCCGCGACGGCGGCGTCTTCAGGTACTCGACCACGCGCGGCGCGAGGCCGGCGTTGCGGATGAGGCCGAGGACGTTGCGGGACGTGCCGCAGGCGGGGTTGTGCCAGATGGTGACGGCGTCTTCCCTCATCGGCGGCTCCCGGATGCATCGGCCGCGGCGTGCGGCGGGGCGGCGGCGCGGCGGACCGCCGGGGAGGCCTCGTACCAGCCCTTCGTACGGTTGACGATGGCGACGACCGACAGCATCACCGGCACCTCGACGAGGACGCCGACGACGGTGGCGAGCGCCGCCCCCGAGGATAGTCCGAACAGGGCGATCGCGGCCGCCACCGCGAGCTCGAAGAAGTTCGAGGCGCCGATGAGGGCCGACGGGCCGGCGACGCAGTGCTGCTCCCCGAACGCCCGGTTGAGCAGGTAGGCGAGGCCGGAGTTGAAGTAGACCTGGATCAGGATCGGCACCGCCAGCAGGGCGATCACCAGAGGCTGCGCCAGGATCTGGCCGCCCTGGAAGGCGAACAGCAGCACGAGCGTGGCGAGCAGCGCCACCAGCGACAGAGGCTGCACCACCGCCAGGAAGCGGCCGAGTGCGGCCCCTCCTCCGCCTGCCAGCAGCCGGCGACGGATCACCTGCGCGACGATCACCGGCACGATGATGTAGAGCCCGACCGACAGGAGCAGCGTCTCCCACGGTACGGTGATCGAAGAGATGCCGAGGAGGAGCGCCACGATCGGCGCGAAGGCGACGATCATGATCGCGTCGTTGAGCGCCACCTGGGACAGCGTGAAGTGGGGCTCGCCCTTCATCAGGTTGGACCAGACGAACACCATGGCCGTGCACGGCGCGGCGGCGAGCAGGATCAGGCCGGCGATGTAGCTGTCGATCTGGTCAGCTGGCAGGTATGGCCGGAACAGCCAGCCGATGAAGATCCAGCCGAGCAGCGCCATCGAGAACGGCTTCACCGCCCAGTTGACGAACAGGGTGACGGAGATGCCGCGCCAGTGGCGGCCGACCTCGGCGAGGGCGGCGAAGTCGATCTTCACCAGCATCGGCACGATCATCAGCCAGATCAGCACCGCCACCGGCAGGTTGACGTTTGCGACCTCCGCGGCGGCGATCGCCCCGACGAGGCCGGGGGCGACCCAGCCGACGAACACGCCGGCGACGATGCAGAGGATCACCCAGAGGGTGAGGTAGCGCTCGAACAGCGACATGCGGCGGGGCTCCGTCGGCCGGGCGACGTCAGGGAATGCGGCGGGCGGGTGCGGCCCTCAGGCCACAGGGGCGCTCTCGTCGGCCCTCGCCTTGCCGATGGCGTCGAGGCGCGACTGCAGCGACACGCGGTCGAGCGAGCCGATCGGCAGGTTGACGAAGATCGAGATGCGCTGCGTCAGCATCCGGAAGGTGTCGGCGAAGGCGAGGCGGATTTCCGCCTCCGTGCCAGTGGCCCGCGCCGGGTCCGGCAGGCCCCAGTGCGCCGTCATCGGCTGCCCCGGCCAGTAGGGGCACTCTTCGTTCGCCGCGTCGTCGCAGACGGTGAAGACGAAGTCGAGCTCCGGGGCGCCCGGCGCGGCGAACTCGTCCCAGCTCTTCGAGCGGAAGCGCGAGACGTCGAAGTTCATGCGGGCGAGCAGGTCGGCGGCGTAGGGGTGGACCGCACCTTTCGGATGGCTGCCGGCCGAGAAGGCGTTGAACCGGCCCATGCCCTCGCGGCCGAGGATCGCCTCGGCAAGGATCGAGCGGGCGGAGTTGCCGGTGCAGAGGAAGAGCACGTTGAAGGGCTTGTGGGAGATGGTCTCGGCCATGGCGTGATCCTCGTCGTCGTCCTGGTGGCTTGCTCTTCCCGCACCGGAAGAGCCGGAAATGGCTCGTCAGCCGCAGCCGGACTTGGCGTCAGCGCGACCGTCGGCCTCGGCATCGGGCGGGCAGCCGCAGCCGGCACCCGCAAGCAGGTTTCCGATCGGCCCGCAGATTTCTGGCCGGCCACCACAGCAGTCGGCGACCAGGAACGTCACCAGCTGCTGCATGCCAGCCAGATCAGCCCGATAGACGATCGAGCGGCCGTCGCGGGTCGCCCGCACGAGGCCGGCCCGCGCCAGGATGGCGAGGTGGGTGGAGAGCGTGTTGTGCGGCCCGCCCACCGCCGCGGCGATGGCGCCGGCCGCCATGCCCTCGGGCTCCTGCCGGACGAGCAGCCGGAACACCGCGAGCCGCGTCGGCTGGCCGAGGGCGGCGAGGGCGGCGAGAGCGCGAACCGAAGGATCCCCGCTCTCGGCGGGGGAGAGATGCGAGAGCGCAGCCGGCGGTGCGGTCAGGGGAGAGCTGCTGATTTCCATATGTCGAGGTTTACAGACATATGGACGGGTGGGTCAAGGGAGTGACGCAGCGGCCGGGCGTGGCTCCTCCCGTCCGCGAGGGTTCCCGGGGCCGCCCTATCGCCGCAACCACAATGTTTCAGAGGGAACCGAAGCCTTGCCGGCGGCCGTCATTCCCCGCCGCGTGCTCCCGTGGCGGGCGCAAGCGGGGCGAGGTCTCAACCGGACTGCGGGAAGCGGCGGCGGTAGGCGGGGACGGCCTCGGGATTGCGGAGGTTCACCGGCAGGTCGCCGGCAAGGACGCGGACCGCCTCCTCGGCCGCGCCGACGCCCATCCGCATCATCGACTCCTCGGTGATGCCGGCCATGTGCGGCGTCAGGATCACCGTGTCGAACGACAGCAGCGGGTGATCGGGCGGCAGCGGCTGGGTGTCGAAGACGTCGAGCGCGGCGCCGCCGATCCGGCCCGAGCGGAGCGCCGCGACCAGCGCCGCCTCGTCGACCACCGGCCCGCGCGCGACGTTGACGAGGAGCGCGCCGGGCTTCATCCGGGCGACACGCTCGGCGCCGATCAGCCCGCGCGTCTCTGCCGTCAGCGGGCAGCAGAGCACGAGCACGTCGGCAGTGGCGACGAGGGTGTCGAGGTCGAGCGCCCGGACGCCCTCCGGCACGTTTGCCGGCGTCCGCGTGAAGGCAGCCACCTCGAGGCCGAAGCCGTGGCGGGCGATGCGGGCGACGGCCCGGCCGACGGCGCCCATGCCGACGATGCCGAGGGTGCGGCCGGCGAGGTCGTGGCCGGCATCGGCGTGGGCGCGGCCCGCGGCCCAGCCCTTCGCCCGGAGGTCGCCATCCACTTGGCGGAAGCGGCGCAGGAGCGCGAGCGTCACCAGGAAGACGTGCTCGGCGACGGTGACGGCGTTGACGGCCGGAACGTTCGCGACGAGCACGCCGGCGCGCGTCGCCGCCTCGATCGGAATCATGTCGAGCCCGGCGCCATGCCGGATCGCGGCCCGGAGCCGCGGCGCCTCGCCGAACAGGGCCTCGGGCAGCGGCGCGCGGACGATGACGATGTCGGCCTCGCGGCCCTCGCGCAGAAGCGCGTCCGCGTCGGGGCGGCTCGCGACCACGAGGTCGCCCGCATCCGCCAGCATCGCGGCGGCGCGCGGGTGCAGCGGGTGGGTCGAGAGGATGCGGGCCATCACTTCAGATCCGGGCGAGGGCCGGGGCAGGGGCGGGCGCCGGCGGTGCCTGGGCAGCCGCCGCGGCCGTCCCGATCAGGCCCTTCCAGTAGCTCTCGGCCCCCTGCAGGTGGGCGCTCATCAGCGCCTGGGCGAGGTTGCCGTCGCGGCGCAGCAGCGCCTCGAAGATCTGCAGGTGCTCGGCGTGCGAGCGCCGCGAGCGCTCGAGGTCGTTGAAGTAGATCGGCAGGCGGTGCTCGCCCATCATGTAGTAGACGCTGCAGACCTTGTGGAAGACGCTGTTCTGCGTCGCCCGGACGATCTCGAGGTGAAAGTCGCGGTCCTCGCGTGACAGGCCCTCGCCGGCGGCGAGCCGCTGCTCGGAGGCGCGCAGGATCTCGCGGAGCCGGTCGTAGTTCTCGTCGGTGGCGCGGGAACAGGCGAGCTCGGCCGCCTTGATCTCGTGGATCTTCCGCAGCTCCACCGTCTCGTAGATCTGGATCGGGTCGAGCGGCACCCCGGCGCGGGCGAACAGCGCCATCGCCTCGACGCTCGCCTGGTTGGTGGTGAGGTAGATGCCCGACTTGGCGCGCCGCTCGACGATGCGCATCGCCTCGAGGATCGCCAGCACCTCGCGGATCTGCCCCCGGCTGACCGAAAAGTGCTCCGCCAGTTCCCGCTCCGAGGGAAGCCGGCCGCCGTCCGCCCGCGACTGCTCGTAGAGGTACGCGGCGAGATCGGGGAGGAGGTTGTTCTCCTTCATGGCTCGGGCTCTCAGCTCCAGTGCGCGTGCGCCTCCAGGAAGCTCTCCGCGATGGTGAAACCGAGGCCGGGCCCGTCGGGAATGGCGATCATGCCATCTTTCGCCGAAACGTCGTCCTCGACCAGGTCGTGGATCATCGGATTGGCACCGAGCGAGTATTCGATGACGAAGCTCGCCGGAGAGGCCGCGCATACATGCAGGCCCGCGAAGAAGCAAGGCGCGCCGGCCCACAGGTGCGGCGAGAGGCGGAGGTTGAAGGCGCTCGCCAGCGCCCCGATCCGCATCGCCTCGGTGATGCCGCCGCAGAAGGCGGGGTCGGGCTGAAAGACGTCGACCGCCTTGAGAAGCGCGAGGTCACGGAAGGCGAAGCGCGTCGCCTCGGATTCGCCGCTGGCGATCGGCACGCAGCCGGCGGCGCGCACCTCGGCCATGCCCGCCTTGTCGTCGGCGATCACCGGTTCCTCGAACCAAGCGAGGTCGCAGTCCGCGACGAGGTGCAGGAAGCGCTTCGCCTCGGCGACGGTGTAGGTGCCGTGGGCGTCGACCATCAGCTCGACGTCCGGCCCGAGGGCGGCGCGGGCGGCCTTCACCCGGGCGGCCGAGACGTGCGGTGCGCCGTCCATGGCGCCGACGCGCATCTTCACCGAGCGGAAGCCGCCGGCGGCGATGTAGGAGTGCAGCTGCTCGCCGATCGCCTCCGCCGGGGCCCAGCCGCCGGAGGCGTAGGCGGGCAGGCGGTCGGCCTTGCGGCCGCCGAGCAGACGCCAGACCGGCTGGCCGAGCGACTTGCCGAGGATGTCCCAGAGCGCGATGTCGACGGCGCTGATCGCCGCGACGGTGAGGCCGCGGCGCGACAGCTCCGGCATGGCGTGGCCGGAGAGGGCGGCCGTCTCGGCGCGCACGCCGTTGTAGAGCATCTCCCAGATCTGCACGATGTCGGCCGGATCGCGGCCGATCAGCCGCGGCGCGACCTCGTGGTTGAGCATGTGGACGAGCGCCGCATAGGTGCCGGCGCTGCCGGCGGCGTTCTTGCCCTCGCCCCAGCCGACGAGGCCATCGTCGGTCTCGATGCGCAGGATCGCGGCGTCGAAGGTGGTGAGGCGGCCGAAGTCGCTGCGGTGCTGGCGGCTCGCCTCGATCGGGATGCGGACCCACCAGGCCTTCGCCGATGTGATGCGCATGTCAGAGCCCGCGCGCGGCCCGCGCCGGAAGCCCAGCGCGGCGGTGGTCGTTGGCTGTTGCCTGCATGGTCGCGGTCCTGCCCCGTCGTTCCCGCCCGGATCGTTCCCGCCCGGGCTTCCCCCGAAGTCGTTCCGCGCCCTACCGGATAAGCGGCAGGATGGTCTCGGCGGTGATGCGCATCTGGTCGGAGTAGAACTCCTCGGTGAGGAGGCTCGAACCGTGGTCCTGGATGAACTTCAGCTGCTCGGGCGGGATGTCGACCGGATTGCGCTCGACCATCTTCGGGTACTTGGCGGCCGGGGTGCGGTCGACGGGGGCGACGAACTCGTTCGTCAGCGCGCCGTCGTAGCCGATCTCCTTCAGCGTCCCGACGATCTTCGCCCAGTCGAAGTGGCCGAGGCCGGCGGCGAAGCGGTTGTTGTCGGCGACGTGGAAGTCGAAGAGGCGCTTCCCGGCGAGCCGGATCGCCTCGTACATGTCCTCCTCCTCGATGTTGAGGTGGAAGGCGTCGAGGCAGACGCCGCACTCCGGCGACACCGCGTCGGCGAGCGCCAGCGCCTGGGCGCAGCGGTTGAAGAGGTAGGTCTCGAAGCGGTTGAGCGGCTCCACCGCGATCTTGACACCCTTGGCCTTGCCGTGGGCGAAGCACTCCTTGGTGGCGTCCACCACCCACTTCCACTCTTCCTCTTCCGTTCCGTCGGGCACGACCTTGCCGACGGTGGCGGGAACGAGGGTGATGATCTCGCCCTCGAGCTCCGAGACCATCGTGATGACGCTCTTCACATAGTCGACCGAGCGGGCCCGCTGGCCCTCGTCCTTGGCGGCGAGGTTGCGCTCGCCGAGCGTCAGCGTCACGGCGCCCCAGCAGCGGATGCCGTGCTCCTTCAGGAGGGCGCGGGTCGTCTTCACGTCGTACTGGGCCGGCTCGCCGGAGATCTCGATCGATTCGTAGCCGAACTTCTTGATGCGCTTCAGCGTCATCTCGAGCGGCTCAGCCCGCATCCAGTTGTGCGTGGAAAGATGCATCTGCCGGATTCCTCCCAGAACCGTTCGGCGCGCGCTCAGGGCCGCGCTCTTCGCGTGTGGGGCGCCCCGGTCCGATGCCCGAACTGGTGCGACCAAACTTCCCGGAGGCAAGCTCTATCCCATTCCGCGAGGGGGCGCAACACGACCGAATACGACTTGGTTCATGGGACTAAAATACTGTTCTTCAAGCGGAAATTTGGATGACCGTGACGTTCGCGGCCTTTCCCGCCAGAGCCGCTCATTGACCTCGAAATCTGAATTGGTCATACCAGAATGAAAACTGCGGCAGCGGTGCGGAGGGCGTCTCATGAAGGTCGGCATGTGCCTGTTCCTGTGGACGACGCACGTGACGCGAGAGCACGAGCCGATCCTCAGGGCCCTCAAGGAGACGGGTTTCGACGGGGTCGAGGTGCCGGTCTTCGAGGGCACGGTCGACGACTGCCGCCGCCTCGCCGATCTCCTCGACGAGATCGGCCTCGAGCGCACCGCGGTCTCGGCGATCGGCGACCCGGCGCTCGACCTCATCGCCGCCGACGGGGCGACGCGGGCGGCCGCCGTCACGCACATGCGCAGCGTCGTCGACCGCGCCGCCGCCCTCGGCGCAACGACGCTCTGCGGGCCGCTCCACTCGGTCCTCGGCCAGTTCAGCGGCACCGGCCCCACGGCGGATGAGGCCTCCCGGTCCGTCGCCTCGCAGCGGGCGATCGGGGACCATGCGGCGGAGCGCGGCGTGACGATCGCCCTCGAGGCCCTCAACCGCTTCGAGTGCTACCTCGTCAACACCATGGATGGCCTGTCGGCGCACCTTGCCGCGATCGGCCACCCGAACATCCGGGCGATGTACGACACCTTCCACGCCAACATCGAGGAGAAGGATCCCGTCGGCGCCTTCACCCGCAACCTCGACACCATCGTCCACGTCCACATCTCCGAGAACGACCGCGGCGTGCCCGGGCGCGGCAACATCCCGTGGGCGGAGACCTTCGCCGCCATCCGCACCAGCGGCTACGACGGCTGGCTCACCATCGAGGCGTTCGGCCGGGCGCTGCCGGACCTTGCCGCCGCGACGAAGATCTGGCGCGACCTCTTCGATGATCCCGCCGATGTCTACCGGGAGGGCTACCGCCACATTCGCAGCCATCTCGCCGCCTGACCCGCCTCGCTGGCTGTCGCCGCCATCCATGAGGGGACAGAGGCTTGGCGTCGCGACGATCCGCCGTTATCGATAGCGGGCGGGGGCCGCTGAGCGTGAGTGGTCGATGGCGAGCGAGTGCGTGGCGTGCCGAGGCGGCGCGCGGCTGGAAATCCCGATCTCGATGGCCTTCCAGCCGATCGTCGACGTCGCGGCACGGAGCGTCATCGCCCAGGAGGCGCTGGTGCGCGGGGCCGGCGGCGAGGGGGCCGGCTTCGTCCTGTCGCAGATCGGCGACGACGACCGCTACGCCTTCGACCAGACCTGCCGCACGACGGCGATCGACCTTGCGTCCCGCCTCGGCTTCCTGAACGACGGCACGCTCCTGTCGATCAACTTCCTGCCGAACGCGGTCTACGAGCCGAGCGCCTGCATCCGCCAGACCCTGCTCGCCGCCGCCCGGGCCCAGATCCCGCTCGAGAGCATCCTCTTCGAGTTCACCGAGACGGAACGCGTCGACACGGCACACCTCCTCGGCATCCTCAACGCCTATCGCGAGATCGGCTTCAAGACCGCCATCGACGACTTCGGCTCCGGCTACTCCGGGCTCAACCTCCTCGCCGAGTTCCAGCCGGACTTCGTCAAGATCGACATGGACCTTGTTCGCGGCATCGGCGCGGACAAGGCCCGCCGCGCCATCGTCGGCAACGTCGTGCAGATGATGCGGGACCTCGGTGTCGAGGTGATCTGCGAGGGCGTCGAGACGGCGGAGGAGACCCGATGCCTGCGCGATCTCGGCGTGCGGCTGATGCAGGGCTATGTCTTTGCGAAGCCGGCCTTCGCGGCCGTCGCCGAGCCGCGCTGGCCCTGAAGAGCGGCAGGCGGCGGTCGCGGTGGCCGATCTTTTCCACGGGTCGCGCCCCGGCCGCCCCGCGTCGCGCTTGCAGTCACGGCTTGCGGTCAGGATCGTATAGGATATCGTATAGGGATGTCGCAGGCCTCCGCCCGCCGGAGCGCCACTGTCCTCATCCCCCGAGGCCCCATCCTGCACCCATGACGGCAATCCAGCGTCACAACGGACTGGCGGAGAAGGTCTACGAGGCGATCCTTGCGCAGTTGACGGGGCTGCGGATCGCCCCGGGCGCACGGATCACCGTCGATACCCTGGCGCGCGAACTCGAGGTGTCGCAGACGCCGATCCGCGAGGCGCTCGGCCGGCTGGAGGGCGAGGGGCTCGTCGTCAAGACGCATCTCGTCGGCTACAGCGCCGCCCCGCAGATCTCCCGCCGCCGCTTCGACGACCTCTACGACCTCCGCCAGTTGCTCGAGCCGCCGTGCGCCGGGCGTGCTGCCGCGGCGATGACCGCCGAGCGGCTCGCCGCGCTCCGCGCCCTCGCCGACGCCATGGCGACGGGGGAGGGGGGCGACGCGCGCCGACGCTACTCGGCCTTCGCCCGCGAGGACGCCCGCTTCCACGACCGCATCCTCGAGTTCGCCGGCAACGAGCTCGTCCGCCAGACCCTCAGTCACCAGCATTCCCACTTCCACATCTTCCGGCTGATGTTCCACGCGAGCGTCACCGAGGAGGCCCTGACCGAACATGCGGCCCTGATGGAGGCGTTCACGGCCGCCGACGGAGCGGCCGCCGAGGCGGCGATGCGGGAGCACATCGCCCGCTCGCGCGAGCGCCTGCTGCCCGCCTTCGAGGCCTGACGACCCCGCGGCGGGGCTCCGGCTCCGCCGCACGAGAATGACAGACATCCGGAGTTCCGCCCGCACCCGCGGTGGACCCGGCCCGGGATCGCCCCGCCAAGGGGCGGCGAGAACAGACGAATGGGAGGAGACTGTCGATGCCTGGTAAGAAGATCCTGATGCTCACCGGCGACTTCACCGAGGAATACGAGATCTTCGTGTTCCAGCAGGGGATGGAGGCGGTGGGCCACACCGTCCACGTCATCTGCCCGGACAAGAACGCCGGCGACATCCTGAAGACGTCGCTGCACGACTTCGAGGGTCACCAGACCTACACCGAGAAGCTCGGGCACGACTTCGTCATCAACAAGTCGTTCTCGGAGGTGAAGCCGGAGCAGTATGACGCCGTCTACTGCGCGGGCGGGCGCGGCCCGGAATACATCCGCACCGACAAGCGGATCCAGGCGATCGTCCGGCACTTCCACGAGGCGAACAAGCCGATCTTCACGATCTGCCACGGCGTACAGATCCTGATCGCCGTCGACGGCGTCGTGAAGGGCAAGCGGGTCGGCGCCCTCGGCGCCTGCGAGCCGGAGGTTCGCCTCGCCGGCGGCACCTATGTCGACCTCTCGCCGACGGAAGCCCTCGTCGACGGCACGATGGTCTCGGCGAAGGGCTGGACGGCGCTGGCGGCCTTCATGCGCGAGTGCCTGAAGGTGCTCGGCACCGAGATCCGGCACACCTGACGAGCCCCGGAGGGCGCCGGTCCGGCGCCCTCCGGCCGCGCTGGACGACCCGCCAGCGTTGTGCCTAACTGGTCCGACCAGAGAAGGCGCCGCCCGCTGGGGCGCAAGCCTCGCGGACATCAAAGGGAGGACTCCACGTGAAGCACGTGCCGTCTCAGGGCGGAGCCGTTCCGGTCCCCTTCGATACCGATCGTCTCGACGCGCTGATGGACGCGGCGGGCATCGACGTTCTTCTCGCCACTTCCAAGCACAACACCCAGTATCTGCTCGGTGGCTACCGCTTCATTTTCTTCTCGGCGATGGACGCGATCGGCCACAGCCGCTACCTGCCGGTCGTCGTCTACGAGCGCGGCAAGCCGGAGAACTCCGCCTTCGTCGCCAACCGCATGGAAGGCGGCGAGCACCACAACCGGCCGTTCTGGACGCCCGCCGTGCACGCCGAGACGTGGGGCTCGACGGACGCGGCGGCCCGCGCCGCCGATCACGTGACGAAGCTCGGCAAGGCCGGCGCGCGCATCGGCATCGAGCCCGGATTCCTGCCGCTCGACGCCTACCGCGTGCTCTCCGAGCGGCTGGAGGGCGTGACCTTCGTCGACGCCACCCACGCGCTGGAACGACTTCGGGCGGTGAAGACGGCGGCGGAACTGGCGCTGCTGAAGTCCGCCTCGGAGCTCATCACCGAGGCGATGATGGCGACGATCGCCGGCGCGCGCGCGGGCTCCACCAAGACCGACATCATCGAGCGGCTGCGCCGCGAGGAGACCAACCGCGGCCTGCAGTTCGAATACTGCCTGCTGACCCTCGGGTCGAGCCACAACCGGGCCGCGTCGGCGCAGGCGTGGCAGCCGGGCGAGGTGCTGTCGATCGATTCCGGCGGCAACTTCCAAGGCTACATCGGCGATCTCTGCCGCATGGGCGTGCTCGGCGAACCGGACGCCGAGCTCGAGGACCTCCTCGGCGAGGTGGAAGCCGTGCAGCAGGCGGCCTTCTCGAAGATCCGCGCCGGCGCCCTCGGCGGCGACGTCATCGCCCACGCCGAGGGCGTGCTGAAGGCCTCGAAGGTGGCGGCCTTCACCGACTTCTTCGCTCACGGCATGGGGCTGATCAGCCACGAGGCGCCGTTCCTGATGACCAACCACCCGGTCACCTACGAGGGCGTCGACGCGGCGCATCCGCTGGAGGCCGGCATGGTGCTGTCGGTGGAGACGACGATGCTCCACCCCTCGCGCGGCTTCATCAAGCTCGAGGACACGCTCGCCGTCACCGCCGACGGCTACGAGATGTTCGGCGAGGCCGGCCGCGGTTGGAACCGCGGCGGCACCGCCTGAAACGCCGGCGTCACCCCGCCTCGGGCGGGATGATGCGGAAGTCCGGCAGGTCGCGGAGCGCGAGTTCGGGGCCGGCCGGCGAGTAGACGACGAACAGCCGCATCGGCCCGGGGCCGGTGTTGAGGGTCGCGTGATAGCGGCTCTCGGGAACATAGATCGTGCAGCCCGGACCGACGTCGCGGGTGATCGGACGGCCCTCGTCGTCCTCCACCATCTGCTCGCCGGTGCCGGAGACGACGAAGATGATCTCCTCGGCGCCGGGGTGGTTGTGGCGGGCATGGCCCATCCCCGGCGCGACGTCGACGACGCCACCCGAGAAGCGCCCGGCCCCGTTCACGCTAGGTCCGACCGTCAGAGCCAGCCGACCCCAGTCGAAGCCGAACGCCTCAACCTGGTGCGGAAATGCGAAATAGGCATCACCAGCCTTCGCCATCGTCGGGATCTCCGTCGCTCGGGGTCTCAGGCGCGCGTCTTCAGCGCGAGGGATTTGAAGTGGGCCGTCTGGTCGCGGATCGCGGCCTCCGCCGGCAGGCGCTCCATCGAGCTCGCACCGTAGAAGCCGTGGACGCCGTCGCAGTGCTCGAGGATGAAGCGGGCGTCCTCCGGCATGGCGATCGGCCCGCCGTGGCAGAGCACGATCACGTCCTTCCGCACCCCGCGGGCCGCCGCCGCGATGGCGTCGATCTCCTCGACGCAGCGCTCGAGCGTCTTCGCCGAGGAGGCGCCGACGCTGCCGCCGGTGGTGACCCCCATGTGGGCGACGACGATGTCCGCACCGGCCTCCGTCATGGCGACGGCCTCATCGGGATTGAACACGTAGGGCGTGGTCAGAAGGTCGAGCGCGTGGGCGGCGGCGATCATCTCGACCTCCAGCCCGTAGCCCATGCCCGTCTCCTCGAAGCTCTGGCGCATGGCGCCGTCGAAGAGGCCGATGGTCGGGAAATTCTGCACGCCGGAGAAGCCCATCGCCTTCAGTTCGGCGAGGAACTGCGGCATCAGCACGAAGGGGTCGGTGCCGTTGACGCCGGCGAGCACCGGCGTGCGCTTCACCACCGGCAGCACCTCCACCGCCATCTCGCGGACGATCTCGTTGGCGTTGCCATAGGCGAGGAGGCCGGCGGCCGAGCCGCGCCCGGCCATTCGGTAGCGGCCGGAATTGTAGATGACGATGAGGTCGATGCCGCCGGCCTCCTCGGCCTTGGCGGAGAGGCCGGTGCCGGCGCCGCCGCCGATGATCGGCCGCCCCTCGGCGATCAGGACGCGGAAGCGGTCGAGCAGCACCTGTCTAGCGATCGCGGGCATCGGGCCTCACCGTTGCAGGATGTCGAGGAAGGTCGCGGCGGCGGCCGCGGCGAAGGCGGGGTCGTTGATGTGCAGCGGCAGGCGCTGGAGCCGACGGCGCTCCGTCTGGCGGACGGTGTCCTCGAGAGCTGCAAAGAGCGCCGCGTCCGCCTCCGGATCGAAGAAGGCGCCGCCTTCGATATCGAGGGCCGAGACGCCCTTCTCCGGGATGAGGAAGCGCACCTCGCCCTCGCAGGCGTTCAGCCGCTCGCCGATCCAGGCGCCGATGCGCCGGCACTCCGCGGCGCTCGTGCGCATCAGCGTGACGTTCGGGTTGTGGCGGTAGAGGGTGCGCCCGGCGAACGCGGCGGGCACGGTCTCCGGCGCCCAGAAGTTCACCATGTCGAGCGCGCCGCACGAGCCGACATAGGGGAGGCGCGTGCGGGCGATGGCGCCGAGGCGGTCCTCCGTCGCCGGCAGCACGCCGCCGAGGAGGAGGTCGCACACCTCCGTCGTCGTGATGTCGAGGACGCCGGCGAGGAGGCCGCTGTCGGCGAGCTTCTCGAGGGTGCGCCCGCCAGTGCCGGTGGCGTGGAAGACCATGCAGTCGAACGCGGCGCCGAGCCGCTCGACGATCGCCATCACGCAGGGCGTCGTCACCCCGAACATCGTGAGGCCGATCGACGGCTTGCCAGTGGCGGCCGGCGGCGGCCGGAGCACCATCCCGGAGATCGCCTCGGCGGCGTTGTGGAGCACGACGCGGCTGAGGCGATTGAGGCCCGCCAGATCCGTCACGGCCGGCATGAAGACGATGTCGGAGATGTCGACGTAAGGCGAGACGTCGCCCGAGGCGAGCGTCGAGACCATCAGCTTCGGCACGCCGTAGGGCAGGCGGCGCATCCCGGCCGTGGCGATCGCCGTGCCGCCGCCGCCGCCGATCGCGAGCACCGCGCCGACGTCGTCACGAGCTTCGAGGAAGCGCGCGAACGCTTCCGTCATCGCCTCCACGACGGTGCCGCGGTCGTCGAGACCGAGCACGGCGCCGGCCCCTCGCGGATGGTGGGCGGCGACCTCGGCGGCGGTCACGTCCACCGCGGCGGTCGCCGGCCGGGTGCCGACGTCGACCCGCACGACGGCGAGCCCGTTCGCGGCGACGAGCCGGGCGAGAAAAGCGAGCTCCTCCGCCTTGGTGTCGTGTGTTCCGACCACGTAGACGCGCCGCACCGGTCCTCCCGCCGGGGCGTCCGGTGCTTCGCCGGTCCCCGTGTTCTTGTCGTCCAGCCGGTCCGCTCGCGGAGAGACCGACCCTCGCGGAGAGGGCCGTCGTCGCGGCGAGGTCCACGCTCGCCCTTCGCCCCGCTGTCCCGTCCGCACTTGCCATCCGCTATGAGACGGCAGTATCGTATTGACATGACCGTCTCACGTCAATCGGCTGCAGTGGTGGAGGAGCGGGCACGTGGCCCGCGGGCCCGCACGCGCCGCCTCATGCTGGAGACCGCCTCGCGGCTGATGCAGGCCGGCGCGATCCCGTCCGTCAGCGAGGTCGCGGAAGCGGCGGAAGTCTCGCGCGCCACCGCCTATCGCTACTTCCCGAGCCAAGCGGCGCTGGTCGAGGCGGTGGTCGACGAGGCGCTCGGCCCGATCCTCGACTGGCGGTCGCCGTCGGGCGATGCGGCGAGCCGCGTCGAGGACCTCTTCCGCACCTCGTTGCCGCGCATCGACGCCTACGAGGCGACGTTCAAGGCGGCGCTGAAACTCTCCCTCGCCGAGTGGGCGGAGCGGCGCGCCGGGGCGCCGCCGGCGACGCCGCCCTTCCGCCGCGGCCACCGCATCGTGCTCCTGCGCGAGGCGCTCAGGCCGCTCGCCGGCGACCTGCCGCCGGCGGAGGTCGACCGCCTCGCCCAGGCCCTGTCGCTGATCTTCGGTGTCGAGGCGCTGGTGGTGCTGAAGGACATGTGGGGGCTCGACGGCGAGCGGGCGGCCAGCGTCGCCACGTGGGCGGCGGTGGCACTTGTCCGGGCTGCGACGGAGGCTGAGGGAGGATCGTAACTGGCCAGACCAAATTGTCGCCGGTGTGGCCCTCCGGGCAGAGCTGCCATCGAGCCGGCAGATGCCTCAGTGTGCGCTGTAAGTCTTGGAATTATTGAAGAGGGAGGGCGGCATTACGCGTGTCGAAGGTCGCTGACGGCGACCAGGGCGTCGGCGGAAGTCTTGACGACACCCGGAAATTGGTACTACCAGTTGCGGCAGTGAGTTCAGCCTCGGGGTTCCATCCCCGACGCGGCGCGGGAGGCGACGCAGGCGACCGAGACGTGACTGCTCCAACGACGTGACGGCTCGCCGGGTCCTTCGCGGACGGCGAAGAACCGGCCGAAAAAAGACAATCAGTGGGAGGACACGATGGCACGAGGACTTCTGAGGGGACTGATCGCCGGTGCGTCTCTGCTCGGCTTCGTCGGCAGCGCCACGGCGCAGGAGCTGACGATCTTCTGGGCGGAGTGGGATCCGGCCAACTATCTGCAGGAACTCGCCAACGAGTACGAGGCCGAGACCGGCGTGAAGGTCACGGTCGAGACGACGCCGTGGGCCGACTTCCAGACCAAGGCGTTCACCGAGTTCAACGCGCGCGGCTCCGCCTACGACATGGTCGTCGGCGACTCGCAGTGGATCGGTGCCGCTTCCGAGGCCGGTCACTACGTCGACCTCACCGACTTCTTCAACAAGCACAAGCTGAACGAGACGATGGCGCCCGCCACCGTCAAGTACTACGCCGAGTATCCCTCCAATTCGGGCAAGTACTGGTCGATCCCCGCCGAGGGTGACGCCGTCGGCTGGTCCTACCGCAAGGACTGGTTCGAGGACCCGAAGGAGATGGAGGCGTTCAAGGCGAAGTACGGCTACGACCTCGCCCCGCCGAAGACGTGGGCGCAGATGCGCGACATCGCCGAGTTCTTCCATCGCCCGGACCAGGGCCGCTACGGCATCGCCATCTACACCGACAACTCGTATGACGGCCTGGTGATGGGCGTCGAGAACGCCATCTTCTCCTACGGCGGCGAGCTCGGCGACTACTCCACCTACAAGGTCGACGGCATCATCAACTCGCCGCAGAACGTCGAGGCGCTGGAGATGTACCGCGAGCTCTACGGCTTCACGCCGCCGGGCTGGGCCAAGGCCTTCTTCGTCGAGAACAACCAGGCGATCACCGAGAACCTGGCGGCGATGAGCATGAACTACTTCGCCTTCTTCCCGGCGCTGGTGAACGAGGCGTCGAACCCGAACGCCAAGTCGACCGGCTTCTTCGCCAATCCGGAGGGACCGACCGGCCAGCAGTTCGCCGCGCTCGGCGGCCAGGGCATCTCGATCATCTCCTACTCCGAGAACCAGGAAGAGGCGTTCAAGTTCCTCGAGTGGTTCGTGAAGGACTCGACCCAGAAGCGCTGGGCCGAACTCGGCGGCTACACCTGCAACAAGGCGGTCCTCGAGAGCGCCGAGTTCCAGGAGGCGACGCCCTACAACAAGGCCTTCTACGAGACGATGTTCAAGGTGAAGGACTTCTGGGCGACGCCGGAGTACGCCGAGCTGCTCATCCAGATGAACCAGCGCGTCTATCCCTACGTCACGGCCGGCCAGGGCACCGCCAAGGAAGCCCTCGACAACCTCGCCGGCGACTGGAACGCCACCTTCAAGAAGTACAACCGCGTCCAGTAAGGCGCGAACGACCCCGGCGGGGGGACGGCCGCGCGCCGCCCCTCCGCCTCGGCACCAGCCCCGCCAAGCGGCGCGGGCGGGCAACGGGGCGCTCTGGGAGGAGCAGGGTTTTGACGACTTTGACGATGACCACGCTCGACCCGGGCTCGCGGGCAGCGCGGCGGGGCATGAGCGACCTCGCCATCCGGAACCTGTTCATCATCCCGACGATCGTCTTCCTGATCGTCTTCAACATCTTCCCGCTGCTGTACTCCCTCGGCTACTCGTTCACCGACTTCCGGGCCTCCACCAACGCCCCGTGGAATTTTGTCGGCCTCGAGAATTACCGCACGCTCCTCAACGACGCGTTCATCTGGAACAACTTCGCCATCACGGCGAAGTACGTGATCGTCTCGGTGACCGGGCAGGTGATCGTCGGCTTCGGCGTGGCGATGCTGCTGAACCGCGAGATCCCCTTCAAGGGGCTGATCACGACGCTGCTGCTCCTGCCGATGATGCTGTCGATGGCGGTCGTCGGGCTGTTCTGGAAGCTGCTCTACGATCCGTCCTTCGGCATCATCAACTACGCCCTCGGCCTCGGTCGCTTCGAGTGGCTGTCGGACCCGGACGTCGCCCTCTATGCGGTGGCCATCACCGACATCTGGATGTGGTCGCCCTTCGTGATGCTCCTGTCGCTCGCGGGGCTCTCGGCGGTGCCGAAGCACCTCTACGAGGCGGCGGCGATCGACCGGGCAGGCCCGCTCTACACGTTCTTCCGGATCACCCTGCCGCTGGTCGCGCCGATCCTCATGATCGCGATCATCTTCCGCACCATGGAGGCCTTCAAGACCTTCGACCTCGCCTACATCCTGACGAGCCAGCCGACGACGGAGGTGATCTCGATCCGCCTCTACAAGATGGCGTTCCAGGAATGGCAGACCGGCATGAGCTGCGCGCTCGCCTACATCATGCTGATCATGGTCATCGCCATCACCAACATCTACGTGAAGTACCTGAACAAAGTGAAGGAGCGCTGAGATGGCCGCCGTTCAGACGACGGGCGAGCGGACGCTCAACAGGCTCGCCATCGTGTCGGTGCTGATCGTCACGATGATCTTCCTCGCGCCGATCTACTGGATCGTCTCGACCTCCTTCAAGCCGCGCAACCTGGCGACCACGGTGCCGCCGACGATCGTCTTCACGCCGGAAATCTCGCCGTTCGTGAAGCTGATGCTGCGCCGGTCGCAGCTGCGCGAGCAGCCGACGCCGGAGGAATACGCCGCCGCCCCGTGGTGGGAGCGCCTCGTCTTCGACGGCGGCGAGAAGGTCGTGCGCGACGGCCAGGGTCAGGTGCAGCTTTCGGGCTATCCGAACCGCTTCATGAACTCGCTGATCGTCGCCATCATCTCGACGGTCCTCGCCGTCGGCATGGGCACCTTCACCGCCTACGGCTTCTCGCGGTTCAAGGTGAAGGGCGAGGACGACTGGCTGTTCTTCATCCTGTCGACACGCATGCTTCCACCCGTGGTGGTCGCCATTCCGATGTTCCTGATGTACCGGACGTTCGGGCTGAACGACACGCACATCGGGCTGATCATCCTCTACACGGCCTTCAACCTGTCCTTCTCGGTCTGGCTGATGAAGGGCTTCATCGACGAGATCCCCAAGGAATACGAGGAGGCGGCGCTCGTCGACGGCTACACGCGCATGGAGGCCTTCTTCAAGGTGGTGCTGCCGGAGGCGGCGACGGGCATCGCCGCCACTGCAGTGTTCTGCTTCATCACCGCCTGGAACGAGTACGTCTTCGCCCTGATCATGACGCGGCGTGACGCCCAGACGGCGCCGCCGTTCATCCCGAGCCAGGTCGGCTCGGGCCTGCCGGACTGGACGGTGATCGCGGCCGGAACCTTCCTGTTCCTGTTGCCGGTGGCGATCTTCACCTTCCTGCTGCGCCGCCATCTCTTGCGGGGCATGAGCTTCGGAGCGATCCGCAAATGAGCTTCCGGGCGTTCAACCACCGCATCCTGCACCCGACGATGCAGGGGCTGATGATCTTCGGCATCATCGCGCTCTGCCAGCCCTGGAACTTCTTCCTGCACCGCTACGGGGTGACGCTGATCCTGATCGGGCTCGTGGGCTTCATGATCACCATCAAGATCCCGCCGCCGCCGCGCCCGCAGAAGGAGGCGGACGACCACGCGGTGCGCCAGGGAGGCCACGGATGACTGAGATCGCGCTCCAGGGCATCCAGAAGTGGTTCGGGCCGGTCCAGGTCATCAAGAACCTCAACCTCACCATCGCCCCCAACGAGTTCATCGTCATGCTCGGCCAGTCCGGCTGCGGCAAGACGACGACGCTCAGGGCGATCGCGGGCCTCGAGACCATCGACGAGGGCGACATCCTCATCGACGGCAAGCCGGTGCAGCACCTCAAGTGCTCGGACCGGGACATCGCCATGGTGTTCCAGTCGTTCTCGCTCTACCCGCACATGACGGTCTACGAGAACATCGCCTTCCCGCTGCGCGCGACGCGGATGGCCAAGGCCGACGTCGACAAGGCGGTGCGCGAGATCGCCCGCGTCCTCAGGATCACCCCGCTGCTCGACCGGCGGCCCTCGGCCCTCTCCGGCGGCGACATGCAGCGCGTCGCCATCGGCCGCGCCCTCGTCCGCCAGCCGAAGGCAATGCTGATGGACGAGCCGATCGGCGCCCTCGACGCGAAGCTGCGAGAGGAGATGCGCGCCGAGATCAAGCGCCTCCACCTCAAGCAGGGCTCGACGACGATCTACGTCACCCACGACCAGGTGGAGGCGATGAGCCTCGCCGACCGCATCGTCATCATGCACGAGGGCGTGCTGCAGCAGGTCGGCACGCCCGAGGAGGTCTACGGCCGGCCGGAGAACCTCTTCGTCGCCCAGTTCGTCGGCAGTCCGGTGATGAATGTCGCTCCGGCCCACGTGAAGGAGGAGGCAGGCGTCGTCCGCGTCGCCGTCGATCCCGCCGCGCCGGGCTTCACCTTCCCCGCGGCGCTGCTGTCCCAGCTGAACGGCCATGCCGCCGGCGGCCTCTCCCTCGGCATCCGCCCGGAGGGCGTGCTCGTCGAGCGAGAGGCGCGGGAGGGCTATCTCCCGATGGAGGCGCACATCATCGAGCCGCTCGGCTCCCACGACATCGTCGACCTGAAGATCGGCGATGCGATGCTGCGCGCGCGCACGCCGGCCGGTTTCGTGCCGGCGCCCGGCGAGCGGGTGCACGCCCGCATCGACCCGGCCCAGGCGCACTTCTTCGACACCGCCGGCGGCCGGTCCCTCGGGGTGCGGCTGTGAGCGGGGCCCTCGCCCCGCCGTCGCCCGCCACCGTTCCCTCCGCCCGCCCGGAGCTCCCGTAGTCATGGCGCACATCCAGCTTCGCGACATCACCAAGACCTTCGGGGGCAAGCCGGCCCTGAAGAACCTCGACCTCGAGGTGGCGGACGGGCAGTTCTTCGTCCTCCTCGGCGAGACCGGCGCCGGCAAGACGACGACCCTGCGCATCGTCGCCGGCCTCGAGAAGCCGGATTCCGGCACCGTTCTCATCGACGGCACCGACGTCGGCGCCTGGGGGGCCGCCGAGCGCGACGTCGCCCTCGTGCTGCAGCAGTATTCGCTCTATCCGCGCTACACGGTGCGGGAGAACCTCGAGTTCCCGCTGAAGTCGAAGATCCGCCGCGTTCCCCCGGCTGAGATCAAGGAGCGCGTCGAGCGCGTGGCGCGGACGCTGCGCATCGAGCATCTGCTCGAGCGCAAGACCGACCGGCTGTCGGGCGGCGAGATGCAGCGCGTCTCGATCGGCCGCGCCATCGTCCGCAAGCCGCGCGTCTTCCTGATGGACGAGCCGCTCTCGGCGCTTGACGCCAAGCTGCGCGAGGCGCTCCGCACCGAGCTGAAGCGGCTGCAGATGACCCTGGGCGCCACCTTCCTGTTCGTCACCCACGACCAGGTGGAGGCGATGTCGATGGGCGACCGCATCGGCGTCCTCGACCACGGCCGGCTCGTCCAGGTCGGCACGCCCTCGGAGATCTACGGCCGGCCGGCCAACACCTTCGTTGCCCGCTCCGTCGGCTCGCCGCCGATGAACCTCCTCGACGGGGCGGTCCGCGGCGGCGCGGCCGTCACCGAGGCCGGCTTCTCCCTCCCGGTCGCCGTGCCGGCGGCCCACGAGGGCCGGCCGGTGACCTTCGGCATCCGCCCGGAGCACATCCGCCTCGATCCCGCCGCCCCGGCGAAGGCGCGCGTCCACGACATCGAGGACCACGGCGTCGAGAAGATCGTCACCCTCGCCACCGGCGAGGCCTTCGTCCGGCTGACGGCACCGGCCACCCAGCACCCGCACATCGACGAGACCGTCGGCTTCACCTGGAACCCCGAGAAGATCATCCTCTTCGACCGGGCCTCGGGCCGGAATATCTCGGCGCCTTGAGCGGGCGCCGCACGGGGTGTGGCGGGAAGTGGAGCGAGTTCGCTCCATCCTGATATAAAGAAATCGTTATATCCTTATTGAAGCGCTTCGCCGGGGCGCCTATAACCGCGCCACGTTGCGGCAGACGCCGCGGCGGTGCCGTGCGCGGGTCGCCGGGGCCGCCGGTGCGCCGGGCCGCATTCGCCACAGAGCCCATGCGGAGCCGCCGATGACCACCTTCACCGACTATGTCGTCAAGGACATTTCCCTCGCCGACTGGGGCCGCACCGAGCTCGACATCGCCGAGACCGAGATGCCCGGCCTGATGGCCACCCGCGAGGAGTACGGCCCCTCGAAGCCGCTCAAGGGCGCCCGGATCGCCGGCTCGCTCCACATGACGATCCAGACTGCGGCCCTGATCGAGACGCTGGTCGAGCTCGGCGCCGAGGTCCGCTGGGCCTCCTGCAACATCTATTCGACCCAGGACCACGCCGCCGCGGCCATCGCCGCCCGTGGCATCCCGGTGTTCGCCATCAAGGGCGAGACGCTGGAAGACTACTGGAACTACACCGACCGGCTATTCGACTGGGGCAATGGCGAGACCGCCAACATGATCCTCGACGACGGCGGCGACGCGACGATGCTCTGCCTGATCGGCGCCAAGGCCGAGACGGACCCCTCGATCCTCGACAATCCGTCGAACGAGGAGGAGGAGTACTTCTACGCCACCATCAAGGCCCGGCTCGCCAAGAACCCGGGCTGGTACTCGAAGGTGAAGGCGAACATCCGCGGCGTCTCCGAGGAGACGACGACGGGCGTGCACCGCCTCTACGAGCTGCAGAAGAAGGGCGAGCTGCCCTTCCCGGCGATCAACGTCAACGACTCCGTCACGAAGTCGAAGTTCGACAACCGCTACGGCTGCCGCGAGAGCCTCGTCGACGCGATCCGCCGCGGCACCGACGTGATGATGGCCGGCAAGGTGGCGGTCGTCTGCGGCTACGGCGACGTCGGCAAGGGCTCGGCGCAGTCGCTCGCCGGCGCCGGCGCCCGCGTCATCGTCACCGAGATTGACCCGATCTGCGCCCTGCAGGCGGCGATGGACGGCTACGACGTGAAGACCCTCGACGAGGTCGTCGGCTCCGCCGACATCTTCGTCACCGCCACCGGCAACAAGGACGTCATCACCGTCGACCACATGCGCGCCATGAAGGACATGGCGATCGTCTGCAACATCGGCCACTTCGACAACGAGATCCAGGTCGCGGGTCTCAAGAACTTCAAGTGGAAGAACGTCAAGCCGCAGGTCGACCTGATCGAGTTCCCCGCCGGCAACCGGATGATCCTGCTCTCCCAGGGGCGCCTGGTGAACCTCGGCAACGCCACCGGCCACCCGAGCTTCGTGATGTCGGCGTCGTTCACCAACCAGACGCTCGCCCAGATCGAGCTGTGGACGAACCCCGGCAAGTACGAGAACAAGGTCTACGTGCTGCCGAAGCATCTCGACGAGAAGGTCGCGCGCCTCCACCTCGCCAAGCTCGGCGCCAGCCTGACCAAGCTTTCCGACGAGCAGGCCGCCTATATCGGCGTTTCCCAGACCGGGCCGTTCAAGTCCGAGCTCTACAAGTACTGAGCGCCGGCGCACGCCCGAGCACTCCCTGACGGGGCGGCCCTTCCGCCGCCCCGTTCCGTGCCTTAAGCCTCGCGTCTCCCGTCCCTCCGGAGTTCGCCGATGCTCACCCGGCTGCCGTCTTCCCTGTTCGCGATCGTCCTCGGGCTCGCGGGCCTCGGCGCCGGCTGGCGGGCGGCCACCCTCGTGTGGGGCGCGCCCGCCTTCGTCGGCGAAGCGGTCTTCGCGGTAGCCGCCCTCGTCTGGCTGACCCTTGCCGTCGGCTTCGTCGCCCGCTGCATTGCCAACTTCGGCGCGGTGAAGGCCGAGCTCGAGCACCCGGTCCAGTGCTGCTTCGTCGGGCTCGTCTTCGTCGCGACCCTCCTGATGGTCGGCGCCGTCCGGCCCTACAGCGAGGCGCTCGCCCTCGTCTTCCTCGTGGTCGGCCTCATCGGCCACATCCTCTACATCGCCTGGCGCGTCGGCGGCCTCTGGCTCGGCACCTTGCCGGCGCCGATGATCACGCCGGTGCTCTACCTGCCGCTGGTGGCGGGAAACTTCGCCGCCACCATCGCCCTCGGCGCCGTGCGCCTGCCGGAGGTCGGCTTCCTGTTCTTCGGCGCCGGCATGCTCTCCTGGCTCGCCATCGAGTCGACCATCTGGGGGCGCTTCTTCAGCCACGAGCCGATGGCCCCGACCATCCGGCCGCTGATCGGCATCCAGCTCGCTCCCCCTGTCGTCGGCCTCGTCGCCTGGCTCGCCGTCACCGCGGGCACGCCCGGGCCCTTTGACTACGCCCTCCTCGGCTACGGCCTGATGCTCCTCCTCGTCATCGCCCGGCTCCTGCCGTGGGTGGCGGAGAACGGCTTTGCGCCGAGCTGGTGGGCCTTCTCCTTCGGTCTCACCGCGGCGCCCCTTTCGGCGATCCTCCTCGTCGGGCGCGGCGCGCCGCCGGTGATCGAGTGGATCGCGGTCGCCCTCTTCGTCCTCGCCAACCTCGCCATCGCCGCGCTGTCGGCGGCGACATTGCTGCGCCTCGCCCAGGGCCGGCTCGTGCCGAAGCCCGCCGCCGGCTGAGCCACGCTGCATCCGGAACGCCGACGCCCCGGACCGTCATCACGAGACTGTGATGATCCCGCCGCGCGCCACCGCTGCGTAGGCGGAACCCGCACGATGGCTGGATCTGACGCCCACACGCCTGGCGTGTACGGCCGACAACCGACGACGTCCAGTTGTCACGGGAGCGCCGATCCATGCCGCTTCCGCATCGCCGGCTGATCCAGTCCAAATCACCTCCCGTACCTCGATCCGAAGACTGTGTGAGACATAAAATGCGCGCTCTGCGCATCTCCTCAGTCTTCATGCCTTCATGTTGTAACCGCTTAGGAAATCGATATGAAATCGATGGGAAGACCTGTCTTTGCCGCGCTCCTGGTCGCGGCATCGTTCTTCAGTCCTGCGGCCATCGCCCAAGAGGAGACCACGACATTCTACGTCGTGCACGGAATCCCCGGACGTGACCTCGGACCTGAAGTCGATCCGCGGCTGCCGGTCGACGTGCGTGTCGCCGGCGAGATCTGCCTCGTGGAGGGCCTGGTGTTCGGCGAGGTCGCCGGCCCCTTCACGGTCCCGGCCGGTAGCTACGGCGTCGAGATCAGCCCCGCCAGCAGCACGGCGCCGTGCTCGAACGAAGCCGTCATCACCGGTGAGGTGCGGGTGGCCGCCGACCGCTTCAACTCCGTGGTCGCCGCCCTCGATCCGGGCGGTGCGCCGACCGCCTACGTCTTCCGCGCCAATCCGTCGGCCATCCGGGACGGGCGCACGCGCCTCGTCGCCAACCACGCCGCCGCCGCGCCGGCAGTGAAGATCCTCGTCGACGGCAAGGTTGCCATCCGCAACCTCGCGCCCGGAGCGAGCGAGGCCGCCGTCGTTCTCTCCGAGCCCGGCTCCGTCAGCCTCGAGGTGCAGCCGGCCGGCAGCCGCCAGACCGTCCTCGGCCCGGCCCCGGTCGCCACGCCGCCGCGGAGCGTCGTCCTCGGCTTCGTCGTCGGCAGCGCCGAGAGCGGGTCCCTCGCGCTGATCGAGAAGACGATCCCCGGGGTGTTCTGAGCCGAACCTCGGGCCATCACCCCGTCGAGCGAGCGGCCGGCCCCGCCGGCTGCTGTGCGTCGGCGGCGAGGATGGCCCCGACCAAACCCGGACGACGCGGGCAATCTCCGCGTCGTCGTCGCGTCACCGGCCCGTCGTCGAACCGAGACACGCGCGTCGTCCGCCGTCCCCATAAGCGGCCGACCGGCAGCCCCCGCCGGCATCCGCATCCTGGAGATCGGCCGATGACCTCGATCGTTCGAACGCTGGCGTCCGCGCTGGCCGTCGCCCTTTTCGCCGCGCCCGCAGCCTTCGCCGACGACACCCTCCCCGCGACGCTCGCCGGCCACGCGATCCTGCCGGCCGCCACCTTCGTCGCCCCGCCGGCCGACGCGCCCGCCGACCTCGCGATCTCCGGCAAGTACACCGCGCCCGACGGCCGCCGCGTCGATGCCGTCGGCACCGTGCCGGGCTCGAGCTTCCTGTCGTCGAAGGACGCGCCGCGGATGACCGGCATGGCGACGCCCTTCGAAGGCCAGCCGGTGCAGGGCCTCTCCGGCATCAAGCCCGCCGGCGACGGCTCCTACTGGGTGCTGCAGGACAACGGCTTCGGCGCGAAGGCGAACTCGCCGGACGCCATGCTGATCGTCCACCGCCTCCGCCCGAACTGGGAGACCGGCACGGTCGCGATCGAGGAGACGGTCTTCCTCTCCGATCCGGACAAGGTCGTCCCCTTCCGAATCGCTACCGAGAGCAGCGAGAGCCGCTACCTCACCGGCGCCGACCTCGATGTCGAATCCATCCAGCCGACGGCCGACGGCTTCTTCGTCGGCGACGAGTTCGGCCCCTTCCTGGTCGAATTCGGCCGTGACGGCCGCGCCCGCGCCTTCTACGAGACGATGGTCGATGGCGTCGCGGTGCGCTCGCCCGACCATCCGGCGGTGACGACGCCGGCGGTGCCGGGCGGCAAGCTCGCCTTCACCGTCCGCCGCTCGCGCGGCTTCGAGGGCATGGCCGCCTCGCCGGACGGGCGCTTCCTCTATCCGCTGCTCGAGGGGCCGCTGTGGGTCGAGGCGAAAGGCGCCTGGGAGACGGTGGAGGGCCGCGAGGTACTGCGCGTCCTCGAGTTCGACGTCGAGAAGCGCGCCTGGACCGGCCGCTCGTGGGCCTACCCGCTCGACATCGCCGGCAACAACATCGGCGACTTCAACATGATCGACGAGCGGACGGCCCTCGTCATCGAGCGTGACAACAACGAGGGCGTCGCCGCGCGCGCCTGCGCCGAAGGCGACAAGGGCCCCGAGTGCTTCGTCGCCCCGGCCGCCTTCAAGCGCATCTACAAGATCGAGCTCACCGAAGACGGGAAGGCCCGCAAGGTCGCCTCGATCGACCTCCTGAACATCGCCGATCCGGACGGCAAGGCCCGCCAGGGCGGCTCCGACGGCGCCTTCTCCTTCCCGTTCGTGACGATCGAGGACGTGGCGATGGTCGACGACACCCACATCATCGTCGGCAACGACAACAACCTGCCGTTCTCGGCGGGCCGCGAGCCGCAGAAGCAGGACGACAACGAGCTGATCCTGCTCGCCGTGCCGGAACTCCTCTCGGCCAAGTAACACTCCGAAGGGGCGCGCCGCGCAGGCGCGCCCCACTGACGCGCCGGGCGGCGGGGCACCCCCTGTCCCGCCGCCGTGTGCTCCACGTCACGTCCCGGTCGGTCCGGGCGCCGGAGGCCCGCCAATCGGCCGGCTTGTGACGCACTTCACATCCCCGCCATCCGCGAAGGCCTATTCCCCTGCTCGTCCGACGGGTGTTGTCGCCCGCCGGAACCGCCGCCCGGCGAGCCGGCGGCGGATGGACGAGCAAAGGGGACGACCATGACACTCGATCAAGCGCGGCTCGACGCGTTCGTCGGCAGGATGCTCGGCGAACTCGGGGCTGCTTCGATCGTGCCGCTGGTGCGCGTCGGCGACGAACTCGGGCTCTACGACGCCCTCCGCGACGCCGGACCAATCACGGCCCGCGACCTCGCGGCACGGACCGCCACCCACGAGCGCTGCATTCGCGAGTGGCTCGCGGCGCATGCCGCCGCCGGCTATCTCGACTACGACGCCGCCAGCGACACCTTCGAGATGGCGCCCGAGCAGGCGGCGGTGTTCGCCGACCCGGAGAGCCCGGTCAACATGCTCGGCGGCTTCGAGGTGATCGCCTCGAGCGTCGTCGATGCCCCGCGGGTCGCCGAGGCGTTCCGCACCGGCAAAGGCCTCGGATGGCACGAGCGGTGCGACTGCCTGTTCTCCGGCGTCGAGCGCTTCTTCCGCGCCGGCTATCACGAGCACCTCGTGCGCGACTGGCTGCCCGCCCTCGACGGGGTCGTCGAGCGGCTGGAGAGCGGTGCCCGCGTCGCCGACGTCGGCTGCGGCCACGGGGCCTCCACCATCCTGATGGCGAAGGCGTTCCCGCGGTCGAACTTCTCCGGCTTCGACTACCACGCCGGCTCGATCCAGCGGGCGCGGATGGCGGCGGAGGAGGCCGGCGTCGCGGCGAACACGCGCTTCTCCGCCCTTTCGGCGCGGGACGTGCCGGTCCGCGGCTTCGACCTCGTGACGATGTTCGACTGCCTGCACGACATGGGCGATCCCGTCGGGGCGGCCGCGCATCTGCGCACGACGCTCTCGGCAGATGGCGTCCTCATGCTGGTCGAGCCGATGGCCGGCGACCGGCTGGAGGACAACCTCAACGCCGTCGGCCGCCTCTACTACGCGTCCTCGACGATGATCTGCACGCCCGTGTCGATGGCCCAGGAGGTCGGGCTCGCGCTCGGCGCCCAGGCCGGCGAGGCGCGGCTTGCCGAAGTCCTCGCCGAGGCCGGCTTCTCGCGGGTCCGCCGGGCGGCGGAAACGCCCTTCAACATGATCCTCGAGGCCCGTCCGTGAGCGGCGGGACCTCCATCCGGAGTCCACACCATGCAGACCACCCTCTCCGCCGGCCGGGCCGGCGGGCTTGCCCTCCGCCGGGCGCTCGGCGCCTGCGGCCGGCTCACCTCGCACCTCGCCGGCCGCCTCGCCGCGGCGCGGACCCGCCGGCTTCTCGGTGAGCTCGACGACCGCATCCTCGAGGACATCGGCCTCGAGCGCACCGACATCGCCGGCCTCGCCGACCGCATCGCGGCGGGCCGGTACCGCCGCCGGCCGTGAGGCGGGCGTGGGCGCAGGGCTTAGCCTGCTCCATCCTCATACGATTGAGGGGGCCTCTGGCGCTGGTCGTTCATCCTCTTCTCGAGACGTCTGAATGCGATCCCGAGAAGCAGGCCAAACGGAATCCAGGCTGCGGCCAGCCAGATCCCTCCGCCGAGATAGTTTGCGCCGACGTAAAAACCAAGCATAGAAGTAAAGAAGATAACGATGGCGGAGATGCGTATTCCGGATGTCATTTTATCATCCTGAAATGACTGATCGCGTTCGGTTCATTGATTCAGGAGGGCGGGCGGAGGCGGGCGACGGCAATGCGCCCGCCCTCCACCTTGATCCGCCCTTCCTTCTGCAACAGGCGGAGCTGCTTGTTCACCGCTTCCCGGGTGGCTCCCAGCATCTGGGCGAGCATGCCCTGGGTGAGGTCGAGATCGACGACGGCCGCATCCGGCTCGATGTGACCGTGGACGATGGCGAGCTCGCGCAGCAGCACCAGCAGCCGGTCGCGCAGGTCGAGGAAGGCGGCGCGGTTGATCTTGTCGGTGGCGAGGCGCAGGCGTTCGCACAAGGCGAGCACGATCGCCTTGGCGAGGCCGGGCTCCTCGTCGAAGAGCTCGAGAAAGACCCGCCGGCCGACGAACAGCAGCGTCCCGTCGGTCAGCGCGGCGGCGTGGGCGGACCGGCTGAGCCCGTCGAGCAGCGCCACCTCGCCGATCACCTCGCCTTCCTCGCAGAGCGTGATCGTCAGCTCCCGGCCGTCCGGGTTGTTGAGGAAGATCCGCACCACCCCCTCGACGACGCAGTAGAGCCCGTCGGCCGGGTCGCCCTCGCTGAACAGCGTCGCGCCGGCGGCGATCCGCACCGGCCGGGTGATCGCCGCCACGCGGGAGAGCTGGTCGGCCGAAAGGCCCGAGAACAGGCTCGCCCGCGCGAGGTGCCGCTCGATCTCGCTGCTGTCGGCGGTGGGCATGGGTGCGGCTTCCTCGCGATTGGCGTCGCGCCCGCCGTCGGCAGGGCACCTTTCCCCTCGCCGGCTCCCCGCAACTCTGCGATGACGCCCGCGTGCGCTGGAGAGTAGACTTCGCACGCCCGGCTGCCCAGCAAGACGAGGTCCATGATGTCGATCCGCTTCTTCCGGCACGCCGCCGCCGCCCCCGTGGCGACCCTTGTCCTCGCCGCTTCAGTCGCCCTCGCCCTGCCGGGCGGTGCCCGCGCCCAGGCGAATGCCGGCTGCACGCCGCAGCCGGGCGGCGGTCCGGCCGTGACGCTCGACTGCGGCCACGGCCTCAGGATCACCGTGGAGCGCACCGCCCGCTATGCCGTCGAGGATGAGAATGGCGACGGTCGTCCGGAGCGGCTGCGGCTCGACCGCGGCGGCGCCCTCGTCACTGTCGAGCCGGGCAGCGGCGACTTCCAGATCCTGACGCCGCGCGCCGTCGCCTCCGTGCGCGGCACCGAATGGGCGGTGGACGCCGCGCCGGACGTCACCTCCGTCTTCGTCGTCAGCGGCCGCGTCGCCGTCAGCCCGCGCGGCGGCGGCTCCGGCGTCGTCCTGCAGGCGGGGGAGGGGGTCGACCTCCGCGGCCCCGGCCCGCAGCGGGCCATCCGCTGGGGCGCGGCGCGCGCCGCTGCTCTCCTCGCCCGCTTCGGGCGATGAGGCGCGCGGGGGGCGGGCGGGCGCTCCTTGCCCTGGCGCTCGTCTTCGTGGTCGCCGGCGGGCTGTGGGGCGGCGTCCTCGCACGGCTGCAACTCGTCGGGGCCGCCACCCCCCTCGACCGCCTCGAGGCCCTCGCCCTCGACCTGCGCGTCCGCCTCACCGGCGCCCGGCCGGCGCCAGCGGACGTCCTCATCGTGGCGGTGGACGACGAGACGATCGCCGCCGTCGGCAGCTACCCGCTGTCGCGCGGCGTCCTCGCCGACATCGTCGCCGGCGTCGCCGCGGCGGGTCCCGCCGTCCTCGGGCTCGACTACCTGCTCCTCGAGGACAGCCGGTCCGGGTCCGACCGGGTGCTCGCCGAGGCCCTGGCGATGGCGCCCGCCGTCATCGGCGCGGCGGCGGTCTTCCCGGGCGGCGAGGAGGCGCCGGTGCCGGCGGAGACCGGCGACACGGTGGCCGATCTCGGCCTCGGCCCGCTGCCGCGGGCGGCGTCGGTGACCTGGCCCGCCGGCATCTTTCTCGGACGCGCCCAGCCCGGGCTCGTCAACGTCTCGGTCGACCCCGGCGGCACGCCGCGTCACGTGCCGATCCTCGTCGCCGCCGACGGCGCCGTGGCACCGGGCTTCGCGCTCGCGGTCGCCGCCGCCGCGCGGTCCGCGGAGCCGCGTCTCGGGCCGGACGCCGTCACGCTCGGCGACGTGCGCCAGCCCCTCGACCTCGGCCACTATCTGCCGCTCTCCTACTACGGGCCGGAAGGCGCCATCCGCACCCTCAGTGCCCGGCAGGTGCTCGACGGCGATCCGGAGACGCTGACGGCTCTCGCCGGCCGCACCGTGGTCATCGGCACCACTGCCCTCGGCAGCGGCGACCGCTTCGCCACGCCCTTCGACCCCGACGTGCCGGGCGTCGAGATCCTCGCCACCGCCGTCGGCAACCTCCTCGCCGGCACCGGCCTCGTCCGCGACACGGGGGTGCGCCGTATCGACGCCCTCACCACCGTGGCCCTGCCGGTCGTGCTCGTCGCCCTGATGGCGCTCGCGAGCCCCGCCCTTGGCCTCGGGCTCGCCGCCCTCGTCGTCCTCGCCTGGCTCGCCGCGGTGTTCCTCGCCTTCCAGGCCGGCGTCTGGCTCGCCGTCGCCCTGCCGCTCGCCGCGGCGGTGCCGGTCGCCGTCGGCTACGGCAGCGCCCGCTATCTCCTCGAGCACCAGCTCGCGGCGCGCCTCGGCGAGACCCGCGCGGCGCTCGCCCGCATGCAGTCGCCGCTTCTCGCCGACCGGCTGGAGGACCCCGCCTTCCTCGCCGAGCCGTCCGCCAGCGAGGCGGCGGTGCTGTTCCTTGACCTCTCCGGCTTCACCGGCCTTTCCGAACGCCTCGGCCCGGCCGAGACCCGGGCGTTCCTGAAGGGCTTCCACGAGACGGTCGGCGCGGTCGCCGCCGGCCGGGAAGGTCTCATCGTCGCCTTCATGGGCGACGGCGCGATGATCGTCTTCGGTTTCCCGGAGCGGCGTGGCGACGAGGCGGAGCGGGCCCTTGCGAGCGTCCGCGAGCTGTCGGCGGCCCTCTCGGCCTTCATCGCCGCCGCCGCGCCGGGCGGGACGATGCGGGTCCGGTTCGGCCTCCACTTCGGCCCCGTCATCGTCTCCCGCCTCGGGGCCGCGGCCCACCAGCACATCACCGCGACCGGCGACACGGTGAACGTCGCAAGCCGCCTTCTCGAGATCGCCAAGGCGGAGGGGGCCGAGGCCGCGGCGACCGAGGCGGTGTTCGCGTCCCTGCCGCCCGAGCGCCACGCCGCGGCGGCGGCGGGTTTCGGGCCGCCGTCGACGGTGGCCGTGCGCGGCCGCGCCGGCACGGTGAGGGTGCGCTTCGCGCGCCCCGGCGCGCTCGCCGGCGCCGGCCCGGTGGCCGCGGCGAGTTGACGTCGCGCAAGGCGCGTCCCGCGTCGCGGGTGTCCTCTGCCCGGCGCGGCCCGGCGCGGGCTGCCTCGTGCGTGAGGAGAACGGGACCATGGCACAGACGAAGACCGCGGGGATCCGGGACGTGCTCTCCCTGGTGGACCTCTCCGGCCGGCGCACGGCGACGGCCCACGCCATCGACCTTGCCGCGAAGACCGGCGCCCACCTGACCGGCCTTGCGCCCGTCTTCGACTATCTCACCCCGTCGGTGATCGGCGGCGGCATCCCGGCGAGCGTCCTCGCCGACATCCGCGCGAGCGCCGAGCAGCCGACCAGGGAGGCTGTCGCCGCCTTCGAGGCGATGGCCACCGCCGCCGGCATCTCCTTCGAGGTCGCCCGCTTCGACGCCGGCGAGGGCGAGTACGAGGACCTTGCGGCCCGCGCCCGCCTCTGCGACGTGGCGGTGATCGGACAGGAGGATCCGGACCGGCCGGAGGGTGACCGCCGCGCCTTGATCGAGGCGCTGCTGTTCTCCGCCGGCGCGCCGACCCTTCTCGTCCCCTACATCGGCGACGGCCGCCACCGCGGCGCGCGCATCGCCATTGCCTGGGACGGTGGCCGGCCCGCCTCGCGGGCGGTCCGCGGAGCGATGCCCTTCCTGATGGCGGCCGAGACGGTGTCGGTCATCGTCGTCGACGACGGCAAGCGCTTCATCGGCGAGCCGGGGGCCGACCTTGCCCTCTTCCTCGCCCGTCACGGCCTCTCGGTGACGGTGATCAAGGTGCCGCCGGTCGACGGCGACATCCCCGCGGCGATGCTCAACGTCGTCAGCGACGAGGGCTTCGACATGCTGGTGATGGGCGCCTACGGCCACTCGCGCTTCCGCCAGTTCATCCTCGGCGGGACGACGCGCGACATCCTCGCGACGATGACCGTCCCGGTGCTGATGGCGCACTGAGGGGCAAGATTTCCAAAGGTGGCGCCGGGCGGGAAAGCGGCCCGGCGCCTGGACCCTTAGCCGTCGCGCGCGATCGTTCGCCGGCTAAGGGGCGTTACGGCTCGGTGACCGTGACGACCTGGAAGGTGTGCAGCTCGCCGTCCTCGTCGCGGATCGAGACGTACTCGCCCGGCACGAAGGCGTGGTCGCCAAGGCGGTACCCGGCCTCGTCGTCCTCGTCGCCGGCGATGTCGTAGCGGAACGCCCAGCTGCCGCCAGGGCGGTGCACGAGGTGGCCGAGGTCCTCCTCCTCGTCGGCCCAGAACCGCCGGACGCGGCAGTTCTCCCGAAGCGTCTTCCAGCCCTCCACGTCGATGTGGCCCGCGGCGTCGAGCGGGGCGGCGAACTCGTAGCCGTGCCGGTTCGAGCCGTTCGGGAACTCGCGCGTGCGGGCGAGGTTGAGGCGGATCTTCTTCAGCTCTGACATCGCGCGGGTGATCCCTGTCGTTGGGCCGGTGTGGCCGGGAGGGCGATCCTTCCGGGGAAGGGGCCGCCCTGTCCTTGACATTGGTCAAGCTGTCCCCGGCTTTCAACCCGCGCCGCCCGAAGCACCTGCCGTCAGCGGTCCGGTGTCGTCAGCGACAGCCCGAGCAGGGCCCGCCGCTTCAGCCAGAGCGGCGGCCGGTAGCGCGGGTCGCCGGTGAGCGTGTGGAGGCCGGTGAGGATCTCCAGCACCCGCCCCGCCCCGAGCCCGTCGCCGAGGGCGAGCGGCCCCTGCGGGTAGCCGAGGCCGAGCCGGACGGCGGCGTCGATGTCGGCGGGGCTGGCGATCCGCTGCTGGGCGATCTCCGAGGCCGTCGCCACCACCATCGCCAGCATCCGCTGGGCGATGAAGCCCGGGCTGTCGGCAATGCGCGTCACGGCGCGCCCGGCGGCCAGGAGCGCCCGGTGGACGCCGTCGGCCGCCGCGGCCGCCGTCGCCGGGCTCGTCATCAGCGTCACCCGGCCCCCGGCGGCGAAGGCTGCCGGAAACAGCGGGTCGAGCGCCACCGTGCGCCGCGGGTCGAGCCCGGCGGCGAGGGCGGCGTGGGTGGTGTCGAGGCCGAGCGGCGTGACGACGATCACCGCCCCGTCCGGTGCCGTCTCGCCGCCGACGATCCGCGCGCCGCCCTCGCTGAGCGCCGCTTCGATCGCCGGCCGCACGTCCGCCGCCGCGGCGCCGAGCCAGATGGGCGACACCGAATCCGGCGACACCGAATCCTGCGGCGCCGATTCCGGCGGCACCAGCTTCCGGCCGTCCTCGTAGCGGTAGAAGCCCTCGCCGCTCTTGCGGCCGAACAGCCCGGCAGCGACGCGGCGGCCGGCGATCGGCGAGGGGCGGTAGCGCGGTTCCTGGTAGAACTGGCCGTAGATCTCGTCCATCACCCGGTTCGAGACGTCGAGGCCGGTGAGGTCGAAGAGCTCGAACGGCCCCATCCGGAACCCTGCCGCGCCGGTCATCACCCGGTCGACGTCGGCCGGCTCGGCGACGCCCTCCTGGACGATCCGGAGGCCTTCGGTCGAATAGGCGCGGCCGGCGTGGTTGACGAGGAAGCCGGGCGTGTCCCGGCAGACCACCGCCCGGTGGCCGGTGGCGGCGACGAGGGCGGCGAGCCGCTCGCCCACCGCCGGCGCCGTCCGCAGCCCCGGAATCACCTCGACCACCTTCATCAGCGGCACGGGGTTGAAGAAGTGGAGGCCGGCCACCCGCTCCGGCCGCGCTGTCGCCGCCGCCACCGCCGTCACCGACAGGGAGGAGGTGTTGGTGGCGAGCACCGCGTCGGGCCGGACGATCGCCTCGAGCTCGCGGAAGAGGCCGCGCTTCGCCTCGAGGTCCTCGACGATCGCCTCCACCACCACGTCCGCGCCAGCGAAGTCGGAAAGCGACGTGGCGGCGGTGATGCGGGCGAGCGTCGCCGCCGCCGCCTCCGCCGTGGTGCGGCCCTTGGCGACGCCGCGCTCGAGGAGGTCGGCGAGTTTCGCCGTCGCCGCCGCGACGGCGCCTGGCCGGGCGTCGAAGGCGATCACCGGGTGCCCTGCCTCCGCCGCCCACTGGACAATGCCGGCGCCCATCGCGCCGGCGCCGACGACGCCGACCACCGCCTTGTCGTTGACGCTCATCAGTCCCCTCACTCGCCCTTGAAGGCCGGCTTCCGCCGCTCGATGAAGGCCGCCATGCCCTCGCGCTGGTCATCCGTGTCGAACAGGAGCTGGAAGGAGCGCCGCTCGAGGGCGAGGGCCGACTGCAGCGGCAGGTCGGCGCCGAGGAGCACCGTCTCCTTGATGTGCTCGAGGGCCACCGCCGGGCCGCTCGCGATGCGCTCGGCGAGCTCGAGCGCTCGCTCGAGCACCGCCGCGTCGTCGACCACCTCGCTCGCGAGGCCCCAGCGCTCGGCAGTCTCGCCGTCGATCGGCTCGCCGGTCATCAGAAGCCGCATCGCCTTGTACTTGCCGACGGCGCGGACGAGCCGCTGCGTGCCGCCGGCGCCGGGCATGATGCCGACGCGCACCTCCGGCAGCCCGAACTTCGCCCCCCGGCCCGCGACGATGATGTCGGCGTGGAGGGCGAGCTCGCAGCCGCCGCCGAGGGCGAAGCCGCGCACCGCGGCGATCATCGGCTTGCGGAACTCGGCGACCGCCGCCCACAGGAGGTGCAGGCCGCGGCGGTGCATCTCGGTCGGCGAGGCCTCGGCCATCGCCTTGATGTCGGCGCCGGCGGCGAAGGCCTTGTCGTCCCCGGTGACGACCACGACGCGCACCCCCGGCTCCTCGGCGAGGCGCCTCAGCGTCGCCGCGAGCACCTGGCGGATCTCCAGGTTGAGCGCGTTGAGGGCGTCCGGGCGATTGAGGCGGATGAGGGCGACGCCGGGGCGCGGCGCCTCTTCGATGATGAGGCTCAAGGCGATCTCCTCGCAGGCGGCCGGGACCCTAGGCGATCGCCCGGACGTCGGCAACGCCGCGTCAGGGCCTGCCGCGATGGCACCTCCGGGCGCCGTTCGGCGTTGAATATGCCGCAGTGCAGCGTTACACATTCGTGATCGGGGAGCCGAGGTCGCCACCGCTCCCCGGGCAAAACAGACGGCGGCCGGGACGAGCCAAGATGAGCGCAGCGGGACGGTCGCACCGGGTCACCGCACCGGAGATCGCGGCCAGAAAAGGCGGTGAGCCGGTCGTCGTTCTCACCGCCTACACGGCGGCGACGGCGAAATTCCTCGATCCGCACGTGGATGTGCTGCTCGTCGGCGACAGCCTCGGCATGGTGGTCTACGGCTTCGACACCACCGTCGCCGTCACCCCCGAGCTGATGATCGCCCACGGGGCGGCCGTCGTTCGCGGCTCGCAGACCTCGCTCGTGGTGGTCGACCTGCCGTTCGGCAGCTACCAGGAGAGCCCGGAGCAGGCCTTCCGCACCGCAGCACGGATCATGGCGCAAACGGGCTGCGGCGCGGTGAAGCTCGAGGGCGGCGCCGAGATGGCCGAAACCGTCCACTTCCTCACCCAGCGCGGCGTGCCGGTGATGGGCCACGTCGGCCTGACGCCCCAGGCGGTGAACACCCTGGGCGGCTTCCGCGCCCGCGGTCGCTCCGATGCCGAGGCCGTCAAGATCCGCGACGATGCCCGCGCCGTCTCGGAGGCCGGCGCCTTCTCCGTCGTGCTCGAGGCGATGCTCGAGCCGATCGCCCGCCAGATCACCGCGGAACTGCCGATCGTCACCATCGGCATCGGCGGCTCGCCGGCCTGCGACGGCCAGGTGCTCGTCAGCGAGGACCTCGTCGGCCTCTTCGACGAGTTCAAGCCGCGCTTCGTCAAGCGCTATGCCGAGCTCGGCAGCCAGCTCTCCGAGGCCGCCGCCGCCTATGCGGCGGACGTGAAGGCGCGCCGCTTCCCCGGGCCGGAACACGTCTTCGGCACGCCGAAGAAGCAGACCGTCTGAGCCGACCGCCATCATGGACGTCGTCCGGACCGTCGCCGACCTGAGGCGCCGCCTGCCGCAGGGAGCCGGCTCCCTCGTGCCCACCATGGGCAACCTGCACGAGGGCCATCTCGATCTCGTCCGCGTCGCGCATGAGCGCGGCGGCCCCGTCGTCGTCTCGATCTTCGTCAACCCGCTGCAGTTCGCCCCGAGCGAGGACTTCGACCGCTATCCGCGCACCTTCGAGGCGGACCTTGCGAAGCTCGCGCCCCTCGGCGTCGACGTCGTCTACGCCCCGACGGTGGCGGAGATGTATCCCGAGCCGCAGACGGTGCGTGTCCTGCCGCCCCCGGCGCTCGCCGACATTCTCGAAGGCGCGTCGCGGCCCGGCTTCTTCACCGGCGTCTCGACGGTGGTGGCGAAGCTGTTCCTGATGGTCCGCCCGGCCGTCGCCGTGTTCGGCAAGAAGGACTACCAGCAGCTGCGCGTCGTCGAGGCGATGGTCCGGCAGCTCGCGATGGGCGTCGCGATCGTCGGCGTCGAGACGGCGCGCGCCGCCGACGGCCTCGCCCTCTCCTCGCGCAACGGCTACCTCACGGCAGAAGAGCGGGCCGAGGCGCCGGCGCTCCGGCGCGCCCTCGAGCAGGCCGCCGCGAGCCTTCGCGCCGGCGAGAGCGTCGGCGGCGTCGAGGCGGACGCGGCGGGGGCGCTCGCCGGCCGCGGCTGGCACGTCGACTACGTGGCGGTACGGCGCCAAAGCGACCTCGCCGAGCCGCAGCCGGGGGACGCCCTCGTCATCGTCGCGGCGGCCAGGCTCGGCGCGACGCGGCTGATCGACAACATCGAGGTGTGACGGGTTCCGCTCCGCCTTCGCGGAGCGGCCCTCATCCGCCCTTCGGGCACCTTCTCCCGCGAGCGGGAGAAGAGACTTGGGGCGATCGTTGCGGCAAACTCCTTTTCCCACCACCGGTGGGAGAAGGTCCCGGCAGGGGGATGAGGGCGCGCGCGGAGCGCGCGGGCCTCACGCCTGGCGACCGCTCAGCCGGCGAGCCGCTTCCAGTAGAAGCGCGTGGCGCACTCGCCGCCGTCGGGCCACAGGGCATAGCCGGGCACCTCGCCGACCGCCTGCCAGCCCATCCGCTCGTAGAGCGCCTCGGCGCCGCCGCCGACGGCGGTGTCGAGGACGAGCAGCGAGCGGCCGTGCAGGGCCGCCTCGATCTCGAGCTGGTTCATCAGCGCCGTGCCGAGGCCGTGGTTGCGGGCGGCGCGGTGGACGAGCAGCTTCGACACGTCCGCCCGGTGCGGCTGGTTCGGCATCGGCGCGAAGGTGAGCTGCGCCGTGCCGACGACGAGGCCGTCGACGAGGGCGGCGAGGCAGAGGCGTTCGCCGCGGGCGACCGCGTCGGCGACGCTGTGCCAGTAGGGCAGGGCGTCCTCGATCGCGTAAGGCAGCATGAAGCCGACCGAGGCGCCGCCCTCGACGCAGTCGGCGAGCACCTCGGCGAGGCCGCGGGCGTGCTCGCGGATCGCCTCCTCGGTGAGGGAGCGGATCTCGATCGCGGGAGCGGCGACGGCGTCTTCCACGGCGGCCTCCTCAGTCGGACGGGCGGAACGCTCAGGCGGCGAGGTCGCGCTTCTCGGCGATGCGTCCCTCGGCGTCGAGGCGGTAGATGACCGGCGCGCCGGTGGCGAGCTCGCGGGCGACGATCTCCTCGCCCGACAGGCCCTCGAGGTCCATGATGATCGAGCGCAGGCTGTTGCCGTGGGCGGCGACGAGCACCCGCTCGCCGGCCTTCACCCGCGGCATGATCTCCGCGTGGAAATAGGGGAGCGTGCGGGCCGCCGTGTCCTTCAGGCTCTCGCCGCCGGGGGGCGGCACGTCGAAGGAGCGGCGCCAGATGTGCACCTGCTCCTCGCCGAAGCGTGCCCGGGCGTCATCCTTGTTGAGGCCGGTGAGCTCGCCATAGTCGCGCTCGTTGAGGGCGGCGTCGCGGATCGTCGGCAGGTCCGGCTGGCCGAGTTCGCCGAGCATGATGCGGCAGGTGTCCTGCGCCCGCGACAGGGCCGAGGTGTAGGCGACGTCGAACTGCAGGCCGGCCGCCTTCAGCGCCTTTCCGGCGGCGTGCGCCTCGGCGACGCCCTTCTCCGTCAGCCCGACATCGCGCCAGCCGGTGAACAGGTTCTTCAGGTTCCACTCGCTCTGGCCGTGGCGGACGAGCACGAGGAGACGGTCCATGCGGGCGATCCTTGGGTTCTGCGGGTTCAGTCCGAGAGGCCGAGCACGTCGGCCATCGAGTAGAGGCCGGGCTTGCGGCCGCGGCCCCACAGGGCGGCCGTCACGGCGCCCTTGGCGAAGAGTTCGCGGCTCTCGGCGCGGTGGGTGAGTTCGATCCGCTCGCCCTCGCCGGCGAGGATGACGGTGTGGTCGCCGACCACCGAGCCGCCGCGCAGCGCCTGGAAGCCGATGGCGCCGACCGGCCGGGCGCCGGTGTGGCCGTCGCGGGCGCGGACGGCGACGTCCCTCAGGGCGACGCCGCGGCCGGCGGCGGCCGCCTCGCCGAGGAGGAGGGCCGTGCCGGAGGGCGCGTCGACCTTGTGGCGGTGGTGCATCTCGACGATCTCGAGGTCGAACTCCGGCCCGAGGGCAGCGGCGGCCTTGCGGACGAGGGCGGCGAGGAGGTTGACGCCGAGGCTCATGTTGCCGGACTTCACCACCACCGCGTGGCGCGAGGCGGCCTCGATCGCGTCCTCGTCGGCGGGGCTGCAGCCGGTGGTGCCAATGACGTGGACGATGCGGGCCTGGGCGGCGAGCTCGGCGAAGTGCAGCGTCGCGGCCGGGCTCGTGAAGTCGAGCACGCCCTCGGCGCTCGCGAACAGCGGCAGCGGGTCGTCCGACAGGGTGATGCCGTTCGCCGGCAGCCCGGCGAGCACGCCGGCGTCCTCGCCGAGGTGCGGCGAGCCCTCGCGCTCGACGGCGCCGGCGAGCGTCACGCCCTCGGTGGCGGCCAGCGCCCGCACCAGCGCCCGGCCCATCCGGCCGGCGGCTCCGACGACGACGAGGCGCATGGGGGTCATGGGGAGGGATCCGGCGGAGGCTGTGGCGGTCGCAATCGCTCATAGCAGCCGCGGGCGGTGAGGCAAAGGCGGGGCGGGCTCGGTCGCGGTCTGCAGGACTCGCGGTCTCTCTGCCGGGGCGCAAAGGGTCAGCACGTCAGGGATCCGGTGACCGGTTGGTCGATGTCACAGCGCTACGGCTCGCGGGCTCACATTTCCTTCCGTCATCGCCCGGCTCGACCGGGCGATCCATCGCGGGTGCGGACGATGGCCGCCGCCTTGGCTGGATGCCCCGGCTCGATGCGGAGACGGTGGCATCGATCCGGCGGCGAGGGCTCGTTGTGTGATGGATCACCCGGTCAAGCCGGGTGATGACGGAGAAAGGGTGGAAGGGCGTTCGAGCGACTAGTCGAGCCGCGCCAATGAGGTCGAGTTGCCGAGGAGAGCAGGAACGGAGCAGCCACGTGCGGGAGTTGGTGCTGCGCCAGCCAGAAACCGGGGCCCTTCCCGGCCTTGTGCCGGGAACCCATCCCTTCCGGCGATCTCGGCGCTCGCTTGGCGAGCTCGGAGCGTGCCAATGGGCTCCCGGCATAAGGCCGGGAATGACTGCTGAGAGGATGCCTAAGGCCCAGGTTGCGGCCGACATCATCGCCGCTCTGGATCGCGGCGGCCTGACGGTGCGGGCCGGCGCGCGGCAAGCCGGCATCGATGCCGCCGACCTGTAGCGCATCCGGAACGCCGACTTGTCCCGCTTCACCCTCGACAGGCTGGTGAGAATCGCTCAGCGACTGGGGCTGCGGGTGGAGATCGCGGTGCGCCCGGATCCGGACGGCACCCTGGCTACGTGAGGGAATGGCGATGTCGCGGAAGTTCAGATCGGTGCTCGCCGGGGGCCTCGTCGCCCTCGCCGTCGCAACTCCCGCGTCGGCCGCCGACGTCACCTTGATGCTCGACGCGCCGGAGGCTGATGCGGTGAGCGTCAACTACCGCTGCGAGGGCTCATCGGCGCCGATGACGGTCGAGTACATCAACGCCGGCGAGGATTCGCTCGCGATGGTGCCGGTCGAGGGTGGGCGACGGGTGATGGTGTCGGTGCTCGCGGCCTCCGGTGCCCGCTATGCCGGCGGCGCCTTCGTGTGGTGGACGAAGGGCCGCGAGGGGGCGCTCTACGACCTCAGGAAGGGCGAGGACGCCGATCCGGTCGCGACCTGCGTCGAGGCGGAGTAGCGGGACGGGCGGCAGGTTCGGCGGCGCTCGCCGGGACGGGAGCGGGCGGCCGGTGCCGCGTTTGCGGTGGCCCCCCCTCCCTGCCCTCCCCCGCGAGGGGGGAGGGTTCGCGCCGAGATCGGGGAAAGGCTCAGTCCCGACATTTCAACGTACTGGCGCGGCTCTTACTCAGTCCGGCAGGCCCTCGACGATGACGATCTCGCCGGTCGACACCGGCAGGCGGTGTTCGCGGGCCACCTGATATTCCGGCGAGTTCCAGCACTCTCGCGCCGCCTCGGCCGAGGGGAACTCGATGATGACGTTGCGCGACCGGTTCGTGCCTTCCATCGGGAAGGTGGTGCCGCCGCGGGCGAGGAACTTCGCGCCGTACTTCTCGAAGGCCGGCACCGCGCCGGTGACGTAGCGCTTGTAGATCTCGGGGTCGGCGACGTCGATGCGGGCGATCCAGTAGCCCTTCGGCATGGTGACTTCCTTTCGGCTGGCGTTGAGGGTCGGTCGTCGGGAGGGTGCCGGTCGCAGGCGGGTGCGCCCGTCAGCCGACCTCCCCAGGGGGCGCGGTGCGGGCGGCCTTCAGGCGGTAGAGCGCCTCGAGGGCGGCGCGCGGGGTGAGGTCGTCGGGCTCGATCGTGTCGAGGAGCGCGAGGGCCGGGTCGGGCGGCGCCGGGGCCGTCGCCGCGGCCGGGCGCGGCGGGGCGGCGAACAGTGGCAGGTCTTCCAGCGCCGCCGAGGGCGTGCCGGTGCGGCCGGTCGACTCGAGCTTCGCCAGCACCGCCTTGGCGCGGGTGATGACCGCCGACGGCAGGCCCGCGAGGCGGGCGACCTGGATTCCGTAGGAGCGGTCGGCGGCGCCCGGCACGATCTCGTGCAGGAAAACGACGTCGCCCTTCCACTCCTTCACTTTCACCGTGGCGTTGGCGACCCGGGCGAGGCGGCCGGCGAGGGCCGTGAGCTCGTGATAGTGAGTGGCGAACAGGGTGCGGCAGCGGTTGGTGCCGTGGAGGTGCTCGATCGCCGCCCAGGCGATCGACAGGCCGTCATAGGTGGCGGTGCCGCGGCCGATCTCGTCGAGGACGACGAGCGAGCGATCGGTCGCGAGGTTCAGGATCGCGGCGGTCTCGACCATCTCGACCATGAAGGTGGAACGGCCGCGGGCGAGGTCGTCGGCGGCGCCGACGCGGCTGAACAGGCGGTCGACGACGCCGAGGTGCGCCTCCGCCGCCGGCACGAACGAGCCCGCCTGGGCGAGCACGGCGATCAGCGCGTTCTGGCGGAGGTAGGTCGACTTGCCGCCCATGTTCGGGCCGGTGACGATGACGAGCCGGCCGTGTGCCTCGCCCGCCGGCGGTCCGAGGTCGGCGTCGTTCGGCACGAACGGGTCGGCCGCCTCGCGCCGCAGCGCCGCCTCGACCACCGGGTGCCGGCCGGCGACGACGCGGAAGGCGAGCGAGCGGTCGACCACCGGCCGCGTCCAGCGCTCGCGCTCGGCGAGCTCGGCGAGCGACGCCGTCACGTCGAGCACGGAGAGCGCCGCCGCCGCCCGCTTCAGGGCCTCGGAGGCCTCCACCACGGCCGTGACGAGGTCGGCGAAGACGGCGAGCTCGATGGCGAGGGCCCGTTCGGCGGCGCCGGCGATCTTCTGTTCGAGCTCGGCAAGCTCCGGCGTGGTGAAGCGCACGGCGCCGGCCATCGTCTGGCGGTGGACGAAGCGGTGCGAGCCGAGCGGGGCGGCAAGCAGCTTCTCGCCGTGCGCCTGCGGCGTCTCGACGAACCAGCCGAGCACGGCGTTGTGGCGGATCTTCAGGGCCCGGATGCCGGTCTCCTCGGCATAGGTCCCCTGCAGGCGGGCGATCACCTGGCGGCTCTCGTCGCGGAGCGCCCGGGCCTCGTCGAGGTCGGCGCGGTGGCCGGCGCGGACAAAACCGCCGTCGCGCTTCAGATGCGGCAGGCTCTCGCCGAGCGCGTCGGCGAGCCTCGCGGCGAGGGTCTCCGGCAATGCCACAAGCGCGGTCCGCGCGTCCGCGATCTCCTCCGGCGCGTCGGCGGCGTCGAGGGTCGCGGCGATCTCGGCGGCGGCGGCGAGACCGGCGGCGACGGCGCCGAGGTCACGCGGGCCGCCGCGGTCGAGAGCGAGGCGGGAGAGGGCGCGGGCGATGTCCGGCGCGCCGGCGAGGTCGGCTCTGAGGGCGGCGCGGCGGTCGGCCTCGCCGACGAGCCAGGCGACGGCGTCGAGGCGGCGGGCGATCTCGGAGGGGTCCGTCAGCGGGCTCGCGAGACGCTCGGCGAGGAGCCGCGCCCCGCCGCCGGTGACCGTGCGGTCGACGGCGGAGAACAACGAGCCGGCGCGCTCGCCGCCCTGGGTGCGCAGGATCTCGAGGCTCGAGCGTGTCGCCGCGTCGATCGCCATCGCCGCCGAGGCCGCCTCGCGCCGCGGCGCGTCGAGGGGCGGGCGGGCGCCGATCTGCGTGCGCTCGACGTAGGAGAGGGCGGCCGCGGCCGCCGACAGCTCGGCGCGCGTGAAGGCGCCGAAGCCGTCGAGGGTGGCGACGCCGTAGAAGCGGGCGAGGCGGTCGGCGGCCGTCGCCCCGTCGAAGTGGGCGCGCGGCTGCGGCGTCACCGCCGTCGCCGGCGTGCGGCCGGGCAGGGCCCTCAGCAGCGGGGCGAGCGCGGCGTCGGCGAGGAGGGCGTCGGGGACGAGGAGCTCGCGCGGCTCGATGCGGGCGATCTCGCCCGGCAGCGCCGCCGCCGCCACCTCGGCGACGCGGAAGGCGCCGGTGGAGATGTCGATCCAGGCGAGCCCGAGCGGCCCCTCGCCGCCGCCGAGACGCGACAGCGCCGCGAGCCAGTTCGGCCGGCCGGCCTCGAGCAGCGTCTCCTCGGTGATGGTGCCGGGCGTGACGAGGCGGACGACGTCGCGGCGCACCACCGACTTCGCGCCGCGCTTCTTCGCCTCCGCCGGGTCCTCGAGCTGCTCGCAGACGGCGACCCGGTGGCCGAGGGCGATCAGCTTCTGCAAGTAGTCGTCGGCGGCGTGGATCGGCACGCCGCACATCGGGATGTCCTCGCCGAGGTGCTTGCCGCGCTTCGTCAGCGCGATGCCGAGCGCCCGGCTTGCCGTCTCGGCGTCGCCGAAGAACATCTCGTAGAAGTCGCCCATGCGGTAGAACAGCAGGCAGTCGGGGTTCGCCGCCTTGATCTCGATGTACTGCTCCATCATCGGCGTCGGACGGCCGACGGCGGGTGCGGGCTCAGCAGGGTCCTGGGGCAGGGATCGCATGGCGGCGCGACGCTAGCAGATGGGACGTGGCGTTTCACCGCCGGGCGGCTTGTGGGGCGAACGAGCCGTGGATAAGGTCGCCCCCCCTTCGAAATCCGAGGCCGGCACGGCCCACCCCCAAGGAGAACTGGTCCGATGGCAGCGAGTGACGGCCCGACGCGGCCCGGCCTGGCCTTCACCGACCGCGAGGCGCTGCAGTTCCACCAGATGGGACGCCCGGGCAAGATCGAGATCGTCGCGACGAAGCCGATGGCGACGCAGCGTGACCTGTCGCTCGCCTATTCGCCGGGCGTCGCGGTGCCGGTGCGCGCCATCGCCGAGGACCCGAGCCGCGCCTTCGACTACACCGTGCGCGGCAACCTCGTCGCCGTCATCACCAACGGCACCGCCATCCTCGGCCTCGGCAACCTCGGCGCGCTGGCGGCCAAGCCCGTGATGGAGGGCAAGGCCGTCCTCTTCAAGCGCTTCGCCGACGTCGATTCCATCGACCTCGAGGTGGACGCCGAGGACGTCGACAAGTTCGTCGAGTGCGTGCGCTACCTCGGCCCGTCCTTCGGCGGCATCAACCTCGAGGACATCAAGGCGCCGGACTGCTTCATCATCGAGAGCCGCCTGCGCGAGCTGATGGACATTCCGGTCTTCCACGACGACCAGCACGGCACGGCGATCATCGCCACCGCCGGCCTGATCAACGCCCTGCACCTGACCGGGCGCGACCTCAAGACGACGAAGCTCGTCTGCAACGGCGCCGGCTCGGCGGGCATCGCCTGCATCGAGCTCATCAAGGCGCTCGGGATGCCGAACGAGAACGTCATCCTCTGCGACACCAAGGGCGTGGTCTACAAGGGCCGCACCGAGGGCATGAACCAGTGGAAGTCGGCCCACGCGGTCGACACCGACAAGCGCACCCTCGCCGAGGCGATGGAGGGGGCGGACGTCTTCTTCGGCGTGTCGGTGAAGGGCGCGCTGACGGACGACATGGTCCGCTCGATGGCGCCGAACCCGATCATCTTCGCCATGGCGAACCCGGATCCGGAGATCGCCCCGGAGGAGGTCGCCGAGATCCGCGACGACGCCATCATGGCGACCGGCCGCTCGGACTACCCGAACCAGGTCAACAACGTCCTCGGCTTCCCCTACATCTTCCGCGGCGCCCTCGACGTCCGGGCGACGACGATCAACGACGCGATGAAGATCGCCGCGGCGCACGCCCTCGCCATGCTCGCCCGCGAGGACGTGCCGGACGAGGTCGCCGCCGCCTACCGTGGTCACCGTCCGCGCTTCGGGCCGCAGTACATCATCCCGGCGCCGTTCGACCCGCGCCTCATCTCGGTGGTGCCGCCGGCGGTGGCGAAGGCGGCGATGGAGACGGGAGTCGCCCGCCGGCCGATCGTCGACATGGCCGGCTACGTCGACCAGCTCTCCGCCCGCCGCGACCCGGTGGCCGGCACGCTCGCCCGCGTCTTCACCAAGGTGCGCCAGCAGCCGAAGCGCGTCGTCTTCGCCGAGGGCGAGGAGGAGGCGGCGATCCGCGCCGCCGCGAGCTTCGTCGTGCAGGGCCTCGGCACGGCGATCCTGATCGGCCGCGAGGACATCGTCCAGGCGAACGCCAAGGCGGCCGGCGTCGAGATCCGGCCGGGCATGGAGATTGCCAACGCCCGCGTCTCGAGCCGCAACCGCGACTATGCGGAGTTCCTGTTCGCCCGCCTGCAGCGCCGCGGCTTCCTGCTCCGCGACTGCCAGCGCCTCGTCAACACCGACCGAAACTACTTCGGCGCGCTGATGGTGGCGCTCGGCGACGCCGACGCCATGGTGACTGGCTCGACCCGCCACTACGCCTCGACCCTCGAGGCGGTGCGGCGCGTGATCGACGCGAAGCCCGGCCACCGGCCGATCGGCCTGTCGCTGGTGCTCGCCCGCGGCCGCACGGTGCTCGTCGCCGACACCGCCGTCCACGAGACGCCGTCGGCCGAGGAACTCGCCGAGATCGCCGTCGAGGCGGCCCACGTCGCCCGCCGCCTCGGCTACGAGCCGCGCGTCGCGCTCCTCGCCAGCGCCACCTTCGGCCAGCCGCCGACCGACAGCGCCCGCCGCGTCCAGGAGGCGGTGTCGCTGCTCAACCGGCGACGGATCGACTTCGAGGTGGACGGCGAGATGTCGGCGACCGCCGCCCTCAGCGCCGAGCTCCTCACCGCCTATCCGTTTGCGCGCCTCTCCGGTCCGGCGAACGTGCTCGTCATGCCGTCGGCGGACGCCGCCTCGATCGCCACCGGCATGCTGCGCGAGCTCGGCGGTTCGACCGTCATCGGGCCGCTGGTCGTCGGCCTCGACAAGCCAGTGCAGATCGTCCAGCTCGGCGCCAAGGATTCCGAGCTCGTCAACATGGCGGCGATCGCGGCCTTCAACGTCACCTGAGACGAGGCGGCCGAGGCCGCCCCTCCGCCGCATGCGGGGAGGGGTGTCCTTCATCGTATCGAGGGGCCGGCGCCCGTCGCGCCGGCCCTTCTTGCGTCAGGCGTTGCCGGGCAGGTGCGCCTCGATGAACCACAGCGCCTTGTCGACGCCGCGCGAGACCTGGGTCAGCACGTCGGCAGAGGTCGGGTCGCCCGCCTCGTCCACCTCGTCGATGTTCTGCCGGACGGCGTTGGCGAAGGCGCCGTAGCGGTCGGCCAGCGCCGTGAGGTGACCCTCGATGCCCTTCACGTCGAGCGGATAGGCCGGCAGCGAGGTCGCGCCGGCGACGCCCTGCAGCGTGCCCTGCGGCGAGCCGGCGAGCTGCGAGATGCGCTCGGCCATGGTGTCGACGTGGTCGTCCATCTGGCCGCGCAGGGTGTCGAGCATCTCGTGGACGGCGATGAACTGCGGACCGCGGACGTTCCAGTGCGCCTGCTTGATGGCGAGGCCGAGATCGATGGCGTCGGCCATGCGCGCCGCAAGGGCGGCGATCGCCGTCTTGCGGGCGTTGTCGTGGATCGAGTTGCGGGTGGTCGGCATCGCAAGGCTCCCGTTGCAGGAGACCGTCCCGGAGCGGGCGGCCTCTTCGGCATCGAAGATAGTCCGCGCGCGTGACGAAGGCATCGCCCGGCCGAGGTTGCAGCCATGTGCCGCGCTGAGGACGCCGGCGGCCGCAGGCGGCGGCGGCTTTCGGAAAGAGCCGTCAGGGTTGCGGCGCAGACCGCTCAGCCGCGCGCGAGCCCGCCATGCAGGGCGACGAGGTCCGCCATCGCCGTGCCCGCTTCGCCGGTCGCGGCCAGGCCTTCGGCGACGCCCCGCCGGTCGGCCTCCGGCCGGTTCTGGCTCACCTTCCACTTCCCCTCGATGGCGAGGATGGGGATCTCGAGCCCGACGATGCCGCGCTTCTGCACCTCGATATAGCGCTCCGGCGCGTCCGACACCGCCCACGGCGCCGGCCGCCCGCCCTCGTGCAGTGTCGTCAGGGCGTCGATCTGGGCGGCGAGCCAGGCGGGGTCTTCGACGACGCGCGGCCGGCCGCGCACCTGCACCACCGCGTAGTTCCAGGTCGGCACGACCTTGCCGGTCTCGCGCTTCGTCTCGTACCAGGAGGGCGTCACGTAGGCGTCCGGCCCCTGGAAGACGATGAGCGCCTCCATGCCCTCACCGGTGAAATCCCGCCACTGCGGGTTGGCCCGGGCGACGTGGGCGCGCAGCGTGCCGGCGCCGCCCTCCTCGGGCACGTCGAGCAGGAACGGCACGAGGTTCGCCTGGAGCCCGTCCGCCCCGTGCGAGACGAGGAGGCCGAGCGGCCGGGCGCGGATCAGCCCGTGCAGGACATCGAGCCGTTCCTCGCGGAAGTGGTCGGGCTGGTACATCGCGCGTCTCGGGCTTCGGCGGCGGCGGCGGGACGATGGGCCCTCGGCTCCGCCGGATACGGCATCCATAACACGACGGCCAGCAGGCGGGCAGTGTGGTAGAGCCCCTGGCCCCGGGGGAGATGGGGGCCAAGCGACCGGCGCCGAAACGCGCGGGTGCACCGCCTCGTTGCCATCGCTGCACCCTTCTGCCCCTCTCCACCTCTCCCCCGCGGCCCCCCTCCCACCCTTCCCCGCCAGGGGGGAGGGTTTTCGTTCTGCTTGAGGCAGATCTCTTGCCCAGATCTCGGTGCGGACCCTCCCCCCTTGTGGGGGAGGGAAGGGAGGGGGGGCGCTGCGGGTTCGGCGACTGGAATGGTGCCGACGCCAGCAACCCGATCCCTGCCTCCTTCACCGCCGCCCCGCTTTGCGCCGCTCGGCCGCGAGCGACTCCAGCATTCCCGTCGGGTCCGGGGTACGCGGGTCGAAGAGCGAGGCCCGCACGTCGGCGCGGGTGAGGCCGAGGTCGGCGAGGCGCTCCGTGTCGAGGTCGAGGAGGGCGAGCGTCGCCCGGCGGTTGCGGTGGATGCGCCAGAGGCGGCCGGTGCCGGCGAGGACGGCAAGCGCGAGGTGCGCAGCCGACGCGACGACGCTGCCGGTCGCGCGGCGAGGAGTGTGGACGGTGCGGGGGAAGGTCATGGCGGCGTCTCCGGTGCGGTTCGGCAACCCCAGCCTTAGCCCCTTGCCGGGCGATGATGGTTCGGCCATGATCGAACCATGAAGAACGGACCCGTCATCGCTGCCGTCGCCGCGCTGCTCGGCGACCCGGCCCGCGCGAACATGCTGACCGCCCTGATGGACGGTCGGGCGCTGACCGCCAGCGAACTCGCCAGTGAGGCGGGCGTCGGCCTGCCGACGGCGAGCGGACACCTGTCGAAGCTCGAGGCCGGCGGCCTCGTCGCCGTGGAGAAGCAGGGCCGCCACCGCTACTTCCGCCTGTCCGGGAGCGACGTCGCGTCGGTGCTCGAGGGCCTGATGGGGCTCGCCGCGCGAACCGGCGCCGTCCGCACGCGGCCCGGACCGAAGGAGCCCGCGCTCCGCGTCGCGCGGCTCTGCTACGACCACCTCGCCGGCGAGCGGGGCGTGGCGCTCCTCGACGGCCTCCGTCGGCGCCGCGTCCTCGCCGAACACGACGGCGCCCTCGCGCCGACGCCGGAGGGTCGCGCCTTCCTCTGCGACTTCGGCATCGACCTCGCGCCGCTGTCAGCCAGGCGCCGGCCGCTCTGCCGCGCCTGTCTCGACTGGAGCGAGCGCCGCCACCACCTCGCCGGTTCGCTCGGCGCCGCGCTGCTGGCGCGGATGGGCGAACTCGGGTGGCTGACGACCGAGGAGGGCGGCCGGGCCGTCGCCTTCACGCCAGCGGGCGAGCGGGGCTTCGCCGCCACCTTCGCCGCCTGACGCGGACCGGACGCGCATCGGCCCGCCGTCCGGGGACGGCGGGCCGACGGGCCTCGCAGCGGTTACGGTGCGGCTCTATCGGGCCTTCTTGGTGAGCTTCTGCGCCACCTCGAACAGCTCTTCCGGGGCGTAGTCCGGGGTGAAGGCGGAGGGGACGCCGCCGAGCTGGTGGATCTTGCCGCCGTCCGGCATGCCCTCGACCACCTCGAGCTCGCCTGGCGGGTCGCCCGGCAGGGCCATCTCGCCGTTGCCCCAGATCCCCGACATCTCGTGGTAGTCCTTCGGGCTGAAGGTATAGAGCCGGCAGTGGCTCCCCTCCTCGAGGTACTTCCGCGATTCCGGGATCTTGTCGAGGTTGATGTTCGGCGTCGGCAGCATCTTCTCGATGTCGACGCCAGTGATCTTCTTCAGCGCCAGGGCATAGGCGTGGGCGTGGACGGAGCCGCGCACCAGGAGATAGCCGCAGACCTCGCGGCCCGTCGGGTCGGTCAGGCTCTCGTAGACGCGCAGCTTGTGGAGGCGGGCGCCGCACTCGAGATGGAAATTGTGCAGGAGGTCGGTGACGACGTTGCCCGTCGTGGTGACGAAGTCGTTGTTCCAGGAGGCGCCGTTGCTGTTGATCGGCACCGCGCCGCCAGCGTGCGAGAAGAACCCGCCGGCGAGGCGGATGTCGGTCATGTCTTCGAACGGCGCTTCGGTGATGTCGCCGCCGTCCGTCTCGTCGGCACCGGTGTCGGGGCCGTTGTTCAGCATGGCGACGCCGTTGCTGACGAGTTCGACATGGCCGAGCTCCTCGGCGGTGATGGCCGCGACGAGGCTGTAGAACGGCCGCAGCTTCTCCTTGCTGCGGAAATTGAAGCTCTGGAACATGTAGTTGCCGAGCGTGGACATCTCGCCGTACTTGCCGCCGAGGAGTTCCTGCAGGGCCGCCCCGGCATTGGGGTCCTGCCGCAGCGGCGCGGGGAGTTCGATCTGAAGCTTGTCGACACGTAGGAACATGGGGCTCTCCTCGGCTTCCCTGGCGCTCCAATCGGCCGGCAGGTCGGTTGTTCCGAGGGTTGTGCAGATGACGTCACCCAACCCTCGCCCGCGGTGCGCCGTGCTTTCCCCGCCCGCCCCCCTCTGTTAGAACGCGCCGGTTCCGCGGCGGCCGGCCGGCGCCGCGGCGATTTCCTCCACCGGAGCGGCTCCCATGCGGACGGCGCGCGTCGAGCGCAGGACGAACGAGACCGAGATCACCGTCGCCGTCGACCTCGACGGCACGGGGAAGGGCAGCTTCGCGACCGGTGTCGGCTTCTTCGACCACATGCTCGACCAGCTCTCGCGCCACTCGCTCATCGACATGAGCGTGACGGCAAAGGGGGACCTGCACATCGACGACCACCACACGGTGGAGGACGTCGGCATCGCCCTCGGCCAGGCGATCGTGAAGGCCCTCGCCGACCGCCGCGGCATCGTCCGCTACGCCCACAGCTACCTGCCGATGGACGAGGCGCTGACGCGCGCCGCCGTCGACGTCTCCGGCCGGCCGTTCCTCGTCTTCCGCACGGCGTTCCCGACACCGAAGATCGGCACCTTCGACACCGAGCTGGTGCAGGAGTTCTTCCGCGCCTTCGCGATGAACGCCGGGCTGACGCTGCACGTCGAGACGCTCTACGGCGCGAACAGCCACCACATCGCCGAGAGCTGCTTCAAGGCGGTGGCGCGGGCGCTGCGCACGGCCGTCGCCGTCGATCCGCGCACTGCCGGCGAAATCCCCTCGACGAAGGGACGGCTCGGCGACTGAGGCCGGGCGAGGATCGCGATGATGGCCGTCTATACCGTTCTCGAGCCGCCGCCTTCCGGCGACGACCTGCGCGACGCCGAGCGCGTCGCCTTCGTCCGCGACGGCTTCTCCTGGCTCGCCTTCCTGTTCCCGCTGCTCTGGCTCCTCTGGCACCGGATGTGGCTGGTGCTCGTGCTGTGGATCGCCGTGGTGGTGCTCGTCGAGTGGGGCGCGTCCTTCCTCGGCGGGCCGGCGCCCCTCGTCGCGGCGCTGGCGATCGCCGTCGTCGTGGGCTTCGAGGCGAACAACCTCCGCCGCTGGACGCTCGAGCGGCGCGGCTGGCAGTTTGCCGGTGTCGTCGCCGGGACCGACCGCAGCGACTGCGAGCGGCGGTTCTTCGCGGGCCGTGCGGGCGGTCTCGCGCCCGCCCGCCCCGCCGCTGCCCCGCCGCGCCCCGCCTCGGCGGTCCCGACCGTCTATCCGTCCGCCCGGCCGGAGGGGGACGAAGCCCACGTCCTCGGCCTCTTCCCGACTGCGGAGCGTCCGCGATGAGCGTCGCCATCGTCGATTACGGCTCCGGCAACCTGCGCTCGGCCGAGAAGGCGTTCGAGCGCGCCGCCCGCGAGGCGGGGCTCGACCTCGCCATCGCCGTCACCGCCGACCCCGCTTTGGTGGCGCGGGCCGAGCGCGTCGTGCTGCCGGGCGTCGGCGCCTTCGCCGACTGCCGGGCCGGCCTCGACGCCATCCCCGGCATGGTCGAGGCGCTGCGTGAGGCGGTGGAGGTGCGCGGCACGCCCTTCCTCGGCATCTGCGTCGGCATGCAGCTGATGGCCGAGCGCGGCCTCGAATACGTCACGGCCGAGGGGCTCGGCTGGATCCCCGGCGACGTCGTTCGCATCGAGCCGTTCGACCCGGCGCTGAAGGTGCCGCACATGGGCTGGAACACGCTGACGCTCGTCCGCGACCACCCGGTCTTCGCCGGCATCGACACCGGCCCCGCGGGCCTGCACGCCTATTTCGTGCACTCCTATCACCTCGCCGCGACGGACCCGGCCAACGTCGTCGCCACCACCGACTACGGCGGCCCGGTGACCGCGGTGGTGGCGCGCGACAACCTCGTCGGCACGCAGTTCCACCCCGAGAAGAGCCAGCACCTCGGGCTCGCCCTCATCTCCAATTTCCTGAAGTGGCGCCCGTGATCCTGTTTCCCGCCATCGACCTCAAGGAAGGCCGCTGCGTCCGCCTCGTGCGCGGCGAGATGGCGTCCGCCACCGTCTTCAACGACGACCCGGCGGCGCAGGCGCGCGCCTTCGCCGAGGCCGGCTTCACGTGGCTGCACGTGGTCGATCTCGACGGCGCCTTCGCCGGGACGAGCCGCAACGGGGCGGCGGTGGAGGGCATCCTCGCCGCCACCGGCCTGCCGGTGCAACTCGGCGGCGGCATCCGCGACATGGCGGCCATCGAGGGCTGGCTCGGCCGCGGCGTCCGCCGCGTCATCCTCGGCACCATCGCCGTGCGCGACCCGGACCTCGTGCGGCGGGCGGCGAAGGCGTTCCCTGGCCGCGTCGTCGTCGGCATCGACGCCAAGGGTGGCAAGGTGGCGGTGGAAGGCTGGGCGGAGACGTCCGAGATGGCCGCGGTCGACCTCGCGCGCGCCTTCGAGGACGCCGGCGTCGCCGCCATCGTCTACACCGACATCGACCGCGACGGCCTCCTGAAGGGCCTCAACCTCGCCGCGACGCTTGAGCTTGCCCGGTCCGTGTCGATCCCGGTGATCGCCTCCGGCGGCCTCGCCGGCCTCGACGACGTGCGCCAGCTGCTGTCGCCGGAGGCGGCGATCCTCGAGGGCGCCATCGCCGGCCGCGCTCTCTACGACGGCCGCCTCGTCCCGTCGGAGGCCCTTGCCCTCGTCCGCGCCGCCGCCTGAAGTCGGACCCTCAGGCCGCGCCGTCCCGCTCCCGCACCGCCACGAAGAGCTTCGGCGGCGGGCTCTCGAAGTATTTCAGTAGGGCCGGGCAGAGCCAGCCCTCGGCGTCGAGCGCCGCCGAGTGGTAGACGTTGCCGGTGCTATCCGGCCGGCGCCAGTCGAGTTCGTACTGGCTGCCGGGAAAAGCGCCCGACGAGAACACCATGACGAAGCCGTTCGCGGCGTCGCGGAGCTCCGCGACGATCTTGTCGATCATCGTGTCGGCGCCGCCGACGAACGGCTCCTGGACCAGCCCGCGCGCGGGGTCGTCGAACACCCACATGCCATGCAGGCGATAGGGCGCGATGACGTTGATGCTGTTCATGGGGCGGCCCTCCACGGTTGCGCCGCCTCTCTAGCCGTCCCGTCGGAACCCGCCAAGGGCGGGCCCGGGGGGACCGGGGCCAAACCGGCTCCCGCCGTTACTTCACGCCCGCCCGAACGCCGCGAACGGCCGGCCGGCGGTGAGGTGAGCCTCGATGTCTTCTAGGCTCGCGCCGCGCGTCTCCGGCACGTAGCGCAGGGTGAAGAACACCCCGAGCGCGCAGACGATGGCGAAGAGACCGAACACCACCGACAGCCCGACCGCCTGCAGGAGCACCGGGAAGGCAAACACCACCAGGGCGTTGAAGCCCCAGTTCGCCACCGAGGCGAGGCCCATGCCGGGGCCACGGACGGCGAGCGGGAAGACCTCCGCCATCATGATCCACGGCAGCGGCCCGATGCTGATGGCGAAGGCGGAGATGTAGACGACGAGCCCGATGAGGGCGACCCAGCCGAGGTCGCCGCTGCCGCTCGAGGCGGCAATGGCGATCGCCGCGAGGCTGACCGCCGTGCCGATGAAGCCGATGACGAGCAGCGAGCGGCGGCCGATGCGGTCGATGATGATCATGCCGACCACCGTCATCGCCACGTTGACGACGCCGATGCCGACGGTCGCGAGCATGGCGCCGGCGTGGGTGTCGAAGCCGGTGAGGCCGAAGACGGTCGGGGCGAAGTAGATCACCGCGTTGATGCCGGAGAGCTGCTGCAGCAGGAACAGCCCCATCGCCACCACGAGGGCGGGCCGGACCGTCGGCGACATCAGCGTCGGGCCGCCGGTCCCGCGCCGCTCCTCGGCGAGCCGCGCCTCGATGTCGGCGAGCTCCGCCGCGATCGCCGGGTCGTTCGGCGGAACCTCGGCCAGCTTCGCCGCCACGCGGCGGGCCTCATCGCGACGGCCCTTCTGCATCAGCCAGCGCGGCGTATCGGTCAGCATCGCCATGCCGACGCCGAGGGCGACGGCGGGGACGAGGCCGGTCGCGAACATCCACCGCCAGGAATCCGAGGGATCCTCCGGCGTCAGCATGATGACGACGTCGTCGACGAAATAGGCGCCGAGGATGCCGAGGGTGATGGCGAGCTGGTAGGCAGCCACCATCGTGCCGCGCTTTTCCGCCGGGGCGCACTCGGCGATGTAGAGCGGCGCGGTCATCGCCGCCGAGCCGATGGCGAGGCCGAGCACGAGGCGCGCCATCGTCAGCGAGAACACCCCGCCGGCGAGCGCCGCCCAGAGGGCGCCGATGACGAAGAGCACGGCCGCGCCGAGGAGCACGCCCCGCCGGCCGATCGGGCCCGCCATCCAGCCGGCGACGAGGGCGCCGGCGAGGGCGCCGAGCGGCACGGCGGCCGTCATAACCCCCTCGGCCGTCGCCGAGATGGTGAAGTCCTGCTTGAGGGGGGCGAGTGCGCCGGCGATGACGCCCTCGTCGAAGCCGAACAGGAAGCCGGCGATGGCCGCGACCGCGGCGACGATCCAGATCATGGGTTTCCTCTCGAGGTCTTCTTGTCGTCGCGCCGCGCCACGAGGGCCGCGCCGATGAGGAGGACGGCGCCCGCCAGCGAGAGGAGGGCGAACCAGTCGCCGAAGCGGGCGTAGAGCGTGTCGCCGCGCCCGACCGGCACGCTTGCCTGGATCGCGGTCGTCCGGTCGTGGCTGGTGAGCTCGGCCGCGAGCACGCGGCCGCGGTCGTCGCTGATCGACAGCATGCCCCACTGGCCGTTGCGGGCGACGGCGAAGCCGCCCGCGATGCCGGCAAAGATCGCGACGCGCGCGTGGTGCCAGGCGTCGACGTCGAAATCCAGGGCCGGCACCGCCATCAGCCCGGTCCGCTGGCGCGAATAGCCCCGCCATTTCGCCGGGAAATCCATGTCGCGGCAGATGGTGACGCCCCAGGGTGCCGTCCGGTCCTTGAGGAGGAGCGGCGCCGAGCCGGCCGTGTAGCGGCTCTCGAGGCCCGGGATCAGGTACTCCTTGACGTAGACGACCGGCGAGACCGCCCCCGGCGCGAACAGCCGCGCGGTGTTCTTCGCGCCGCCGCCGGCGTCGGTCTCGGTGAAGCCGGCGAGCACCGACAGGCCGTTTCGGTCCGCGATCGACTGGAAGTGCGCGAACGTGCCGTCGACGAGGTCGGGTCCGATGGAGGCGAGCTTCTCCGGCAGCACGACGAGCTCGACGCCGCTGCCGGCGAGGGCGTCGATCGGCGCCTCGTAGGCCTTGATCGCTGCCTGCACGGCCTCCGCCGACGTCGCCTCGAGGACGCCCTCGCCAGTCGGAGGTGCCACCACGGCGACCACGGCCGGTGGCCCGGCGGCAGGACCGCCGATGCGCAGGCTGCCGTAGACGAAGGCGAGGAGCACGAGGGCGGCGGGCACGGCGAGGCAGACGATCGCCCGGCGCGGCTGGCGGGCGAGCAGCCAGGCCGTCGCGAGGCCCGCCGGCACCGTCATCACCAGGAAGACGACCCCCCATGGACCGGTGGAGGCCGCGATCTGCACGAGCGGCAGGATGTCGAGCTGGGTGTAGGCGAGGCTGAAGCCGGCGTTGCCGCCGCGGGCGAGGTAGACGAGGTACTCGTAGCCGGTCCACAACGCCGGGAAGGCGAACAGGGCGACCGGATGGCGGAGCCGCAGCGTCACGAACCGGGCGAGGAGGACGATCACCGCCGCCGCGGCGGAGTAGGCGAGGACGGGGCCGACATAGGTGGTCTCGTCGACTCCGTAGCCGAGATAGACGAGGATGTTCTGGCTCTCGAGCGCGAAGCCGTGGTGGATGAAGACGTTGAGGAGCCCCGCCGCCACGGCGGCGAACGCTGCGAGGCCGGTCACCACCACGCTGCTGCCGAAGGCGAGGACGAGCAGCGGCAGGGGCGCGAGCCAGGGCGCCCACCAGTCGTAATTGTCGCCGATGGCGAAGTACCAGAGGCCCGCCGAGGCGAGGAACAGCAGCGCCTGGGCCGCCGCCGGAAGCTCCGGTCGCGTGCGTGCCGTCATCCCGGACCCCGTCTCCCCTCGTCAGCGGCGCGGACGATAGCCGATCCGCGGGTGCTCGTGGCAGGCATTTTCAGTGTGTCCCGCGGCTTGTGGCGTCCTCATCCGGCGATCAGCCGGTCGAGCGCGAGGCCGATCCCCCCGGCCTCGGTGGTGTCGGCGGCGATCGTCATGTCGCCGCGCGGGGCGACGAGGAAGCCGAGCAGCCCCTCAGCGGCCGCCTCCGCCCCGGGGTAGCCGAGGGCCGCGAGCTCGCCGGCGAGCGTCGCCGCATCGGCCGCAACGTAACGGGCGCGCGCCTCCAGCGCCTCCGGCCCGAGCGCCCGGTCGCGGACAAAGACGATGCGGCAGGCGGTCGGCCGCGCGTCCGGATCGTGCAGGGCGTTGCCGCAGAAGAGGCCGCTGACGAGGCTGCCGGGCGGCGCCGGCACGGTCAGCGCGAAATAGAACAGCCGGCCGGTCGAGGAGCAGATGAGGGTGGTCTGGGCGGTTCGGCCGTCGACGGCGAGGCGGCCGGCCATCTCCACCGTCTGGCCGAACAGCTGCTCGCGGTAGGTAACGGCGAGGGTCCCGCCCGGCCGCGGCGCGATCTCGACCGGGCCGGCGATCAGGCTGCCGCGCCGGGTGCTCGCCCAGGCGGGCGAGATGGCGAGGTAGCGGCCGACGAGGATGTGCTCGCTGCGCCAGGAGGCGCCGCCGGGGGCCGTGTCCGGCTCCTCGTTCGCCTGGGCGAGGGCGGCGATCGTCTCCTCGCTGAGGAAGAAGTGCGGCCGGAGCGCGTCCGCGAGCGCCTCGAAGCTGGCGGTGGCGAGGAACTGCGGCGACAGGCCGAGGCCGAGCACGGCGGCCCAGTCCTCATAGACGCTGGAGAGCCTCGGCCGCGCCTTGCCGCGCATCCACTTGTAGGCGTTCTCGACCGTGAAGGCGGTCGCCGGGTTCACCGCGGCGAAGCGGCCGCACAGTTCCTTGCCGGTCGTGCAGCCGAGCGCCGCCGCCGTCAGCTGCAGCTTGCTCGCGAGCTGGTCGTTCGGCCTCGGCACCGTCGGCATCGGTCCGTCTGATCCCCCGCAGGGGCGTCCCCGACGCCGCCCCGATTCCGCGACGCTATGCGAAAGGCCGGTGCCGTCAACTGCTTCGCCGCGCGGGCTTCTCGCACGAGGGGCTTTCGCGGTGGCTCACCCGACGAGCACCGCTGCGCTCGCCTCCTCCAGCGCGGCGGCGAGGTCGCCGTCCGGCGGGCGGTCGGTGACGAGGGTCGTCGTCGCCGACCAGGGGCCGTAGACGACGAGCGAGGGGCGGCCGAACTTGCCGTGGTCGGCGAGGACGAGGGTCTCCGCCGCCCGCCGCATCATCGCCCCGTAGACGAGGCCCGGCGCCATGGACGCGTCGTTCGGTCCCTCGTCGGAGAGGCCCGACGCCCCGAGCACCGCCTTGTTGGCGTGGAAGCGGGCGAGCGCCTCGATGGTGTCGGCGCCGTGGATGAGGCCCTCGCGGGCGTCGTACTTGCCAGGCAGCATCAGGACCTCGATGCGCGGGTTCGCCGACAGCGCCATGGCGATCGAGAAGGCGTGGGTGATGACGGTGAGGGCGAGATCGCGGGCGGCGAGCTCGCGGGCGAAGTGCAGCGTCGTCGCGCCGCCGCCGACCATCAGGATGTCGGTCGGCTCCACCCGGTCCGCCGCCGCGACGGCAATGGCGCGGCGCTCCTCCACCATCAGCGCCTGCCGCTCGGCGAGGGCTGGCTCGAACGTGACGGGGCGGACGGCGCCGCCGTAGGTGCGGCTGATGAGGCCGCGCTCGTCGAGCTCGGCGAGGTCGCGCCGGATCGTCTCCGGCGAGACGGCGAGCCAGTCGGCGAGCTCGTGGACGCGCATCTGCGGCGAACGCCGGAGCGCCGCGACGATGACCTCCTGGCGTCCGGCCTTGCCCGTCCGCTTCACCGCAATGCCCGGCATTCAGCCTCCGCTCGCCCGAAGTCCCACAAGAATGCCGTCAGACAGCCCGGCTGTCCACGCTTGGCTGCGCTTTACAACACAAAAATGTTGGAGTACGGTCATTTCACGCTTGGCTTCCAGCAGCGAGCTGCCCGATGTACGACTACGGCCTGTTCCGCTACGAGTCGAAGGAGGACCTCCTCGACACGGCGATCCGCTACTGGAACCCCGACAAGACCAAGTTCTGGCAGAAGCTCGGCGTCGACCTCGTCATCGACCGGCGCGAGGGCTACTTCCTCTACGACATGAGTGGCCGCCGGCTGATCGACCTGCATCTCAACGGCGGCACCTACAATTTCGGCCATCGGCATCCGGAGATCGTCGAGACGCTGAAGTACGCGCTCGACTACTTCGACATGGGCAACCACTGGTTCCCGTCCGTCGCCCGCTCGGCGCTGGCGGAGGAGCTGGTCGGCATCTCGCCGGGCCTGAAGTACGCAGTGTTCGGCGCCGGCGGCGCCGAGGCGGTCGAGATCGCCCTGAAGAGCGCCCGCTTCGCCACCAAGCGGCGCAAGATCGTCTCGATCTACAAGGGCTACCACGGCCATTCCGGGCTCTCGGTCGCCACCGGCGACGAGCGCTTCTCGAAGATCTTCCTCGCCGACCGGCCGGAGGAATTCGAGCAGGTGCCGTTCAACGACCTCGGCGCGATGGAGCGGGCCCTCGCCGGGCGCGACGTCGCCGCCGTCATCATCGAGACGATCCCGGCCACCTACGGCTTCCCGATGCCGAACGACGGCTACCTGCCGGCCTGCAAGGCGCTCTGCCAGAAGTACGGCACCGTCTACATCGCCGATGAGGTGCAGACCGGGCTGATGCGCACGGGCGAGATGTGGGGCTGGCAGGCCTATGGCGTGCAGCCGGACATCTACGTCACCGCCAAGGGCCTGTCCGGCGGCATCTATCCGATCAGCGCCGCCGTCGTCGACGAGCGCTGCGGCGACTGGCTGAACATCGACGGCGCCGCACACATCACGACCACCGGCGGCGCCGAGCTCGGCTGCATCGTCGCGATGAAGGTGCTGGAGATGCTGCAGCGGCCGGCCGTTGTCGCCAACGTCGCCGCCGTCACCGAGTTCTTCGCCACGGGCATGGCCGAGATGATGCGTCGCCACGGCGACATCTTCTCCGGCGTCCGCCAGAAGGGCGTCGTGCTCGGCCTCGAGTTCGACCATCCCGAGGGCGCCGTCCACGTCTCCCGCGCCCTCTACGAGCACGGCGTCTGGGCGATCTTCTCCTCCCTCGACAAGCGCGTGCTGCAGTTCAAACCGGGGGTGCTGAAGAGCGTCGAGCTCTGCGAGGAGATTCTCGACCGCTTCGACGCGGCGATGCCGCGCGCCCGTGAGTTGATGCACGCCGCCCGCAAGGCCGCCTGAGACCGGCGATCCGGAGACCCGCGACCATGCCGCACGTTCCCGATCAGAACTCGCCTTCAGAACCGCTGATGAAGGTGCCGGACGCCGCCCTCGAGCGCGGCCGGATGATGCTCGGGCGCGCCCGCTGGGCAGCCGCCCGCATGGCGACGCTCGACCGCGCCGCCATCCAGCGGATCGTCCAGGCGGTCGCCGAGGCCGGCCACGCCAAAGCCCGCAGCTTCGCCGAAGCCGCCGTGCGCGAGACCGGCTACGGCGTCGTCGAGCACAAGGTGATGAAGAACGAGGCGTGCTCGCGCGGCCTCGTCGAGCTCTATCGCGGCGAGGACTTCGTCTCGCCGCGCATCGACGCCGACCGCAAGATCGTCGAGCTGCCGCGCCCGGCCGGCGTCGTCTTCGCGCTGATCCCGGTCACCAACCCCGTCGCCACCGTCTACTTCAAGACGCTGCTCGCCCTGATGACGCGCAACGCCGTGGTGCTGAGCCCCCACCCGGGTGCGAAGGGCGTCTGTGCCGAGGCGGCGCGCGTGCTCAGCGAGGCCGCGAAGGCCGCCGGCGCGCCGGACGGCGCCATCCAGGTGATCGAGGAGCCGACCATCCCGCTGATCGAGGCGCTGATGCGCGACGAGCGCGTCGACCTCATCGTCGCGACCGGCGGTCCCGCGGTCGTCAAGGCCGCCTACCGCTCCGGCAACCCGGCGATGGGCGTCGGCCCCGGCAACGCCCCGGTGCTGGTCGACGACACCGCCGACATCACGGAAGCGGCCAAGCGCATCGTCGCCTCGAAGTCGTTCGACAACTCGATCCTGTGCACCAACGAATCGACCGTCATCGCCTACGCCTCGATCGCCGACCGGCTGCTCGCGGCAATGAAGGCGGCGGGCGCCCACATCTGCACGCCCGCCGAGACCGACAAGCTCCGTGCGCTGCTCTTCCGCGACGACGGCTTCAACACCGCGATGATCGGCAAGGACGCGGCGCTGATCGCCCGCGAGGCCGGCTTTTCGGCGAACGGCGCGAAGATCCTCGTCACCCCGGTCACGCTGGTGCAGCCGGAGGAGAAGCTCGTCCGCGAGAAGCTCTGCCCGGTGCTGGCCTTCGCCCGCGTCGACGGGCTCGACCAGGCGATCTCGTCGGCGCGCTCGATGATGCGCAAGACCGGCAAGGGCCACACCGCAGGGGTGCATTCGAAGCGCGAGGCGACGATCCTCGCGTTCGCCGCCGCGGTGCCGGCGCTGCGCGTCGTCGTCAACGCCGGCTGCTCGCTCGGCGCCTCCGGCTTCGAGACCAACCTCGGCCCATCGATGACGATCGGCACGGGCTTTGCCGGCGGCTCCTCGATCGGCGACAACCTGACGCCGCACCACTTCGTCCACTTCGCCCGCATCGCCTACAACAAGGCGGCGAGCGAGACGTTCGGCGACTTCCGCGGCCTCGACCCGCTCGACCTGCCGAAGCCCTCGGCGCCGCCGCGCCTCGTCGCCGCCGGCGGCGGTGACGCCGACGCCGAGGCCCTGCGCCGCGAGCTGCGCAAGATCATCCTCGAAGAGCTCAACGCCGTGCTGGCGGCCTGACGGACATGGCGACGCTGCGCTCCTTCATCTTCATCGACCAGCTGCAGCCGCAGACCATGTGCTTCATGGGCACCTGGATCCGCGGCTCGCTGCCGCGCACCGGCATGGCGGCGCAGATCGTCGAGGTCGCCCCCGGCCTCGACATCGAGGCGCTCACCGACACTGCGCTGAAGGAGGCCGAGGTGCAGGGCGGCATCCTCGTCGTCGAGCGGCAGTTCGGCTACCTCGAGTTCCACTCCCGCTCGACCTCCGCCGTGAAGGCGGCAGCGAGCGCAGTGTTGCGCCATCTCGGCGTCGAGGCCTCGGCGGCGATGAAGCCGAAGATCCTCGCCTCGCAGATCGTCAGCCGCATCGACCCGCTGCACGCCTTCCTGATCAACCGCAACAAGGGCGGCTCGATGGTGCTCGCCGGCGAGACGCTGTTCGTGCTCGAGGCCGAGCCCGCCGCCTACGCCATCCTCGCCTGCAACGCGGCGGAGAAGGCGGCGACGGTGAAGGTGGTCGACTACCGGATGATCGGCGCCACCGGCCGCCTCTACCTCTCGGGCTCGGAGTCCGAGGTGAAGGCGGCGGCGGAAGCGGCCATCGCCGCCCTCGAACTGGTGGCGGAGACGGCGCGATGAGCGAGGCCGACCTCCGGGCGATGGTCCGCGACGTCCTGCGCGAGGCGCTGGCCGCACGCAAGGGCACGCCAGCGCTCGCCGCGACGAACGGCTCCGCTGCTGCAGGACCGAAGCCGTCCGCCGCGCATGCCGCGCCCGCGGCCCCCGCCGTCGAGCCGGTGGCGATGACGTCGGATGCCGACCTCGCCGCCTTCGTGCGCCGCCTCACCGCGCTCCTCGACGACCCGGCGACGGGCGCCGCCATCCGCGCCGGCCGCCATCGCTTCTCGCTGATCGGCGGCCGGGCCGCCCCGCCCGCACCGACTGCTGCACCTGTCCCCTCGGCCGCCGTCGTGCTGTCGGGCACCGTCACCGAGGCCAAGATCGCGGCGAATGCCAAGGCCGGCACCATCGTGCTGGCGACCGGTGCCGTGGTGACGCCGCTCGCCCGCGACAAGGCCCGGGCTCTGGGGCTCAAGCTGGAGGCACGACGCTAGATGCTGCGCGCAACCGTCACCGGCCGCGTCTGGTCCACCAAGCGGCTCCCCGAGATGCCGGCCGGCACCATCCTCGAGGTGGTGATCGACGGCTCGACCTCGCGGCTCCTCGCCTTCGACCCGCTCGGCTGCGGCGAGGGCGAGCAGGTCGTCATCGCCACCGGCTCGGTCGCCGCCGGCTGGTTTCCCGGCAAGGCGCCGCCGATCGACGCGCTGATCGTCGCCTCGATCGACGAGGGCGCGAAGTCCTGATCTGCCAAATCCTGAGCCGGCAAATCTTCAGCCGATAGTCCTGAACAAGACCCACGAACCGAACGCCCACCCAAGGAGGGACAGATGTCCAGCAACGCCATCGGAATGATCGAGACCAAGGGCTATGTCGCGGCCCTCGCCGCCGCCGACGCCATGGTGAAGGCCGCCAACGTGACGATCATCGGCCGCGAAGAGGTCGGCGACGGTCTCGTCGCGGTGATCATCAACGGCGACGTCGGCGCCGTGAAGGCCGCCACCGAGGCGGGCGCGGAAGTCGCCGGCCAGGTCGGCACCCTCGTCTCCGTGCACGTCATCCCGCGCCCGCACGCCGACGTGGCGAAGCACTTCACGGCGGGCATGTCGGCGAAGTGAGCCCGCGGCCCTGACAGGTGCCGCGCAACCGGCCCCTGTCGATGGGTCGGCTGCGACCGACCTGGCCGTCCGGTCGGGTGGGGGACGATCAGGGGTTGCCGGCCGGTCGTGCGAAGGGCTTCGCGGGGCCGGCGAGGCACCGTCCGCGGAGCCGGCTGTCAGAGGTCGGCCTCCCGTCGGCGAGGAGATGATGGTGGCGAGACCGACCACGAAGCGCGACGCACCCTCGGCAGCAGCCCCGGCCGCGGCCCCGGCGCCGGCCGCGCCGGCGGCGAAGCGCGGCGACCTGCGCGTCTACCTGACGGTGGCCGACCTGCAGCCGCAGTTCGCCGCCTACATGGGCACGCCGACCCGCGCTCGCGGCTACCCGCCGTTCGCCGGCCAGCACGCCCTCATCATCGAGGTGGCGCCCGGGCTGATGATCGAGCGCGTCATCGACCTCGCCCTCAAGGCCGACCCGGACCTCGAGCCCGGCATCCTGTTCGTCGAGCGCCAGTTCGGCATCCTGGAGCTGCACGGCGACGATCCGGGCAAGCTCCAGGCGGCGGGCGCGGCCATCCTCGCCGGCCTCGGCGCCGGCGAGGGCGAGCAGCTCAAACCCCGCGTGCTCTATGCCGACATCATCGAGGACATCTCCGACCAGCACGCGGTGATCATCAACCGCAACCGCCAGGCCTCGATGATCCTGCCGGGCGAGACGCTGCTCGTCTGCGAGATGGTGCCGGCGCTCTATGCGGCGATCGCCGCCAACGAGGCCGAGCGCGCCGCGCCGAAGCTCACCTTGGTGGACGTCCAGATGATCGGCGCCGCCGGCCGCATCTACATGTCCGGCAAGACGGCCGACGTCGAGCGCGGGCTCGCGACGATCGAGGCGGTCCTCGCCGGCATCGGCGGCCGCGAGGGCTGAGGCCGGTCAGCGGCTTCCCATCCGGTCGCGCAGGGCCTTCGCAAGATCGCGGGACGTGTGGAAGACGCCCAGGATCGTCACGGCGTGCGGTCCGACCTCGTACACGATCAGATAGGGGAGATCGGGGACGCTGAGTTCGCGCGTCTCCGGATGGCGACCGGGGCGCCCCAGCGCAGAAAAGGCGGGCAGTTTCTCCGCCACACGAACGATCCCTCGGTAGACGCGCTCAGCGGCGCGCGGATCGTCCACGGCGATGAAGTCGATAATGCCCTCAAGGTCACGCGCCGCCGGCTCGGCGATGACCAGCCGCTTCAACGTGTCCAGCCGTGCTTCGCGGCAATCGCCGCGAACACCTCATCGGCTGGCTCGACACGACCTTCCCGGGCGGCGGCAATACCTTCCTTGATCCGGTCCATCTGCCACGCGTTGGCCTCGAGATATTGCTCGATCGCCTGGTTGACGATGTAGTTGCGGGACCGGTCCATCGCCGCCGCCAAGGCATCGATCTCGGCCACCCTCGCCGTACGAATGGTGATCGGTTCGGATGCAGCGCGCCCTGACACGGTGTGCTCCCTTGTAATCACCTGTGATCATACAGCAGCGGCAAGATGAGGCCAAGCGCCACCCTCACCCCCCGCTCTGCTGCCGCCGCCGCGCCACCGTCAGGGCGATCCAGCCGAACATGAGCGCCAGCGCCGCGCCGATGGTGCTCATGGTGCCGAGCGTCGGCACCATCGGCGTGTAGCCGGCGACCATCTTCGCATAGAGCCACTCCGGCACCGTCGAGTCGGCGCCGGTCGTGTAGAGCGACAGCGGGAAGTTGCCCCACGACAGGAGGAAGGCGAACAGCGCACCCGACCAGATGCCCGGCCAGAGGATCGGCAGCGTCACCTCGCGCAGCACCTGCCAGCGGCTGGCGCCGAGGTCGAAGGCGGCTTCCTCGAGCGTCGGGTCGAAGGAATAGACCTGGGTGGCGATGACGAGCGTCACCACCGGCACGATCCAGACGAGATGCGCCACCACGGCCGTCTGCCACGAGAGCGGGATGCCGATGGCGTTGAACCAGAGGAGGAGCGCGAGGCCGAGCACCGGCTGCGGGAAGAAGATCGGCAGGAGCACGACCTTCTGGAAGGTGCGCCGGCCGAGCCAGTTGTAGCGGGCGAAGGCGAGCGCCCCGAGGAAGCCGATCACCACGGCCACCACGGTCACGCACCCGGCGATCAAGAGCGAGGTGCGGACGAGCTGGCCGATCTCGATCGAATCCATCGTCCGCTGCCACCAGTCCGTCGACCAGGCGCGGATCGGGAAGGTGAAGTAGCGGCCCTTGCCGAGGGAGGCGAGCACGCCGCAGGCGACCGGCATGTAGATCGCCACGACCACGAAGGCCGTCCAGGCGGCGATGAAGGCCTTCGTGCGCTTGGTGGTTTGTTCCATCACCGCCTCCCGAGGATGCGGTCGAGGTCGAGCTTCGACAGCGCGAACAGCGTGACGCCGGCGATGATCAGCATCAGCAGCACCGCGAGGGCCGAGCCGAGCGGCCAGTTCTGCGAGTAGGTGAAGGCGATCTCGATGTCGTGGGTGATGACGATGATCGACTGGCCGCCGAGCACCTTCGCTTCCGCCACCGCGCCGACGGCGAGCACGAAGGTGAGGAGCATCCCGACGAGGATGCCGGGCATGGCGAGCGGCAGCTCCACCTCGCGCCAGATCTGCAGGCGGCTGGCGCCGAGGTCACGCGCGGCCTCGACGAGATCGCGCGGCACCAGCGACAGGCCGAGGGTCATCGGGAACAGCATGAAGGGCAGGTAGACGTAGACCATGCCGAACAGGATCATGCCGGGCGTGAACAGCACCTCCGGGCCGGCGCCGTCGAGCAGCGTCTTCAGCGTCCCGTCGAGCACGCCGCCCTTGATGAAGAACAGCACCCAGCCGTAGAGGCGGACGTTCTCGGAGATGAACAGCGGGAAGACGAACAGCACCGAGACGAGCCCCGACCAGCGGCCGAACAGCCGCGACAGGCCGTAGGCGATCGGGTAGGCGACCACGGCAAGCGCCGCCACCGTGAAGGCGGCGAGGGCGAGCGACCAGGCGAACGACATCCAGACGGTGTTCGCCGGGTCGAAGATCGTCGCGAAGTTCTCGAGGGTGAAGGTCTGGAAGACCGAGAAGGTGCGCGGCTCGGCGAACGAGTAGGCGATCACCGTGACGAGCGGCGCGACGAAGCCGAGGACGAGCAGGATCGCCACCGGCAGGGCGCAGCGCGCTCCAGCCGACAGGAGCTTCAGGCTGCGCTCGTCGGTGGCGGACGGCGCGACGGCAGGAGCGGCGGTAGTGTCGGCGGCGCTCATCGCCTCACGCCTCGACCACGATGGCGTCGCGGGCGTCCCAGCCGATCAGCACCGGCTGGTCGAGCCCGCCGGTCCAGGCGTTGCGGCGCGACTGCTCGACGATCACCACCTTGTCGCCGACGCGCACCTGGTACTGCATGCGCGAGCCGAGCGAGTATTCGTTGTAGACGACGCCGGGGAGGTGGTTGTCCGCATCCTCGGGCCTGTCGAGGAAGCGCACCACCTCCGGCCGCACGACGACGAAGGCCTCGTCCTTCGGCGCCTCGCCCGCGAGGCGGAAGGTTCCAGGCACGTCGATGCCCTCGTGGCTGCCATCCGGGCGGCGGCGCACGCCGATGACGTTCACCTCGCCCATGAACTCGGAGACGAACTTGTCCTTCGGGTGGTTGTAGATCTCCTCCGGCGTGCCGACCTGCACCAGCCGCCCGGACCGCATGACGCCGATCCGGTCCGACATCACCATCGCCTCCTCGAGGCTGTGGGTGATGTAGATGAAGGTCTTGCCGGTATCCTTGTGGATGTCCTTCAGCTCCTTCTCGAGCGTTTTCCTGAGCTTGTAGTCGATCGCCGAGAGCGGCTCGTCGAACAGCAGGATCTCCGGGTCGTAGGCGAAGGCGCGAGCGAGGGCGACGCGCTGGCGCTCGCCGCCGGAGCACTTCATGACGTTCTTGTCGAGGTAGCTCTCCGGCAGGCGCACCATGCGCATGAGTTCCAGCGCCCGGGCGCGCCGCGCCGCCTTGTCGACGCCCCGCATCTTCAAGGGGAAGGCGATGTTGTCGCCGACCGTCTTGTGCGGGAACAGCGCCAGCGACTGGAAGACGAGGCAGGTCGGGCGCCGGTTCGGCGGCAGGTCGTTCACCCGCTCGCCGCGCAGCACGATGTCGCCGCTCGTCGGCTTCTCCATGCCGGCGAGCATGCGCAGCACCGTTGTCTTTCCGGAGCCGGAGGGGCCGACGATGGTGAAGAACTCGCCCTCGCGGACGTCGAGGTCGATCTTCTCGACGGCGACGAACGCCTCGAAGGTCTTGCGCAAGCCGACGAGCTGCAGGATCGGCCGGCCGGAGACGGCCTTCTCGGCCTGACGAAACTGGACTGAACTGGTCATCGAACCGTCGATCTGGACGTGATACCGGCAAGGCGCGCCGCGGCGGATGCCGGGCGGCCGGCTCCGTCGCGGGAGCCGGCCGACGGCCTTGCAAGGGACGGGCCGTCGCGTCCGCGACGGCCGGCGGTCAGCCGCGGGCGCGCTTCGCCGCCGTCATGATGTCGAGCGCCTTGTCGTAGTCCGGCACGATGTCGTACTCAACCGAGCGGGCCATCTCTTCTTCCAGCGAGTCCCACTGGATCGCGTCGAGCTCTTCCTTGGTGAACAGCTCGAAGCACTTCGGATCGCCCATCTGGGAGACCGGGTTGAAGGTGCCTTCGGCGAAGGCGACCGTGTGGGCGACGTCCGGGGCCTGCACGTACTCGAGGAACTTCGAGGCGAGCGGCGACAGGTTCGGGTTGTTCACCGTCGAGGTGATCTCGATCCAGGCGATGCCGCCCTTGCCGTCGATCGGGCCCTTCAGCGGGGTCACGGCGCGCAGGTTCATGTACCCGTCGGCGCGCGCCGGCGAGACCGAATAGGTGCCGCCCGTCATCTGCAGGTCGATCTCGCCGGAGATCAGCGCCTGGTTCATCGTCGCGATGTCGCCGATCAGCTTCGCGCCCTTGAAGACGCGCTTCGCCGTCTCGTCGAACTTCGCCATCTCCTCCGGCGTGTGCTCCTTGAAGGGATCGATGCCGGCGATGACGAAGATGTTGAAGACGTTCCAGTCGTCCGACTCGAGGATGCCGTACTTGCCGGCGAGCGACGCGTCGTTGAACAGGTCCCAGCCCTGTTCTTCCGCGGTGGCGCGGCTGATCTTGTCGGTGTTGACGACGAAGGAATAGGGCCCGAAGCGCTGCGGCATGCCGAGCAGTTCGGCGCCATCGTCGCTCATCGCCCACTTGTACGGCGCCTTGAACGCCGGAAGCATGGTGTCGAAGTAGGGCTCGAACGTCGCCTTATCGAGCGGCTTGATCAGCTTCTCGGGCCACATCACGTCGCGGGCCCAGGGATTGTTGACGTTGATGAGATCCCACACGTTGGTCTCGCCGGCGCGCAGCCGGTTGATCATCGTCGGATCGTTGGTGAGCGACTCGGCGCGCACCGTGGCGCCTTCGGCGCTGCGGAACGGATCGAGCACCTGGGCGGAGTTGTAGCCCTCCCAGCAGAGGATGTTCAGTTCCTTCTCGCGGGCCGCGAAGGCCTTGCCGCCGAAGCTTGCGGCGCCGCCGAGGGCGACTGCGCCCGTCCCCATCAGCTGCAACACGGTCCGTCTCGAGAACGTCGTCATGCCGGTCTCCTCTCGACTCTGGAAGGGTCGTGGTCGGTTCGTTTTTCCGGGATGGCGTGCGACGGGCGAAGCGGCTGGGAGAGGGTCGCGGGAGCGCGCGGAGGAGCTCCGTGACACTGCCGAAATCGCCGGACGGACACCCCCCGAATGTTGGGCTCTTCACCTCTGCTGTTGGAGGCTACACGAAGGTCTGTGGGCTTTACAACATGATTCCCGGGCGCCATTCTGCCGTCAGGGCGCCGGCGAGAGCGCCGGTTTCGGCGGCGCGCGGCGTCGGGGGAAGGGTGGATGGCGGACGGCGGCGAGTACAGTCCGGAGGCCCTCGTGGACCTCGAGGCGATGGTCCGGCAGGGCCTGCCACGCTGGGGTCTCGGGCCGTCGACGGCGATCTCGCTGCTGAACGTCTCCGAGAACGCCACCTACCGCCTCGATGATCCCGCCGACGGTCGCCGCCTCGTGCTGCGCGTCCACCGCATCGGCTACCGCGACGAGCCGCAGATCCGCTCCGAACTCGCCTGGATCGAGGCGCTGAGGGCCGGGAAGGTGGTGGAGACGCCGGCACCGATCGCGGCACGGGACGGCAACCCGGTGCAGCGTCTCGTCTCGCCCGGCGGGCGGCCGGACCGCTTCGCCGTCGCCTTCGACTTCGTCACCGGCCGCGAGCCTGACCAATCCTCGGATCTCGTCGGCTGGTTCCGCACGCTCGGCCGAATCACCGCGCAGATGCACGAGCATTCCCGTCGCTGGCAGCGCCCGGCGGGCTTCGTCCGCGACGTGTGGGACTTCGAGACGATGCTCGGCGACAAGCCCCACTGGGGCCCGTGGCGTGCCGGCCTCGGCCTCGACGACGCCGGGCGCGCGCACCTGTCGAAGGCCGTCGACCTCATCGGCCGCCGGCTCGAGCGGTTCGGCAAGGGGCCGGGGCGCTATGGCCTCATCCACGCCGACCCGCGCCTCGCCAACCTGATGGTTGACGGCGACCGCCTGTCGGTCATCGACTTCGACGACTGCGGCTTCTCCTGGTTCGTCTACGATTTCGCGTCCGCCGTCTCGTTCTTCGAGCACGACCCGATCGTGCCGGCGCTGATGGACGCCTGGGTCGAGGGCTACCGCACGGCGGCGCCGCTGTCGCAAGAAGAGGCGGACGAACTGCCCGTCTTCGTCATGCTCCGCCGCATCCTGCTCGTCGCCTGGGTCGCCTCGCACGCCGAGACGCCGACCGCCCAGGAGATGGGCACCGCCTACACCGCCGGGGCGCTGACGATGGCCGAGGACCTGCTCAGCCGCTACGGCTGACCGGCGATCGCCGGCGCACCCGCGACACCAGGAGGGCGGCCGGCAGGCCGGCCCGCATCAAAAGGGAGAGGTCCATGTTCGCTTCGCTCGCCGGCCGCACCGTGATCGTCACCGGGGGCAGCAAGGGCATCGGCCGCGGCATCGCGCTCCGCTTCGGGCGGGCCGGCTGCAAGGTGGCTGTGGTGTCGCGGACCCTCGCCGATGCGGAGAAGGTGGTGGGCGAGATCACCGCCGCCGGCGGCACCGCGGCCGCCTTCGTCGCCGACGTTTCCGACGAGGCGGCCACCAAGGCGATGGCGAAGGCGGTGCAGGAGCGCTTCGGCTCGATCGACATCCTCTGCGCCAACGCCGGCATCTTCCCGGCGGCGAAGCTCGGCAAGATGACGCTGGCGGACTTCGACCACGTCATCCACACCAACCTGCGCAGCACCTTCCTGTCGGTCGACGCCTGCCTCCCGGCATTGAAGGCGAGCGGCCACGGCCGCATCGTGCTGACCTCCTCGATCACCGGGCCGATCACCGGCTATCCCGGCTGGTCGCACTACGGGGCGAGCAAGGCCGGCCAGCTCGGCTTCATGCGCACCGCGGCGATCGAGCTCGCGCCGTGGAACATCACCGTCAACGCCGTGGGGCCGGGCAACATCCGCACGGAAGGCCTCGACGGCCTCGGCCCGGAGTACATCGCCAAGATGGAGGCCTCGGTGCCGATGAAGCGGCTCGGCACGGTCGAGGACATCGCCAACGCGGCACTGTTCTTCGCCAGCGACGAGGCGGCCTACGTCACCGGCCAGATGATCGTCGTCGACGGCGGCCAGATCCTGCCGGAGTCGCTCGGCGCGCTGGAAGAGATGGACGCCGGCTGAGGGCCGCGGTGACGGGTCGGCGTCCGTCGGACGCCGGCCTCACATCGCGTCGTAGTCGACCGTCACGCGCTCGGTGGTCGGCTTCGCCTGGCAGGTGAGCACGAAGCCGGCCTCGAGCTCCCAGGGCTGCAGCGAATAGTTGACGTCCATCGCCACCGCGCCCTCGGTCACCTTCGCCCGGCAGGTACAGCACATGCCGCCCTTGCAGGAATAGGGGAGGTCGAGCCCGGCCCGCAGCGCCGCGTCGATGACGCTCTCGCCGTCCGCCACCGGCACGTCGGTGCGAATGCCGTCGACCACGACGGTGGCGACCGCCTTCGGGGCCTCGGCGGCGATCGCAGCGGCCGGGCGGCGCGGCGCGGCGACGCTGCCGTCGGCCGGCGTGAAGCGCTCGACATGCACCGCCTCGCGCGGCAGGCCATGGGCGAGGAGGGCCGCCTCGACGCTGTCGAGCATCCCCGCCGGGCCGCAGACGAACGCCTCGTCGACCCGTCCCGGCACCATCGCGGCGAGCAGGAGCTTCGCCCGGTCGCCGTCGAGCCGGCCGCTGAGGATCGAGATGTCCTGGCTCTCGCGGGAGAGCACGTGGAACACCGACAGGCGGTCGAGGAAGCGGTCCTTCAGGTCCTCGAGCGCCTCGCGGAAGATGATCGAGCCGGTCGAGCGGTTGCCGTAGAACAGGAAGAAGCGGCTGCCCGGCTCGCGGGCGAGCACGGTGCGGACGATCGACATGATCGGCGTGATGCCGGAGCCGCAGGCGAAGCCCACATAGGTCTTCTCGGCCGCCGGCGCCGGAGCGTGCACGAACCGCCCCATCGGCGGCATCACCTCGACCACGTCGCCGGGCCTGAGGCCGGTGTTGGCGAAGGACGAGAAGGCGCCGCCCTCCACCCGCTTCACGGCGATGCGCAGCTCCCCGTCGTCGAGGCCCGAGGAGATCGAGTAGGAGCGCCGCACCTCCGCGCCGTCCATGACGGTGCGCAGCGTCAGATACTGGCCGGGCGTGAAGGCGAAGGCGTCGCGCAGCGCCTCCGGCACGGCAAAGGCGATCGACACGGCGTCGGGCGTCTCGCGGCGGACGTCGCGGACTTCGAGGCTGTGGAAGCGGGGGGCGGGCGCCATGACGGCCTCCGGTCTTGCGGGTGTCGCGCGTGCCCTCAGAGGCACTTGAAGTGGTCGAAGGGCTCGCGGCAGGCCCGGCAGCGCCACAGCGCCTTGCAGGCGGTGGAACCGAACTCGGCGAGCTTCTCGGTGTCGGTCGACTGGCAGCGCGGGCAGGCGATCGTCTCGGCCCCGAACAGGGCGCGGCGCGAGGCCTTCGGCGGCGGCGGCGCGATGCCGTATTCGGTCAGCTTGCGGCGGCCCTCGGCGGTGATCCAGTCGGTCGTCCAAGCCGGCGACAGCACCGTGCGGACGCGCGCCTCCGGCAGGCCGGCCCGGGCGAGCGCCGTCTCGACGTCGAGCGCGATCATCGCGGTCGCCGGGCAGCCGGTGTAGGTCGGCGTCAACAGAACCTCGAGGCTCCCGTCGGCGGCTTCCTCGACGCCGCGCAGCACGCCGAGGTCCTCCAGCGTCAGCACCGGCACCTCGGGATCGAGCACGGCGGCGGCGGCGGCCCAGGCGCGGGCGCGCCGGTCCCCGTCGAACCCGCCGGGCGGAGCCTTCTCCACGAGCCTTTGTGCTGCGGTCGCCATCACGGGGTCCCTCGCGTCCTCACCAGGTCGCGCCCGGGAAGGTGCGCGGCAGCGACTGCATCTCGGCGAGGAGATGGCCGAGGTGCTCGGTGTGGCGGCCGCTGCGGCCGCCCGTCTGCACGCCGAGCCCCGCCGGCCGCGTCAGCGTCGCCTCGTCGAGCACCGCGTCGATCGTGGCGTCCCAGGTCGCCCGCAGGCTCGCCGGATCGACGGCAGCACCGGTCTCGACGACGGCCCGCTCCATCGCGTCGACCTCGAAGAGCTCGCCCGTGTAGATCCACAGGGCCTCGAGCGCGTCGGCGGCGCGGGCGTGGCTCTCCTCGGTGCCGTCGCCGAGGCGGATCAGCCATTCGGCGGCATGGCGGAGATGGTAGGCGCTCTCCTTCTCCGCCTTGGCGGCGATCTCGGCAAGCCGCGGATCGGTGGAGGCCGTCATGGCGCGCCAATAGGGGTCGGCGAAGGCGGCGTAGAGGACCTGGCGGACGATCGTCTCGGCGAAGTCGCCGTTCGGCTGCTCGACGAGCAGGAGGTTCCGGTACTGGCGGCTGTCGCGCAGGAAGGCGAGGGCGTCCTCGTCGTGGCCGGAACCCTCGATCTCGGCGGCGTAGCCATAGAGGGCGCGGGCCTGGCCGATCAGGTCCAGGGCGACGTTGGCGAGGGCGATGTCCTCCTCCAGCATCGGCGCATGGCCGCACCACTCCGACAGGCGGTGGCCGAGCACCAGCGCGTCGTCGGCGCGCCGGAGCACGGCGGCGACGAGGGGCGTCTCGGAGAGGGTGATCGAGGTGGTCGGCATGCGACGGCTCCGGCAGTGGGCAATCGGCAGTCGGGGGCCGCGGACGGGGCCGCTGGCTTGCCCTCACTCACATGTGGCCGACCTCGTCGGGCACCTCGTAGAAGGTCGGGTGGCGGTAGATCTTCGAGGCGGTCGGCTCGAACATCATCTCCTTCTCCGACGGGTCGGAGGCGGTGATGGCGCTGGAGGGCACCACCCAGATCGACAGGCCCTCGCCGCGCCGCGTGTAGACGTCCCGCGCCGCCTGCAGCGCCATCTCGGCGTCGGCGGCGTGCAGGGAGCCGACATGCTTGTGCGACAGCCCGTTGCGGGAGCGGATGAACACCTCCCAGAGCGGCATCTTGCCTTCGGTCATGGTCCTCACCTTCGTTCGTTCTTGGGGGCGCTTCCCACTTCACCGAAGTCATTCCCGGCCTTGTGCCGGGAACCCGTCCCTCTCGGCGAGGGGCGCCCTCGCATCTCATTCTCTGGCCCGCCACCTGCGGCACCGGATGGGTTCCCGGGACAAGCCCGGGAATGACTTCGGATAGGCAGGCGAGGATGGCGACCCCTCAGGCCGCCTGCTTCTCCGCCGCGGCCTTCCGGGCCCGGCGCTTCTCGGCGTAGGCGAGGGCGGCCTCGCGGACCCAGGCGCCGTCGGCGTGGGCCTTGCGGCGGGCGCGCAGGCGGTCGCGGTTGCACGGGCCGTTGCCGGCGAGCACCTGGCGGAACTCCTCCCAGTCGATCGCCCCGAAGCGCCAGTGGCCGCTCGCCTCGTCGAAGGAGAGCTCCGGGTCTGGCAGCGTCAGGCCGAGATAGTGAGCCTGCGGCACGGTGGCGTCGACGAACTTCTGGCGCAGCTCGTCATTGGAGAAGCGCTTGATCTTCCAGCGGGTCGAGGCGTCCGAGTGCTGGCTCTCGCCGTCGGGCGGGCCGAACATCATCAGGCACGGCCACCACCAGCGGTTCAGAGCGTCCTGGGCCATCGCCTTCTGCTCGGCCGTGCCGCGGCAGAGGGTGAGCATCAACTCGTAACCCTGGCGCTGGTGGAAGCTCTCCTCCTTGCAGATGCGGATCATCGCCCGCGCGTAGGGCCCGTAGGAGCAGCGGCAGAGCGGGATCTGGTTCATGATCGCCGCGCCGTCGACGAGCCAGCCGATGGCGCCGATGTCGGCCCAGGTCAGCGTCGGGTAGTTGAAGATCGAGGAATACTTCGCCTTGCCGGACAGGAGCTGGTCGACGAGCTCCTCGCGCGACACGCCGAGCGTCTCGGCGGCGGCGTAGAGGTAGAGGCCGTGGCCACCCTCGTCCTGCACCTTGGCGAGGAGCGCGGCCTTCCGTTTCAGCGACGGCGCCCGGGTGATCCAGTTGCCCTCCGGCAGCATGCCGACGATCTCGGAGTGGGCGTGCTGGGAGATCTGCCGGACGAGGGTGCGCCGGTAGGCCTCGGGCATCCAGTCGTTCGGCTCGATGCGCTGCTCGTCGTCGACGCGCGCCTGGAAGGCCACGGACTTCGCCGTGTCTTCCGTGCCCAGCGACTGGGCGACGGCGTCCCGCGCGTTGAGGGCCTGAGTGTACATCGGCACGCTCCTCCCGAAGGCTTGTTCCCCTCAATATGTCACAGAATTTTTCGAGTTCAAGATTTTTCGTAACACGTCGGGGTGTGAGAGGGGTCGCGCCAACCCCTGCAAGCCGCCGCTGCAAGCCTCCCCTGCAGGTGTCTGCCTCTCCCGCTTGCTCGTCTCTCTCCGTCGTCATTCCCGGCCTTGTGCCGGGAACCCATGCAACGGTGCCGTGCGGGACGCGCCCTCGTGGGGCGTGGTCCTCGCCGAGAGGCATGGGTTCCCGGGACAAGCCCGGGAATGACCCAAGAGAGGGGAGTGGCCGAGTGTCGGCGCGTCGGAGCGGGCTGGCCAGCGGGCGGAGCGCGCCGCCGCCTCACCCTCTCTCGCCGAACCTCTCGTAGAACGCCGCATCCGGTGCCGGCAGTGGGCCGCGGTCGTCGACGGCGTGCGCATCGAGCCAACGTTCCGACGCCGGCACCAGCCGCCGGTAGACGTCCGCGCACACGGCGCGAGCCGCCGGCCCCGGCCAGTCGGCGGGGCAGAGAGCCGCCGGCAGTTGCGGGTCCTTGAGGATCGCCCGCCGGTACTCGTGGACGATGAGGATGCGGGCGATCAGCGCCTCGAGGTCGGTGAACGCCGCGCCGCCGTCGAGCGCCCTGGCCACCGGCTCGACGGCCTCGACGACGTGTCGGTAGCGCTCTGCGACGTCCGCCAGCGGCCACGCGAGCTCCGCCAGCCGGCGCAACGTCTCCGGCTCCCCCGTCGCCGTCAGGACGAGGACACCATCGCCTCCCCCTGTCGACAGCGCCCCGGAGGGCCCATCCCCTTCCGCCCGCAGCGCGGCCGGCAGTTCGCCCGTCTCCGGCGCCACCGCCACCGTCGGCGCGAGGGTCCCCCAGCCGGCCTCGGCGAGCGCCCCGCGGAGCGCCGCCCGGTCGCCGTTCGGCGCCATCACGGCGAGGCGGAGCGACCCCGTCCAGGCGGGGGTGGCGTTCCCGTAGATGCGCCGCGTCGCCGCCGCGAAGGTGGCGCGGCCCTCGCCGGCGAGCCGGTAGAAGCTGTTGCGGCCGACCTTCTCGCGCTTCAGCCAGCCGTCGGCGGCGAGCCGCGAGACGGCCGTCCGCACGACGCCGTCGCCGATCCCCACCGCCTTCAGGATCTCCGCGAGGGTGCCGAGCCACACCGTCCCGCCACGCGGCACGATGGCGTCGCCGAAGATCGTCACGATCAGCGAGCCCGTGCGCGACGGCGCGGCGGCGAGGCGGCCGAGCAGCGGTTCGAGAATGGAAGCGGACGGCATCGGGGCTCCCGGACGATGGCGTCGCGGCATAGCACGGCGGTGGCCGGAACCGGGAGCCGGTCAGCCGATCGGCAGGACGCTCGTGTACTTCACCTGGCCGAGGGCGAAGCTCGATTCGATCGACTGGACGCCATCGAGGCGCGTCAGCTTCTCCTTCAGGAAGCGCTCGTAGGCGGAGAGGTCGGGCACGACGACGCGCAGGAGATAGTCGCGCGGTCCGGTCATCAGGTAGCACTCGAGCACCTCCGGCCAGCGGGCGATGGCGGTGGCGAAGCGGTCGAGCTCCTCCTCGCGCTGGCGCTCGAGCTTCACCGAGACGAAGACGCTGACCGGCAGCCCCACCGTCTCCTGGTCGACGACCGCAACGTAGCGGCGGATGACGCCGCTCTCCTCGAGGATGCGGATGCGCCTGAGGCACGGCGAGGCGGTGAGCCCCACCCGTTCGGCCAGCTCCTGCGCCGGGATGCGACCCTCCTCCTGCAGGACGGCGAGGATCTTCCGGTCGATGGCGTCGAGAGTGGGGGGCATGGGCTGTCCCGCTTGAGGGGGTGGGGCGGCGTTCTTGCTCTTCATCAGCAGTCGTCATCCCGGCCCAGCGAGGCGAAGCCGAGCGCCGAGCTGGGACCCAACGAAAGAATCCGCGCCGCAGGCGCGGCTCAGGCGTCGCGCGTTCCGCGCGACCAGATCTTGCGCTGGGCCCCGAATCGACGCTCGCCCAAGGCTCGCTTGTCCGGGGTGACGCCGACGAAGTGACAGCACATGGGGTGCCTTGGCTACAGGCCGTTCCGCCGGCGGTATTCTCAAACCCCTCAGCTGTCATGGCCCGGCTTGACCGGGCCATCCATCCCAACCTCTACGGACGTTGGCATTCTGGATGGATCGCCCGGTCGAGCCGGGCGATGACGGACGTGGGGTTTTGGCACAAGACCAGACGCACTTTCTATCCACTGTGGCGGAATCCACCACGAACACCCTCCTCGCTAGCGAACTTTGGCCGAATCCGCGACGGCGCCGGTGCTATCCTTGCGTCCACACCGGCCGCGACGGGCCGGGCGGGGGAGGAGACCATCCGTGACCGATGCCGACCGCGACTGCCTTGCCGATCTCGCCCGCAAGGTGCTGTGGCTCTCCACCTGGACGATCCACCACGCCAACCACGTCCGGCCCAACGAGGACGGGCTGAAGGTCGGCGGCCACCAGGCCTCTTCCGCCTCGCTCGCCACCATCCTCTCGGCGCTCTATTTCGCCGTGCTGAAGCCAGAGGACCGCGTGGCGGTGAAGCCGCATGCGAGCCCCGCCTTCCACGCCATCCAGTACCTCCTCGGCAACCAGACGCGGGAGAAGCTCGAGCGCTTCCGTGGCCTCAAGGGCGCCCAGTCCTATCCCTCGCGGACGAAGGACAGCGACGACGTCGACTTCTCCACCGGCTCGGTCGGGCTCGGGGTGGCGCAGACCCTCTTCGCCAGCCTGGTGCAGGACTATGTGAAGGCGCACGGCTGGGCGAAGGATCGCCGCGAGGGCCGCATGGTGGCGCTGATCGGCGACGCCGAGCTCGACGAGGGCAACATCTTCGAGGCGCTGCTGGAAGGCTGGAAACAGGGCCTCCGCAACACCTGGTGGATCATCGACTACAATCGCCAGAGCCTCGACGCGGTGGTGCGGGAAGGGCTCTACCAGCGCTTCGAGGCGATCTTCACCGCCTTCGGCTGGCAGGTGGTGACGCTCAAATACGGCGCCCTGCAGCAGGCGGCCTTCCGCGAGCCGGGCGGCGAGCGCCTGAAGGCGTGGATCGATTCCTGTCCGAACCAGCTCTACTCGGCCCTCGTCTTCCAGGGCGGCGCGGCCTGGCGCAAGCGCCTCACCGACGAGCTCGGCGACCAGGGCCCGGTGTCGGCTCTCCTCGACCGCCGGTCGGACGCCGAGCTCGCGGCCCTCATGGGTAACCTCGCCGGCCACGACCTCTCGACCCTCGTCGACGCCTTCCAGGCGATCGACCACGACCGGCCGGTGGTCTTCATCACCTACACGATCAAGGGCCACGGCCTGCCGCTCGCCGGCCACAAGGACAACCACGCCGGGCTGATGACGCCCGACCAGATGGAGACCTTCCGCGCCGCGATGGGCGTGCGCGCCGGCCACGAGTGGGACCGCTTCGAAGGCCTGAAGACGCCAGCGGAGCGGCTCGAGCGCTATCTCGCGACGGTGCCGTTCAACGCCGAGGGCCGGCGGCGGCTCTCGGCCGCCACGGTGCCGGTGCCGGACGCGCTCGAGGTGCCGAAGCAGGCGGAGATGTCCACCCAGCAGGGCTTCGGGCTGATCCTCAACGAGATCGCCCGCTCCGACACGCCGCTCGCCGCTCGCATCGTCACGACGGCGCCGGACGTCACCGTCTCCACCAACCTCGGCGCCTGGGTGAACCGGCGGGGCCTCTTCGCCCGCGAGGAGATGGCCGACACCTTCCGCCAGGAGCGCATTCCCTCGACCTTCACCTGGGCCTTCTCGCCGAAGGGCCAGCACATGGAACTCGGCATCGCCGAGATGAACCTCTTCATCCTCTTGTCGGCGCTCGGCCTGTCGCACTCGCTGTTCGGCGAGCGGCTGATCCCGATCGGCACGCTCTACGACCCGTTCATCATGCGCGGCCTCGATGCCCTCAACTACGCCTGCTACCAGGACGCCCGCTTCGTGCTGGTGGCGACGCCGTCGGGGCTGACGCTCGCGCCGGAGGGCGGCGCCCACCAGTCGATCGCGACCCCGCTGATCGGGATGGCCCAGGACGGGCTCGCCGCCTTCGAGCCGGCCTTCGTCGACGAGCTCGCCGTGATGCTGCGCTTCGCCTTCGACTACCTGCAGCGCGACGGTGGCGCGGGCGGCGCCGAGCCGGACGAACGAACCTGGCTCCGCGACGAGACCGGCGGCTCGGTCTATCTCCGCCTCTCCACCCGCACCCTCGAGCAGCCGCAGCGGGCGATGACGGCGGAGCTCGCCCAGGGCATCGTCGACGGCGCCTACTGGCTGCGCGAGCCCGGGCCGAACGCCGAGATCGTCGTCGCCGTGACCGGCGCGGTGACGCCGGAAGCGATCGAGGCGGTCGGGCTGATGGCGGAGGACCGGCGCGACGTCGGGCTGCTGGCCGTCACCTCCGCCGACCGCCTCAACGCCGGCTGGACGGCGGCGAGCCGGGCCCGCGAGCGCGGCCTCGTGCACGCCAAGAGCCACGTCGAGCGCCTTTTCGAGCGTTTGCCGCGCCACTGCGGCCTCGTCACCGTCCTCGACGGCCACCCGGCGACGCTCGCCTGGCTCGGCTCGGTGGCCGGCCACCGGGTGCGGTCGCTCGGCGTCGAGCACTTCGGCCAGACCGGCAGCCTGCCCGACCTCTACCGCGCCTACGGCCTCGACGCCGCGGCGATCGCCGCCGCCGCCGAGGCGCTGGTGCCCGGACGACCGATCCGCCACCTGAAGGCGCTCTGAGGGCGGGCGCGGGCAAACTTTTCACCCTGCGGTGAGGGAGGGGTCCCGCCGTCCATTTGGCGAGCCCTCTGCCAAAATCTCGACGTGAACCCTCCCCCCTCGCGGGGGAGGGTAGGGAGGGGGGCGCCGCGAGTCCGACGCTCGCCGCCGCCACCACGCAGCCGCGCCGTAGACAAGCCCTGCTTCCCGCAGGCACCTTGCGGTCCGACATTCATCGGGAGCGTGCGGGCATGGCGTCGAAGAGCATCGTCGGGATCAGCGGCAACCTCGCACGCCCGTCGCGCACCCGCGTGCTGGTGGAGGCGGTGCTGTCGGAAGCTGCCGGCCGCGGCCTCGGCACCACGACGCTCTACGACCTCCAGGACGCCGGCCCCGAGCTCGGCCGCGCCCTCGGCCGCAAGGACGCGCCGGCGGAGCTCGACCGCGTCTGGTCGGCCATCGAGGGCTGCGATGCGCTGGTCGTCGGCTCGCCCGTCTACAAGGGCTCCTATGCGGGGCTCCTCAAGCACCTCTTCGACTTCCTCGACATGAAGGCGCTCGCGGGCAAGCCCGTCATTCTCACGGCCACGGCCAAGGCCGACGGCCACGCGCTGATGATCGACCACCAGTTCCGGCCGCTGTTCGCCTTCTTCGGCGCTTTCACGCTGCCGCAGGGGATCTACGCCACAGACGCCGACTTCGCCGCGCCGGATAAGCTCGCCGACGGGGCGAGGGCGAAGGTGGCGACGGCGGTGGACCAGTTGCAGCGCCTGATCGGCTGAGCCGCCCGGGCGGCCCGGCGGCCTCGCGCGGCGCTATCGCGCCCCCAGCGCCTTGATCCTCGCCAGGATCGCCGCGGCACGGTGGTCGAAGCTGTGGTGCTCGACAACCAATGCCCGGAGCGCCTTCGCTTTGGCGGCACGGCGGCGGTCGGCCGTCAGGCGGCGAATGGCGGCATCCGCCTCCTCGGGTGTCGCCGCAGTGGCGACGAGGTCGCCGAAGACGTCCTGGAGGCCGAGGGCAGGGTCGGAGAGGATCGGCGCGCTGGCGGCGGCGGCGTCGAACAGCCGGTTCGACAGGAAGCCCTCGGCCGCCATGTCAGGCCAGTGATCATTGATCACGATCGTGGCGGAGGCGTAGTGCGCCGACAGGTCCTCGTTGGCGATCGGCGCGCCGGCGGTGCGGCCGGCCGGCAGGAGGCCGTCCCAGTCACGGCCGTGCACCCTGACCGGGTGGCCGGCCGCCTCGACCCGCTCCACCATCGCCCGGCGCTGGCCACGGGAGTTGCCGACGAAGAGGATCGCTCCCGCCGCCGGCCCGGCGGCGCGGTCGGCCGCGGTCAGCGGCCTGAACAGGTCCGGGTCGCTCGCCTGCAGGAGCGGGCTGACGCGCGCGCCGAGGCGGGGCTTCAGCTTCTCGGCATAGGGGCGCGAGGCGACGAAGACGTGGTCGTAGGCCGCGAGCTCAGCGAGGCTCACCTCGTCGGGATGGCTGATCAGCCACATCAGGTTGAGCGGCCCCGGGGCCGGCCGGTAGCGCGACAGGCCGCGCAGCACGAGCACCACGTCGTCGCCCGCGGTGATCCCGCCGTACCAGTCCGGCAGGTCGTCGATGCGGACGATCGCCCCGGCGCGCTCGAGCGCCCGCTTGAGGGCGAGGGCGAAGGCGTGGTCGCCCCAGGCCGGGCGCTCGGCGGCGCTCGGCACCGGGCTCTTGATGGCGATGCGGAGGGTCTGGCGGACAGCCGGCAGCGCCGCCATCACCACCGCCGCGCGGTGGCGGTAGTCGTGGCGGGCGAGCACCTCGGCGCGCATCTCGGCGGCGAGGGCCTCCCGGGCCGCGTCGTCGCCGAGATAGCGGTCGACCAGCGCCCGCAGCTCCTCCGGGGTCGAGAAGCTCGGCAGCCGGCCGCCGAACTGCTCGGCGACGCCGCCGGTGCAGTTGGTCAGCACCAGCGCGCCGGCCGCCGTCGCGTCGAAGACGCGGGAATTGAGCGAATCCCACACTCGCGTGACCGGGTGGGAATCGTCGATGACGAGCTTCGCCGAGCCGTAGACGCGCGGCAACTCCTGATAGGGCACCGGGCCGCGCCAGTAGGGCGCGAAGGCGGGATCCTCGTCCCAGCCGTGGCCATAGAGGGCGAAGCGGGCGTCGAGGCTGGCGGGGTCCAGCTGGTGCACCGCCTCGCGGGCGTCGCCCCAGAAGTGGCCGGTGAAGGCGATGTCGGCTGCGTGCTCGGCGGAGGCGCCGGTGGGTGCGAAGCGGCGGGTGTTGGCGGCGATCGGCAACAGCGCCACCGGCCGGCCGGTGGCGGCGCGGATCGCGTCGGCGGCCTTGGTGGCGCTGGCGAAGATCAGCGTGCAGCGGTCGAGGGCGCCGTTTTCCAGCCACTCGTCGGTGCGGTTGCGCACCCAGGCGATCGTGACGAGGCCGCGCGCCCCGCCGCGCATCTCGGCGACGGGGAAGTCGTGGCGCATGACGACGAAGACGTCGGCGCCGGCGAGGTCGCGGCACTTCAGGTCGGCGAAAACGACCTCGCAGCCGTGTGCCTCCTTGAGGGCGAGGCCGAGCTCCATTGCGGTGAAATAGTCGCCCGCGGGTGTGCGCGGATCGGCGGAGGTGACGCCGAAGGCAACGCGCAGCGGACGGCCGCCGGTCCCCTCGGCATCGGTGGGGCTCTGCCACCGCGCGGCGTCGGCCGTGGCGGAGCCTGCCGTGCCCTCGGCGAGCCAGACGACCGGGAACTGCACTGGCTCCTCGGTGCCCGGCAGCACCATCCCGTCGCCGACCACCGTCACAGTCACCGTCCGCCCGCGGCCATTGAGGAACTGCGGCGGTAAGGCGAGATGGAAGCCGCAGGCGTCCGGGCTGCCGGCGGGTAGGGCCGCCTCGACACCGAGGTCCGCGAGCGGCCGGTCGGCAGGGACGACCCCGGCGAGCTCGCCGTCGACGGTCACGGCGAGGGTGACGGGCCGGTCCGTTGCGCGATCGATGGCGAAGCCGGTGACGCCGGCATAGCCGACCGCGGTGACGGCGCCGGCGAAGCGGTGGCCGCCGGTCGGCCGGTCGCCGGGCCCGATCTCCACCGCCACTTCCGGCCGGTCCGGCGGCGTCAGGGTCTCGCCGTCGGCGGTGATGGTGAGGAGGCGCGGGGCGTCGAACAGCGCGATCGGCAGCGGCAGGGCGAAGCGGCCCGTGGCGGGATCGCTGCGGCCTTCCGCGACGCGTCGCGTGCCGTCGAAGACCTCGATCGTGACCGCGGCGCCGGGCTCAAGGGGATTGCGCGCGGCCCCGGTGAGGACGCCGCCGGAGACGCCCTCGACGTGGCCGACGACAGGCCGACGGATGACGAGCACGTCGTGGCCGGCGGCGCCGCCGAGGCGGTAGCCGGCCTCTCCGAGGCGCACGGCGATGCGGTGCTCGGCGCCGTCGGTGAGAGATGGCGGCAGCCGCCAGCGGAAAGCGAGCCGGCCGCCGGCGGCGGGGGCGAAGGGCGTTGCGGCGACGACGGCGCCGTCCGCCTCGATCAGCACGGCCTCGGGCACCGGGGCGCCGGCGGCGGGCGCCACCATGCCGGCGATCCAGCCGGCGCGCTGGCGCACCATCTCGCTCGTCACCGGTCGCCAGGCCGCGACCCGCCGGCTGTCCGGCAGTTCGGTGCCGCCGACGCGCACGGCGATCTCGCGGGGCTCGCCGTCGAGCAGCACCGGCGGCGGCGACAGAAGGAAGCCCGTGGCGCGCCGGCCGAGCGGGGCGAGCTCCGGCCGGTCGCCGTCGGCGCGCGCGGTCGCCACCACCGTCTCGCCGGCGAGGAGCTCGACGGTCACGGGCTCCCGGCGGAGGAGCGAGTAGGCAAAGCCGGTGACGGCGGCGCCGCCCTCCACCGCGTCGACGCCGCCGCGCAGGAACGGCGCATCAAGACCGAGGCCGGCGACGAAGGCGGGATCGAAGCCGAGGGCGATGTCGAGGTCGATGTCCTCGGCCACCGGCAGCACGGTGCTGTCTTCGGCGACGAAGGAGAGGCCGGCCCCGCTTGCGCCGTCGAGTTCCGGTGGCACCACGAAGACGAAGCCGTGGGCCGACAGCGCCTCGTCGAGATCCGGGCGCGCGCGATCGGCCGTCACGACGTCGACGGCCCGGCCGTCGTGAAGGACGGTGACCCTGACCGGCTGACGGCCGCGGCGGCGGCGCGCCCAGCCGGCGACGGCACCGGCGACGACGGCGTCGACACACCCCACGATCCGTTGCCGCATTCCGCGCCCATCCCTGCGGCCGGCGCCGCCCGTGCCCGCCTCGATCTTCTCTAGGCGCGCCGCCGGGACCGGTCGAGTCCGAGCCGCGAACGTCGTGAACGCCATGCGACGGTGGCGCGACGGGGCGACTTGCTGCTAGCACGGGACGCCGTCCCTTTGCCGGTGCGGCGGAACGACGAGGTGAAGGCGGGAATGACGGGGGAAGCGCCGCACGGCCGCGCCATCGCGGTGATCGGGCTCGGCTATGTCGGGCTGCCGGTCGCCGTCGCCTTCGCCCGGGCCGGGGCCCCCGTCATCGGCTTCGACGTGGACGGCGGCCGCATCGCCGAGCTTTCCGCCGGCCGCGACCGCACGCGCGAGATCGAGCCGGCGGACCTTGCCGCAGCGCCCGTCCGCTACAGCACCGACCCGGGCCTGCTGAAGGAGGCGGACTTCTTCATCGTCACGGTGCCGACGCCGATCGACGAGGCGAACCGGCCGGACCTCTCGAAGGTCGTCGCCGCCACGCGCACGGTCGGCGCGGCACTGAGGCCCGGGGCGATCGTCGTCTATGAATCGACCGTCTACCCGGGCGTGACCGAGGAGGTCTGCGTGCCGGTGCTGGAGGCTGCTTCCGGGCTCGTGTGCGGCCGCGACTTCACCGTCGGCTACTCGCCGGAGCGCATCAATCCGGGCGACCGCACCCGCCGCTTCGAGAGCCTGACGAAGGTGGTGGCCGGCCAGGACGCTGCCACCCTCGAGACGGTCGCCGCCGTTTATGGCTCGGTGGTGAAGGCGGGGGTCTACCGCGCCCCGTCGATCAAGGTGGCCGAGGCCGCGAAGGCGATCGAGAACGCCCAGCGCGACCTCAACATCGCCTTCATGAACGAGCTGTCGGTGATCTGCGCCGCCATCGGCATCGACACCCACGACGTGCTCGCCGCCGCGGCGACGAAGTGGAACTTCCTGCGCTTCGAGCCGGGCCTCGTCGGCGGTCACTGCATCGGCGTCGACCCCTACTACCTCACCTACCGGGCCGAGCAGGCGCGCATCCACCCGCAGGTGATCCTCGCCGGCCGGCGGATCAACGACGCGGTCGGCCAGCGCGTCGCCACCGAGTGCGTGCGGCTCCTCCTGAAGCGCGGCACCGCTGCCCGCCGCGTCGCGGTGCTCGGCCTCACCTTCAAGGAAGACGTGCCGGACATCCGCAACTCGCGGGTCGTCGACGTCGTCCGCACCCTCGAGGGGTTCGGCATGGAGGTGATGGTGCATGATCCGATCGCCGACCCGGCCGAGGCCGAGCACGAGACGGGCATCCGCCTCGTGCCGCTCGACGGCCTCGCCGGGGCCGACGCGGTGATCGTCGCCGTCGCCCACGGCGACTACCGGCGCGGCGGCTGGGACCTCGTGCGCGGGCTGCTCGGACCGGCGGGCGGGCCGGTCCTCGACGTCAAGGCGATCCTGCCGCGCGAGAGCCGTCCCGCCGACGTCGACCTCTGGCGGCTGTGACGGTGCCATCCTCTTCGGGAGTGGGCGCGAGCCTCCTCCTCACCTTCCTCCGCGGCGCCGGTGCGGCGCGCGAGCCGGGAGAACGGCCTTGAAGATCCTCGTCACCGGCCACGCCGGCTTCATCGGCTTCCACCTCTGCCGCCGGCTGATCGCCGACGGGCACCTCGTCTCCGGCATCGACGCGATGGTGCCCTATTACGACGTGCGCCTGAAGGAGCGGCGGGTGGAGATCCTCGCCCGCTCCAACGCCTTCCGCGGCCATGAGGTGAACCTCGTCGACATGGAGCGGACGCGGGCGGTGATCCTCGCGGAGGAGCCGGACGTCATCATCCACCTCGCCGCCCAGGCGGGGGTGCGCTACGCGCTGGAGCACCCGCGCTCCTATATCGAGTCCAACGTCGTCGGGACCTACAACATCATCGAGATCTGCCGCGAGCGGGCGGTGAAGCACCTGATGCTCGCCTCGACGAGCTCGGTCTACGGCGCCAATCCGGACGTGCCGTTCCGCGAGACGGACATGACCGACCACCCGCTGACGATCTACTCGGCGAGCAAGAAGGCGACGGAGCTCGTCGCCCACTCCTATGCCCACCTCTGGGGCATCCCCACCACCGCCTTCCGCTTCTTCACCGTCTACGGGCCGTGGGGCCGGCCGGACATGGCGCTCTTCAAGTTCGTCGACGCGACGCTGAAGGGCCAGCCGATCGACGTCTACAACCACGGCAAGATGGAGCGCGACTTCACCTACATCGACGACCTCGTCGAGGGGATCGTCCGGCTCGTGCCGGCGATCCCGGTGACGGGCGCGCCGGTCGGCCCGATGGACAGCCTGAGCCCGGTCGCGCCGTTCCGCGTCGTCAACATCGGCAACGGCCAGCCGGTGACGCTGATGGCCTTCATCGAGGCGATCGAGCGCGTGCTCGGCCGGCCGACGGTGCGCAACTACATGGACATGCAGCCGGGCGACGTGCCCCGGACCTTCGCGAGCGCCGACCTCCTCGACGCCCTCACCGGCTTCCGCCCGGACACGCCGGTGGAGGAGGGGGTGGCCGCCTTCGTCGCGTGGTTCCGCGAGTACTACGGCGTCTGAGGGCGCGTCGCGGCTTGCCGTCGCCACCGCCGCCGTGGACAGTCGCCGGGGCGGAGGAGCGATGGCGCGGAAACGGCAGATCGAGGCGGTCGTCGCGCTGGCGGACGCGGCCTTCGTCGACCGTCGCTGGCCGGGATTCGCGGACGGCTTCGACGCGGCCCGGCTCGCCGAGCGCCTCGCATCGCTGACGGTCGCCGAGGCGCCGCCGATCAATCCGCTCGTCGACTGGGCACACCTCGTCGCGGTGACCAGCACGGACGACGGCGCGACGGCCCTTTCGGTTCTCGAAGACTATGCCGCGCGCGGGCTGCCAGCGGGCGTCGCGCCGCACCCACTGCTGCGGCAGGGCCTCGTCCGGCGCCACGCGTCGGTGGACGGTGGCTGGGTCGCGGCAGCGCTCGCGGATCCGGACGCCGACGGGCGTGCCTTCCTGCCGATCCTCGATCCGGCCTTCGTCCTCGCCACGCTCGGCGTCGCCCCCGAGGACCTCTCGGGGCACGGCTTCCGATCGGTGGGCCGCTTCTACCTGGCCGAGGCGCTGCCGCGCGGCGTGCCGCCCGCCGCAGCTTTCGACCCGGTGTTCGTACTCACCGCGACGGGCCGCTCTGCCGCGAACGGTGCGCGCCCGCCTCAGGCCCTCGCGGCGGCGCTTGCGGCCTATCTCGATGCACTGGAGGCGGGGCAGGCGCCGGCGCCCTCGCCGGTGTTCGACGAGGCCTTCGTGCGGATGGCGCAGCCGGACCTCGCCGCCAGTCACGGCTCGGCGTTCGCCGGCTGGATCGCCGCGGGACAGCCCGCCGTCCCGCGCACGGCGAGCGGCCTCGAGCTCTTCCCCGAGGCGATGCCGCAGCCGTGGTGGGCGCGGGACCATCGCGCCGCAGCCACCCGCGGTCGGCGGCGGGTGACCCCGGCGCTCCTCGTGGCGGAGGCCGTCCAGCGGGTGCGCGCGGCCGATCCGCCGGCGCTCGCCGTGCGCGTGACGCCGCGCTGGCCGGAGGAGGTGTACGCCGGCGAGATCGTCACCCTCGCAGCCGAGGGCTTCGCCGCGAGCCCGGGCGGCGAGGTTCAGTCGGTGACGCTCCTGCTCGGGGGGGAGCCGGTGCGCACCGAGCCCTTCGAGGGGCTTCCGCGACCGGAGGCGCTCGCGCGGACGACGGCGGTGGTGGACGCGGGGCGCCAGCTCCTCGGCGGCTTCGCCGTCGCCTGGACCGGGCCGGCGCCGCGGCCTGGCCGTCATGCGGTGACGCTCGCGGTCGCCGCGCACGCGCCGGGCGGCGGGTCCGTCACGCGGACGGTCGCGCTCGGCACGCTCCCGGTGCTGTGGCGGCCGGCACCGCGCCGCGGCGCCGCTCCGGCGCCGCTGGTGGCGATCGCCATGGCGACGTTCGAGCCGGCAGAGGATCTCTTTGCGGCGCAGGTGGCCTCGATCCGCGCCCAGACCTTGGCCGACTGGCGGCTGGTGGTGAGCGACGAGTCGGTGAGCGCGGCGGGGCGGGCGACGGTGGCGCGGATCGCCGGCGGCGACCGGCGGATCAGCGTGCTCTCCGGCGACCGGCGCGGCGTCGTCGGCAACTTCGAACGGGCGGTCCGGGCGATCGACCCGAGGGCCCCCTTCGTCGCCCTCGCGGACCAGGACGACTGCTGGCGGCCCGATAAGCTCGAGCGGCTCGCCGGCCGGATGGCGGACGACGTACGGCTCGTGCACGGGGCGATGCGCCTCGTCGGTGCCGAGGGGGCGCCGCTGCCGGGCGCGGCACCGACGCGCCGGACAGCGGATCCGACGTGGCTGCAGCTTCTCGCCGAGAACGAGGTGACCGGCGCCTCGGCGCTGCTGCGGCGGGAGGTGGTCGCCGCGGCGCTACCGATGCCGCGCCTGCCCGGCCTCTTCCACGACCACTGGCTTGCGCTCGTCGCCCGGGCGGCCGGGCGCATCGTCTTCGAGCCGGCCGTGGTGCAGGACTACGTGCAGCACGGCGGCAACCTCGTCGGCGAGGACCCGTGGCGGGACCGGGTCGCCGCCGCCCGTCTCGCTCGCGAGCGTCGCGCCTTCAATCGGATCCGCGCCGGCCTGTCGGTTTCCGGAGACGGTGTCTCGGCGGCGGTGCTCGAGCGCGCCTTGCTGCCGGCCGCCTTCGCCGTCACCTCCGCCGCCGTGATGCGGGCGGCGGCCTGGGCCGCGCTCGCGGGGCGCGCGTCGGCAGCGGGGCTTGTGGACGTACCGTCCCTGCCGGGGCCCGGCGGTCTCGGCCTTGCGAGCCTTCAGGCCATGGCTGAGGCCTTGCGGGGGGAGACGGCGCCGCGGACGCCCGGTCACCTCGGGGTGGCCGAGTGGCTGGCGGAGGGCCTCGCCGCCCTCGCGGCAGCGCGGGCGCATCCGGGCCATCTCGCCGCGGCCGCCGCCCGCCATCACCGGCGTGCGGCGGAGGCGTGAGGCAGCTCAGCCCTCTGCGGTCTCGAGCGCCGCCGGTCGGCCGAGGGGCGGTGGCCGCCGGCTGATGCGGCGGCCTTCGGCGACGGCGCGGATCACCTCGGCATAGTGCGGCAGCGTCACGTCGTGGACGTCGTAGTGACGGCGGGCGTGGGCGCGGGCCGCGAGGCCGAGGCGCTGCCGCTGTGCCTCGTCCTCGAGGAGTTCGCCGATCGTCGCCCGCAGGGCCTCGCGGTCGAAGAACGGCACGAGCCGGCCGTTGACGCCGTCCTCGAGCACCTCCTCGACAGGACCCGTCTGCGAGCCGACGATGGTGCAGCCGCAGGCCATCGCCTCGATGAACGACCACGACAGCACGAACGGAAAGGTCAGGTAGGTGTGGACCGTCGAGAGCTGCAGGACGCGCTGGTAGGCCGCGTAGGGCAGCTTGCCGGCGAACCAGATGCGGTCGTGGTCGAGCCGGTCGCCCACCTCGGCGAGCATCGCCTCCCGCCAGTTGCCGCCATTCGGCGGTCGGCGCCCATAGGAGACGCCGTCGCCGCCGACGATGATGGTGACGAGCTCCGGATGGTCGCGCTGAATCTCCGGCAGCGCCCGCATGAAGACGTGGAAGCCGCGATAGGGCTCGAGGTTGCGGGCGCTGTAGGTGAGGACGGGCGTCGCCCGCGTCAGCAACCGGCCGTCGGGCAGGCGCATCCGCACGCTCTGCTTCGGCTTCAGGGTCCGGGTGTCGACGCCCTCGTGGAGCACGTGGACCGACCGCTGCATCGGTGGCGGAAAGAGGCCGCGCTGCCAGCGGGTGGGTGAAATGCAGAGATCCGACTGATGCTGGGCGTGGATCTGCGCGAGGTTGCGCAGCGTCAGGAACTGCCGGTCCTGGTCGACGACCGGGAACTCCGGGTCGAAGCCATAATCGGCGCCCTGATCCTTGTAGTAGAACTCGAGGTAGGAGATCAGCCGCGCCGACGGCCAGACCTGCCTGAGGAACATCAGGTCGCCCCAGCCGGGATGGCCGACGACGACGTCCGGCACGTAGCCGCGGTCGCGCAGGGCCGTCATCAGGGCGGCGGCGGCGCGACCCTGGCGGATCTGGTTGGCAAAGGCGTCGAGGGGCGGGAATCGCGGATCAATGCGGAACGGGCTGCCCTTGTAGCGATGGACCGTGACGCCCGGCAGGCTCTGCACGGCGATCGGATGGCGGCCGATGGCGGTGACGTCGAAGCCCGCCGCGGCGAGACCGGGGGCGATCGTCTTGTACTGGCCGGGCAGGTTGGGGTGGACGAAGAGGAGCTTCAAGTCACGGTCCGGTTCGAGCGCGGGCGGTTGGCAGCGCCCGGACGACAGGGCGAGACGGGACCGCGAGGCCGGCCTCGGCCGCCGCGGCGACCGTGCCGGTCACAGAGCCCGCCGTGCGCTGCGGCCAACCCCTGCGCGGGGTGCCGGGTTGGCCGGCACCCGCCACCACGGGTGAGGGAGGGGCCGGCGGCGTCTCAGGCCTTCTTGGCGGCGCGCGGCTTCGCAGCCGGTTCCGCCGGGACGCGCTTGCCCTGCACCGCGGCGAGGCACTCGGCGTAGGTGTCGAGGAGCCAGTCCTTCTCGAAGACGTGCGCCTGCTGCCGGGACTGCTCAACCTGGACGATGCTCTTCAGGAGCACGAAGGCGATCAGCTCCGGGCTGTCGCCGCTGATGTCGACGCCACCGCCGCGGCCGGTGGAGGTGGCCGTCGTCGCGGTGGTTCCCGTGCTGGATCCCAGCGGAAAATTCGCAGCTTTCTTCAAGTCGCCCTCTCCCTCGTGTTGGTCGTCGAAATCAACGAAGCGCACCGACCCTGCAGCCGGCGGGATGGTCGGACCGGGTGCCCGGCGGACATCGAGCAGGCCCCCAGCGTTTCCGCATAAGCGCTCGCCGCGAGGGACGCCAGTCGTCCCCGGATCAATCTTCCTTCATGGCGAAGTCGTAGACGCGCAGAATCGGATCAAGGAAGTACTGCAGCACCGTCCGTTCGCCGGTCTTGATCAGCGAGGAGGCCGCCATGCCGGGAACGAGGTCCACCTTGGTCCGCTCGATGTCCTCCGGATTGATGGTGACCACCGCCTCGAACCAGGCCGTGTCGCCGTTCGGCGTCTCGATGCGGTCCGGCGACACGCTGCGCACGGTGCCGTTGAGGATGCTCTGGTAGCGCTGCTTGTAGGCGAGGATGTGCACGTCCACCGGCTGACCGGGGCGCACCTGGTCGACATCGTTGGGATTGAGCTTCGCCTTGACCACGAGCGGCGCCGTGTCCGGAACGATCTCGAGCACCACCTGACCCGGCAGGATGGTGGCCCCCGGGCCGTGCACCGCAAGCCCGAGCACACGGCCGCCGACCGGAGCCGTGAGGTCGACGCGCGTCAGGCTGTCCTGCGCTGCGACGAGGCGGGGCTCGATCTCGGCAAGCTGGGCACCGGCCTCGGACAGGCCCGCGGAGATTTCCTGGCGGCGGTCCTTCTGGATCTGGTCGATCTCGAGTTCGGCGCTGTGGATCTCGTTGCCGGCGGCCGCGATCTGCGCGTGCAGGCCCTCGAGGGTGCTGCCGAGGCTGGCCGATTCCCGCTGCAGCGCGAGAACGCGTGACTTCGGCGTCAGGCCCTTGGCGAGCAGCTGGTTGAGGCCGACGAGTTCCTCGGCGATGAGGTCGACCTGCCGCTCGGTCTCCCGCACCTGGCCGGTCAGGCCGTCGATCTGCTTCTGGTAGCCGGCGATCTGCTGGCGGAGCAGCCCGACGCGGCCGGCGACGGCGGCACGGCCGGCCTGGAAGATGCGCTCCTCCTGGTCGAGCACCTTGGCGACCTCGGGATCGCCGCGCTTGGCTTCGAGCTCCGGCGGAAAGGCGATCTGTTCCGCGTCGGCCGCCTCGGCGGCGAAGCGGGCGAGCTGGGCCATCACCTGCACGCGCCGCGTCGTCAGGACCTCGACCTCGGCGCGCACGTCCGACAGGTCGAGCTGGACGAGCACGTCGCCCGCCTTAACCTGCTGGCCCTCCTTCACGAGCACCGTGCCGACGGGGCCGCCATCGCGGTGCTGCACCGGTCGCCGGCTGCCCTCGACAACGACCACCCCCTCGGCGTGGGAGGCGCGGGCGAGGGGCGCGAGGGCCGCCCAGGTGCAGATCCCGCCGAGGAAGAAGACGGCGAGGGCCACCCCGGAGAGCACCACCTTGCGGGGGTTGTCGGTCGGCCGCTCGAACGACGGGCCGTGATACTCGATCAGCGACATCTCAGGCCTCGTCCTTCACCATGCGCAGCGGCAGCGGGCGCCCGGAGCGCTTCATGAACTCCTCGGCGGTGACGACGATCTGCAGCTCGCCGTCGCGCAAGAGGGCCACCCGGTCGAGGTGCTGCACCAGGGTCGGCCGGTGCGACACCATCACGACCGTCGTCTCCATCTCCTTCAGCGCCGCAAGACAGGCGACGAGCGCTGCCTCGCCTGGCCCGTCGAGGGCCGCGTTCGGCTCGTCCAGGACCACGAAGGCCGGACGGCCGACCACCGCGCGGGCGAGACCGATCAGCTGCTTCTGGCCGCCCGAGAGCGGATGGCCGCCCTCGCCGATGGATGTGTCGTATCCCTGCGGCAGCTTGAGGATCATTTCGTGGCAGCCGGCCCGGACCGCCGCCTCGACGATCTCGCGCTCGCCGAAGGTGCCGAAGCGGCCGATGTTGTCGGCGACCGAGCCGGTGAGGAGCCCGATCTCCTGTGGCAGGTAACCGATGTGACGGCCGAGGTCGGCACGGTCCCACGACCAGAGCTCGACACCGTCGAGCCGGATCTCGCCGGCGGACGGCCGGATCACGCCCATGATCAGCCGGACGAGGGTCGACTTGCCCGATCCGATCGGCCCGACGATGGCGAGGGACGTGCCGGCGAGGGCGCCGAAGGTGATGCCGCGCAGGATCGGCTTCGGGGCGCCACGCGGCATGTAGCTGACGTTGCGGATGGCGAGCTCGCCCTTCGGGCGGGGCAGCGGCATCCCCATCGGTGGAGCCGGAAACTGTTCATAGAGGGAAGCGAGCCGCTCGCCCGCCTCCTTGGCGCCAAGGTAGCTCTCCCAGGAATGCACCACCTGGGCCACCGGTCCCATCATCATGCCGAAGATGATGACGGCGCTGAAGGCGACGCCGACATTGAGCTGCCCGTTGATCGTGCCGATCGCCACCACGGTAATGATGGCGATCTTCTGGAACAGGCCGAAGGTCTCCTCGAAGGCCGCGAACTTCGCACCGGTGATGCCGCCCTGAGCTTCCGCGGCGACCGCCACGTCGTTGTTGCGCAGCCACCGCTGCACGAGGCCGGGCAGAAGCCCCATGCCGACCGCCGCGTCGGCGCTGCGGACGTTCGCCTCAGCGACCCGCATGGACGCCTGCAGCGCTGCCGAGGCCGCCTCGATGGTGCCGCGGGTCACCGCCATCTGGACGATCATGACGACGACGTTGAGGACGAGGAAGACGGTCGCCAGCACCCCGACCCAGACGTACATGAGGTAGAGGACGGACAGGAAGACGCCCACCCAAGGCACGCTCATGGCCGTGATCGCTCCCGAGCCGCAGAAGAACTGGCGGAACATCATGAGGTCACGGATCGGCTGCGCGCCGGTCTCGTCACGCTGGGCAGCACTCTTTTCCATAAGGGCGCGGAAGGTCCGGCCGGCGAGGACCTTGTCGAGGCGCAGCGTCGCCTTGATCAGGAGATTGGTGCGGACGTAACTGAAGAGACCCTTGAAGACGATCGCGATGGAGGCCCCGATGAACAGGGCAGTCAGCGTGTCGTAGCTTCGGGCCGGCACCGCTCTGTCGAACACGTTGATCATGTACAGGATGTACGTGAAGCCAAGCGCGGTCGAGATCGTGTGAAACCACGTCGCGAAGACATAGTTGGTGCGGCAGGATCGCAGCACCTCGCGAAGCTCGCGAGAGTCGGTGACGATCGCCATCAGGCGGTTCCTCGATGCGCGGCCGCTGGCCGCGGGGACGCGAGAAGGGCCCGGTCCACCAGGCTCTCGTAAGAGCCCTCGCGAGCCGGGTCGGGCTCGAAGGAGAATCCGGCGAGCGGCCGGTGAGATGCGCTGCCGGCCCTCGCGGCGCCGGCGATGTCCGCGAGTACGGCGGGGACGCCGGAGAGACGGCGGTCCGCCGACGGCGCCCAGCGCGCGACGGTTGACCGGGTGAGAACGGCGGCGACGGGCGGCGTGGCCCCCTCGGCGAGGACCATCCCCGTCCGATGCGTCGCGTCGTGTTGCAATGCCGCGGCGACGCCATCCTCCGTGCCTGCGAAGCGGGCGCCGGCCTCGATCACGACGACCCGTTCCGCGGCGAGGCGAGCGAACGCCGCCTCGATCGCGGCGCCCGCGCCGGCGGGGCCCGCAAGCACCAGGACACCGATCTCAGGCATGTCTGTTCGCGCAAGGGAGGCGAGCCGGCTCATGGTCCCTTCGTGTCCTGGATCCGACACGTATAGCACGAAAACGATGGGAATGCTGCGCCGCAGGACGGCGGGGAGGGTTTCGGCTGCCCGCTCGGCGGCACCGGCGTCGGCATCGCCGGCGATCACCAGAACGACCGTCTGCGCCCCCCGCACCGTCTCCGGCAGGTCGGCCGCGACCACCACGACAGGTCTGCGCGCGGCCGAGGTGCGGACCGACGCGGCGACGAGATGCAGATAGGCCTCGTCAGCGGGAGCGGGCGGCAGCCAGGCCTTCAGGATCGTGCGGGTCTGCGGCGCTGCCGGGTCCATCGTGCGGAGCCACCCGCCGCCATCGGAGGTGCCGGTGAGGCTGACGTGCAGCGCCCCGGCCGGAAGGCGCCTCGGCAGCAGGACGACGAGGTGCAGCCGGCCGGGATGGCGCTCGGGATCGGGATGGAAGGCCGCCAGCGGCTGGGCGGCCTCGAACAGCGGCGCCGGGTCGTTGGCGACGTCGTGCACCACGAGGCCGGAGAGCTCGTGGTCGCGGTTGTCGGCGGCGAGGAACATCACCGTGCCGGCGTCCACGGACACGGCGCCGACCACTGCCAGGCTGCCGCCGTCGGCGCTGCGCCAGCCAAGGGCATGCGGCACGGGCAGCCAGTCGGGCACGCGGGGACCGGCGTCGAGCCCGAGCGAACGGACGAGCGCGAGCAATGTCTCGCCCTCGCTCGGTCGAAGTCCGCCCGCGCCTGGCGCACGAGCGACCCCCGACCGGGTGGCGCCCGGCGGGCAGGTGATGTCGACGAGGCCGTCGTCGAGGAGCAGGAAGCAGCGGGCGGCAAGGCGTGGCAGGATGACGATCGTGCGTCCCGTCTCGAGGTCCACCGCGGTGCGCGCCTTGCAGGATACGAGGCTCGCGCCGTCGAGCGCGAGCGCGAGGGGCTCCACGTCCGTCTGGCCGATGTCACCATCGAGCACGAGCGCAAGCCCGGGACCGATCGGCAGCGAGAGGTCCGCCCGGACGGCGAGCTCGCAGACGGTGGAGAGGTGGCGGGTCAGCGGCTGCCAGGACCGCTTTTCCTCCGCGCCGGTGCCGGAGCGGGTGAGCGCCTGCCCGATCAGGGTCGCGACGGGGCGGTCGATCGCGGCCGGGGCGAGCCGCAGTGGGAAGCGGGCGGCCGACCCATCGTCGGAGAGGGTCAGCAGCAGGTCGCGGCGACCGGGCTGCGGCAACGGACCTTCGACCACCAGCAGCGTCAGGTGGCCGGCCGGCCGCAGCAGGCGCGTCTGCACGAGGATGCGGCAAGGACCCCCAGGGCCGTAAACGGCCGAAACGCTGGCCGGGAGATCCTGCAGAAGCAGCCCGAAGGCACCCGCGTGCCACGGCAACAGTCCGCAGTCCATCTCGGGATCGAGACCGAGGGTGTCGTCGGCGTCCGGAGCCGAGGACGCGAACGCCGCCGTCTCACCGAAAAGACCGGCCGCGTCACCGTCCTCGAGGGGGCCGAAGAGAGGATCACTCATGGGAGCGCAGGTCGCACCAATCCGTGGTGAGAGCATGGCCGCTGCGGCCCGCTCTGGCGGCTGCGCATCGGCGTGGCGGAGGCCCGTGCGGGCGAGCACGCGGCGGAAACGAAGGCGACGAGGGGCGAGCACGCTCGGCGAAACGGACGCCTGCCCGCGCAGGTGACCGGGGGAGCGGGTCCATGACGCAGGGAAGCCCTGCGGGGCGAGGCGGCGAAACGCGGCCCTTGCAGCAGGCGATGCCGCGCGCGGCGGGCTGAACCTGCCAACCTCGAGGCAGATACGGGCAAAAGCGAAATCAATGACAGCATCAGCCCGCACCTGTCAGCCGGCAGGGCACGAAGCGCCGATGGTCGCTGCCGACTGGAAAGCGGCCGAAAACGACGACGGCCGGAGCATGGTGTCCCACACTCCGACCGCCGAATTGTCACTCACGCAGCAAGCGGCGCGAGACGGCTCGATCAGAACTCGAACCAGTCCTTCTTCACGTCGTTCTTGTCGAAGCCCTCGATGAGGATCTTCACCTTGCTGCCCTTGACCTGGACCAGAACGCCGTCGCCGTCGTTCTTCAGCTTGAGGTCGCCGAACTTGGTGTTGAAGTCCTTGAGGTCGATCTTGTCCTGGCCTTCGACGAAGTCGGTGATGGTCTGCTTCGTGCCCTTGCCGGTGTCGTCGATGTCGAACGTGTTCTTGCCGCCACCGCCGGACAGCTCGTTCTTGCCGCCGCCGCCGTTGAGGGTGTCGTTCTGGCTGCCGCCGAACAGATCGTCATCACCGCCGTCGCCGAACAGCTTGTCGTTGCCGCCGGTGCCGAAGAGGGTGTCGTCGTCACCACCGCCCTCGATCTTGTCCTTGCCGTCACCACCGGTGAGCGAATCTTCGCCTTCGCCACCCTTGATGGTGTCGTTGTTGTCGCCACCGTCGACCGTGTCGTCGCCGTCACCACCGTCCAGCTCGTCCTTGCCGGAGTCGCCGGAGATGCTGTCGTCGCCGCCACCACCCTTGATGGTGTCGTTGCCGGTCTCGCCGCGGAGCAGATCGTCGCCGTTGCCGCCGTCGATGGAGTCGCTGCCGTCGCCGCCGAAGATCGAATCCCGGCCGCCTTCGCCGTTCAGCTTGTCGTCGCCGCTGAGGCCGAAGAGCAGGTCGCTGCCCTTGCCGCCGTCGATGGTGTTGTTGCCGCCGTTGGCGAGAACGAGGTTGTCGAGGTCGTTGCCGGTGATGTTGGCGTTGCCGCTCTCACCGAGCGTCAGTCCCGCGAGATTGTCCCCCATCTCGTAGGACTTGCCGAAGTTCACCGTGAACATGCCGTAGTTGTACAGATCCGGATCGAACGACGGCGGGTTACGCGGATCGAACTCGACGACGTTGATGTCCTTGTTCTGCTCCGGCAGGAAGTCAGCAATGATCTGCTTCTGCTCTTTGGTAAATTCTACGTTTTCGCTGCCCGGTACCGTGGCCATAATGACACCCCATATCAACTAGCGGTCGGAACCCCACCGGTCCCGGAAGCGCGATTACCTTTGGCGAACCGGATCGCCCCCTTGCCGAAACCACACACCTATCAGGCGCGGGCCGCGGCACGCGGGAAAACCGGTTCAACTGAACAGATCGTTCGGGTAGGCCGAGGAACCCCCCTCACTACGCCCATTGCCATAGCATGGCGTATTGCACAGCACAAAGTCGGTTTCAATCACGTCCGCTTGATGCCTTTCGTGAGTGGCTGCGCCGCACCAATCCGGCCCTTGCCCTTTACGAAAGGCCGACGATCTCCCCGCCCGCGTCGAGCCCGATCCGCTCGGCGGAGGGCGTGCGGGGCAGGCCCGGCATCGTCAGGATGTCGCCGCAGATCGCCACGACGAAGCCGGCGCCGGCCGACAGCCGAACGTCGCGGACCGGCACGACGTGGCCGGTCGGCGCGCCGCGGCGCGTCGGGTCGGTGGAGAAGGAATACTGCGTCTTCGCGACGCACACCGGCAGCCGGCCGTAGCCGGCCTGCTCCCAGCGGGAGAGCTTCTCCGCCACGGCTGCCGGGACCACCACGTCGTCGGCGCGGTAGATCTCGCGGGCGATCGTGCGCAGCTTCTCCGCGAGCGGCAGGTCGTCGCCGTAGAGCGGCCGGAAGCCGGCGCCCGCGCGCGGTGCATCGAGGGTCTCGGCGACGGTGCGCGCCAGTGCTTCGGCGCCGGCCGAGCCGTCGGCGAAATGGCTGCAGACGATGGCGGTGACGCCGAGCCGATCGCGGCAGAGGCCGACGACGCGCTCGAGCTCGGCATCGGTGTCGGATGCGAAGCGGTTGAGGGCGACGACCGCCGGCACGCCGAACTTGCCGACGTTCTCGAGGTGACGGGCGAGGTTGGCAAAGCCCGCCTCGACGGCGGCGACGTCCTCCCGGTCGAGATCGCCCTTCGCCGCACCGCCGTGCATCTTCAGCGCCCGGACGGTGGCGACGACGACCGCACAGTCGGGTGCAAGGCCCGCGGCGCGGCACTTGATGTCGAAGAACTTCTCGGCGCCGAGATCGGCGCCGAAGCCGGCCTCGGTCACCACGATGTCGCCGAGGCGAAGGCCCGCCCGGGTGGCGGCCACCGAGTTGCAGCCGTGGGCGATGTTGGCGAACGGCCCGCCGTGGACGATCGCCGGGTTGCCCTCCAGCGTCTGCACGAGGTTCGGCATCACCGCCTCGCGCAGGAGGGCCGCCATCGCGCCGGCTCCCTTGAGCTCTCCGGCGGCGACGAGGCGGCGATCGCGCGTCTCGCCGATGACCATGCGGGCGAGCCGCGCCTCGAGGTCGGCGAGGCCCTCGGCGAGGCACAGCACCGCCATCACCTCCGAGGCGACGGTGATGTCGAAGCCGTCCTCGCGGGGGAAGCCGTTCGAGGCGCCGCCGAGGGAAGAAACGATGGAGCGCAGCGCCCGGTCGTTCATGTCCACCGCCCGCCGCCAACTGATCCGGCGCGTGTCGAGGCCGAGGGCATTGCCCCAGTAGACGTGGTTGTCGATGAGGGCGGAGAGGAGGTTGTGGGCCGACGAAATGGCGTGGAAGTCGCCGGTGAAGTGCAGGTTGATCCGGTCCATCGGGACCACCTGGGCGTAGCCGCCGCCGGCGGCGCCACCCTTCACCCCGAAGCACGGCCCGAGCGAGGGCTCGCGCAGGCAGATCACGGCGCGCCGGCCGATGCGGTTCAGGGCGTCGCCGAGCCCGACGGTGGTGGTGGTTTTCCCCTCGCCGGCCGGGGTCGGGTTGATGGCGGTGACGAGGACGAGCTTGCCGTCCGGCCGGTCCGCGAGCGAGGCAAGGTAGCCGAGGTCGAGCTTGGCGATGTGGCGGCCGTAGAGATGAAGGGCGCTTTCCGGCACCGCGAGCCGCTCGGCAACCTCGACGATCGGACGGAGCTGTGCCGCGCGGGCGATCTCGCCATCGGACTTCATGTCGTTCTCTTTATTTCGGGCGGGCCGGACGGGTGGCGGGGCGCGAATGGTGATGGCCGCAGCGGCGCCCGTCAATCGGGCGACACGCTCCCCGGCGACAAGAAAGCCGCACCGTTATGGCCAGAACGGCGGGCGTGCCGGAGACAGGGCGCCGCCAAGGCGCAGCGGTGCGATCGCCGTCGCCCGACCGCTGCGGTCGTCGACCTCGACCGCCACCCCCGAGAGCGTCGCCTCCCCGAGCGCGGGGGCGAAGCGTGCGCCGGGGATCTTGCGCAGGAAGCGCGAGAGCGGCTCGTCGCGCTCCATGCCGATGATCGATTCGTAGTCGCCGCACATGCCGACGTCGCTGAGGTAGGCGGTCCCGTCCGGCAGGACCCGGTGGTCGGCCGTCGGCACGTGGGTGTGGGTGCCGACGACGAGGCTCGCCCGGCCGTCGCAGTAGTAGGCGAGCGCCTGCTTCTCGCTGGTCGCCTCGGCGTGGATGTCGATGACCACCGCATCCACCGCCGCGCCGAGGGGCGCCCCCTCGAGGATGCGGTCGACGGCGGAGAAGGGGTCGTCCATCGCGTCCATGAAGACGCGGCCCATGACGTTGGCGACGAGCACGCGGGCGCCGTTGCGCGCGGTGAACACGTTCGCCCCGCGCCCCGGCGCGCCGGCGGGGAAGTTGGCCGGTCGCAGCAGCCGGGGCTGCCGCTCGATGAAGACGAGGGCCTCGCGCTGGTCCCAGACGTGGTTTCCGGTGGTGACGACGTCGGCGCCGGCGTCGACCAGTTCCTGCGCGATCTCCTCGGTGATGCCGAAGCCGCCGGCGGCGTTCTCGCCGTTGACGACGACGAAGTCGATCGCGGCCTCCGCAACGAGCCGCGGCAGATGCTCCGACACCACCTGGCGTCCGGCGCGGCCGACGACGTCGCCGAGAAAGAGGAGGCGCATGGTGGTTCCTTCGTCGCCGCGGGCTGAGCCGCCGTTCGTCCCGGCGCCCCCCGGCGCCGTCCCGAAAGCTTAGCCGCACCCGGCACGGCTTGTCGCCTCCCGCACCGCCGCAGCCGCTCACGGCGTCGGCTGCAGCCCCTCGTCCGTCAGGAGGGCGTCGAGGCGGCGGTCGTGCGGCTCGTCCGGCACCTCCGGCACTTCCTGCACCGAGAAGGCGACGCCGACGGCGCGGCGTCGACGGGTGGCGTCGAGGCGGGCGAGGGCGCGGTCGTAGTAGCCGCGTCCGTAGCCGATGCGATGGCCGCGCCTGTCGAAGGCGGCGAGCGGGACGAGCAGGACGTCGGGCTCGACGAGCCCCGCCTCGGCTGGCGGATGGAAGAGCCCGAAGCCCGCCGCCTCGAGCGGCGCCCCCGGCCGCCAGGGCCGGAACACGAGCTCGGTCGGTCCCATGACGACCGGCAGGGCGAGGGGGTGGCCGCGCGCCGCGAGGGCCTCGAGCAGCGGCATCACGTCGATCTCGCCCCGCACCGGCACAAACCCCGAGACGACGGCGCCGGCGGGAAGGGCGAGCGCGTCCGCGGCGGCAGCGAGGAGGGCACCCGCCCGCTGACGCGTCTCGTCATCGAGGGCCGCCCGGCGCGAGAGCGCCTCCCGCCGCAACAGGGCCTTGGCGGCAGAAACGGGGGAGGCCGGCCCGTCGATCGTCACGTCCCGCGGTCCTCGTGGTTGCCGTCCGACCGAGCGACGCTTGCTCAGCGGTCCTTGATGTCTCCTGCCTCGAGGAGGAGATCAAGCGACGCTCGCGGTCTCTGCCGACCTGATGACAGGCGAAGCAGCCGCACGAAACGCGCAGGTCTGCTGCGCCGCCGGGATCGCTCTTCGACGGGAGGGCTGGTCAGCGCCGCGACCTCGTGTCCGCCGCCTCGGTCAAGGCAGCGCCATCGGTGCGCCCCTCGACGAGTTTGCCGAGGTCGGCCGGGAGAGCGCTCCCCGAACGGGTGCTCTGGCGGCGTTCAGCCTCGGAGGTGGCGGCCCCGGCCACGACCCGCCCGCCGCGAACGGTGAACATCCGGCCGACGATGCCGTCGTCGTCGCCATCGGCGAACTCGGATTCGTACACGGCAAGGAGACGGTCGTCCTTGGTCACCGCAAGGACGGGGAGTTCCTGGTCGCTCCGATTCCAGGACTGGTTGAGGTCGAATTCGCCGCCGCTCGGGCGTCCTCGCTTGTCATAGGCTCGCGCGTAGGCGTCCTGGAAGGCGAAGGAACGCGAACCGGGGGCGTCCCAGGCAACGACGAAGCCGCCGCCGCGGAGGGCGGCGACGGTGCTGTGGCGCGGGACGCCGTCCGTGCTCTTGCGCACGACGAACTCACGTCCCGCGGGGCGGCCCTTGCCGTCGAAGATCCGGCCGCGCACCTCGAAGGTCGTGTCGTTTCCGGATCCCTCGAGCACGGTTTCCGTCCAGGTGGCAACGAAGCGCCCGCCCGAAAGCGCGGCCACGCCGATGGAGGTCTCGGTGGCGTCCGCGGCTTCGTTCAGTCCGGAATTGTCGGGGCTAACGACGAACTCCGCCGTCTGCGGCTTGGCTTTGGCATTGAAGATCCGCCCGCGGACCTCGTCGGCGATCCCGTCGCCGAAGCTGCCGCCGCTCTCCGAATCCCAGATCACCACGACGTTGCCGTTCGACAGGGTGGCGAGGCGGGCCGCCTTCTGGTCGAGCTCGGTCGCCTGGTTGATCTTGACCGGCGCCCCGCGCGGCTTCGCCTTTCCATCGACGCGCTGAAGAAACACGTCGTCCTGGCGGGCCACCTTCGGGCCCTGGTAGCTCGTGTAGGTCACCAGATAGCCGTCGCCGGTCGCGGCGACGTCGGCGTTGTACTGGGACTTCCCGCTCTTCCTGTGCACCCGGTTCGTCTTCGACACCGGGCGCGCCTTGGCGTCGAAGACGCGGGTGTAGATGTCGGTCTCGTTCAACACGGAGCCGACCGAGTTTTCCCACACCACGGCGAAGCCGCCGGTCGGCAGCGCAGCCAGGGCCGGGTGACGGGCCTGTCCCACCAGATCGTCGTTGATGATGAACTCGCCGCCGATCTTCTTGCCCGAGGCGGAGAGGCGCTGGCCGAGGATGAAGTAGAAGCTGCCGTTCTCGGACTGGAAGTAGGTGTCCCACGCAACGACGAAGCTGCCGTCCTTCAGGGTGATGACGTCCGGATGCTCCTGCCACGCCTCGGAAAAGTCGTTGATGAGGAACTCGTCGCCGGCGACGGCGGTGGCCGCCGTCGGCAGGGCCAGCGCTGCACACAGGGATAACCGGGAGGCGAGGGTCCGCGACAGCGCCATTGGGCATCCTCCTTCCTGACCCCCGGGGACGGGGGTTCTCGAACACGAGGTCGTCACCTCGAGGGTCGGCCCTGTCGCTGCGGGAGGCCGCGAAGGCCGGAGCGACGGGTCGGGACGGGAGGAGCGCGCGGCCGGGCCGGTTGGTTCCACGCGGGTCGCGTGCCGTGGACGCGCGGGACCACCGCGCCAGCGACCCGTCCGGCGGGGCGGCGTCAGCTCGTTGCGGGCTGGTGGGAATCGTCGCTTGCGGGCGCTGTGGCCGGGTGTTCAGCCGTGTGACATGGACCGCTGGCGCGCCAGGCGGCACTTTCGACCTTGCGCTTCACCGGCTCGCGCGGCCTCGGGCGAAGGGAAGAGTGGCGAGCCGCCTCGGCCGTCGGAGGAGATCGATCCCGGGAGACCTACAGCGTAGGTGGGAGCCGTTTGTCCGGGTCCACGGACCCAGGCAGGCACAGCCCCCGTTTGGATCGATAAGGCCCCGGGGATATTGAAGTCTCCGTCGAACCGCGCAGCGTCGCCGCATCGACATATAGAAGCCGGCGACCCGCTGCGCCAGAGGTCCGGCGCAGGCGGCGGCAGCGCGTCCGTTCTGCACCAAATCGTGCTCGCCTCGGGACAGCGAGCGGTGCTAGGCGTTTCGGACGATGTCGTGGAGCGGGGGCTTCCAGCGTGCCGATCGGACGAGTGCCCGGACTTGTCGCCATTCTCGCCACGGCGCGCGGCCGCGCTGTCGCGGGCCGTCTCGTCGCGGTCACGCTGATCCTCGGCCTCGCCGGTCTCGCTTCCGGCTGCGCCGGACGGCCCGGGCTCGATGCGTTGATGCCCGTGGCCGAGGCGGCGGTGCCGGGAGCGCGCGAGCACGTCATCCTCGTTGCCTCGACGCGCCAGCGCGACAAGCGGCCGGGCGTCTTCTACAACGGCGAGCGCGAAAGCACGCTCTCCTTCGCCCGCTTCGACATGACCGTGCCGCCGACCCACGCGCCGGGCCAGATCGAGTTCCCGAAACAGGCTCCCGGCAATCCCGCCACCGACATGATGGTGCGCGAGGCCGTCTTCCGCGACACGAAGGCCGAGTTCCTCGCCGACCTCAAGGCCGAGCTCGCCGCGCGGCCCGCCGGGCAGCGCAAGGTCGCGATCTTCGTGCACGGCTACAATACGCAGTTCAACGAGGCGATGTACCGGATCCTCCAGCTCACGGACGATTCGCGCTCGGCGACGGTGCCGGTGCTGTTCACTTGGGCCTCGCGCGGCAAGACCGAGGGCTATCTCTACGACAACAACAGCGCGACGGCCGCCCGCGACGGCCTCGAGGAGACCATCCGCCTCGTCTTCGACAGCGGCGCCGAGGAAGTGACGATCCTCGCCCACTCGATGGGCAACTGGGTGACGGTGGAGGCCCTCCGGCAGATCAAGATCTCCGGGAACCTGCCGCCGATCGAGCGCCTCGGCGCCGTGGTGCTCGCCGCCCCGGACATCGACGTCGACGTCTTCAAGACGCAGCTGAAGCGCTTCGGCAAGCCGGCGAAGCCCTTCATCATCATCGTCTCGCGCGACGACAAGGCCCTCGGCATCTCCGACTTCCTCGCCGGCGACAAGCTCCGGGTCGGCGCCTACACCGACGACGAGGAACTCGTCGAACTCGGCGCCGTCGTCATCGACATGACGAAGGTGAAGTCGATCGACGGCCTCAACCACGGCAAGTTCGCCCAGCTCGCCGAGATCGCGCCGCAGATGCGCGCGCTCGTCGCCGGTGCGGCCGGCCGCCGCGGTGCTGCCAAGGTCCTCGCGCCCGACGGCATCGAGATCGTCGGCCTCGACCGCGCCCCGACGCCCCCGCCCGGCGCGGTCGCAGCCGCCGAAGCGGCGCCCGGAGCGACACCCGCCGCCACCCCGGCGGGAGCCACCGTCGCGACCCCACCGCCGGTCGCACCGCCCCAGTAGGCTCGGCGCCCGGCGGGCGGCTGGCCACGTCGCTCTTCGGCGGCCGTCGCATGGCGGCGCCGCGGCGTTCGGCCGGTCCCGGATCGCCCGGCGACGATCTGCAGCGTTGACGCCACACCCCGGCGCGTGGTCTGTCGGGCGTCCGGGTTTCTCGCGTACGGAGGCTTCGCGACGTGGCGCGCGGCACCGCTCTCAGCCTGCCGAACATCCTCACCTACGCGCGTATCGCCGCCGTGCCGGCGGTGGCCGCCTGTCACTACGTCCCCGGCGACGAGGCGCGCTGGGCGGCCGTCGGCATCTTCGTCGCCGCCGCCATCACCGACTTCTTTGACGGCTACCTCGCCCGTGCGTGGCAGCAGCAGTCGGCGCTCGGGCGGATGCTCGACCCGATCGCCGACAAGCTGCTCGTCGCCACCTGCCTCCTGCTGCTGGCCGCCTCCGGCACCATCGGCGGCTGGTCGCTGGTGGCCGCCATCATCATCCTCTGCCGCGAGGTCCTCGTCTCCGGGCTTCGGGAATATCTCGCCGAGCTTCGGGTCGGCGTGCCGGTGACGAAGCTCGCCAAGTACAAGACGACGGCTCAGCTCGTCGCCGTCGGGGTGCTCCTCGCCCACCCGGCCGGCGATCGCGTGGTCCCCTATCTGTCGATGATCGGCCTCGCCCTCCTGTGGGTCTCGGCGATCCTGACGCTCTACACGGGCTGGGACTATTTCCGCGCCGGCATCGGCCATCTCGTGGAGAGCGAGCCGTGAGGGTGCTCTACTTCGCCTGGGTGCGCGAGCGGGTGGGGCGGGCCGAGGAGGAGGTGACGCCGCCGCCGGAGGTGCGCACCGCCGGCGAACTCGTCGCCTGGCTCGCCGGCCGCGGTGAGACCTACGCCCATGCCTTCGAGCGGCCGCAGACGATCCGTGTCGCCATCGACCGCCGCCACGTCGCCGCCGACGCGCCGATCGCCGGTGCCCGCGAGGTGGCGCTGTTCCCGCCGATGACGGGCGGCTGACGGCGATGGCGAGCGTCGCCATCGTCGGCGAGGCCTTCGATCCGGCGGCGGAGGCGGCCACCCTCGCGACGGGCGGCTCCGTCGGTGCCGTCGTCAACTTCACCGGCTACTGCCGCGACGAGGGCGGCCGGCTCGCCGCCCTCGAGCTCGAGCACTATCCCGGCATGGCGGAGGACGAGATCGGCCGCATCGCCGCCGAGGCCGAGCGCCGCTGGCCGCTCGCCGGCGTGCGCGTCGTCCACCGCCACGGCTTGGTGCGGCCGGGCGAGGCGATCGTCCTGGTCGCCACCGCCTCCGCCCACCGCGGCGCGGCCTTTGCCGCGGCCGAGTTCCTGATGGATTATCTCAAGACCCGCGCGCCGTTCTGGAAGCGCGAGCATCCAGTCGGCGGCGAGCCCGGCGGCTGGGTCGCCGCCACCGACGCCGACGACGGCGCCGCCGCCCGCTGGGACGATCCGGCGCCAGGCTGAGACCGTGCCGTTCGGGATGCAGGCAGGGGGAAGCCGTGAACGCTTTGCCCTAATGGCCAGTGGTGCCCGCGGCCGCCCGGGCGCGAGCTCGAGAGGACGCAGATCCGCCGGAAGCGGACCCCGTCGCTCCGGCGACTGCTGCCGCTCCAGGCAGCCGCCCCGCCCTCAGGCCGCCGCGACGACCCGGTCGCGGCCTTCGGCCTTGGCGCGGTAGAGGGCGGCGTCGGCGGCGGCGACGAGCTGGTCGATACCGGCCGTTTCCGGCCCGGCCGCGGCGACGCCGAAGCTCGCGGTGACGGAGACGGTGATCCCGCCGGCCTCCACCGGGTGCGCAGCGACGGCGGCGCGCAGGCGCTCGGCCGCCTCCAGCGCCTCGCCGGCGTGGGTCTCGCGCAGGAGCAGCACGAACTCCTCGCCGCCGTAGCGGGCGAGAAAGTCGCTGTCGCGGCACTGGGCGCGGCAGATCGCGGCGACCGCCTTCAGCACCTCGTCGCCGACCTGGTGGCCATGGGTGTCGTTGATCGTCTTGAAGTGGTCGATGTCGAGCATCACGACCGCGAGGCGGCGGACGTAGCGGCGGGCGGCGGAGAGCTCGCGTTCCGCGGCGGAATAGAACGAGCGGCGGTTGAGGACGCCGGTGAGGAAGTCCGTCTCCGCCATCTGCTTCAGCTGGCCGATGAGACCTTCGCGCTCCGCCTCGACCCGGCGGCGCTCGGCGACCTCTTCGGCGAGGGAGCGGTTGGTGCGGGTGAGCTCCTCGGTGCGCTCGGCGACGCGTGTCTCGAGGGTCTGGTTGGCGGCCTCGAGCTCGATCTGCTTCTGGCCGAGGCGGGCGAGCATCGTCCGGAGCGCCGCGGCGAGGGCCCGCACCTCCGCGAAGCCGCCGACCTCAGGCACGTCCTGGACGCGGCTGTCGGCCCCGATCGTCGCCGCCGCGGTGCCGAGGCGGGCGAGCGGAGCGGCGACACGGCGCGCCATCCACAGGCCGATGAGGCAGAACACCGCCGCCGTGATCAGGCCGCCGCCGACGATGAGCCGCTCGACGACGTGGACAGGGTGGAGGGCGAGCTCCACCGGCTGGCGGGCGAGCACGATCCAGCCGAGGCCCGGATAGCCCTGGAATCCGCGGTCGCGGCTGTAGCCGGTGAGATAGGCGACGCCGTCCGGCCAGGTCTCCTCGACGACGCCGGTGTCGCCGCGCTGGGCGGCGGCGATGCTCGCGAGGTCGAGCCGCGTCCCCTCGAGCGCCCGGTCGCCGAGGAGCACGTCGCCGTCCTTCGACAGCACGAGGATCTCGACCCCCGCGAGGAGGTGGTCGTCGGCGAGCAGGGAGCGCTTGATCTCCTCCGCCCAGGACCAGGAGAGGTGGGCACCGACGGTGCCGGTGAAGACGCCGTCCGCATCGGTCAGCGGCATCGCCACGTCGACGAAGCGCAGCGGTGCGCCGGGGTCCGGGTTCTTCAGGAGCTTCTCGAGCAGCACCGCCTTGTGGACGTCGCCGACGAAGGGGCCGTCGACGGCCCCCTTGAACCACGGGCGTTCCGAGACGTCGGCGCCCTCGAGCAGGCCGCCGGTGGAGGCGAGCACCTTGCCGTCCGGGTCGGTGTAGCCGATCCAGGCGTAGTCGGGGTAGGTGCGCTGCAGGTTGGCGAGGTAGGCGCGGCGGTTCTCGTCGCGCAGTTCCGGAGCGATCAGCGGGTCTAGGGCGGCGACGATCGCCATGTCGCGGTAGCGCTCGAACATCGAGCGGTCGAGCTTGTCGCGCATCTGGGCGGCGAGCTCGCGCATCTCGCGGCCGATCGCGCTCGTCAGCTCGCGCGTCGTCACCCGATCGACGACGAGGCCGATCGCGGCGATCGCGCCGAGGGTCAGGACCGTGAGGATCACGGCGAGTTGTGACTGCAGGGACCAGGTGCGCATGGACGGGTGGGGCGATCCGGGCTCGGGTGGGCACGGCGGCCTCGTGCCGCCGCCTGTCGGCTACTCGCGCAGCCGCGACGCGGATGCGGCAGGCGGGAACTTTTTTTGCCGCCCTCTTCAATGGCACGCCGCGGCCGCCGTCAACCTTGCCTTCCCACCGGCGGGCCCGGGTGGACGGAGCGGGCGAAGTCGTGAGACTGTCCGCCCGCCGCCGGGGACCGACCGGCGCGCGGGACGGTGCGAGAACGGGAAGGGCCTCATGAGCGGGTTTCGGCAACACCTCAGCGATCTCGGCGGCATGGACGGCGGACGCCTCGGACGGCTCGCCCTCGGCGCCGCCGCGGCGGCCTGGCTCGCCCTCGCGCCCGTCGCGGGCCTCGCGCAGGACGCTGCCCCGGCTACCGCCGCGCCGCCCGCCGCGAAGGCGAAGGTGGAGGCGCTCCTCCCCGGCTTCGAGGCGATGATCGAGAAGGGCATGGCCGACTTCGCCGTGCCGGGGGCTGCCGTCGGCATCGTCGTCGGCGACGAGGTGGTCTACGCCAAGGGCTTCGGCGCCCGCACCGTCGGCGGCGAGCCGGTCGGCACCGGCACGCTCTTCCAGATCGGCTCGACCACCAAGGCCTTCCTCGCTGCCACCCTCGCCATGATGGTGGAGGACGACAAGCTCGACTGGTCGCAGCGCGTCGTCGGCGTCTATCCGCAGTTCGCCCTGCACGACCCGTGGGTGACGCGCGAGTTCCGGATCTTCGACCTCCTCGCCCAGCGTTCGGGCCTGCGGCCCTACGCGAACGACATCCTCTCCTTCCTCGGCTACGACGGCGACGCGCTCATCCGCTCGCTGCGCTTCGCCGAGCCGGTGACGAGCTTCCGCTCCACCTTCGGCTACGTGAACATCCTGCACCTGATGACCGGGCGCATCGTGGCGAGGGCCGACGGCAAGGACGCGTGGTTCGACGTCGCCAAGGAGCGCATCCTCGATCCGCTCGGCATGACGCGCACGAGCGACACCGCCGAGGCCATCGCGGCTGACCCCGACCACGCCGAGGGCCACCGCTGGACGGGCGAGGCGGCGGTCGCCGTGCCGTTCGACGGGGTGTTCCCCTACGTCCTCGGCCCGGCCGGCAGCTTCAACTCCTCCGTCGACGACATGACGAAGTGGGTGCGCACGCTCGTCGGCCGCGGCAGCTTCGAGGGCAAGCGCATCCTCGGCGAGGCGGCGCTCTCCTATCTCTGGACGCCGAAGGTGGCGATCAACGACCAGCAGTCCTACGCCCTCGCCTGGGTGATCCAGGAACTGCCGGAAGGCCGCGTCGTCTGGCACAACGGCGGCACCTCGGGCTTCGGCGCCCACGTCGGCGTGGTGCCGGAGGAGGACGTCGGCATCGTCATCCTCTCCAACATCGAGAACCAGGGCTTCCCGGATCTCGCGGCCATGTGGTTCTACCGCCAGCTCCTCGGTGAGCCGCCGCTCGACCAGATGGCGGTGGGACTCGAGCGCGCCAAGGCGAAGCTCGCGGCGACCAACGCCTCGTTCCAGCGCCCGGCCTCGCCGCGGCCCTCGCCGGTGCTCGCCGACCTCGCCGGCCGCTACGACACCCTCGAGTTCGGCCCGGCGGCGATCCGCGTGGACGGCGAGCGCCTGGTGCTCGCCCTCGAGGAGACGAAGGCTGAGCTCGCCCTCGAGCCCTTCGATGGCGACGTCTTCACCGTCCGCCTGCTGCCGGCCAACGGCTTCGAGGGCGCCGTCGCCCTCGGCGGCGACCAGCCCGCCGGCTTCGCCCAGTTCCTGATGGACGAGAAGGGCCGCCTCGGCTCGCTCCGTCTCGTCCTCGACGAGCAGCCCTTCCTGCTCGACCGCCAGGAAGACTGAGCGACCCGGCCGGGGGCGGCGAAAGCGGCCCTCGGAGCCCCGCCCCGACGGTGTACACGGACCTTGTGCCGTGTACAGTCGCCTGAGTGCGTCGACGAAGAGCGCACCGGTGGCGGCTGACGCGTGAGGGTTTCCGGTCCCTCGCGAGGCTCCCGCCGCGACGACGGCGGGAGGCGGTCGCGTGGCGAAAGTGGCGGGCGGCGAGGAGGCCGGGTCCGAGACCTCCGTCCTGAAGCCCCTGCGCCACCGCGCCTTCGCGCTCCTGTGGATCGCCGCCACCGCCGGCAACATCGGCATGTGGGTGCGCGACGCCACCTCCGGCTGGGTGATGACCGGCCTCGCCCCCGGCCCCGTCTACGTGGCGCTCGTGCAGGCGGCGGCGATGCTGCCGGTGTTCCTGCTCTCCCTGCCGGCCGGGGCGATCGGCGACATCGTCGACCGCCGCAAGATGATGATCGCCATCCAGCTCTGGCTCGGCGCCGTCGGGCTCGCCTTTTCGGGGCTGACGGCGGCGGGGATGATGACGGCGCCACTCCTGCTCGCCCTCACCTTCTGCGCCGGCGTCGGCACGGCGATGACGTTCCCGGTCTGGCAGGCGGTGATCTCCGAGCTCGTGCCGCGGAGCGAGCTCCGCCTCGCCATCGCCCTCAACGGCGTCGGCATCAACGTCTCGCGGGCGGTCGGCCCGGCCATCGCCGGGGCGGTGGTGGCCACGGCAGGCGCGGCGGCGGCCTATCTCATCGACGTCGGCGCCTATGTGATCGGCCTCGCCGTTCTCCTCTGGTGGCCGCGCAAGCCGACGGTGCGCCGGCACCCGGAGCGCTTCGGCAGCGCCATCCTCGCCGGCCTCCGCTACGCCCGCCGGCACCCGCCCCTGCAGCGGACGATCCTCCGCTCGGTGCTCTTCCTCGGCTTCGCGAGCGTGCTCTGGGCGCTGCTGCCGGAGGTGGCGCGCGAGCAGCTCGCCACCGGGCCGGCCGGCTACGGCGTCCTCCTCGGCGCCCTCGGGGCCGGCGCCGTCTGCGGGGCGCTCGTCATGCAGCGCGTCCGCCGCCGCTTCGGGACGGAGCGGATGGTGCTCGCGGGCTCGCTCGTCTACGCCGGCGGCGTCGGCGCGCTCGCGCTCACCTCCTCCTTCGCCGTCGCCTTCGCGTCCGTTGCGGTGGCGGGGGCGGCCTGGGTGGCGGTGCTGACGGCGATGGCGTCCGGCGCCCAGCAGGTGCTGCCCGACTGGGTGCGCGCCCGCGGCCTCGCCGTCTACCGCACCGCCTATTTCGGCGCGATGACCGGCGGCAGCGTGCTGTGGGGGATCATCGCCCAGCACTGGTCGCTGCAGGTCGCCCTCCTCGTCGTCGCCGTCGTGGCGACTGTGGCGGCCCTCGTCGGCTGGTTCCTGCCGCTGCCGACGGGCGAGCAGCACCTCGACCCCGCTTCCACCTGGGCGCCGCCTCCCGACCTGCCGCCCCACGCCGACGGCCGCCGGCGCGCCCTCGTGACGGTGGAGTACCGGGTGCCGGTCGAGCGGCAGGAGGCGTTCCTCGCCGCCCTCCGCCGCCTCTCGGTGGTGCGCCGCCGCGACGGGGCGGTGCGCTGGGGCGCCTATGCGGACGTCGAGGAGCCGGAGTGGATCACCGAGTGGTTCGAGACCCCCACCTGGGAGGAGCACCTGCGCCAGCACCAGCGCAGCACCGTCGCCGACGCCCGCCTCGAGGCGGAGGTCCGCGCCTTCCACGTCGGCCGCCGCCCCGTCGTCTCGCACTACGTCAGCCTCGCCTGAGCGATCGCCGGACGTGCCAGCACGCCAACCCTCCCCCCTCGCGGGGGAGGGGGCCGGCGCAGCCGGCCTGAGGGGGGGCGGCCGCGGCAGCGGCGCGAAAAGACTCTCCTGTCGATACTGAAGCCGACGATCGATTCTCGGCCGCCGAGTTCGCGGCGCCCCCCTCCCTGCTCTCCCCCGCGAGGGGGGAGGGATAGCGTCGAGATCGGGGAGGGCGCGGCGTGCGATGTCCGGCGATCAGCGCCGAGCCTGGGAGTTCCGCCCTCCCGTCACCGATCGCCGGCCCTTCTCCCATTCATTTGCTCATTTGATTGGCACTGCAGCGCCGGATCGGCTTCAAGGGTCGGCTCGCCGCCGCCATCCCGCGGCGCGGCCTCAGCATCGGTCGTTCCATGTCCTCGCCGTCTCCGGTCACCGCCCGTCTGCCCCGACTCGCCGCCGAGGCGCGGGCGACGCTCGTGCTGGCGGTGCCACTGGCGGCGACGCAACTCGCCCAGATCGCCATCAACACCACCGACGTGGTGATGGTCGGCTGGCTCGGCCCGGAGGCGCTCGCGGCGGTCGCCCTTGGCTCCGGCGTCAACTTCGTGCCGCTGATGTTCCTGATCGGCGTCGCCGTCGCCGTCTCGCCGCTCGTCTCCCAGGCGCGCGGCGCCCGCACCCACTTCGTCCGCGACGCCCGCCGCTCGGTCCGCCAGGGCCTCTGGGCCGTGGCGTTGCTCGGCCTGCCGTGCTGCTTCGCCCTCTGGCATACGGAGGCGATCCTGCTCGCCACCGGCCAGGAGCCGGCGGTGGCGGCGGAGGCGGCGGCCTATGTGCGGGCGCTGGTGCCCGGCCTGATCCCGGCGGGCTGGTTCGTCGTGCTGCGCTCCTTCGTCTCGGCGATGGAGCGGCCACGCTCGGCCCTCGTCGTCATGGTCGGCGCCTTCTTCCTCAACGTCCTAATCAATTGGCTGCTGATCTTCGGCAATCTCGGCTTCCCGCGCCTCGGCGTCGTCGGCGCCGGCGTCGCCTCGTCGATCTCCAACGTCGCCTGTTTCCTGGCGCTGCTCGGCTTCATCCTCGTCGACCGACGGCTGAAGCGTTTCTCCATCCTCGGCCGGCTGTGGCGGCCGGACTGGCCGCGCCTCGGGCGGCTGCTCGTCGTCGGCCTGCCGATCGGCGCCTCGCTGCTGCTCGAGCTCGGCCTCTTCGTCGGCGCGACGCTGCTGATGGGCGCCTACGGCACGACGGCGCTCGCCGCTCACCAGATCGCCATCCAGATCGCCGCCGTCACCTTCATGGTGCCGCTCGGCGTCGGCCAGGCGGCGACCGTGCGCGTGGGGCTCGCGGCGGGGCGCGGCGACAGCGTCGGCGTCGGCGACGCCGGGCTGGTGGCGGTGGTGCTCGGCGTCGGCTTCATGGCGGCGATGGGCCTCGTGATGATCGCTGTGCCGGAGCCGCTGATCGCCGCCTTCCTCGGCGTCGCCGACCCCGCGAACGACCCGGCGGTGGCGCCGGTCTACGCGATGGCGGTGACGTTCCTGTTCTACGCCGCGCTGTTCCAGGTCGCCGACGGCATGCAGGTGGTGGGGCAGGGCATCCTGCGCGGCCTCTCCGACACCCGCGCGCCGGTGATCTTCGGCTTCATCGGCTTCTGGCTGGTCGGCTTCGTCGCCGCCGCCGGCCTCGGACGCCTCTATGGGCCGACGGGCATCTGGATCGGCCTCGTCGCCGGCCTGTTCGTCGTCGGCGGCCTCTGTCTCGCGCGCTTCCTGCGCCGCGACCGTCTCGGCCTCGTCGCGCGCGCCACGGCGCCGCTGCTCAGAAGCGCGTCGTCAGGCGCGTGAGCCAGTCGGGGGACGCCTCGACAAGCCACGCCTCCACCGCCTTGTCGGTGCCGGCGAGCACGGCGAGCCCGACAATCACCAGCACGAGGCCGATGACGAGCTTGCCGGCGCTGCCGGCCGACAGGAGCTTTCCGCGCGCCTTGAGCAGCCAGGTCCGCCCGATCGTGCCGAGGATGGCGAGCGGCAGGCCGGCGCCGAGGCCGAAGGCGAGCATCACGGCCGTCACCGACCAGAGGTCCTCGCCGCGGGCGGCGAGGACCGAGGCGGCGCCGAGGGTCGGGCCGACGCAGGGGCTCCACACCGCCCCGAGCAGCAGGCCGACGCCGAACTGACCGCCGACGCCCTTGCCGGAGACGCCGCCGAAGCGGGTCTCCGTCCAGGCGCCGATCGGGGCGGCGGCAAGCGCCAGCCGGGCCTGGGCCGCCGGCACCATCAGCACGACCCCGAGGGCGATGAGGATGAGCGCCGCGAGCGCCCGGAAGACGTCGCCGTCGAGCCCGATGGCGAAGCCGATGGTGGCGACGAACATCCCGACCGCCGTGAACGACAAGGCGAGGCCGGCGGCGAGCGCCACCGGCGCCAGCCGGTGCTCGCCCGCCGCCGCGCCGAGCACGATCGGCAGGATCGGCAGGACGCACGGCGACAGGATCGAGAGGCCTCCCGCCAGGAAGGCAAGGACGAGGCTGGAGGCCCCCATGGGTGCGGCCCCCGCTCAGCCGGCGAAGGCGGTGGCGACGAGGGCGCGGATCCTGTCCGGATCCGTGTCGCCGACCGACCGCCCGGTCTCCTTCGGCCCCGCGAAGACGATGAGGGTGCTCTGCTTCTGCACCCCGAGCGAGCGCAGCACGTCCTTCTGGGTGTCGAAGTCGACGCTGAAGACGGTCAGCCCCTTGAACTCCGGCACCGCCGGCAGGGCGGCGAGGGTCGGCGCCTGGGCGCGGCACACCGGGCACCACGGGGCGTGGACGTCGATCAGGATCGGCTTGCCGGCCTTCTGGGCCGCCTCGAAGGCGGCGGGCGTGAAGGGCGTGCCGACCTCGGCCCGGGCGGCGGGCGCGAGAAAGCAGGCGGCGAGGGCGAGAAGGAGCGCAGCCGACAGGAGCGCAAGGCGGCGGGCAAAGCCCGCGCTCGCGACGGCGGACAGGGCGGCGGGACGGACGGCGGTCGTCATCAGGGGTCTCCCGGGTGCTGGATCGGAGAGCCGCGGGCGCGGCCCGTCCGCACCTCCCCTTTTCGACGGCCGGCAGCACGCCGTTACCCTCTTCACGCCCTCGTGAAGGCGGCGTACGGAAAGAGGCCTGCCCTTGCTGCGGGCGCGCCGTAACGAAGGAGGCCCGTGCGGCGAAGGGGGAGCAGTGGCGGACCGGGCGGAGAGGGAGTGGGACGGGCTGATGCGGGCGTCGCTGGCCGGCGACGACGCCGCCTATCGCCGGCTGCTCGCCCGGCTGGTGCCGCCGATCCGTGCGTCGGTGCGGCGGGGGCTCTCCCGGGCCGGCGCGCCTGCGGCCGATGTCGAGGACGTCGTCCAGGAGGTTCTGCTCGCCATTCATCTCAGGCGGGCAAGCTGGGACCCGTCGCTGCCGCTCGCGCCGTGGGTGGCGGCGATCACGCGCTACAAGCTGGTCGACAGCCTCAGGCGTCGCGGCCGGCGCGGCGAGGTGCCGATCGAGCCGCTCGAGGAGGTGCTCGCGGCTCCGACCGAGGAGCGCGCCGCGGCCCACGACGTCGTCCGCGCCCTTGCGACGCTGCCGCCGCGCCAGCGCAGCGTCGTCGAGGGGCTCGCGGTCACGGGGGAATCGATCGCCGAGGTGGCCCGCCGGCTGGCGATGTCGGAAGGCGCTGTCCGGGTGGCGCTGCACCGGGGGCTCGCCGCGCTGGCGGCGCGCTTCTCGAAGGAGGAGAGATGAGGACAGACGATCTCGTCCGCGCCCTCGCCGCCGATGGTGGCCGCGTCCGCCTGCCGCTCGCCGCCGGCCTCGCGCTCGCCCTCGCCATTCCGACGCTGGTGGTGGCCGCCGTCTACCTGCCGCTGCACGGCCTGCGCGACGATGTCGTCGGGCTCGCGTGGACGCCGCGGATTTTCTTCAAGTTCGCCATCCCGCTCGCCGCCGCGATCGCGGCCGGCGGCCTGTCGCTCGACCTCGTGCGGCCCGGCGTGCCGGCGCGGCGGCGGCTGTTCCTTCTCGTGGCGGTGGTGGTGGCGCTCGTCGCCGGCGTCGGTGCGGAGCTCGCGGTCCTGCCGACGGCCGAGTGGGGCCGGCGCCTCCTCGGCGAGAACGCCCTGCGCTGCCTCGCCACCGTTCCTCTGCTGTCGCTGCTGCCGCTCGCCGCGGCGCTCGCGGCGCTGTCGCGCGGTGCCCCGACCTCGCCCGTCAGGGCCGGCGCCGCCGCGGGTCTCGCGGCGGGGGCGGCCGGCGCCCTCGTCTACGCGACCGTCTGCCCCGACGATTCGCCGCTCTTCCTCGCCACCTGGTACGGCATCGCGGTCGCCGCCGTCACCGGCCTCGGCGCCCTCGCCGGGCGCCGCTTCCTGCGCTGGTAGCTCAGCCGGGGAAGTGGCAGGCGGCGGCGTGGCCGTCGGCGTCCGCCGTCAGCACCGGCTCGACCTCGGCGCAGAGCGCCTGCGCCCGCGGGCAGCGGGTGCGGAACCGGCAGCCCGAAGGCGGGCTCGCCGGATTCGGCACGTCGCCGGTCAGCACGATGCGGCGCCGCGCCCGCTCGCGATCGGGGTCCGGTACCGGGGCGGCCGAAAGCAGTGCCTGGGTGTAGGGGTGGCGCGGCCGCGCATAGAGGTCCTCGTTCTTCGCGATCTCGACGATGCGGCCGAGATACATCACCGCCACCCGGTCGGCGAGGTGGCGCACGACGGCGAGGTCGTGGGCAATGAAGAGGTAGGCGAGGCCGAGCCGGTCCTGCAGGTCCTTCAACAGGTTGAGGACGCCCGCCTGGATCGACACGTCGAGCGCCGACACCGGCTCGTCGAGGACGACGAGTTCCGGCTCGAGGGCGAGCGCGCGGGCGATGCCGATGCGCTGGCGCTGGCCGCCGGAGAACTGGTGCGGATAGCGCGTCGCGTGTTCCGGATCGAGCTTCACGAGCGCCATCGCTGCGCGGACCCGCTCCGGGATCTCCGCCCGCGGCACCCCGAGATTGCGCAGCGGCTCGGCGATGATGTCACCGGTCGTCAGGCGCGGGTGCAGCGAGGCGTAGGGGTCCTGGAAGACGATCTGCAGGTGGCGGCGCACCGGCCGGAGCGCTGCGTGCGACAGGCCGGCGATGTCGCGGCCCTTGAAGAGGAGGCGGCCGGCGGTCGGCTCGATCAGCCGGACGACGCAGCGGGCGAGGGTGGACTTGCCGCAGCCCGATTCGCCCACGAGCCCGAGCGTCTCGCCCGGCGCGACGGTGAAGGAGACCCCGGCGACCGCCTGCACCGCGCCCACCGTCCGGTCGATGAGGATGCCGCGGCGGATCGGGTAGGACTTGACGAGATCGTCGACGACGAGGAGCGGCGCACCGGGCACCGGTGCCCCGCCACCGCCACCTACGTCGCCGGCGGCATCGAGCACGGGCCTCATCGGGCACCTCCGGCGGCCGGCAGCGGCAGCGGCGTGCGGGCCGTGAGATCGGCGAGGTGGCAGGCGGCGGCATGGTCGCCGACGGCGGAGAGCGCCGGCCGCTCGGCCGAGCAGCGCGGCACGGCGATCGGGCAGCGCGGGTGGAAGGAGCAGCCCGGCGGCCGCGCGGCGAGGCCCGGCGGGCTGCCGTCGATCGGCGTCAGCCGGCCGCGGTCGCCCTCGAGCGAAGGCAGCGCCTTCAGGAGGCTCGCCGTGTAGGGGTGCGCCGGCCGGTAGTAGGCCTCCCGCACCGGCGCGCGCTCGACAACGCGGCCGGCGTACAGGATGGCGACCCGGTCGGCGAGGCCGGCGACGATGCCGAGGTCGTGGGTGATCAGAACCAGGGCGAGGCCGCGCTCGCGCCGAAGCCCGTCGAGGAGCTCGATGATCTGCGCCTGGATCGTCACGTCGAGGGCCGTCGTCGGCTCGTCGGCGATGAGCACTTCGGGATCGTTCGCCATCGCCATGGCGATCATCGCCCGCTGGCGCATGCCGCCGGAGAACTCGTGCGGATACTGCGCCGCCCGCCGCTCGGGAAAGGGCACCGCGACCTGGGCCAACAACTCCACCGCCCGCTTCATCGCCTGGCGCTCGCTGATCTGGCGGTCGTGGATGCGGATCATCTCGGTGATCTGGGCGCCCACTGTCAGCACCGGGTTCAGCGCCGTCATCGGGTCCTGGAAGATCATCGCCATGCGCTTGCCGCGCAGGCGCCGGAGCGCCTCCGGCCGGCCGAGGTACTCCTCGCCGTCGAGCTTCACCGAGCCGCTGACGGTGACCCCCGGGCCGGTCAGCCCCATCGCGGCGAGCATCGTCACGCTCTTGCCGGAGCCGGATTCGCCGACGACGGCGAGGACCTCGCCGCGGTCGACCGAAAGGTCGACGCCGCTCACCGCCTCGAGGCCGCCGGCGGGGCCGGGGAAGACGACGCGCAGGTCGCGCACCTCGAACAGCGGCGGCCGGGTCGCTCCGGCCGAGCCGCTCCTGTCCGGCGCGCTCATCAGCGGCGCGCTCATGTGCGGCTCCTCGGATCGAAGAGGTCGCGCAGGCCGTCGCCGACGAAGGAGAAGCCGAGCACCATCGATAGGATCGCCATGCCGGGGCCGAAGGCGATCCACCAGGAGTAGAAGTGGACGGCACCTTCGGAGATCATCTGGCCCCACTCCGGCGTCGGCGGCAGGGCGCCGAGGCCGATGAAGGAGAGGCTGGCGGCGAGGAGCACGATCTGGCCGAGGTCCATGGTGGCATTGACGAGGGTCGGGCTCCAGGCGAGCGGCAGGATGTGGCGGATCAGCACCCGCGGGCGCGAGGCGCCGGCGGCCACCGCCGCCTCGACGTGCTCGCGGCCGCGCAGCGACAGCACCTGTGCCCGCATCAGCCGGGCGTAGACCGGCCAGGACACCGCGACCATGGCGATCGCCGCGTTGTCGAGGCCGGGGCCGAGGGCGGCGGTGACGGCCATGGCGAGCAGGATCGGCGGGAAGGCGAGCGTCACGTCGACGAGGCGCATGATGACGCTGTCGACGAGGCCGCCGAGATAGCCGGCGATGGCGCCGAGGGCCGAGCCGATCGCCACCGCAACCGCCACGACGATGACGGCGATCGGCAGCGAGTAGCGGGCGCCATAGAGGGTGCGCACCAGCACGTCGCGGCCGAGGGCGTCGGTGCCGAGCCAGTGCGCGGCGCTCGGCGGCTGCAGGCGGCGGCCCGCGATCATCAGCGGGTCGTAGGGCGTCCACAGCGGCACCGTGATCGCCACGAGCACCCAGAAGGTGATGATGGCGAAGCCGATGATCACCGGCAGCGTCAGCCACTGCGGCCGCCGGCGACGACGGCGCACGGCGGGTGTGGCGGCGGGGAGGGCGGCGTCGGTCATCAGCCGAGCTTCACGCGCGGATCGGCCATCGCATAGGCGATGTCCGTCACGAGGTTGGTGAGGAGGAAGGCGGCGCCGCCGACGATGGTGACGCCGATGATCGCCGGATAGTCGAGGGCCCGCGCCGCATCGACGGCGTAGGTGCCGATGCCCGGCCAGGAGAACACCGCCTCCGTCAGCACCGCGCCGGTGATGAGGTAGGCGAACGAGAAGCCGATGATCGTCAGCGTCGGGATCATCGCGTTTCGGAGCGCGTGGTTGAACAGCACCCGCCGCTCGGTGGCGCCCTTGGCGCGGGCGGCGAGGATGTAGTCCTGGCCGAGCACGTCGAGCATCGACGCCCGGACGAGGCGGGTGATGATGCCGAGCACCGCCCAACCGAGCACGATCGCCGGCAGGATCAGGCGCCGGAGTGCGTCGACGAAGGCCGGCCAGTCGCCGGCCAGCAGCGCGTCGATCGTATAGAAGCCGGTGACGCCGGGCGGCGCCGCCATGCGCGGGTCGAGCCGCCCCGGCCCGGGCAGCCAGCCGAGCACCACCGAGAAGACGTAGAGCATCAGCAGTCCGGACCAGAACACCGGGACCGACGAGCCGAGCAGGGCGAGCACGCGGGCGGCGTGATCCATCCCCTTGTCGCGGAAATGCGCCGCGGCGACGCCGAGCGAGACGCCGCCGACGACACCAACGATCATCGCCGCGATGACGAGCTCGAGCGTCGCCGGCAGGCGGGTCATCAGGTCCTGTGCCACCGGCCGCTTGGTGCGGAACGACGTTCCGAGGTCGCCGGTGAGGAGGTTGCCGACATAGACGAGGTAGCGCTCGGGCAGCGGACGGTCGAGGCCCCAGCGCGCCTTGGCGGCGGCCACCACCTCCGGGTTCGTCATCTGCCGCTCGCCGACGATCGCCACCAGCGGATCGCCCTTCGTCATGTTCGACAGGAGGAAGGCGATGGTGACGACGCCGAGCAGCAGCAGCGGGACGGCGATCAGGCGCCGGACGATGGTGCGCAGCATCAGAGCGGGCGTTCCGGTAGGTGAGGGCGCTGGAAGATGTGCAAGGTCCGGGCCGTTTCAGTCGTGATGATCTGTGCAGGCAGTACCCGCCGCCGAGCCTGCCTAGCTCCACCCCTTAGGCCGTCATCGCCCGGCCCGACCGGGCGATCCATCCCGCGCGGAAACCCGCATCGTCGCCGCGGCCTAGATGCCCCCGATCAAGCCGGGGCATGACGGAGGAGCGGGTGGCAAGGGAGGACCCCGCCGGCCGTCGGGCCGGCGGGGTCTCTCGTCGTGGCGGTGCTCAGTTCCGCTTGATCTCGGCGAGCGGCAGGTTGCAGCAGGCGCTGTAGCGGACGCCGGAGATGTCCTTGCGATGGGCGAGGATCATGTCCGGGCTGACGACGGGGATGATCACCCGGTCGCCGATCATCTCCAGCGCCACCTTCCCGAAGGCGGCCTCCTGCTGGTCGGCCGGGGCGGCGAGGGCCTCGGCGAGCAGCAGCGGCTCCTGCGGGTTCAGCATGTCCGGCGCGTTCTGGGCGATGTGCGAGCGCTTCGACCAGGGCGTGCCCTCGTAGATGCCGAAGAACTGCACGTACTGCGCCGAGCCGTAGTAGTCCGGCGCGTAGAACGCGGTGGTCACCGGGATGCCCTCGCCGAGCAGCCTCTCGCGCCAGACGGCGAAGGTCAGCGGCATCAGCTCGAGCTTCACGCCGACGGCGGCGAGGTCCTGCTGCACCTTCTGCATCAGGATGGAGAGGTCGACGCCGTAGACGTTCATCGTCGGGAAGGCGGCTTCGAGCGTCACGTCGCCGTAGCCGGCGCCGGCGAGGACCTTCTTCGCCTCTTCCGGATTGCTCTCCGGCATCGGCAGGTTCGAGGTGCCGGGGAAGCCGTTCGGGATCGGAGCCGCCTGCTTCTTGCCGGCGCCGCCGAGGGTGAACTCGATGATGCCGTCATAGTCGAGCGCCATGGCGAGCGCGGCGCGCACCTCGGCAGTCATTGGGGCCGGCAGGCCCTTCGCGCCGGGGCTGAAGGCGACGTAGAGGAAGTTGAACGAGGGCACCGTCGTGATCGTCACGTCGGGGCTCGACACCGTCTTCGCCGTGTCGGGGTCGATCTGCATGGCGATGTCGGCGGCGCCGCTCTCGAGCGCCTGGGCCTGCGCGACCGCGTCCTTGGTCTGGCGGATCACCACCTCGGCAAAGCCGGGCTTCTCCCGCCAGTAGTTGGCGTTGGCGTTGAAGCGAAGCTCCTCGTCCGGCTTCCAGCCGCCGTTGATGTACGGGCCGCTGCCGGCGGAGTTGTCGCGGAACCACGCCTCGGCCGGGTCGTTCTCGGCGGCGATCGCGCCGGCCGCGGCGGCGACGTCGCTGTTGACGATGCCGGTGTAGGGCGAGGTGAGGATGCCGAGGAACTCGGAGTTCGGCGCCGTCAGCTTGACGACGACCGTCTGAGCGTCCGGCGTCTCGATCGAGGCGAGGCTGTCCATCATGAAGGACGGGTTGCCCTTCACCGCCTTCAGGCGCTCGAACGACCACTTCACGTCCTTCGCCTCGACCGGCGAGCCGTCGGAGAACTTCGCCGCCGGGTTCAGCTTGAAGGTGAACTGGGTCGCGTCGCCGTTGACCTCCCACGAAGCGGCGAGGTTCGGGCCGATCGACTTGTTGTCGGCGCCGAGCGCCACCAGCGTCTCGTAGACGTTGGAGAAGTAGATCTGGCAGGTGTCGCAGAAGCCGCGGTGCGGATCGAGCGAGTCGAGATCCATGTTGCGGGCGATCACCAGCGGCGCGTCGGCGGCTCCGGCCGACGGCACGCCGGCGAGGGGCGTCGCGAGGGCGAGCGCGGCGGCGAAGGCGGCGAGCCTCCAGCGGCTGCGTCCGGCGGCAAACAAGCTCTTCATGTCGAGGCCTCCCAATCGCGCCGGGTCGCAGGCTCCTCCCGCACCGGCAAACAGGTCCCGGCGCCCGCGGGGGGCGCCACTCGATCCGGCCCGGGGCGCACCGCCTCGGGGTCCGGTCTCCGCGCTCCCCTCCGTTTCGGCCGTCCGGGCGCGGGTCCGGTCGGCCGACGTTCCTTGCCCGCAAGCCACCCGGCCGCGGGGTGTGCGCCTCAGCCGGTCCGGCCGAGGAACTCGCGCGCCACCGCGGCGACGCCGGCGGCATCGAGCCGGTAGTGGGCGTAGAGCGCCGCCGGCGGGCCGACCGGCACGTACTCGTCCGGCACGCCGTGGCGGCGGAACGGCACGCGCGGCACGTCCGGCGGCAGGTCGGCGAGCACCTCGGCGACGGCGCTGCCGAGGCCGCCGGTGATGTTGTGTTCCTCGACGGTGAGGATCGCCTTCGTCTCGGCGGCAGCGCGGCGGACGGCGTCCTTGTCGAGCGGGCTGATCGTGTGCATGTCGACCACCCGCACCGAGACGCCCTCGTTCGACAGCACGGCCGCCGCGTCGAGCGAGGCGCGCACCTGCGAGCCCGTCGTGATGATGGTGAGGTCGGTGCCCTCGCGCAGCGTCGCGGCGACGCCGAAGCGGAAGTCCTCCGGCACCGCCGGGTAGACCTCCGGGTCGCGGCCGCGGCCGAGGCGGATGTACATCGCGCCGGGATGGTCGACCGAGGCGCGCAGGATCGCCCGCAGCTGGTTGGCGTCGGCGGCGCAGACCACCGTCAGCTCGGCCACCGTGCGCAGGAAGCCGAGGTCTTCGAGCGCATGGTGGCTGGTGCCGTAGAAGCCCATCGAGAAGCCGGAGTGGTGGCCGACGACGCGCACCTTCATGCGCGGATAGGCGCAGTCGGTGCGGATCTGCACGGCCGCGAGCAGCCCGCAAAACGAGGCGAACGTCGCCGCGTACGGGATCAGGCCACAGGACGCCATGCCGGCCGCCGCCGTCACCATGTTGCGCTCGGCGATGCCGAAATCGATGAAGCGGTCGGGATGGCGCGCCTTGAAGTCGAGGGTGCGGTTGGCCGAGGCGAGGTCGGCCGTCATCACCGTGATGCGGGGGTCGTGGTCGGCGAGGTTGGCGAGCTCCTCGCCGAGGATGAAGGCCGGCATCGCCGCGGCGGGCGTGCCCTGCACCGAGCGCGCCTCCTTGAGGCGGACGTCGGCGCCGGTGCCGCGGAAGAAGTCGGCCTGGTCCTGGGACTCGGTCTCGGGGGCCACGGGGGGAACCTGCACACCCATCGTCATGCCTCCACCGGCACGTAGGGCTTCAGGCCCGCCTGCAGCTCGGTGATGGCGTCGTCGTAGTCCTGGCCGACCAGGTTGCCGACGTGCCAGTTGAGCTTCATTTCCATGTGGCCGATGCCGCGGCCCTTGACCGTGTCGGCGATGATCACCTGCGGCTTGCCGACGCCGGCCGGCGCCAGCGCGTCGAGAGCGCCGAGCACCGAGGGCAAGTCGTGGCCGTCGATGCGCTGCACCGCCCAGCCGAAGCTCTCGAAGCGGTCGACCAGCGGCTCGACGCCCATGATCTCGTCGACCGGCCCGTCGATGCAGAGCTTGTTGCGGTCGACGATGGCGACGAGGCCCTGCAGCTTGAAGTGGGCGGCCGACATCACCGCCTCCCAGATCTGCCCCTCGTTGAGTTCGCCGTCGCCGAGCATGCAGTAGGTGCGGTAGCTGCGGCCCTGCATGCGGCCGGCAAGCGCCATGCCGACGCCGATCGAAAGCCCGTGGCCAAGGGAGCCCGAGGAGAAGTCGATGCCCGGCACCTTCTTCATGTCCGGGTGGTCGCCGAACGGGCTGCCGAAGCGGGTGTAGTTGTCGAGAAGGGCGGGATCGAAGAAGCCGAGGTCGCCGAGCACGGGGTAGAGCCCGATGGCGGCGTGGCCCTTCGACAGGATGAAGCGGTCGCGCTCCGGCCAGTCGGGCCGGGCCGGATCGATGCGCAGGTGCGCGTAGTAGAGCGCGGCGAACAGCTCGGCGGCCGAAAAGGTGCTCGAATAGTGCCCCGCACCGGCGATCTTCGTCAGGCGCACGGTCTCGATGCGGACGAACTTCGCCCGGTCCACGAGGTGGGCGAGGTCGACGTTGCGGCCGGGCCGGGTCGTTGCCGAGGAGCCTGCCGTCGCCGTCATGAGCGGTCTCCGATGCGCGCGTGCCGGGCGGGCACGGCACCGTTCCTGCGGGGAGCGCGCCCCTTGGCGGGGACATGCGGCGATCCGGCGGAAGGAAGCCCGATACAGGATATATCTAACGCGTTCGTGTTCGCCGGTGTCAACATCGCCGCCTCGGCCCGTTCTCTCGTTTGCCGTGGAAACCCGCCCGCGATGCGGGCGGCCCGGGTCGTCTCCCTACTCCTCGCGCCAGCCTTCGGCTTCCAGTTCCTCGATGTGGCGCAGGAAGTTGCGGCCGCCCTCGAGGAGGTCGTCGCGGATCGCCGCCGTCAGGCCGACGCGGTCGCGCCGGCGCAGGGCGTCGAGGATGTTCTCGTGCTGGTGGCGCACCGCGTACTGCGGATGGCCGTGCGGATAGAGCAGGTTCAGCATCGGGCCGACCCGCATCCACAGGTTCTCGAGCATCTCGATCAGCGCCGGCATCCCGGAGCGCCAGTAGAGCCCGAAGTGGAACTCGAAGTTGGCGCGGATCGCCGGCTCGTATTCCTTCGCCGCCTCCGCCGCGACGAGGCGGGCGTGGGCGGCGGAGAGTTCCTCGATCGCCCCTGCGTCGACGTTGTCGAGGGCGCGCTCGGCCGCGAGCGGCTCGAGCAGCAGGCGGATGTCGCGGATCTCGAGATACTGCGCCACCGTCAGCCGGCGAACGCGGATGTAGTGGTGGGGCTTCAATTCCAGCGCCCCGTCGCGGACGAGCTGGAACACCGCCTCGCGCACCGGCGTCTCGCTGGTGCCGAGCGCCAGGGCGACCTCGCGCAGGCGCAGCCGCTCGTCGGGCTTCAGGAGCCCCCGCATCAGCTTCTCGCGCAGCTGCCGGTAGACCCGGTCCGACAGGCTCTGGGATTCCACCGGCGCGAACCGGGCCGCCGCCTTGGCCATCGTCGCCACCCTCTCCTGCGAGCCGGCGACGGGGTCGTCGGGCGCGGGGGCGATCATGCCACGTCCGGGGGCGGCGGTGTCGAGGGGCGCTGCGATCACGCCACCGCCTTCTTCACCGCGGCCATCGCCGCGTCCGTGCGGTCGAGGGCGGCGTCGATGTCCTCCGGCGTGTGGGCCACCGACAGGAACATCGTGTGGGTCGGGTGCAGATAGACGCCGCGCTGCAGCGCCTCGAGGCAGAAGGCGTTGCCGATGCGCCGGTCGGTGTCGTTGTCGAACAGCACCACCGGCATCTGGGCCGGGCCGGACTGGCGGATCGGCAGGCCGTGCGCCTTCGCCTGGGCCTCGAGGCCGGCGCGGAAACGCTCGCCCATCGCCCGCATGTGGCCGATGCCGTCGTCACGGCGCAGCTTCCCGATGGTGGCGATCGCCGCCGCCATGGCGACTCCCGCCGTCCAGAACGAGCCGGTGGTGAACACCTTGGTCGCGCCCTCACGGAAGCGCTCGTTGCCGGTGACGGCGCCGAGCGAATGGCCGTTGGCGATCGCCTTCGACCAGGCGGAGAGGTCCGGCCGGACGCCGACCGCCTCCCAGGTGCCGCCGATGTCGATGCGGAAGCCGGCGCGCACGTCGTCGACGATGAGGGCCGCGTCCTTGCGATCCGCCGCGGCCCGGCAGGCCTTGGCGAACTCCACCGTCGGCATGACGTGGTCCTTGCCGAGGTCGTACTTGAAGGCGGAGACGAGGATCGCCGCGAGGTCGTCGCCGGCTTGCTCCACGGCGCGCTCGAGGCTCGCCACGTCGTTCCACTCGAAGAAGATCTGATGGGCGCGGTCCTCGGCCGTCGTGCCGCCCGGCCAGGGCGTGCACCAGGGGGCGGCGCCGTGATAGGCGCCGGTGCCGACGAGGATCTTGCGCCGGCCGGTGCCGGAGCGGGCGATCATCACCGACTGCGTCGAGGCGTCGGTGCCGTTCTTGGAGAACATCGCCCAGTCGGCGTGCGGGATCGTGTCGACGACGAGCTCGGCGAGCTCGACGAGGCGTGCGCTCGGGCCGTTCAGGCAGTCGCCGAGCGCCGCCTGCTTCGCCGCCGCCGCATCCACCTCCGGGTCGTGCCAGCCGAGCACCACCGGGCCCCAGCCGCCCATGAAGTCGATGTATTCGCGGCCGTCGGCGTCGAAGATCCGGCAGCCCTGGCCGCGCGAGAAATACTGGGGGTAGCCGGCCGGCAGCCGCGCCGCGTTCTGGTGGCCCCAGAGGCCGCCGGGAATGACGCGGGCGGCCCGGGCCCGGAGCTGCGCATCCTGCGTGGCGAACGGCTGGTTCATGGCGGTCGCTCCCTCCCTGGCGGCCGGGCGACGGCGCCCGCCGGCCGGCCGTGACCGGTGCCCCGGACGCGGCGATTGCCGACGGGCGAAAACCGATGCACCTTGGGCGCCTCCGAGGCCGTCCCGCCGGCTGTCGCAACAAGATATATCCTGTATCATTCCGCCATGACAAGCCGCCGCACCTCACCCGATGCTTCCTCTGAGACGCCACGGGAGCCCGCCCGTCCGCTCCTCTTCGCCGGCATCGCCGACGACCTCACCGGCGGCATCGAGCTCGCCTCGCTGATGGTGCGCGGCGGCGTCGCCGCCCGCCTGCTGACCGCCCGCGGCCGCACCGAGGACATCGGCGACGCGCCGGCCACCGTCATCGGCCTGAAGGTGCGCGTCGCGCCGAAGGCCTCGGCCGTCGCCGCCGTCCGCCGGGCGCTCGCCGTCCTCGCGCCGCGCGCGCCGCGCCAGCTCTTCCAGAAATACTGTGCGACGTTCGATTCCACGCCCCGCGGAAACATCGGCCCGATCGCCGACGCCCTGATGGCGGCGATCGGCGCCCCGTTCACCGCCTTCTGCCCGGCCTTCCCGGAGGTCGACCGCACTGTCTATGGCGGCCACCTGTTCGTCGCCGACCAGCTCGTCTCGCGCTCGCCGAAGCGCCACGACCCGCTGACGCCGATGCGCGAGCCGGACCTCGTCCGCGTGCTCGCCGCCCAGACGGCCGAGAGCGTCGGCCTCATCCGCCACCAGGATCTCGCCGCCGGCCCGGACGCCGTCGCGGCGAAAGTCGCGGCGCTCACCGCCGCCAGCACGCGCTACGCCATCTCCGACGCGATCGACGAGGCGGACCTTGCCTCTCTCGCCGCCGCGAGCCTCGACTGGAAACTGATGACCGGCGGCTCCTCGGTCGCCGTCTACTATCCCGACCTCTGGCGCGCCCGCGGCGACCTCGAGGGCTTCGCCCCGCCGGCGGCCCTGCCGAAGGTGACCGGCCGCGGCGCCGTCCTCGCCGGCAGCTGCGCCGAGCGCACCGCCGCCCAGCTCGCTGCCTTCGCCGAGACCGGCCGTCCGGTCATCCGCCTGGAGGCAGCAGCGCTCGTCGACCCGGCGGAGGCGGAGGCCGCCACCGAGGCGGCGCTGGCCGCCGCCATCGCGGCCCTGTCGTCCGGCCCCGTCGCCGTCGCCACCACCGCCGACCCGGCCGCCGTGGCGGCGGTCCAGGCGCGTGCGGGGGTCAAGCGCACCGCCGCGGCGATCGAGCGGGCCCTCGGCCGGGTCGCCTCGGGCCTTGCCGAGGCGGGGGTCAACCGCTTCGTCGTCGCCGGCGGCGAGACCTCCGGCGCCGTGCTCGACGCGCTGAAGGTCCGCGCCCTCGAGGTCGGCCCCTTCGAGGCCCCCGGCCTTTCGCGCTCCGTCTCGACCGGGCCGGCGCCCGTCTCCTTCCACCTGAAGTCCGGCAAGCTCGGGCCGGTCGACATGTTCGCGCGGGCGCTCGCGGCGGGGTGAGCCGAAGGGCGCCCATGCCGCCCGCCCGCACGGATCGACTTCGGCGGATTGCGAACGCCCGTGATTGTCGTCACATCGGCTTCGCCGAGACGCGACTATCGCTGAGACCTCGTTCGAACCCGAGGAGGTCTCTCATGAATTCGCTGATCCGCTCCACCGCCGCGCTGACGCTCGCTGGCGCGTTCGCCACCGCCCCGGCCTTCGCCGATGCGCCGAAGCTGAAGATGCGCTCTGGCGAGGTGTCCGCGCCGTCCGCCCTTGCAGAGGGCGAGACCTATCTGTCGATCAGCAAGACGCTGACATGCGCGAACAGCGTCTGCACCGCGACGATCAAGGGCCGCAAGAAGAAGCAGACCCTGATCAGCCACATCGCCTGCATCACCGTCGGCGACAATGCTCAGGTCATGTACGGGGCGGCGACGAAGACCGAGACCGATCCGACGGCCCTGGCCGTCTTCCCGGTGCAGTCGCGGACGATCTCCGGCACCACCGAGTACGCCGTCGTCGGCGGCCCCACGCAACTCGTTCTCGGGCCGGAGGACACGTTCTTCTTCGGCGTCGCCGCCACCGGCGTGCTCCAGCAGGCGATCTGCACGCTCACCGGCACGACGACGAAGCTCTGACCCGGGGCGCGACCCCCGCTCCGGGGTCCGACCCCTCGTCCACAACGACAGGCTGCGCACAAATGTGATCGCGCGGCGCCGCCCGTTGCGCCGTGTCCTCGGCTATTGTGGAGGCCTTGCTCGAAGAGGGGGTCTCCCATGAAGCCGTCGTTCCGGGCTGCGGCCGCCGCCGCGCTGGCCGTTTTCGTCTGCGCCTCTGCTCTTGCGTCCTTTCCCGCCTTTGCCGACGCCCCGTCGCTGACGCTCCGCCCCGGCGAGGTGGCCACGCCGTCCGCCCTCGCGGAGGGCGAGCAGTACCTGTCGATCAGCAAGGGCATGGCGTGTTCGGGGACGCAGTGCGCGGCGACGATCAAGGGCCGCAAGAACAAGCAGACGGTGATCACTCACATCACATGCCTGACGTTCGCCAACGACGCCACCGTCGCCTTCGGCGCGGCGACCGAGACGGCCGGCAGCCAGGTGACGCTGGCGATCTTCCCGGTGCAGTCCCGCACGCTGTTCGGCCCCACCGAGAACGCCGTCCTCGGCGGCCCGACCCAGATCGTCCTCGGCCCTGAAGACTCGTTCTTCTTCGGCGTCGTCGCGAGCGGCCCCATCCAGCAGGCGGTCTGCAACCTGACGGGCACGACGACGAAGCAGTGAGGGGGGCGAAGGTGGTCACTGACCGCCGGCGCGCCGCCAAGGCTTGCCAGTTGCTGACCGGCCGCCCGCCCTAGCGCATCTCTCCGCGATTGAACCGCTCGATATCCTCGCTGTCGAGGTCCACCAGCATCGCGGCGACGCGCACCTGTCCCTTAGCGACCGCCAGCGCGGCGCTCGCCGAGAGAAGCATCGCCTCGTCCCACACGTCGTGACGGTGCGCCGCCACGGCGTCGGGCAGCGCCGCCAGCGCTCGCTCGTAGGCTGCCTCCAGAAAGTCCGGCACCGACTGGCCGCGCCCACCCGCCCGAGCCACTTCGATGCTTGCTGGCAGCAGCAGAAAGCTGAAGTCCAACGGTTCTGTCGCCTCGATCGCGATCCGCACGAGATGCGGCACGGCAGCGTAGGAGGCCGAGTAGACATTTCCCTGATGGCAAAGGCTCGACCATAGCTTGAACCATGGCTCGGCCCGCCAATCGTCCTTCGGGCCTGGCCCGGCCGCCAACTGCCGCAACACGCCAGGAATGTCGTCTGCCCGGCCATAGCAATGCTGAAGTTCGCCCCAGCGCAGATCATCAAGTGCGAGACCGTCGATCATCGTGTGCTGCCTCACCCGAAGGTCCGCTTCAGCCATTCCCCGCCGTAGGTGACGATCTTGTCTTTGCCGGAGCTATCCGCACACGCAGCGATGGCAGCGGTTAATTCGCCCATGTTAAGGCGTTAGGCAGGGCATTTCACGTCCGTCTCAGGACGCGTGCAACGAGCGACGCCACCATGACGACGCCCCGGCTCCCGACGGCCGAGTTGAATTTCCTCTACTCGGTGTTCGCGCCGGTCCCCCTCCCGCGCCGCCTGCACGGCTCGCCGCTGCGCGACGTCGACAAAATCCTGAGCGACATCACCGCCGCACCCTTGCGCCATCTGACGCACGAGCAACTCGGCGCCTTCGCCACATACGCCCTCACCACCGTCGGCGGGCCGGAGGATTACCGCCACTTCCTGCCGCGCATCCTCGAACTCGCGATCGAGGGCGGAGCGCAAACGGGATTCAAGGCGGGGGTGATCGCCAACAGAATCGCTATGGCCGGGTGGCCAAGCTGGAGCCACGACGAACGAGATGCTGTCGAGAGCGTCTTCCGCGCGGCCTTCCGCCGCGCCATCGAGATGGACACGGACGAGCAGCGGGACGCGGACGAGTGGCTCTGCGGTCTCTGCCGCCTCGGCCTCGACCCCGCCTCGTCGCTCGCCGTGTGGCGGGCGTCGCCTACGGTGAACGCAGCGCTCCAACTGGCGGACTTTGTCGGCGTGGCGACGGTGAAGGACGGTGCGCTCGTCGGCTCCATCTGGGGAGACGTGGACGAGGCGGCGCGGCGAGCCGTGGCGACCTGGACCTTCAGCCAGGAGACGTGGGCGCAATTGATCGCTGTCGTTGACCGCGCCTCCAGCAACGGCCCTGCCTCTGGCCAGGGGCCGTGGCTGATCGAGTGTGCAGTGGCGAAGCTGCCATGAGCAGCGACACGATGGCCCGCAACCAGTCTCCCGGCCCAGACAAGCGGACACTCCTCGTCTCCGAAGGCGCCTTCCCCGGCACGGCCGCCCCCCGCCTCGCCTGGACGATGCCGTCCAGCAGCGGCCGCCACGCGGTGACGTTCACCATCTGCGGCGTCGGCAGCGCCGGGCGGCTGATCGTCGAGGTCGCGATCGACGCCGGCTTCTTCGCCCTTGGGCATGAGAAGCTCGGCGATATCGTGCCGGACCTGAGGCTGCGGCTCTGCCAGGCCGTCGTCGATACGAACAACTTGCGCGCCCTGCTCGCGGACCTCCGCCGGTGGGAGACGGACCACACCTTGGTCCGGCGCCAGATCTCGGCTGGCAGTTTACCCGCTCTCACTGTGGAGATCGGCGAGCGCGACGGAGTGATCTGCACCCCGGAGCAGCCGGTGTTCACCGTCCGTTACGAGGGCTCTCTGACCCACGTCGAGCACGGCTTCGTCGTCGATCAGTCCTGCGTGGCGATCGCCATCGAGAGCCTCGCGAGGGTAGTCGAGGGGAGCCAGACAGCTCGCGGTTGACCCTGAAGGCGGTAGTGCCACCCGCCCTCCCCCTGTGGGAGGGCCGGGCCGCGGAGCGGACCGGGGAGGGCCGCCGGTGGCGTCAGCCGACGGCGGTGCGGCGGCTCGGCAGTCTCGGGCATCGCACAGCCGCGCTCGCGCGCGGCGGCCCCCTCCGGCGGGCTGCGCCCGCCACCTCCCCACAAGGGGGGAGGGGAAGCTCGACCTTTGGGTTATGCAGGTGCTGGGCGCCCCGCGGCGCTTGCCGGCCCCCTGATTCCCCTACCCGTACACCTTCGTCCCGAGCCAGCCCTTCGCCTTCTGGCCCCAGTAGAGGTCGTGCATCCGTTTCGTCAGCTTGCCCGGCTTGCCGTCGCCGAGCGGCTTGCCGTCGATCTGGGTCACCGGGATGATGCCGCCGGCGGTCGACGACAGGAACACCTCGTCGGCCTCGGCGAGTTCCTTGATGGCGACGAGGCGCTCGGTCACCGGGTTCTGCAGGTCTGCCGCCATCTCGATGACGGTGCGCCGCGTCATGCCGTCGAAGACGCCGCCTTCCGGCGTCGCGATCCTGCCGCCCTTGACCACGAAGACGTTGAAGCCCGGCCCCTCGGTGATGTGGCCCTCGGAATCGACCAGCACCTCGGTGTCGCAGCCGGCGTCGTAGGCCTCCATCTGGCCCATCGTCAGGTCGATCCAGTGGAAGTTCTTCACCGTCGGGTCGACCGCCTGCGGGCGGATGCGCTCGATGGTGCTGACGTGGAGGTTGAAGCCGCGGCCGCGCGCCGCCTCGTCGGCGATCCAGACGAACGGCACCGCATAGGCGTAGAAGCGGTTGGTGCAGAGCCGCGGGTCGCGGGTGCCGCGCGGGCCGAAGCCGCGCGTCGTCGTCATCAGCACGAAGGCTTCGGTGAGGCCGCTCTTGCGCACGCATTCGAGGCAGATCTCGCCGATCTCCTGTTTCGAGTAGGGGATCTTGAAGTGCAGTTTCCCCATGTTGCGTTCGAAGCGGTCGAGGTGGTCCTCGAGGCGGAACGCGTAGCCGCGCCAGACGTGGAAGACGTCGTAGGTGGCGTCGGAGCGCAGGAAGCCGCGGTCGATCAGCGGGATGCGCGCCTCGAGGATCGGCACGTACTCGCCGTCGACGAAGCCGGTGCCGCCCTCGAAGCGCGGGTCGAACGGCGGGCCTTCGGGCTCCGTGCCGGGGAGGGCGGGAAAGAGCGCGGCGTCGGCATCGGCGAGAGACATGGCATCGTCCTCCTGCGCGGGCAGGCAGGGCGGTTGCCCGGTCTGCTATATCCTATATTCTCGCCGCGAAGCGGCAGCGTCAACGCCGCGCGGTCCCCGTGCTATCGGGCGGCAAGCGAAACATCAGGGGGGCGTGAGGTCACCATGAGCGAGGAGCCCGCGCCCGCGCCGCTCGCCGGCATCCGCATCCTCGACCTGTCGCGCGTGCTCGCCGGCCCCTGGTGCGCCCAGGCGCTGGCCGACCTCGGCGCCGATGTGATCAAGCTGGAGCATCCCGGCCGCGGCGACGACACCCGCGACTGGGGCATCCGCATCGGCAAGACCGAGACTTCCTATTATCTCTGCGCCAACCGCAACAAGCGCTCGATCGCCGTCGACCTGTCGGTGCCGGAGGGCCTGGCGCTCGCCCGCGACCTCGCCCGCGGGTCGGACGTCGTCATCCAGAACTTCCGTCCGGGCGGGGCCGAGAAGATGGGCCTCGGCTACGCCGCGCTGTCGGCAGACAACCCCGGCCTCGTCTATGTGTCGATCGCCGGCTACGCCGCCGGCACCAGCGAGGAAGGCCGGCTCGGCTACGACCTCGTGGTGCAGGGCGAGGCGGGCGTCATGGCGATGAACGGCGAGGAGACGCAGCCGCCGCTCAAGATCGGCGTCGCCGTGGTCGACCTCGTCACCGGCATGACGGCGGCCCAGGGCGTGCTCGCCGCGCTGCTCGAGCGCACCCGCACCGGCCGCGGCCGGCGGGTGGACGTGGCGCTCTACGACGTCGGCGTGGGCGTCACCTCCTATGTCGGCCTCGACGCCCTCGTCACGGGCCGTGACCCGGCCCGCTACGGCAACGGCCATCCGGCGATCGTTCCCTACGGCGCCTTCGAGGCGGCCGACGGCGCGATGATCGTCACCGCCGGCACGACACCGCAGTTCCGCGCCTTCTGCCGCGCCGCCATCGACCGGCCGGACCTCGCCGACGACCCGCGCTACGCCACCAACCTCGGCCGTGCCCAGAACCGCGTGGAGCTCGTCGCCGAGCTCCGCGCCGAGATCGGCAAGCGCAAGCGCGCCGACATGCTCGCGGCGATGCGGGCGAACGGCATCCCCGGCGGCGAGGTGAACGGCCTCCACGAGGCGCTGACGAGCCCGCGCACCGAGGAGGCGACGCTGGTGCGCCGCATGGCCCACCCGGTCGCCGGCACGGTGCCGGTGATCGCCCCCGCGCTGCGCCTCGACGGCGTGCGTCTTGCCGTGTCGCGCCGCCCGCCCTGCCTCGGCGAGCACACCGACGAGGTCCTCTCCGAACGCCTCGCCCTCGACGCCGAGCGCCTCGACGATCTCAGGACCCGCGGCATCATCCGCTGAACGGGAGAGACCAGTGACCGACCACGCCGACGACCGGACCGCCATCGTCGCCGCCTACCGCGAGCTCGACCGGCTCGGCTATGTCACCGGCTCGGCCGGCAACCTCTCGGTCCGCACCGAAACGGGCATGCTGATCACCCCGACCGGCATCGGCGCGCCCCAGCTTTCGCCAGCGCAGGTGGTGCCGGTGACGCTCGACGGCGCCGTGACCGGCGACGTCGCGCCCTCCAGCGAATGGCAGCTGCACGCCGAGATCTACCGCCTGGTGGAGGGGGCCGGAGCCGTCGTCCACACCCATGCGGATGCCTGCGTGGCGCTCGCCTCTCTCGGCGAGCCGCTGCCGGCCTTCCACTACACCATCGCCGCCTTCGGCGCCGACGCGGTGCCGCTGGTGCCCTACTTCACTTTCGGCTCGCTGGAGCTCGCCAAGGCGACCGGGGCGACGTTGCGCGACTGCTCCGCCTGCCTGCTCGCCAACCACGGCATGGTCGTGCGCGGCCGCACCATGGCCGCCGCGGTGGCCGCGGCGATCCGGCTGGAGACGCTGGCGCGGCAGTACCTGCTGGCGCGCTCTGCCGGCACGGTGAAGGTGCTGACGGCAGCGCAGATGGCCGATGCCCGGCAAAGGTTCAAGACCTACGGCCAGCAGCCGGGCCGGCCGGCGGGGCACTGAGCGGCGGCCGGTCCGGGAAGCTGCGAGAAGGCGGGCCGTTGCTGCAGGCCCAGGGCCTCGTTGCTTACGCCCGCGCCCGCGCCGCCCGCACGGCCCGGGCGACGGCCACGAAATCGCGGGCTGTGCGGGGGAGGGGGGCGCCGCGGCGCCAGGCGAGGCCCACCTCGACGGTCGGCAGCGCCTCGGCGATCGGCCGGGCCTCGATGCGGTCGCCCTCCAGCGACCACGGCCGGTAGACGAGGTCGGGCAGGATGGCGACGCCGGCGCCGGTGGCGACGAGGGAGCGCACGGCCTCGACCGAGCGTGTGCGGAAGGCGACCGGCGGTCGCTGGCCGTGAGCGCGCCAGTGGGCGTCGGCGGTCGCCTCGATCTCGTCGACGGTGAGCACGATCTGGCGCTCCCGGGCGATCGCCTCGAGGCTCGCCTCGGGCTCGGCGGCGAGGCGGTGGCCGAGCGGCAGCCACAGCCGGTAGGGCGAGACCTCCAGCACCTCCGTCTCGAGCGCCTGCGCCTCGCGCGCCGGTCGCGCCCGCGGCTGCACGACCACGGCGACGTCGAGCTCGCCGTTGACGAGGAGGTGCTCGAGATACTCGCGCCCGTCCTCCACCGCCGAGACGGCGACGGCCGGATGGGCGCGCCGGTATCGGGCGAGGAGGTCGGAGAAGACGTAGCCGGCGACGAGGGCCGTGACGCCGATCTGGAGGGTGCCGGAGAGGGCGGTCCCCTCCTCGGCGAGGGTGCGGCGCGCGTCGGCCACGTCGGCGAGGATCTTCGTCGCGTGGCGGAGGAACTGCTGGCCCTTCAGCGTCAGCTGCACGCCGCGCGGATGGCGCTCGACGAGCTTCAGCCCGAGGTCCTGCTCGAGGGCGTGGACGGCCTCCGTCAGCGTCGAGAGCGACATCGACAGCTGGTGCGCCGCCCGCGTCAGCGACCCGTTCTCGGCGACGGCAACAAAGTACTGGAGCTGGCGGAGGGAGAACACGGACGGCGGCCCCTGCGGAGATCGCGCGGGAGTCTAGACGGTCGCCGCTGGCAGGAAAGGGTATTGCGCTTTGCGGTCTCTACCCCTCCGCCGTCATGGCCCGGCTTGACCGGGCCATCCATCCGGCACCCCGCCGGCGTCTGCGCGCGCGATGGATCGCCCGGGTCGAGCCGCGCGATGATGGAGGGGAGTTCCCGCAATCAGCCCACCCGCCGTCACGCGTTACAGCCCCGGAAAATACCCCGCAAACGTCTCCGCGATCGCCACCACCGCGGCGTTCACCGGGCCGGCGGTGAGCTTCGGGATCACCGAGGCGTCGACGACGAAGAGGTTGTCGAGGCCGCGGACCTTGAGGTCAGCGTCGACGACGGCACGCTCGTCACGGCCCATGCTGCAAGTGCCGACCGGATGGTGGTGGGTGATCACGGCGCGGGCGATGAAAGCGTCGAGGGACGCGTCGTCGTGAGCGTCCGGGCCGGGCAGGAGTTCCTCGGCCCGCCAGTCGGCGAGCGGGGCGGCGTGGCCGACGGCGCGGGCGGTGTGGAGCGCGGCGCGGAAGCCGGCGCGGTCGGCCTCGGTCGCGAGATAGGCCGGGTCGATGATCGGCGCGTCGCCGGGATTCGGTCCGGAGAGGCGGATCGAGCCGCGGCTCGTCGGGTGGCAGGCGCCGGCGAGCAGCGTGTAGGCGGTGCCGGCGGCCGGCCGCTCGAAGCACTCGGAGACGGCCGGCACGACGACGCAGCCGAGCACGACGTCCGGGCTCCCGTCGGCGCGCGCGAGGTCGTCGCTGTGGAGATACATCAGCGATTCGGAATGCTGCAGCTTCGTCGCCGGGATCGGCCGGCTCGAGCGGTAGACGTTGCCGGCGATGAGGAGGTGGTCGTGCAGGTTCCGCCCGACGGCCGGGAGCGGCACCGTGCAGGCGATGCCGACCCGCGCGAGGTCGTCCGGATCGCCGATGCCCGAGCGCATCAGGAGGAGCGGCGAGGCGACGGCGCCGGTCGACAGCACGACGGTGCCCGCGCGGATCGTCGCGGTGCCGCCGCCGGCGAGGCGCACGGTGACGGGGCCGATGCGGTTGCCGGCGACCATCAGCCGGTCGACCACGGCGCCGGTGACGACGGTGAGGTTCGACCGCTCGCCGAGGCCGGCGAGGTAGGCGTCGCCGACGGTGACGCGGCGGCCTCGGGCGATGTTGAGGGAGTTCGGCGCCGTGCCGCAGAGCGGGCCGAGGTTGTGGTCGCCGAGGTGCGGGGCGCCGAGGGACTCGCCCGCCGCCATGTAGGCGCGCACCAGCGGGCTCACCTCGTCCGCCGGAAGCGCCACGTCGAAGGGGCCGTCCCCGCCGTGCGCATCTGACGGGCCGCCGGAGAAGCGCTCGGAGCGCAGGAAGCCCGGCAGCAGGCCGGCGTAGGACCAGCGCGGGCCGGCCGCCTCCGCCCAGGCGTCGAAGTCGTCCGGGTGCCCGCGCACGTGGGCCATCGCGTTGATGCCGCTCGAGCCGCCGACCATGCGGCCGCGCGGCCAGGGGTGGACGCGGCCGGCGGTGCCCGCCTGCGGCATGGTCTCGAAGGCCCAGTCGTAGGGCTTGCCCTGCAGGAGCGGCCACATGGCCGGGTTGGCGACGTCGGGATCGTCCGGCCAGTCGCCGGCCTCGAGAAGGCAGACGGTGCGGGCGGGATCCTCGGACAGGCGGGCGGCGACGACGGAACCGGCGGTTCCGGCGCCGATGACGAGAACGTCGACCTCGGCGGGCGGCAGCATCGGGGTGTGTTCCGGGAAAGGACGGGCAGGGGGGTGCACCGGCCAGGGCCGGCGCGGGAAGCGGAAGGACGGCCGCGCCGCGCGATGGCGTGCGCCGTAAAAGTCGTCGCGTCGTCAGGCGGCGGTGAGGCCGGGCGACAGGCGCTCCATGATCTGCCGCTGCACGGCGGCGAGATGGGCGCGCATCGCCTGCTCGGCGGCCTCCGGATCGCGGGTCGAGATGGCGTCGGCGATCGCCCGGTGCTCGGCATCGCGGCGGGCGAGGCGCTTCGGGCAGGCGGGTCCGGCGTCCCCGACCCGCACGCGGGCGTCGGTGCCGACCTGGCGCAGCAGCCGGTAGAGCTCGACGGCGAGGCCGTTGCGGGCTCCGACGGCCACCGCCCGGTGGAAGGCGAAGTCGGCGGTGCCGTAGCCGGTGCCGGGCGGCGTCGAGGCCGACAGCACGATGCGCTGGATCTCGAAGGGCGAGGCGCGCAGCGCCGCGAGGCGGGCGAGGGCCGGCTCCAGCATGAAGCGCAGCTCGATCACCTCTATCGGGTTGGTGACGCGGACGAGCGCCTCGTCGTGGGAGGGGGGCGTCGCGGCGCGCCGGCCGGCCTTCGCCGGGCCGAGCTCGCCGGCGCCGCGCAGGGTCTCGAGGGCGAGGCGGACGCGGTGGCGCTTGACGCCGAGCTGCTCGGCGAGGGCCCGCTCGGACGGAACGGCGCCGTCGGCGGCGAGGACGGAGCGGACGGTCTCGAGGATGGTCTCCATGGAGACGTCCGGTCCGGCCGTGGCGACGCCGTCGCCGGCGGCCTCGTGCAGCGCCGTCGCGCGCGGTTGGTGTGTCGCCCCCGTCATGCGATCCTTCCCGTCCGTCGCCCGCCCTGGCCGGCCGGCGACGGGTGCCGCGCGACTCGACCAATCTCCAACCGTTTATACGGTTCGGAGATGGTGGTTGACAAGTTTGGTTGCTCAATGGTCGAGTCCGGCGACTCGGATCGGCACCAGGGCGGTGCCGGCGGTGCGATCGGGCGGTGTCGGGAATGCGGGACGCGTCGGGCTACGACTACGTGGTGGTGGGCGCCGGATCGGCCGGCTGCACGCTGGCGAACCGGCTCTCGGAGGACGGCACGGCGAGCGTGCTGCTGCTCGAGGCCGGCGGCTGGGACCACGACCCGTGGATCCACATCCCGCTCGGCTGGGGCCGCATCCTCCAGCACCGCCTGCACGACTGGAACTATTTCTGCGAGCCGGAGGCGAACGTCGACGGCCGCGCCGTCGAGTGCGCCCGCGGCAAGGTGATCGGCGGCTCGTCGTCCACCAACGCCATGGCCTGGGTGCGCGGCAACCGCGGCGACTACGCCCGCTGGGCCTCCGACTACGGCCTGAAGGACTGGGGCTACGAGAGCGCGCTGCCCTATTTCCGCAAGCAGGAGCGCTGGGAGGGCGGGGCGAACGCCTATCGCGGCGGCGACGGGCCGATCGGCGTCCAGACCTGCAAGTACGCCGACCCGCTGGTCGACGCCTTCGCCACCGCCGGCCGCGGCCTCGGCTACGGCTGGACCGACGACTACAACGGCGCCCACCAGGAAGGCTTCGGCCGCCTGCAGATGTCGATCCGCGACGGTCGCCGCTGCAGCACCGCCACCGCCTACCTCCGGCCGGCCCTGAAGCGGGCGAACCTCACCGTCACCGTGGAGGCGATGGTCACCGGCCTCGTCTTCGAGGGCGACCGCTGCGTGGGCCTCGACTACGTGCGCGCCGGCGAGCGGCACCGGGTGCGGGCGAACCGCGAGGTAATCCTCGCCGGCGGCGTCATCAACTCGCCGCAACTCCTGATGCTGTCGGGCATCGGTGATCCGGCGGAGCTCTCCGCCCATGGCCTCGAGACGCGCGTCGCGCTGCCGGGCGTCGGCAAGAACCTGCAGGACCACGTCTCGGTGATCCTGATGTACCGCCGCAAGGAGCCGGGGCCGTTCCTCAAGGCGATGCGCTTCGACCGCATCGTGCCGGCCCTCGCCAACGCCTACCTGTTCGGCAAGGGCTTCGCCTCCGACGTGCCGGGCGGCGTCACGGCGTTCCTGAAGAGCGCGCCCGACAAGCCGCTGCCGGACCTGCAGTACCTGTTCACGGCGGCACCGCTCGGCGCCTGGCCCTACATGAAGCCGTTCAAGGAGCCGTTCCCGGACGGCTTCGCGACGCGCCTCGTGCTGCTGCACCCGGAGAGCCGCGGCGCCGTGCGCCTCGCCTCGGCGGATCCGACCGCGGCCCCGCGCATCCACCAGAACTTCCTCGCCGCGACGGCCGACTGGACGGCGCTGCGCACCGGCATCAGGATCGCCCGCGACATCGCCGCCCACGCGGCCCTGCAGCCGTTCGTCGCCGCCGAGTTCGCGCCCGGATCGGCGAAGACGAGCGACGCCGACATCGACGCCCACATCCGCAAGACCTCGATCACCGTCCACCATCCGCTCGGCACCTGCCGGATGGGCACGGACGACGATCCGGCCGCGGTGGTCGACCAGGAGCTTCGGGTGCGCGGCGTGCGCGGCCTGCGCGTCGTCGACGCCTCGGTGATGCCCGATCTCGTGACCGGCAACATCAACGCGCCCGTCGTGATGATCGCCGAGCGCGCCGCCGACCTCATCCGCGGCCGCAAGACGCTGGCACCGGTCGAGCCCGCCACAGCCGAGCGCGCCGCGGCCTGAGCCGCGGCCATCGGTGCGCAGAAGCCGTTCCGGACGCCGCCGACTGGAATTGGTCGAGACTTTGGTCGGCTCCGGTCGCGGTCCCGGTAGAGGGGCGGAGCGGCTGCCAACGCAGGCCTCCGCCTGGATGGCGGGGCGCGGGTTTGCTGGAGTTGTGCCGAGTTTCGGGCCGTTCCAACGGGCGGACCGAGGACCCCGGGATGGCTGCCGAAAGGGCGACCGTTCCGGCCATTTTTTGAGTTGATGGTCGAAACCAGCCGGCTTATGGTCGGCACTATGGTCAGGGCTTCGTCGAAGCCCCCAGCCGGGAGGTCCCTCATGTCCGTGGTCCAGCCGCTCCGCGACCGCAGCAACCGCGAGGCTGCGCTGAAGTCGCTCTACGATGATCTGTCCGCCAGGAACCTGTTCCCGTTCTGGGCGACCTCGAGCGACACCGAGAACGACGAGATCAGGCAGCTGATGGCGACCCAGAAGGCGGTGCCCTTCGTGTGGGAATACGCCAAGGACATCGAGCCGATCCTCCGCCGCGCCGCCGACCTCATCAAGATGGACGACAGCGAGCGTCGCTCGGTGATCTGCATCAACCCGGGCCTCGCGCCGAAGCGCGCCTCGGTGTCGACGATGTACACCGCCTACCGGCTGAATGATCCGAACGAGATCATGCCGCCGCACAAGCACTCGCCGAGCGCCATCCGCTTCGGCCTGACCGGCAAGGGCAACTTCACCGGCGTCGAGGGTGAGGACATCGTCTTTGGCCCGGGCGACATGGTGCTGACGCCGAACGACACCTGGCACAACCACGGCACCGTCGGCGACGAGGAGGCGGTCAACCTTTCGGTCCTCGATCTGCCGCTGATCGAGACGCTGAACGCCATCCACTTCGACCACCACTACACCGAGCTCGTCGACGGCAAGCCGGTGGAGAAGAAGGTGCAGACGGCGCGCTACCCGGCCGACTACTCGGCCCGCGTCTACGGCCACGGCGGCATGACGCCCCGCTTCGTCGACCACAAGCGCGGCTCCGGCCTCTCCTCGCCGATGTACGTCTATCGCTGGGATGCGATGCGCGATGTGCTCGAGCGCCACAAGGACTGGGACGGCGATCCCTACGAGGCGCTGATGGTCGAGTACACCGACCCGACGACGGGCGGCCCGGTGTTCAAGACGATCACCTTCTTCGCCCAGATGCTGCGCCCCGGCGAGAAGACCCTGCCGCTCCGCCAGACGGCGAGCCTGCTCGTCGCCCCGTTCGAGGGCAGCGGCCACTCGATCATCGACGGCAAGCGCTACGACTGGAAGCAGTTCGACACGCTGGCGGTCCCCGGCCAGTGCTGGTGCGAGCACGTCAACGGCTCGGCCACCGAGCCGGCGATCCTGTTCGTCGCCAGCGACGAGCCGGCCCAGAAGGCGTTCTCGCTCTACAAGAAGTGGGGCCGCGACGCCGAGGGCGACGTCGTCCGCATCCTCTGAGCGGCACCGACCGACGTCGAGGACAGGGCGGGCCGCCCGCCCTGTCCGCTGACGGCCGCAGTTCCGACGGCCGTTCGCACTCTCGCCTTCCGTCTTCCACGCGTACCCGGGTGCCGTCCGTGCAGAAGTGCAAGAATACGCAATTCGTCTCGCACATCGACTGCCCGGGTGGCGGGCAGGTGTGGGTCGACGGCACCACGCTCTACATCGGCCACATGAGCTCGCCGAGCGGCACGACGATCGTCGACGTGTCCGACCCGCGCAATCCGCGCAAGCTCACCACCGTTGAGCTCCCGCCCGGCTGGCACTCGCACAAGGTGCGGGTGAAGGACGGCATCATGGTCGTCAACCACGAGAAGCTCGGCCAGAGCGGCGACCCCGCCTTCGGCGGCGGCCTCGCCATCTACGACGTCTCGAAGCCGGCGACGCCGAAGCTGATCTCCAAGTGGGTGACTGGCGGGCGCGGCGTTCACCGCTACGACTTCGACGGCCGCTACGCCTACATCTCGCCAACCGCCGAGGGTTATGTCGGCAACATCGCGATGATCCTGGATCTCGCCGACCCGGCGAAGCCCGAGGAGGTCGGCCGCTGGTGGATCCCCGGCCAGTGGAAGGCCGGCGGCGAACCCTATCCGTGGGACGACTGGGTGACGCCGCGCTGCCACCATCCGATGCGGATGGGCAACCGGCTCTATGTCAGCTACTGGCACCACGGCTTCTTCATCCTCGACATCGAGGACATGGCGCGGCCGAAGCTCGTCTCGAGCCTCAACACGAGCCCGGCCTTCCCGCACCCGACCCACACCTGCCTGCCGATCCCGCAGACGCTGATGGGCCGCAAGGTGATGGTGGTGGCCGACGAGGACGTGGCGAAGCTCTGGCCGGCGGCGCCGTCCTTCGCCTGGATCTACGACATCACCGAGGAGCGGCTGCCGATCCCGATCTCGACGATCCGGGTGCCGGGCATCGACGTGGACGGCTCGCCGCACCCGCCGATGACCGGCTGCCACCAGCCGTCCGAGCGCTTCAAGGGCACGATCATCCCGTTCGCCTGGTTCGCCAACGGCCTCCGGCTCTTCGACATCGCCGATCCGTTCGCGCCAAAGGAGGTCGGGCACTTCCTCCCCGACACGCCGCCGGGCGCCGACCGGCCCTCCTCGAACGACGTGACCATCGACGACCGCGGGCTGATCTACCTCGTGGACCGCATCAACGGCGTCGACATCGTCGAGACCAACCTGTTCTGAACCGAGCGACGGAGCCGCGCCCGTGTCCGAGAAGAAAGACCACTACGCCATCGGCAAGAAGAACCCGAACCTGCCGTTCCACCCGGCGGTGCGCGCCGGCGACTTCATCTTCGTCTCCGGCCAGGTGGCCAAGGACGCCGACGGCAACATGATCGACGGCACCATCGAGGAGGAGACGCGGGCGACCATCCTCGCCATCGAGCGCATCCTCGCGGAAGAAGGCGCGACCCTCGACGACGTCGTCCGGGCCTGCACCTACCTCCAGGACACCCGCGACTTCGGCCGCTACAACAAGGTGTTCGCCGAGCACTTCAAGGGTGCCGTGCTTGCCCGCACGACCGTCGAGGCGCGCGCCGTCATCAGCACCAAGATCGAGATCGACGCCATCGCCTACAAGCCGCTGCCGAAGTGACGGCGCGCGGCTGATTTCGCACGACCGGACGCCGGAGGACGCCGAATGGCGCCCCGGCGATGAGGGAAGGGGAACCACGACGATGACGATCCTGCGCACGCTCGCCGCCGCCACGCTCGGCCTTGCCCTCGCCGCCGCGCCCGCGCTGGCCGACACCGCCCGCTTCGGCTCCGGCCAGCAGGGCTCGCAGAACTACGGCGTCAACGCCGCCCTCGGCCAGGCGATCGACGATGGCACCGACCTCGAGGTGAGCGTCCAGGCGTTCGGCGGCGCCACCGCCTTCCTGCCGCTGGTCGACACCGGCGAGCTCGACTTCGCCGCCGTCGTCACGCCGGACGTCGGCGATGCGGTGCGCGGCACCGGGCCGTTCGACGGCCTGAAGCTCGAGAACATCCGCCTCGTCGCGGCGCTGTTTCCGAGCCCGGTCGGGATGATGGTGCGCAAGGATTCCGGCATCGAGACGATCGCGGATCTCAAGGGCAAGCGCGTCGCCGGCGGCCTCACCGCCCAGGCGAGCCTGGTTCCCTATGTCGAGGGCGCGCTGGCGAATGGCGGTCTGTCGATGGACGACGTCACGGTTGTGCCGGTGGCGAGCGTCGCCAACGGCGTCGACGAGCTCGTCGCCGGCCGAGTCGACGCGACGCTGTTCGCGCTGCGCGGAGGCAAGGTCGTCGAGGCGGATTCCTCCGTCGGCGTGAAGTGGCTGCCGTTCGACACCTCGCCCGAGGCGGTCGCCCGCATGCAGGCCGTGGCGCCGGAGGCCTACCTCGTCGCCGTGAAGCCGGAGGACAAGGTGGTTGGAGCGCCGACGGCGATCGAGACCATGGCGTACGACTACGTGCTGGTCGCCGGTGCCGGCGTGCCGGACGAGAGCGTCGCCGCCGTCGCTACCCTCCTGAAGGAGAAGGGCGCCGAGATCGCCGCCGGCTCGAAGGTGCTCGGCGCCATCAAGCCGGACGGCCTCGGCCGCGTCTATCCGCAGATCCCGCACCACCCGGCCGCCGCCACGGCGCTGGGCGTGACCGCGAACTGAGGCGGGAGGCCGGCCGGGAGACCAGCGCGCCATGGCGACGATCGCCGAGAGGACGGCTCCACGCGAGGAGCTGCCGGCTGGAGCCGGCGGCAAGCTCCCGTTGCTGGCCGCCGTCCTCGCGGTCGCGCTCGTCGCCCTGTCGCTCGGCTGGCTCCTGGAGCTGCCGCGCCTCGCCGGGCTGACGCTGTTCGTCGAGCAGCCGCTCGCCGCCGCAGCCGGCCTGTCGCTGGCGGTCGCCGCCGTGGTGCTGGCACGCGGTGCCCGGTCAACCGTCTTCTGGCTCGCCGTCGCGGCGGGAGCGGTGCTACTGGCGATCTGCCTGTTCATCGCCTGGGTCTATCCGTGGCTGTCGATCCGCGCCGCGCTCCGGCCGACCTGGCTGATCGTGCTGTCGACGGTGCTGGTCGCGGGGCTGCTCGTCACGCTGTGGCGGACGGTCGGGGCGATGATCGCCCTCGTCGTCGCGATCTTCGTCGGCGTCGTGCTCGCCGGGCCCTACATCGGCCTGCCGTCGACGGCGCCGTCGCGGCTGCCGATCTATCTCGTCCTCGATCCGAACGGCCTGCTCGGCCTGCCGCTCAGGGTGGCGGTGGAGATCGTCATCCCCTTCGTGCTGTTCGGCGAACTCCTGCGCCTGACCGGCGGCGGCGACTATCTCACCGGCCTCGCCACGGCGGTCTTCGGACGCTACCGCGGCGGCTCGGCGAAGGCGGCCGTCGGCGCCTCGGCGCTGTTCGGATCGATCTCCGGCAACGCCGTCTCGAATGTCGTCGGCACCGGCATCGTCACCATCCCGATGATGAAGCGCACCGGCTTCCGCCCGGCCGTCGCCGGCGCGGTCGAGGCGGCCGCCTCGACGGGCGGCCAACTCCTGCCGCCGGTGATGGGCTCGGCCGCCTTCGTCATGGCCGACTACCTGCGCGTGCCCTACACCGAGGTGCTGATCGCCGCGACGGTGCCGGCGCTCCTCTACTTCGCAGCGATCTTCGTGCAGGTCGACCGCATCGCCGCCCGCGACGGCATCCGCGGCCTGTCGCGCGAGGACTTGCCGGCGCTCGGCCGCACGGTGCTGGACGGGCTGCACTTCCTGGTGCCGTTCGTCGTCCTCTTCGTCGCCTTCATCGCCTTCGACACCCGCCCGCAGGCCGCCGTGCTGCTGGCGCTCGCCTCCCTGGTGGTCGTCTCGGTGCTGCGCTCCTACGAGGGCCGGCGCCTCGGCCCGCGCATGCTCCTCGAGGCGGTGGTGGCGACCGGCCTTTCCGCGGCGCCGCTCGTGCTCGTCACGGCGGCCGCCGGCCTCATCATCGGCGTCGTCTCGCTCACCGGCCTCGGCTTCTCGCTCGCCGGCACGGCGATCGCGGCGAGCGGCGGCAACGCCTTCCTGCTCCTCGTCTTCGTGGCACTGGTGGCGATCGTCTTCGGCATGGGCATGCCGACGGTGGCCGTCTACGTCGTGCTCGCCACGGTGCTGGCGCCGGCCCTCGTCGATGTCGGCATCCCGGAGATGCAGGCGCACCTGTTCATCCTCTATTTCGGCATGATGTCGATGCTGACCCCGCCGGTGGCACTCGCCTCGATCACGGCGGCGAAGATCGCCGGCACCGACCTCTGGCGGACGAGCTTCGAGGCGGTGAAGCTCGCCTGGGTCGCCTACCTCATCCCGTTCCTGTTCGCCTTCTCGCCGGCGCTGGTCCTGCGCGGCACGCCGCTCGACGACGTCGTCGCCGCCGCCACCGCCTTCGTCGGCACGGCGGCGGTGTCGGTCGCCGCCGTCGGCCACTTCGGCGGGCACCTGTCGCCGCTGGTGCGCATCGCCGTCGCCGTCCTCGGGCTCGGCCTGGTGCTGCCGGCCGGCCTCGGCGGCTTCGCCCTCTTCGCCAACATCCTCGGGGGCGCCGGTCTCGTCGCCCTCGTCCTCTTCCGGCACCGCCTCGTCGCCGTGCCGGACGCCCCACGCACCCACAAGAAGGAGAAGGCCGCGTGATCAAGCTTCTCGGCCGGCAGACGTCCGGCAACGTCCAGAAGGTCCTGTTCTGCCTCGAGGAAATCGGCGCTCCCTACGCGCGCGAGGACTACGGCCGGCAGTTCGGCAACACGCAGAGCGCCGAATACAAGGCGATGAACCCGACCTCGAAGGTGCCGACGCTGGTCGACGGCGACGCGGTGATCTGGGAATCGAACACCATCCTGCGCTACCTCGCCGCCACGAAGGCTGAAGGCCTGACCGGGGCGACGCCGGCCGAGCGCACCGAGGTGGAGCGCTGGATGGACTTCCAGCTCGCCGCCATCAACCCGGGCTACCTCGCCGCCTTCAAGGAATCGAAGCTGAAGCCGGAAGAGCGTAGCCCCGGCTATGCCGCCCAGGAGAAGGACCTCGCCGAGCAGATGGCGCTGGTCGACGCGCACCTCGCCGGCAAGGAGTTCGTGGCGCTCGGCAAGCTCACCATCGCCGACATCTGCCTCGCGCCGATCCTGAAGCGCTGCATGGACTTCCCGATCAGCCGCGGCGCCTGTGACAACATCGCCCGCTGGCTGAAGACGATGGAGGCCCGTCCGGCCTTCCAGACCGCGACCGGCGCCAAGCCGGCCGCCAGCGCGGCCTGAGGCGGAGCAACGACGATGCGCACGGTGGCGATCATCGGGCTCGGCACGATGGGGCCGGGCATGGCGGCCCGCCTCGCCCGCGGCGGTCTTGCCGTGCGCGTCCACGACACGTCGCCGGCGGCGGTGGAGCGGGCAAAGGCCATGCTGCCGCTCGCCCGCGGCGTGCTCGACCGGCTCGGCGTTGCCGTGCCGGACGGCGGCGAGGGGGAGGTGACCTTCGCCGACGACCTCGCCGGGGCGGTGACGGGGGCCGACCTCGTCATCGAGAACGTGCCGGAGAACCTCGAGGTGAAGGCGGCCGTCTACCGGGCGCTCGACCCGCTGGTGCCGGCCGACACCATCGTCGCCTCCGACACCTCCGGCATCCCGATCACCGAGCTGCAGCGCTTCCTGTCGAACCCGGCACGCCTCGTCGGCATGCACTGGTCGAACCCGCCGCACATCATCCCGATGATCGAGGTGATCGGCGGCGAGAAGACCGCGCCCGAGACGGTGCAGGCGATCGTCGCCCTCATCCGCGAGCTCGGCCTCCTGCCTGTCGTCGTCAAGAAGGACGTGCCCGGCTTCGTCGAGAACCGTGTGCTCTACGCACTGCTGCGCGAGGCGATCGACCTCGTCGAGCGCGGCGTCATCGACGCCGAGGGCCTCGACACGGTCGTCTCCTGGGGCATCGGCTACAAGCTCAGCGTCATCGGCCCGATGGCGCTCCTCGATATGGCCGGGCTCGACATCTACCGCTCGGTGTCGAGCTTCCTCAACGCCGACCTCGCCGACCGCAAGGACGTCTCGACCTTCGTCACCGAGAAGACCGACGCCGGCAAGCTCGGCATCAAGTCGGGCGAGGGGCTGTTCTCCTACACGCCCGAGCGGGTGGCGGAGCTGCAGGCCGAGCGGGCGAAGCGGCTCGTCGCCGTCCGCCGCGCCCTCGAGGGACGGGAGTAGCGATGGCCGCCGCTCCCCCCACAACAGGACACGGCGCCGTGCCGCAGGCCGGCCACGGCCTCGCGCTCGCCGCCGAGCGGGTGCTGCGCGTGCTGCTCGGCGTGATCCTGCTGGTGATGGTGGCGGTCAATGTCGTCAACGCGGCGGCCCGCTACGTCGCCGGCGTGCAGTGGATCGGCTCGGACGAGTTCCTCGTCTACTCGCAGGTGTGGATCGTCATGATCGGCCTTGCCGTCGTCACGGCGGAGCGGCGCAACCTCGCCCTCGACCTTCTTGCCGGCGGGGGCGCCGTGCGGCTCCGGCGGCTGCGCGATGCCCTCACCGGCGCGGTGACGGCCGTCGCTTGCGGCTACGCCGCCTGGCAGTCGTTCGGCTTCATCGGCCGCATCGCCGCCCTCGACCAGAAGAGCATGGCGCTCGGTCTGCCGATGGCGATCCCGCACGCCGGGCTCTTCGTCGGCTTCGTCGCCACCGCCCTCGTCGCCGCGGCGCTCGTCGTCGCCGACCTGACGGCGCTGGTGCGGGGCGAGCCGGCGGACGGGGAGGCGGCGCGATGACCTACACCCTCGCCCTCCTGCCGGTCGGGCTCCTCCTTCTCGGTGCGCCCATCTTCGTCGTCTTCCTCGCCGGCGCGGTGGCGACGCTCGTCTTCGTGCTGCCGATCCCGCCGATCGTGCTGCAGCAGGTGATGTTCGGTTCGTTGTCGAGCTACGCGCTGCTCGCGGTGCCGTTCTTCATCCTCGCCGGCGAGCTCATCCAGCGCAGCGGCATCGCCGACCGGCTGATCGGCTGGGTGCAGTCGCTGATCGGCCACGTGCCCGGCAGCCTCGGCCTCACCGTGCTCGGCACCGGCACGGTGCTCGGCGCCGTTTCCGGCTCGAGCCCGGCGACGGTGGCGGCCGTCGGCAAGAGCCTCTACAGCGGGCTCCTCGGTGCCGGCTATTCGCGCCGCAACGCCTCCGGGCTGATCGCCTCCAGCGCCTCGATCGCCATCGTCATCCCGCCCTCGATCGCCATGATCCTCTACGGCGCGGCGGCGGAGGAATCGGTCCAGAAGCTTTTCATCGCCGGCATCCTGCCGGGTCTGTTCATCGCGCTGCTGATGGGGGTCGCCGTCGTCTGGCACGCCCGCCGCAGCGGCGGCGACCGCGCTGGCGGGCGCTTCTCGGCTGCCGCCGCGCTCACCGCGACGGTGCGGGCGGCGGGGGCGCTGCTGATGCCGGTGCTGGTGCTCGGCGGCGTCTTCCTCGGCTGGTTCTCGCCCACCGAGGCTGGCGGCTTCGCCTGCGCCTACGCGATCGTCGTCGGCGCCTTCGTCTACCGCACCCTCGGCTGGCGCCAGATCCTCGAGGCCTCGGTGGAGGCGGCGGCGCTGACGGCGCAGGTCCTCATCATCGTCGCGGCGGCGGGGCTGTTCTCCTACATCCTCACCACCCAGCAGGTGCCGCAGGCGATCACCGCCTTCGTCTCCGACCTCGGCCTGACGCCGATCGGCTTCCTGCTCGCCGTCAACGTGCTGCTTCTCATCGTCGGCTGCCTGCTCGATCCGACCTCCGCGATCCTGGTGTTGACGCCGCTGCTCATCCCGATCGTCCGGGCGCTCGGCATCGACCCGATCCACTTCGGGGTGATCATGACGGTGAACCTGTCGATCGGCATGTTCACCCCGCCCTTCGGGCTCAACGTCTTCGTGGCGCAGTCGCTGTTCAAGCTGCCGCTGCAGGAGATCTACGCGGGCGTGCTGCCCTATGCGGCGGTGCAGATCGTGGCGCTCGCCGTCATCACCTACTGGCCGGCGATGTCGCTGGCGCTCACCGGTCTCGTGTCCTGAGGAGGGTTTCCGCGATGTCGACCTCGAAGCTGCGTTCCACTCTCGGGCGGCTCGCCGTGACGGCCCTCGCGCTGTCGCTCGCCGCCGCGCCCGCCGCAGCGCAGACGGTGATGAAGCTCGCCAACGCCACCATCAACGACGTCCAGCACGAGTGGCAGAAGGAGTTCGCCACCGAGCTCCAGAAGCGTGTCGGCGATCAGGTGAAGACCGAGATCTACCCGGCGAGCCAGCTCGGCGCGATCCCGCAGATGGCCGAGGGCGTGGTGCTCGGCACCATCGAGAGCTTCATCTCGCCGACCGCGTTCCTGACGCCGGTGGACGCCCGCTTCCAGATCTTCGACGTGCCGGGCCTGTTCGCCTCGCCGCAGAATCTCGTCGACGTCGTCCACGACCCGGCCTACCGCGATCACCTCGAGACGATGTTCCTCGACAAGGGCGTGCGCGTGATCGGGGCGATCTTCAACTCGCCGACGATCGCGCTGACGCGCCAGCCGGTCGAGACGGTCGAGGGCTTCAAGGGCCTGAAGATCCGCACGTTCGCCTCGCCGCTGCAGATGAAGCCGATGGAGTCCCTCGGCGCCATCCCCTCGCCGCTGCCGCTCTCGGAAGTGGTGCCGCAGCTGCAGTCGGGCGGCATCGACGGGATGCTCGCCGGCATGCCGATCCTCACGGCGTTCAAGTACTACGACGTGGCGAAGAACGTCACCGACCTCAACTTCACCCAGATTCTCTCGGTGGCCCTCGTCAACGAGACCTGGTTCCAGGCGCAGACGCCGGAGGTGCAGGAGGCGATCCGGGCCGCCGGCCGCGCCGCCGAGGTGTCGGTCTTCCCGTGGGGCGTCGCCAACCTCGAGCGGGCCAACAAGGTGTGGACCGACAACGGCGGTGTCGTGTTCGCGCTGCCCGCCGACCAGCAGCAGGCGATGATGACGAACTTCCGCAAGATCGGCGAGGAGATCGTCGGTGCCGACCCGGCCGTGAAGGCTGAGTACGACATCCTCTACAAGGTGGTTGAGGAGAAGGCCGGCAAGTGACGGCGGTCGGCACCACGACGGCCGCGGCTCTGTGGCCGCGACGCGCCGTTCACCGGCAGGCGAGCCGCTCGCCCGCCGGTGCGCAGTCGAGCGCGATGTCGTCGGCGGGGCCGGCGTGGCGGGGCAGGGCGATCTCCGCCCGCGTCGCCCAGGTGCGGCCGGAAAGGCCGCACCACAGCCGCTCCACCGGCAGCCGGTCCTCGGCGGGGTTGAGGGTGAAGACGGCGCCGTTCGCCGGGTCGCGCCAGAGCGGGATCGTCACCGTCTCGCCCGCCGCGGCGGCGCCGAGTTCCACGGAGAACCAGTGCGCGACGGCGGCACCGCAGGCGAGGGGAGCCTCCCCGGTGTTGCGGACGGAGACGACGAGAGGGGACAGGCCGTCGCGACCCTTGGCGACGGGGCCGGCCGCTGCGGCCGGCATGCTGGCCGCAGCCACCAGCGGAAGGATCAGGACAAGGCGGTGAAGAGGCATCGCAGTTCAGTATTTCTTCAGTTGCACGCGACCAGTACGTGTGTCGCTGCACGCATTATTCAGAAGCGCCTCTTTACAGGCAAGAATTATTATTTGACACGATGAAGTGATGACTGGTTAGATGGCGGCCTATGCGGTGGCGCCATCGCAGGAAGGGGAGTGGGAGATGAGGATGACAGGCTTGAAGCTGGGCGTCAGCGTGATCGCGCTGGCGTTGTCGTTCGGGGCGGTGAACGCCGCCGAAGTGAACTCGATCGCGGTGCTCACGCCGGAGCAGGGGACGGACTTCGGCTGGAACCAGCAGGGCGTCGACGCCGCCAAGGCGGCCGGCGAGAAGACCGGCGTCGAGGTGATCGTCGCCGAGGGCCTCGGCTACGGTGACGTGCGGCCGACGCTGCGCGAGCTCGCCGCCGACGGCGTCGGGCTGATGATCGCCCACGCCTCGGGCTACAACACCGCCGCGCCGGAGATCGCCGAGGAGACCAAGGTCCCGGTGGCGATCGTCGACACCCCGGACGGCCTGAAGCCGGGCCTCGTCGCCGACTACACCCTGTCGGGCCATGAGGGCGCCTATCTCGCCGGCCGCCTCGCCGCCAAGATGACCCGCACCGGCACCGTCGGCGTCGTCGTCTCCGGTGAGCCCCCATCGTGGAACTCCCAGTCGGCGGGCTTCGCCGAGGGCGTGAAGGCCGAGAACCCGAACGTGAAGATCCGCTACGCGGTGATCGGCCCGGCGGCCTATGCCGACGCGGCCGGTGGCAAGCGCGTGACGGAGAGCGTCATCGCTGCCGGCGCCGACGTGATCTTCGGCCAGGGCAACGGTTCGTCCTTCGGCATGCTGCAGGCGGTCGAGACCACCAAGGCGACCGACGGCGGCAAGGTCTGGTTCATCGACGTGATCGGCGACAAGACCTCGCTCGACAAGGGCAACCTGCTCTCGTCGGTGGTGTGGGACATGACGCCGGTCTACGTCGCCATGATCGAGGACCTGAAGGCCGACAAGTTCGGCACCAAGGGCTACGCGATCGGCCTGTCGGACGACTCGGTGCGCCTCCTGAAGACGGCGAACATCCCCGAGGACAAGTGGGCCGAGGTGATGGCGCTGCGCGACGAGATGCTCGCCGGCAAGATCACGGTCACGCCCGAGTTCGACGCCGCCAAGGTGCGCGCCATGATGACGGACGTCGCCGCGCCCTGATCGGCGTCCGACGCTTCCGCGACAGCGTCCCGACGGGCCGAGTGCCCGCCGGGGCCGCACCATTCATTCAGCCGTCGCCCCGGCAGGTGCCCCCGGCCGCCCGTCCCCGTCTCGCGACGCCGGGCCGCCCGAAGGTGGTTCCGCCCGTGACCGTGCCGCCCGAAGACCGGAAAGACCGCAGACCATGACGCCTGCCGCCACGGCGCCAGCGGCGAGCCCCGCCGCCGCCCCGGCCCCGCCGCTCGTCGAACTGGCAGAGGTGACGAAGCGCTTTCCCGGCGTCGTCGCCAACGACCGCGTCGACCTCGCCCTCCGCCCCGGCGAGGTGCACGTGCTCCTCGGCGAGAACGGCGCCGGCAAGTCGACCCTCATCGGCATCCTCTCCGGCCTGCAGGAGCCGGACGAGGGCGAGATCCGCGTCGACGGCCGGCCGCAGCGCATCACCTCGCCCCGCCACGCCCTTTCGCTCGGCATCGGCACGGTGTTCCAGCACGTCATGCTGGTGCCGACCCTCACCGTGGCCGAGAACCTCATCCTCGGCGCGCCCTGGTGGAAGCGCCCGGACAAGGCGAGCCTCGCCACCCGCGTCCGCGAGATCACCGAGAGCTTCGGCCTCTCCGTCGACCTCGACGCCGTCACCGGCGAGCTGTCGCTCGGCGAGCAGCAGCAGGTGGAGATCGTCCGGGCCCTCCTGCGCGACAGCCGCGTCCTCATCCTCGACGAGGCGACCTCCATGCTGACGCCGAAGGGCATCGACGAGCTCGGCGCGCTGATGCGCCGCCTCGTCGCCCGCGGCCTCGCCGTCGTCTTCATCACCCACAAGCTCGGCGAGGCCTTCCGCTTCGGCGACCGCATCTCCGTGCTGCGCCTCGGGCGCAAGGTCGGCGAGATCCCGCCGGAGCGCCTGAAAGCCCTCGACGAGGCGGCGGCGACCGCCGAGATCGTCCGCCTGATGTTCGGCGCCGGCGCCACCGATCCCGACGCCGAGCCGCACGTCGCACGCACCCTCGCCCCGGCGTCGCCGCTCCTCTCCGTCCGCAACCTCACCGTTCCGGGCGGGGCCGGGGTCGTCGGCGTCGAGGACGTCTCCTTCGACATCGCGCCGGGCGAGATCCTCGGCATTGCCGGCATCGACGGCAACGGCCAGAAGCAGCTCGCCGAGGCGATCGCTGGCCAGCGCGCGGCGAGCGCCGGCAGCGTCCTCGTCGACGGCAAGCCGGTCGACCGGCTCGACGTCGGCGCCCGCACCCGGGCGGGCCTCCGCTACCTCACCGACGACCGCCTGTCGGAAGGCACCGTTGGCACCTTCCCGATCTCCCTTAACCTCCTCCTGAAGCGCATCGGCGCGGCGCCCTACTGGGCCGGCGGCGTCGAGCGGCCGGGCGAGATCGCCACCCACGCCGAGGAGCTGGTGAAGCGCTACGACGTGCGCACGCCGAGCATCGAGACGCCGATCGGCAAGCTGTCCGGCGGCAACATCCAGAAGGTGCTGCTCGCCCGCGAGCTCGCCGACGGCGCCCGCATCGTCGTCTTCAACAAGCCGACCTACGGGCTCGACGTGCAGAACATCCGCGCCTCGCGCCGGCGCATCCGCGACATCGCCGGCCAGGGGATCGCCGTGCTCCTCATCTCCACCGAGCTCGACGAGCTGATCGAGCTGTCGGACCGCATCGCCGTGATGTCGCGCGGCCGCCTCGCCGGCATCGTCGGCAACGACGAGGGCGCGCGGCTCAGGGTTGGGGAACTGATGATCGGAGCGGCGGCGTGACGATGGAAACCGCCGACACGGCTCCCCGCAGCGCCCCCGCCGACGGCGCTCCGCGCGGCGAGCGCGCCGCCGCGCTCTCGCGCATCCTGCTCCTCTCGATCGCGCCGATCCTCGCCGCCCTCGTCATCGCCGGCGGCATCCTGCTCGCCCTCGGCGTCGACCCGCTCGCCTACTACGCCTTCGTGCTCGAGCGCGGCCTGTTCTCGGGCCTCGGCCTGCAGCAGACGCTGACGCGGATGGCGCCGCTGCTGCTCCTCTCGGCGAGCCTCATCGTCGCCTTCCGGGCGGGCATCTGGAACCTCGGCATCGACGGCCAGTTCCTGCTCGCGGCGGTGGCCGCCGGCGCCCTCGCGCCCGCCCTGATCGGCACGCTGCCCGGCTGGCTGACGCTGGTGCTCTGCTTCCTCGCCGCCGCCGCCGTCGGCGCGCTGTGGTCAGTGGTGCCGGCGCTCCTGCGCGCCTACCAGGGCGTCAACGAGATCATCACCTCGCTGATGATGACCTTCCTCGGCGTCTCCTTCGCCAACGTGCTGGTGAAGCTGTTCTTCCTCGATCCCGGCACGACGGTGCCGCAGACGCGCACGCTGCCGGTCGCCGACCGGCTGCCGCGCCTCCTCGACACCACGGTCTCGAGCGGCCTCCTCATCGGCCTCGTGGCGGTGATCGCCGTTCACCTGATGATGACGAAGACCGCCTTCGGCCTGAAGCTGCGCGTCGTCGGCGCCAATCCCCGCGCCGCCGTCCACGCCGGCCTGCCGGTGGCGAAGCTCACCGTCGCGGTGTTCGCCATCTCGGCCGCCCTCGCCGGACTCGCCGGCGCCGTCGAGATCCTCGGCGTGCACGGCAACGTGCGGGCCGACTGGAACCCCGCCTACGGTCTCGCGGTGGTGCCGCTCGTCTTCCTCGCCCGCCTCAACGGCTTCGCTGCCATTGCCTACGTGTTCGCCTTTTCGGTGCTGTCGATCGGCGGCGAGAGCGCGGCGCGGCGGCTTGGCGTGCCGCACTTCTTCACCCTCGTCCTGATGGCGATCATCCTGATCCTTCTCGCCGTCGTCGAGTACGTCGACCACAAGCGCCGCGCCGCCGGAAAGGCCTGAGCGATGCAAGGCCTGTTCACCGACGCGTTCCTCACTTCCCTCGTCTTCGGCGCCGTCAGCGCCGGCATCCCGCTGCTGCTCGCCGGCCTCGGCGAGCAGGTGTCGGAGAAGGCGGGCGTCCTCAACATCGGCATCGAGGGCATGATGCTCGCCGGCGCCTATGTCGGCTTCGTCGCGGCCTTCTACTCCTCCTCGCTGTGGCTGGGCTTTGCGGGTGGCGCCGCGGGCGGGGCGGCGGTCGCCCTCGTCATGGCGCTCCTCTGCGTCCGCCACGGCCTCAACCAGATCGTCGTCGGCATCGCGCTGACGCTCGGCGTCGAGGGCCTGACGGCGCTCCTCCACCACTTCCAGTTCGGCCGAACCTACCCGCGCCTCGACGCCGCCGGCAGCATGCCGATCCCGGTGCTGTCGGAGATCCCCATCCTCGGCCCGGCGCTGTTCGACCGCCACCCGATCGTCTACCTCGCCATCGCCATGGTGGCGGTGATGGCCTTCGTCTACCGGCGCACCAACCTCGGCCTCGACCTGCAGGCGGCCGGCGATAAGCCGGCGGCCCTCGACGTCGCCGGCGTCGACGTGGTGACGACGCGCACGGCGGCGGTGCTCGCCACCGGCGTGATGGCGGGCGTCGGCGGCGCCTTCATGGCGAACATCGGCGCCGGCCTGTTCATCCCGTTCATGACCGGCGGCGCCGGCTTCATCGGCATCGTGCTGGCCATGCTCGCCCGCGGCCGGCCGCTGTGGGTGCTCGCCGGCGCGCTGATCTTCGGCGCCTGCCTGTCGATGACGACCGCCCTGCAGGTGGCCGGCGTCAACATCCCGACCGACGTCATCCAGATGCTGCCGTTCGCGGCGGTGATGGCGGTGCTCGTCATCTTCGGCCGCCGCGCCAGCCTGCCGGCGGCGCTCGGCCTGCCCTACGTGCGCGGTGCCCGCTGAGGCCCGCCGATCACACCGACGAAACTGACAAGAGGGAGCAGATCATGGCCGACACGAAAGTCTACCTCCTCGACGGCGGCTCGCTCGTCCTCGACGGCTACCACGTCTACTGGAACCGTGGGCCGGGCGGCGACATCCGCTTCCCCGTCTACTCGATCCTCGTCGAGCACGCCGAGGGCCGGTTCCTCATCGACACCGGCTACGATTACGACCATGTCATGAAGGTGCTGCCCTTCGAGAAGCCGATCCAGACGCCGGACCAGACGATCCCCGGCGCCCTCAAGCTGCTCGGCCTCGAGCCGAAGGACATCGGCGTCGTCGTCAACTCGCACTTCCACTTCGATCACGTCGGCGGCAACAAGTACTTCCCGCACGCGAAGAAGATCTGCCACGCCAAGGAAGTCGCGCAGGCGGCCAATCCGGAGCCCTTCGAGGTGCTCGGCTATTCCGACCTGTCGTTCTCGGCCGAGGCGGCCGAGGCGCGCGGCAAGGCCGACCAGCTCCTCGCCGGCACGACGGCGGCGAACTCCCGCTTCGAGGGCATCGAGGGCGACGTGGAGCTCGCCAAGGGGGTCCACCTCATCTTCACGCCCGGCCACGCCATCGGCCACTACAGCCTGCTCGTCGAGTTCGGCACCCGCAAGCCGATCCTCTTCACCATCGACGCGGCCTACACCGAGCAGAGCCTCAAGACGCTGAACCAGGCGTCATTCCACATCGACCCGGTCGCCGGTGTCGCCTCGATGCGCAAACTGAAGGCTCTCGCCGAGAAGCACGGCGCGGATCTGATGTATTCGCACGACATGGAGAACTTCAAGACGTACCGGACAGGGACGCTGTTCTACGGGTGAGGGACTTCTGGCGACGCGGCTGCTGCCGTTCTCCCCTCTGCCGCCTCCCCTCCCCACCGTCATGGCCCGGCTTGACCGGGCCATCCATCACAGCCGCGACGCTGCGATGCAGGATGGATCGCCCGGTCGAGCCGGGCGATGACGGGGGTGGGGGAACGGGGCAGCCGTGGGCGGCGCGATGGCGCTGGGTTGGTGCCACCTCCCTCCCCGCAGTCATTCCAGGCCTTGTGCCTGGAACCCATCCGGTCCCGCAGGCGAGGCGGTGCCGTGTGAGTGGGTTCTCGGCACAAGGCCGAGAATGACGACGGAAAGAGAAGAGCGGGAAAGACGACAGCGGAGGCGCCGCACCGGGCGCCGGCGCGCGACAACGAAAGACGGGGCAGGGCAATGACGAAGACGATCTCGGAGCCGGTGTTCACCCTCACCTCGGGGCCGGTGGACGCCTATCCGGCGGTGCTGCGGGCCCTCTCGCGCACCGTCTGGTACGACTACGACCCGGCCTTCCAGGCCTTCTACGAGGCGACCGCGAAGAAGGCGCAGAAGGCCCTGAAGACCCCCGACGTGCCGGTGATCCTGCAGGGCGAGCCGGTGCTCGGCCTCGAGGCGGCCGCGGCCTCGCTGATCGCCGCCGAGGACGTGGTGCTGAACCTCGCTTCCGGCGTCTACGGCAAGGGCTTCGGATACTGGGCGAAGCGCTACTGCAAGGACCTCGTCGAGATCGAGGTGCCCTACAACGAGGCGATCGATCCCGCCTCGGTCGAGAAGGCGTTCGCCGAGCGGCCGGACATCAAGGTCGTCGCTGTCTGCCACCACGACACCCCATCCGGCACCATCAACCCGATCGACGCCATCGGCGCGATCGTGGCGAAGCACGGGGCGTACCTCCTCGTCGACGCGGTGTCGTCCTTCGGCGGCATGAACGTCGACCCGGTCGCCTCCTCGTCCGACATCTTCGTCACCGGCCCGAACAAGTGCCTCGGCTGCCCGCCGGGCCTGACGCTGATGGGCGTGAGCGCCCGCGCCTGGGAGAAGATGAAGGCGAACCCGCTCGCCCCCCGCGCCTCGATGCTGTCGATCCTCGACTGGGAGAACGCCTGGCGGGCCGACCAGCCGTTCCCGTTCACCCCGTCGGTGTCGGAGATGTACGCCCTCGACGCGGCCCTCGACCTCTATCTCGGCGAGGGGCCCGAAGCCGTCTGGGCGCGCCATGCGGCGACCGCGGCCGCCTGCCGGGCGGGCGTCAAGGCGATGGGCCTCGAGATCTGGGCCGCAGACGAGGCGATCGCCTCGCCGACGACGACGGCGGTGAAGGTGCCGGCCGGCATCGACGAGCCGGCGCTCCGGGCGGCGATGCGCGACCGCTACGGCGTCACCGTCTCCTCCGGGCGCGGCGAGACGCTCGGCAAGCTCATCCGCATCGGCCACATGGGGCCGACGGCACAGCCGATGTACGCGGTGATCGCGCTCACGGCGCTCGCCGGCGCGCTCGGTGCCCTCGGCCACAAGGTCGACGTCGGCGCCGGCGTCGCCGCCGCCATGGCGTCCATCGATTCCGGGCTCTGACCCGTCAGCAACGAACTCTCGACCGAACAAGGGGATTTCAGATGAGCGGCAAACTCTCCGGAAAGGTGGCGATCGTCACCGGCGCGGCCCAAGGCATCGGCAAGGCGATCGCGACGCGTCTCGCCGCCGACGGCGCCCGCGTCTGCGTCAGCGACATCAACGAGGCGGGGGCGCAGGCCGTCGCGGCCTCGCTGCCGAACGGCGCCTTCGCGGTCGCCTGCGACGTCTCCGACGCGGCGGCGGTGACGGCCCTGCACGAGGCGGTGATGACGACCGCCGGCAACCTCGACATCCTCGTCAACAACGCCTCGATCGTGCCCTTCATCGCCTGGGACGAGGTCGACCTCGCCCACTGGCAGAAGATCATCGCCGTCAACCTCACCGGCGCCTTCCTGATGACGCGCGCCGCGACCGATCTGATGCGCAAGCAGGGTCACGGCGGCCGGGTCGTCAACATCCTGTCGAACACCATCTTCGCCGGCACGCCGAACATGGCCGCCTACGTGGCGGCGAAGGGCGGCGTCTTCGGCCTCACCCGGGCGCTCGCCACCGAGCTCGGCAAGCACGCCATCAACGTCAACGCGGTGACGCCGGGCCTCACCGAGACGGAGGGCGTGATGGCGAGCCCGCACGCCGACGCCTTCGGCTTCGTCGAGATGCTGCAGGCCTTCCCGGGCAAGGGCCAGCCGGCCGACATCGCGGCGGCGGTGTCCTTCCTCGTCTCCGAGGATGCGAAGTGGATCACCGGCCAGACGCTCAACGTCGACGCCGGCATGGTGCGCTGGTAACGGCGCGCCACGCGCGGCCTGACGGTTCACCGGCGCCGGGCCGCCACACGGCTGCTCCATCGAACGCCTATCCCGCACCGGGCCGCCTCGCGCGGCCCGGTGTTGTCTTTTCCGGCGCCCCGCCTCCGGACGACCCGGCCGCGCGGCAGCGGTCGGAGCAGAAGCGGACGTTCTCCCAGTCGCGCGCCCACTTGCGCCGCCAGGTGAACGGCCGGCCGCAGCCCGCGCAGGTCTTCTCGGGCAGGTCGCCCTTGGCGGTGACGGGGCCATTGGCGTTGCGGCGCGCCATCAGCGCCCCCGGGCCGGGTTGACGGATATGCTCGTGCCAGGCGAACCGCCCGCCCGAGAGCTGTCCGGGCGGTCGGCGTTGTGTCTCCCGCGGGCCATCGCTGCCCCTGCGGCGCCGCCGCACACATCCTGAACCATTGCCGCGCTCCCGGCGTAAGGCGTCCGTCCGCGGGGATGGAGCCGGCCGCGGACCCGTTGGCATGCCGGCCCACCGAGGGCCTCGCTTGTCCGCTCCCATCCTCATCTACGGCGGAACGGGGGGCGTCGGATCGGCGCTCGCCCGCCGTCTCGTCGCCGCCGGCCGACCGGTCCACCTCGCCGGGCGCGACGCGGCGAAGCTCGCGGCGCTCGGCAAGGAACTCGGCGCCGGCTGGACCGCCGTCGACGTGCTCGATCCGGTGACGATCGCGCCCGCCGTCGCCGCCGCCGGTCCGGCGCTGTCCGGCCTCGCCTACTGCGTCGGCTCGATCACCCTGAAGCCCGTCGCCCGCCTGACGGCGGCGGACGTTTCCCGCGACTTCGGCCTCAACGCTGCCGGCGCTTTCCACGCCGTGCAGGCGGCGACCGCTGCACTGAAGGCCGGCGAGGGGACGCCCGGCATCGTGCTGTTCTCCACCGTGGCCGTGGCGCAGGGCTTCGCCGCCCACGCCTCCGTGTCGATGGCGAAGGGCGCGGTCGAGGGGCTGACGCGGGCGCTCGCCGCCGAGCTCGCCCCGAAGCTGCGCGTCAACTGCATCGCCCCGTCGCTGACGCGCACGCCGCTGTCGGCCGGCATCACCGAGAACGCCCAGATGGCCACCGCCATCGCCCAGATGCACCCGCTGCAGCGCCTCGGCGAAGCGGACGACGTGGCAGCCCTCGCCGCCTTCCTGCTCTCGCCCGAGGCCGGCTGGATCACCGGCCAGGTCATCGGCGTCGACGGCGGCCGCGCCACCTTGCGGACGAAGGGATAGCGCGGGCGGAAAAAAATTCGGCCAGGATGTCGAAAAGCGGTGCGGCCGCGGCTCATGCCATCGAGACGGGCCTTCTGCCCGCCTCCTCAGTCATCCTGGAGGACGATCCGATGCAGTACATGCTGATTTTCCGCGAGACCGACGCGCAGCGCAGCCGGAAGAACGACCCCGAGGGGGCGCAGGCCTACTGGGGGGCGTGGATGGCCTATGTGGGGGCCGTGCAGGGGGCGGGCATCGTCGTCTCCGGTGCCGGCCTCGAGCCGCCCGACACCGGCGTCACCGTCCGCGTCAGCGAAGGCGCCCGCCACGTCCAGGACGGGCCCTACGCCGACAGCAAGGAACAGCTCGGCGGCTACTTCGTCATCGACGTGCCGAGCCTCGATGAGGCGATCGCCTGGGCGGCGCGCAGCCCGTCCTCCTCCGGTGGCTCGACCGAGGTGCGCCAGGTCCTGCCGCCGCCGAAGCTGTGAGCGGGCCCGCGCCGGCGGGCGCGGGAGGCCTGGCGGAAGAGGCGCGCGCGACCGCGGAGCGGGCGGCGCGCGCCTCCTACGGGCGGCTCCTCGCCTTCCTCGTCGCGCGCACCCGCGACGTCGCCGCGGCCGAGGACGCCCTCGCCGAGGCCTTCCGCATCGCCCTTGAGACCTGGCCCCAGCGCGGTGTCCCGGAGAAGCCGGAGGCGTGGCTGCTGACGGCCGCCCGCCGCCGTCTCGGCCACGACTGGCGCCACCGTGGCGTCGCGGCCGCGGCGGCCGGCACGCTCGAACTCATCGCCGACGAACGCCAGGAGGCGGAGATGGCGGAGATTCCCGACGACCGGCTGAAGCTCCTGTTCGCCTGCGCCCATCCGGCGATCGACGCCGGCGTGCGGACGCCGCTGATGCTGCAGACGGTTCTTGGCCTCGACGGCGCCCGCGTCGCCGGCTGCTTCCTCGTCTCGCCGGCGGCGATGGCGCAGCGCCTCGTCCGGGCGAAGGCCAAGCTGCGCGACGGCGGCATCCCCTTCGACGTGCCCGGCCGCGACGAACTCGCGCCGCGCCTCGAGGCGGTGCTGTCGGCCATCTACGCCGCCTTCGGCGCGGGGTGGGACGACGGCGTCAAACCGGCGGCCGGGGTTGCGGCCGCCGGGCTCGCCGACGAGGCGATCTTCCTCGGCCGGCTCGTCGTGGCGCTTCTGCCGGCGGAGCCGGAGGCGCGCGGGCTCCTGTCGCTGATGCTCCACTGCGAGGCCCGGCGTCCCGCCCGCCGGGACGCGGCCGGCGCCTACGTCCCGCTGTCGGAGCAGGACCCGGCGGACTGGTCGGCGCCTTTGATCCAGGAGGCCGAGGCGCAGCTGATGGTGGCGGCGAATGCCGGCCGCCCCGGCCGCTTCCAGCTGGAAGCGGCGATCCAGTCGCTGCACGCCGGCCGCGCCGCCGGCCGGCCTGTCGATCCGGCGATGCTGGCGGCGCTCTATGACGGGCTCGTCCACTTCAGCCCGACGATCGGCGCGCGCGTCGGCCGGGCTGTGGCGCACGCCGATGCCTTCGGCCCGCTCGCGGGCCTCGCCCTCCTCGATGCCATGGCCGAGGCGGCCGACGGCTACCAGCCCTTCTGGGCCGCGCGGGCTCACCTCCTCGCTGCCGCCGGGAACACGGTCGACGCAGCCGCCGCCTACGCCCGGGCCGCCGGCCTCAGCGACGATGCGGCGGTGCGCGCCTTCCTGCTCGCCCGGCGGGCGCGGCTGGCGTCGTAAAGCCCGGCCGTAGAAAAAACCTGTCCGGCACTTACGCGTCGTTTAGGGCGTAGCGGATCAATCGCTCGCACGCTGCCACGCCCACATCATCTGGCGCCCCCAGATCGTCGAGAAAATCGCGCGCAACGAAGCCTTCGAGAAAATAGGCGTAGATCTTGCCACCTCGGACAACTGGCTCCTGTGTGTCCGGCGTAGCGCTCGAAACAAGCGATTCCGCGTCTGCACTCCACGGCTCGATCACGTAAATGATCTCCTCCTCCGACCAATCGCGTCGGCCGCCCAGCAATTCCAGCAGCTTCATGCCAGCCCTCAATACTGCACTATATTGCTGTGCTGATGCTTCGATCGTCAGCAGAGTTACGGATTCATGGCCTAGCCGCCTGAAACGAGATGACCGAAACCCGTCTCATCGAGTAGGGCGATTGCTAGGCAACGATGCTCGCGCGTCAACACTGGGTCTGGCCGGATAGGTACCGCTTCGATCATTGCGATCACGTCGGCGGGCAGCCCGTGGCGACGGGCACCGGCGATCACCAGGGCGCGGTACCAGTCGAAGGCGACGAGGGTCGGGTCGATGGCACCGGGGCGGGCGACGTAGACGGAGGCCTGGGTGTGGACGCCGCCGTCCCGCTCGACGGCGAGATCGTCGAGCCGCTCGTAGTCCGGTCCCTCGACGCGGTCGAGGGTGTCGCGCTCGGCGAGGTCGATCTCGAAGAGAACGCCGTGGACGCGGTCGCTTGCGCGCGGCGACCGCAGCAGCGTCGCCTTGCCGGAACCGTCGGCCCCGCGCTTCACGAAGCCGAGGCGCCAGCCGGCCGCGACGCCGGTGCCGAGGACGCGCGCGGACGGGCAGCGCGTGCGGTGGCTGAGCCGCTCGTCCAGCATGTTCGAGCCGTAGGCGAAGTAGGTGAAGGTGGCCATCGTCGCGGAGCCGGGTCAGAACGGCCCGTTCAGCACGCTGATCCGCCACGTCAGCACGCCGGCGAACGTCACCCACAGGAGATAGGGCGCGAGCAGCCAGGCGGAGAGGCGGGAGATCGGCCTGAGCGCCACGATCAGCACGACGATCGAAGCCCACAGGAAGACGACCTCGATCAGCGCCCAGTCGGGCCGGTGCAGCTTGAAGAACAGCACCGTCCACAGGACGTTGAAGACGGCGTTGACTGCGAACAGGCCGACCACCATCGCCCGCTGCCGGCCGGTTCGGGCGAGCCGCCAGGCGGTGGCCGCGGAGACGGCGCAGAGCGTGAAGATCAGCGTCCACGCCGGTCCGAACACCCAGTCCGGCGGCTGGATCGACGGGCGGACGAGGCTGCGGTACCAGGGCCCGAGTTCGGTCAGCGCCCCGCCGAGGGACGCCACCGCCGCCGCGGCGATGGCGGCGACGACGATCGGGACGACCCAGTCGCGCGTGCGGACGGCGGATGTGCGGGCGGCGCTCACGCGCAAAGGCCCAGGCTCAGGCCAAGGGTCACATCGATCGTCAGGCGCGCTTCTCCCAGGGGGAGACGACACCGAAGAGATGGGCGAAGTCGCGCATCATGATGCGCAGGTGGGCCATCGGATCGGATCGGACGAGTTCCTTCTCCAGGTACGCCTGCCAGGTCAGCCGCTGGATGTCCGGGTCGCGGCAGAGGCTGACGAAGCGCTCGCGGCGCTTGTCGCTGGAATACCAGAAGTACTGCATGATGCCGAGGATCCAGAACACCCGGCCGTGCAGCTTCATGAAGCGCCGGCGCGCCGTGGCGAGCGCCCGCACGTCGCCGGTGGCGAGGCGCTCGTCGATCGCGTCGGCGGCGAGGCGGCCGGACAGCATGGCGTAGTAGATGCCCTCGCCGGAGGCCGGCGCGACGACGCCGGCGGCGTCGCCGGCGAGCAGCACGGCCCGGCCGTCGTCCCAGCACTTCATTGGCCGGAGCGGCAAGGGGGCGCCCTCCCGGCGCACCGTCTCGGCATCCGCGAGGCCGCAGATCTCGCGCAGGGCGGCGACGGCGGGGCGCAGGCCGAAGCCCTTGTGGGCGCTCCCGGTGCCGATGCTGGCGGTCTCGCCGTGCGGGAACACCCAGGCGTAGAAGTCCGGCGACAGGTCGCCGCGATAGTGGATGTCGCAGCGGGTTGGGTCGTAGCCGTCCGGCGTCGTGGCCGGCGTGCGGATGATCTCGTGATAGGCGAAGACGAAGGGCGGCCGGGCGGCGTTCGGCATCGCGTCGCGGGCAACGGCGGAATTCGCCCCGTCCGCGCCGATCACGGTGCGGGCGAGGATCGCCTCGGTGGTGCCGGCGGCCGCGCCCTTCGGGCGGAGGTGGACGACGACGCGGCCGTCGCCGGCCCGCTCGAGGCGTTCGAAGGTGGCGGTGCGCCGCTCCGCCCCGGCGGCGGCGGCGCGTTCGCGCAGCCACTCGTCGTAGGTGTCGCGGTCGACCATGCCGACGAAGCCGTTCTCGATGCCCATGTCGACCGATCGCTCGCTCGGCGAGAAGATGCGGGCGCCCTTGGCGCGGGCGACGAGCACGCTCTCCGGCACGTCGAAGTCGCGCAGCAGGCGCGGCGGGATGGCGCCGCCACACGGCTTGATGCGGCCGGCCCGGTCGACGAGGACGACCGAGCGGCCGGCCTCGGCGAGGTCGCGGGCGGCGGTGGCGCCGGCGGGGCCGCCGCCGATGACGGCGACGTCGTACTCGCGGAGGCTCATCGTCTCATCTCCCTTCGAGGCCGGGGGCGAAGGTGTGCGGCGCGCCGACGGAGCCGGCGTTGCTGCTGCGGCTCCCGGCGGCAACGGCGCGGGCGGCGAGCCCGGCGCTCGCGACGAAGAGGATCGCCTCGGCCGCGAACACCGCGCCGTAGGCCACCTCCGGCAGACCGGTGAGGTGGCGGGCGAGGTCGACGGCGAGGGTGCCGAGGAAGCCGCCGAGGCCGAAGGCGACCGCCTGGGCGGCGCCCCACAGGCCCATGCGGGTGCCCTGGCGGCGGCCGCTGCCGTCGCCGGCGGCGAGCGCCATCATCGCGCCGATGGCGGCGACGGCGAAGACGCCGTTGGAGAAGCCGAGGGCGAACACCACGGGCCGGAGCGGGAAGCCCGCGGCCGCCATGCCGGCCGAGGCGAGGGCGGCGAGGGCGGCGGCGGAGCCGAAGCAGCCGGCGACGACGAGGCTCCGCAGCATCGCCTCGCTGCGGCCGAGCCGGGTGCTGCCGAGGAGCGCGACGAGGATCATGCCGGCCAGAACGCCACCGTTCTGCAGCCCGCCGAGGCGGGTCGATTCGCCCGGCGTCATGGCGAAGACGGTGCCGGCGAAGGGCTCGAGGACGAGGTCCTGGGCGCTGTAGGCGAGCATCGAGACGAAGATGAACACGGTGAAGAGCCGCGCCTGCGGCTCGCGCCAGACGGCGGCGAGGGTCGCGGCGAAGGGCTCGGCCGCAGCGGCCGGCGGCGGCGCCGGGCGCGGCGCGAGGCCCGCCTCGAGGCGCCACAGGGCAAGGCCCGCGAGGGCGAGCGCGAGGATCGACACCACCGTCGCCACGGCGACGAGGCGGGCCGGGGAGAAGGGATCGAGGAAGTGTCCGGCCGAGGTGGCGGTGAGGGCGAAGCCGGCGATCATCATGGTCCAGACGATCGTCGCGGCCGGGGCGCGGCGGTGGGGGGCGACGCGCTCGGCGAGGAGCACGAGGAGCGACGTGCCCGCCGCGCCGACGCCGATGCCGATGAGGCCGAAGGCGACGACCGCGAGGGCGATGCCGGCGGCGAGGCTCTCGCCCATCAGTGCGGTCGCGACGGCGGCGAGCGACCCGCCGGCGGCCAGCGTCACCATGCCGGCGAGGATCCACGGGGTGCGACGGCGGCTCCGGTCCGAGCCGAAGCCCCAGCGCGGCCGCAGCATCTGCAGGCCGTAGTGCAGGCCGACGAGGAGGCCGGGCAGCATCGCCGGCAGGGCGAGTTCCACCACCATCACGCGGTTGAGGGTAGAGGTGGTGAGGACGACGATGGCGCCGAGCGCCGTCTGCACGAGCCCGAGCCGGACGATGCCGGCCCAGCCGAGGGTGCCGCTGCCGAGGGTGCCGGCGGCGCTCACGGCGTGCCCACGAGACCGCGCACCGCGAAGGCGGCGGCGAGCATGCCGAGCACGTAGAGCGTGGTGCCGGTGGCGTTGTACCAGGCGGCGCGGCCGTTCGGGTCGGCGAGCAGCCGTCCCATTAGCACCACCTGGGCGAGGAGGAGGACGGCGACGATCGCCGCGAACAGCGGCCGGCCCCAGCCGATCAGCAGCGCCACCACGGCGATCTGCGGCACCGCCATGACGATGCAGGCGACGCGGGCGGCGCGGTCGACGCCGAGCTGCACCGGCAGGGAGCGGATGCCCATGCGGATGTCACCCTCCACCGCCTTGAAGTCGTTGAGGGTCATGATGCCGTGGGCGCCGATGGAATAGAGCAGCGCGAGCGTCACGATGCGCCCGTCGGGCACCGTCGCCATCATCACCGCCGCGCCGACGAACCACGGCAGGCCCTCGTAGCAGAGGCCGACGGCGGCGTTGCCCCACCAGCCGTTCAGCTTCAGGCGGAAGGGCGGCGCGCTGTAGGCCCAGGCAAGGGCGAGACCGACGATCGCCGCCACCGTGACGACGGGCCCGAGCGGGATCGCCACGGCGAGCGACAGGGCCGTCCACAGGAGGGCGATGTAGAGCCCCCAGCGACCAGGCACGCGGCCCGAGGGGATCGGCCGGTGCGGCTCGTTGATCGCGTCGACGTGACGGTCGAACCAGTCGTTTGCCGCCTGGCTGGTCGCGCAGACGAGCGGTCCGCAGAGGAGGACGCCCGCGAAGACGGTCGGCCAGTGGTCGGCGAAGGACGCGCCGGAAGAGACGACGCCGCACCCGAACGCCCACATCGGGGCGAACCAGGTGATCGGCTTCAGAAGCTCGACGACGGCAGGTGCGGACGGAGCGTTCATGGTCGCGATGGTAGCCGCGACACTTCGAACTGTCCAACTGATTTGACGGTCGCGTGTGTCTCGCGCGGCGACTCAGGCCTCGGCGTCGTCCGCGCCGTCGTCCTCGATGTCGCCGATGCCGTAGCGGCGGAGCTTGGCGTAGAGGCTCTGGCGGCTGAGGCCGAGGATCTGGGCAGCCGAGGCGCGGTTGTCGGAGGTCAGCTTGAGGGCCGCCTCGATGCACAGCTGCTCGATCATGTCGCTGGTCTCGCGGACCAGTTCCTTCAGCGGCACGCGGCCCACACGCTCGGTGATGTGGGCGACCGAGGGCAGGCGGGTCTCGCCGCCGTCGCTCTCCTGGGCAGCCGGGCGGCGCCCGACGGTGCGCAGGATGAGCCCGGCGCACGGCTGCTGCTGGTGCGGCACCGCCACCGCCGTGACCTCGACCTCGTCGTGGCCGCCATACTCGCCGCGGACGATGGTGGCGAAGTCGCGCAGCGAGCCGTGCTCGCGGAGGTTCGTCGCGAGGATCCGAACGTCGACGCCCGGCCGGCCGAGCCAGCGGTCGAGCGGCTGGCCGCGCGCCTGCTCGAGGGAGCCGAGCTCGACGAGCTCGAGGAAGGACGCGTTGGCGTCGAGGACGCGCTGGGCGTCGTCGACGATGACGAGCGCCTCGGGCATGCCCATGGCGATCTCGTAGGCCTGGGCGCGCCGCACCTGGGCGGGATCGGCTGCCGGCTCGGCGTCCGGATGCGAGAGCCGCATCAGGAGGTGGGCCGTTCCCTCGTGGCGGAACAGCGAGATGCCGAGGCGGATGCTGGTCTCGCCGTCAGCGAGGCGGACGATCGTGTCGTCCGCACGGCCGACCATGCCCGCCTTGTTGACGAGCGACTGCACCACGGCGGCGCTTTCGGGCTCGAAGAGCTCGGTCACGGCGCGGCCGGGAAGCTTCTGCGCCGGGTTTCCGGTGAGACGGCCGGCGGCGGGATTGGCCTCGGCGATGCGGCCGCTCGCCACCTCGACGATCAGGATCGGCTCGGAGACGAGCTGGAAGAGCAGGCGGTAGCGCGTCTCGGTGTTGCGCAGGCGCGAGTACTCGCGCTCCATCGCCCGCTGCGCCTCGACGAGGCGCTGCTGCAGCGTCCAGGTGGGGCGGAGGTCACGGCCGAGCGCGACGACGGGACCGTCCGGGCCGAGGGCGACGGCGGAGCAGCGAATCGGGATGTCGCGGCCTTCGGACGAGGTCTGGTTGATCTCGCGCCAGGCAGGCGCCCGCTGTTCGGCGGCGTCCTGGAGGAGCTGCTCGACCTTCGACTTGCTCTCGATGGTGACGGTTTCGACCCAGGGCCGCCCGACCCATTCGCGGCGGCCGATCGGCTCGCCGGCGTCTTCCTCGGTGAAGGCGAGATCGCGAATCACGCCGTCGCGGTCGAGCAGGAAGGCGACGTCGGCGGCGACCCCGATCAGCTTGGCCGCGGCGGAAGCGTCTAGGTTTCCGAGCCACGTCTCCGCGGCGGCGAATTCACCTGGGCGCCGAGCTGAGACCGCAGCCTCCATGGCCGAGCCAACCCCTTACAACGCGATTCAGCCGGACCGACGGTCGCCCGAGCGGCGCGTGTCGCCTACCAGCCGGTGTGTCTGAACGATCGCGTCTCGTCCGTCAACCGCGGTACCGTCGGCGCCGAGGGATCGCGCAAGTTCCATGTCAGCCCCGAATGCCCGCCCTCCGACGAGGATGGCGATGGATGGGTTCCGCGACGAGCGGCGCATGTCGCCGATCAGCGTCCGCAGGCCGTCGTGCGAGAAACTGCAGCTCGCCGAGATCCCGGCGGCGGCGAACCAGTCCTGCGCCACCGCGGTGCAGATCTCTCCGGTCCCGCCCGGCATCAAAAGAACCGTATCCCAGCCACTGCGGCGATAGAATTCGTCCAGCATCAGCAGCCCGAAGGTATGCTGTTCGCCGGGAATGGGCGTGAGCAGGACGCTGGAGACTGTCGGCGGCGGCTCGATCTCCTCGTCGAAGACGTTGCCGAGGTGCCGCAGGACCTGCTGAAGACGGCACAGTCCCAAGGTGACCTCTGAGAATGTGCAGCGATCTTCGACCCACATCTCGCCGAGGCGGCGGGCGGTCGGGGCGAGGAGGTCGAGGAAGACCGACTCGAGGCCGACGCCGCGCTCCCGCAGGGTGCTGATGAAGGTACAGGCCGCCGGCGCTTCGTCGAGCAGGACGATTTGCGTCAGAATAGCCACTTCGGCTTCCAGTCGAGGCGCCGGCTTCGGGGCCACGGACGGGAAGGGCAGCGTGCCGTTCTGAGATGTCCTGCCGCGCGGCGTTCTTGCCGCGATCAGCAGCCGCGGGATCACTTCGGTTTCGATCGTGTAGATCGTCTCCGCGATCGGCAGGCGGTCACCGGAATCCCCCGGAAGATCTCCGTCGACAAAGAGCAGAGCCTTGCTCTGGCACTCGCCGTTACGATCGGCCGGGGCTTCGAAACTGAAGCGGGACTTGGTGACGTTGTCCATGTCGGGCATGGGGGTCACCTTTCGTCTTATGCGACCCTTGGTCGCTCCCCACCACGAGAAGAACACACCTGCACTGGGCCAGTGTCAACAAGAATTGTCATTCTTCCAGAAAAGCCGACACTACACTGCAGTGCAGCCTAATTTGCTGCAATGCAAAATCCTTGAGCGACCGGACTCTTCTGCCCGGTCACGGTTCGGCCCCGACATGGGGCCACCGCCTCGTCCGACAGGGAACCATCCACCGCGCCTACTGTAAACTGAAATTTACGTCCAAAATAATTGACATACCCCGTGGAGCGGTTCTAGCTTTGGGACCAACGACACGGGAGGGTCGGCCTTGAAGAAGCGGCACCACAGCGCGCCAACGGAGAGACGGCCCGCTCTCTATACGGCCGCCGAACGCGCCCGCCGCGACGCTTCCGGCTGGACCCTCGTGCAGGGCGTGCTCGCGCCCCTGCAGTTCCTCGTCTTCCTCGTCAGCCTCGCCCTGGTGATCCGCTGGTTCCTCACCGGCGAAGGCCTGATGGCGGCGACCATCTCGATCGTGGTGAAGACCATCGTTCTCTACGTGATCATGGTCACCGGCTCGATCTGGGAGAAGGTGGTCTTCGGCAAGTGGCTGTTTGTCCACGCCTTCTTCTGGGAAGACGTGTTCAGCATGCTGGTGCTGGCGCTGCACACGGCCTATCTCGCCGCCCTCTACACCGGTGCCCTCGACGCCACGCAGCTGATGGTGCTCGCCCTCGCCGCCTACGCCACCTACGTGGTCAACGCCGGCCAGTTCCTCCTGAAGCTCCGCGCCGCCCGCCTCGACATGGCCCGGGCCGACCGGCAGCCCGGTGCTGGCAGGCCCGCCGCTGGCCTCCCCCTGGAGGCGGCGTCGTGAACGAGCGCGTCACCCTCCCGGCGGAGCGGACCCCGGCGATTGGCTGCGGCGACACCCTCGCCCGTCCGGTGCTGCGCCAGCGCGGCCAGCGCGAGGTGTTCTGCGGGCTGACCGGCATCGTCTGGCTGCACCGCAAGATCCAGGACGCCTTCTTCCTCGTCGTCGGCTCGCGCACCTGCGCCCACCTCATCCAGTCGGCCGCCGGCGTGATGATCTTCGCCGAGCCGCGCTTCGCCACCGCGATCATCGACGAGCGCGACCTCGCCGGCCTCGCCGACCTCGACGACGAGCTCGACCGGGTCGTCGGCCGCCTGCTTGAGCGGCGCCCGGACATCCGCGTGCTCTTCCTCGTCGGCTCCTGCCCCTCCGAGGTGATCAAGCTCGACCTCTCCCGCGCTGCCCAGCGCCTGTCGCGCGGCTTCGCCCCGGCGGTGCGCGTGCTCGCCTACTCCGGCAGCGGCATCGAGACGACCTTCACCGAGGGCGAGGACGCCTGCCTTGCCGCCCTCGTCCCGGAACTGCCGGCCGCGAGCCCCGACGCTCCGGCCTCGCTCCTCGTCGCCGGCACCCTGCCGGACGTGGTCGAGGACCAGTTCCGCCGGCTCTTCTCCGCCCTCGGCATCCCCGTCGCCTTCTTCCCGCCGCGCCGCTCAACGGAGCAGCCCTTGGTCGGGCCGAACACCCGCCTCCTCCTCGCCCAGCCCTTCCTCGCCGAGACCGGACGTCTCCTCGAGGAGCGCGGCGCTGAGCGCCTCGCCGCGCCGTTCCCCTTCGGCGCCGAGGGAACGACGGAGTGGCTCAGGGCCGCGGCGACCGCCTTCGGCGTCGCGGCGGAGCGCTTCGAGGCCGTCACCCGTTCCGGGCGCGAGCGGGCGGAGCGGGCGCTCGGCCGTCACCGCGACGCCCTCGCCGGCAAGACCGTGTTCTTCTTCCCCGATTCGCAGCTCGAGGTGCCGCTCGCCCGCTTCCTCGCGCGGGAGCTCGGCATGCGGCCGGTCGAGGTCGGCACGCCCTACCTGCACCGACGCCACCTCGCCGCCGAGCTCGACCTCCTGCCGGCCGACGTGCAGCTGTCCGAGGGCCAGGACGTCGACCGCCAGCTCGACCGCTGCCGCGCCGCCCGCCCGGACCTCGTCGTCTGCGGCCTCGGCCTCGCTAATCCGCTCGAGGCCGAGGGCCTCACCACCAAGTGGTCGATCGAGCTCGTGTTCTCGCCGGTGCACGGCTACGAGCAGGCCGGTGACCTCGCCGAACTCTTCGCCCGGCCGCTCGGCCGGCGCGACCGGCTGGAGGTCTGACCGATGCAGCTCACGGTCTGGACCTACGAGGGCCCCCCGCACGTCGGCGCGATGCGCGTCGCCACCGCCATGCGCGGCCTCCACTACGTGCTGCACGCCCCGCAGGGCGACACCTACGCGGATCTCCTCTTCACCATGATCGAGCGGCGCGGCGAGCGCCCGCCGGTCACCTACACGACGTTCCAGGCCCGAGACCTCGGCGGTGACACCGCCGTCCTCTTCAAGGACGCCGTGCGCGACGCCCACCAGCGCTTCGCCCCCGAGGCGATGATTGTCGGCGCCTCCTGCACGGCCGAGCTCATCCAGGATGATCCGGGCGGCCTTGCCCGCGCCCTCGACCTGCCGATCCCGGTGATCCCGCTCGAGCTCCCTTCCTACCAGAAGAAGGAGAACTGGGGCGCCGCGGAGACCTTCTACCGGATCGTCCGCGCTCTCGCCGGCCCGTCCGCCCCGGCGCCCGGCACCGAGCGCCCCGCCCGTGCCGCCGGCACCCGGCCGCGCTGCAACCTCCTCGGGCCGACGGCCCTCGGCTTCCGCCACCGCGACGACGTGAAGGAAGTCACCGCGCTCCTCGCCTCGCTCGGCGTCGACGTCGCCGTCTCGGCGCCGCTCGGCGCCCGGCCCGCCGACATCGCCCGCCTCGGCGAGGCGGACTTCAACATCGTGCTCTATCCGGAGACGGCCCTGACGGCCGCCACCTGGCTGAAGCGCACCTTCGGCCAGCCGATGGTGACGACGGTGCCGATCGGCGTCGGCGCCACGCGCGACTTCATCGTCGAGGTCGGCCGCGTCGCCGGCATCGATGTCTCGGACGTCCTCGCCGCCGAGGGCTCGCGGCTTCCTTGGTACTCGCGCTCGGTCGATTCGACCTACCTCACCGGCAAGCGCGTCTTCGTCTTCGGCGACGCCACCCATGCGGTGGCGGCGGCGCGGGTGGCGGCGAAGGAACTCGGCTTCCAGGTCGTCGGCCTCGGCACCTACGCCCGCGAGTTCGCCCGCGAGGTCCGCGAGGCGGCAAAGGACTACGGCCTCGAGGCGCTGATCACCGACGACTACCTCGAGGTCGAGGCGAAGGTCGCCGAGCTGCAGCCGGAGCTCGTGCTCGGCACGCAGATGGAGCGCCACATCGCCAAGCGCCTCGGCATCCCCTGCGCGGTGATCTCGGCGCCGGTACACGTCCAGGACTTCCCGGCCCGCTCCTCGCCGCAGATGGGCTTCGAGGGCGCCAACGTCCTCTTCGACACCTTCGTCCACCCGCTGATGATGGGCCTCGAGGAACACCTGCTCGCGATGTTCCGCGACGACTTCGAGTTCGCCGACGGCGCCGCGCCGTCGCATCTCGGCTCCCACCTCGCGACCCCGATGCCGGCCGCCGAGCCGGAGGCCGCCGAGGCTTCGCCGGAGCCCGTTGCCGCCGCGGTCGCCACCGTCGCCGCCCCTGTCCTCGCCGCGGCCCCCGCCGCCGTCGTCTGGGCGAGTGAGGCCGAGCTGGAGCTGAAGAAGATCCCGTTCTTCGTGCGCGGGAAGGCGCGCCGCAACACCGAGCTTTACGCCCGCGAAACGGGCGCCGCCGTGGTCACCCTGGAGACGCTGTACGATGCCCGGGCGCATTTCGGTCGCTGAGCCGACGCCGCTGCGCGTCGCCATCGTCACGCTCGACTTCCACCTCGCGAGCGTGGTCGAGCGCGCCGCCCGCACGCTCGCCAAGAGCCTGCCCGGGCTCGAGCTGACGCTCGACGCCGCCGCCGCCTGGAGCGACCCCGAGGCGCTCGCCGGCACGCTCGAGCGCATCGCCGCGGCGGACATCGTCGTCGTCTCGATGCTGTTCATGGAGGACCACGTCCGCGCCGTGATGCCGGCGCTCACGGCGCGCCGCGACGGCTGCGACGCGATGGTCTGCCTGATGTCGGCCGGCGAGGTGACGCGCCTCACCCGCATGGGCCGCTTCTCCGTCGCCGACGGCGGCGGCCCGCTCACCTTCCTGAAGCGCCTGCGCGGCAAGAGCCCGTCCCAGGGCGGCGGCGCCGACGCCGGTGCCCGGCAGATGAAGATGCTGCGGCGCCTGCCGAAGATCCTCCGCTTCATCCCCGGCACGGCGCAGGACGTCCGCGCCTATTTCCTCGCCCTGCAGTACTGGCTCGCCGGCTCCGAGGACAACGTCGTCAACCTCGTGCGGCTGCTTGTCGAGCGCTACGCCGACGGCCCGCGCAAGGCGCTCCGCGGCGCCCAGAAGGCGGCTCCGCCGGTCGAGTATCCGGAGGTCGGCGTCTACCACCCGCGCATGGCGCCGCGCATCGGCGAGCGCGCCGACCGGCTGCCGGCCGCCCCGGCGGACAGCCGCGGCACCGTCGGCGTCGTCGTCATGCGGTCCTATCTGCTCGCCGGCAACACCGGCCACTATGACGGCGTCATCGCCGCCCTCGAGGCGGCGGGCCTCCGCGTCATTCCGGCCTTCTCCTGCGGCCTCGACGCCCGCCCGGCGATCGACCGCTACTTCCTGAAGGACGGCCGGCCGGTGGTCGACGCGGTCGTCTCGCTCACCGGTTTCTCGCTCGTCGGCGGCCCGGCCTACAACGACTCGCGCGCCGCCGAGACGGCGCTCGCCGCCCTCGACGTGCCCTACCTCGCCGCCCACCCGGTCGAGTTCCAGACGATCGAAGCCTGGCAGCGCTCCGACCGCGGTCTGATGCCGGTCGAATCGACCATCATGGTGGCGATCCCCGAGCTCGACGGTGCCACCGGCGCGGTGATGTTCGGCGGCCGCTCCGAAGCGGCGCCGGGCTCGTCCGCCCACGACATGACGGCCCATCCCGAGCGGGCGGCGATGCTCGCCCGCCGCGTCGCCCGCCTCGTCGCGCTCCGGCGGACGGCGAAGGCGGAGCGCCGCCTCGCCGTGGTGCTCTACAGCTTCCCGCCGAACGCCGGCGCCACCGGCTCGGCCGCCTTCCTCTCCGTCTTCGCCTCGCTCTTCAACACCCTGAAGGCGCTCGCCGCCGACGGCTACGCGGTCGAGTGCCCGGCGAGCGTCGAGGAACTCCGCGAGCGGATCCTCGGCGGCAACGCCGTCCGCCACGGCATGCCGGCGAACGTCCACCACCGCATCGGCGCCGAGGAACTCGTCCGCCGCGAGCCGCACCTTGCCGCCATCGAGGCCCAGTGGGGGCCGGCCCCCGGCCGCCAGCAGAGCGACGGCGGCGGCGTCTTCGTCCTCGGCGCCCGCTTCGGCAACGTCTTCGTCGGCGTCCAGCCGGCCTTCGGCTACGAGGGCGACCCGATGCGGCTGCTCTTCGAGAAGGGCTTCGCGCCGACGCACGCCTTCAGCGCCTTCTACCGCTACCTGAACGAGGACTTCGCCGCCCACGCGGTGCTGCACTTCGGCACCCACGGGGCGCTCGAGTTCATGCCCGGCAAGCAGGCCGGCCTCTCCGGCGAGTGCTGGCCCGACCGGCTGATCGGCGACCTGCCGAACGTCTATCTCTATGCGGCGAACAACCCGTCCGAGGGCACGCTCGCCAAACGCCGCGCCGCGGCCACCCTCGTCTCGCACCTGACGCCGGCGATCGCCCACGCCGGGCTCTACCGCGGCCTCGCCGACCTCAAGGCCTCCGTCGACCGCTGGCGCGGCTTCGATCCGGCGGCGCCGGCCGAGGAGCGGCGGACGCTCGCCGCCATCATCCAGGCCCAGGCCGCCGCCGTCGACCTCGTCGCCGCCGAGCCGCCGTGGCCGCCGGCGTCCGCCGAGGCCGAGATCGCGGCGATCGGCGCGCGGGTGCTCGAGGTCGAGTACGCCCTCATCCCGCACGGCCTCCACGTCGTCGGCGCCCCGCCCGGCCCGGCCGAGCGGACCGACATCCTCGTCGCGATCGCCGAGTCCACCGCGACGACGGAGGCTCCCGCCCCGAGCCGGATCGAGATCGAGGCGATCGTCGCGAAAGGTGCTGCGCCTGCCGGTGCCGACGCCGCGAAGGCCGAGGTCCTCGCCGCCCTCGCCCGCACCGACCGGCTCCTGTCGGAAGACCACGAGATCCCGGCCATCCTGCATGCCCTCGACGGGCGCTACCTGCGCCCCGCCCCGGCCGGCGACCTCCTGCGCAACCCGTCGATCCTGCCGACGGGGCGCAACCTGCACGGCTTCGACCCCTTCCGCATCCCGAGCGCCTTCGCCCTCCGGGACGGGGCGGAGCAGGCGGCGCGGCTCCTCGCCCGCCACCTCGCCGACGGCCACGCCTTCCCCGAATCGATCGCGCTAATCCTCTGGGGCACCGACAACCTGAAGAGCGAGGGCGGCCCGATCGCCCAGGTGCTGGCGCTGATGGGCGCCGCCCCGCGCTTCGACTCCTACGGCCGCGTCTGCGGCGCCCGCCTCGTCGCCCTCGACGAGCTGACCCGGCCGCGCGTCGACGTCGTCGTCACGCTCTCCGGCATCTTCCGCGACCTCCTGCCGCTGCAGACCCAGATGCTCGCCGAGGCCTCCTTCCTCGCCGCCACGGCCGACGAGCCGGTGGAGCGGAACTTCGTGCGCAAGCACGCCCTCCGCGCCCAGGCGGCCCTCGGCTGCGACATCGAGACGGCCGCGTTCCGGGTGTTCTCGAATGCCGACGGCGCCTACGGGGCGAACGTCAACCACCTGATCGAGAACGGCCAGTGGTCCGACGAGAACGAGCTCGCCGAGACCTTCACCCGCCGCAAGTGTTTTGCCCACGACCGCTCCGGGCGCCCGACCGACCAGGCGGCGCTGCTCGGCCGGCTCCTCGCCGACGTCGACCTCGCCTACCAGAACCTCGAGTCGGTCGAGCTCGGCGTCACCTCGCTCGACCAGTACGTCGACGCCCTCGGCGGCGTCGGCCGGGCGGCCAAACGGGCGCGCGGCGAGGCGGTGCCGGTCTACATCGGCGACCAGACCCGCGCGACCGGCACGGTGCGCACCCTCGACGAGCAGATCGCCCTCGAGACGCGCTCCCGCATCCTCAACCCGAAGTGGTACGAGGGCCTCCTCGCTCATGGCCACGAAGGCGTCCGCCAGATCGAGCACCACGTCACGACGGTGGTCGGCTGGTCGGCGACGACGGGCCGGGTCGACGGCTGGGTCTACGACCGCATCGCCGAGACCTACGTGCTCGACGCCGAGATGCGGGCACGCCTGTCGGCGCTCAACCCGACGGCGGCGGCGAAGCTCGCCGGCCGGCTCATCGAGGCGAGCGAGCGCAACTACTGGAAGCCGGACGACGCGGTTCTCGCGGCGCTCCGCGAAGCGGGTGACGATCTCGAGGATCGTCTGGAGGGCGTCGCCACCGGCGCCTCCGTCGACGTCGCCGCGTGAGGGAAGGAAGAACCCTGTGAACATCGCCCTCCCGAACGTCCGATCCGCCCGCGGCCTCGACGGCGACGGCAGCGTCCAGGTCCACATGGACCCGCTCGCCGACCCGGCGCTGGCGATCGGCACCGCCCGCGTCTTCTCCGTCTACGGCAAGGGCGGCATCGGCAAGAGCACCACCTCGTCCAATCTCTCGGTGGCCTTCGCCAAGCTCGGCAAGCGGGTGCTGCAGATCGGCTGCGACCCGAAGCACGATTCCACCTTCACCCTGACGAAGAGCCTGATCCCGACCGTCATCGACGTGCTGCAGGGCGTCGACTTCCACGCCGAGGAACTGCGCGTCGACGACTTCGTCTTCGAGGGCTACTCGGGCGTGATGTGCGTCGAGGCGGGCGGCCCGCCGGCCGGCACCGGCTGCGGCGGCTACGTCGTCGGCCAGACGGTGAAGCTCCTCAAGGAGCACCATCTCCTCGACGACACCGACGTCGTCATCTTCGACGTGCTCGGCGACGTCGTCTGCGGCGGTTTCGCCTCGCCGCTGCAGCACGCCGACCGCGCGCTGATCGTCGCCGCCAACGACTTCGACTCCATTTTCGCGATGAACCGCATCGTCGCCGCCATCCAGGCGAAGGCGAAGAACTATCCGGTCCGCCTCGGCGGCGTCATCGCCAACCGCTCCGCCGCCACCGACCAGATCGACAAGTTCAACAAGGCGGTCGGGCTCGAGACGATCGCCCGCTTCCCCGACCTCGACGTCATCCGCCGCTCGCGCCTCAAGAAGGCGACGCTCTTCGAGATGGAGGCGGGACCGGAGGTCGAGGCGGTGCAGCAGGAGTACCTGCGCCTCGCGGCGAACCTGTGGGCCGGCGGCACGCCCTACAGCTGCGCGCCGATGAAGGACCGCGACATCTTCGATCTCCTCGGCTTCGATTGAGAGGGCGCGCGATGACCTCCGCCACCTACCGGGAGCGCCTCAGCCGCGTCGAGACCTACTTCGACCGCACCGCGGTCGAGGCGTGGTCGCGCCTCACCTCCGACGCGCCGGTCGGCCGCATCCGCGCCACCGTGCGGGCCGGCCGTGACGCCATGCGGGCGACGCTGCTCTCGCGCCTGCCGGCGGACCTGTCCGGCCGCCGCCTGCTCGATGCCGGCTGCGGCACCGGCGCGCTCGCCGTCGAGGCGGCCCGCCGCGGCGCCGAGGTGGTGGCCGTCGACGTCTCGCCGACCCTCGTCGAGCTCGCCCGCGAGCGCCTGCCGCGCGATCTCGGCGCCGGCTCGATCGACTTCCGCGTCGGCGACATGCTCGACCCCGCCTTCGGGCGGTTCGACCACGCCGTGACGATGGACTGCCTCATCCACTACCGCCTCGCCGACACACTCGATGCCCTGGCGGCGCTTGCCGCGCGCACCTCGACGTCGGTGCTCTTCACCTTTGCGCCGCGCACGCCGCTGCTCGCCGCCATGCACGCCGTCGGCGGCCTGTTCCCGCGCAGCGACCGGGCGCCGGCCATTGAGCCGGTGGCCGAGCGGGCGCTGCGCCGCGGCATCGCCGCGACCCCCGGCCTCGCCGGCTGGCGCCCGGCCGCCACGGCGCGCATCGCGCGCGGCTTCTACATCTCCCAGGCGATGGAGCTCGTCCGCTCGTGAAGCACGTCGCCACCCCGACCGCGACCGCCCGCACCCCGGCGCCCGGCCTCGCCCCGGCGACGTGGGCGATGGTGTGGATGCGGCTCGGCCGGCGCTTCCTGCCGTTCTCCGACGCGGTCTCGGCGGAACTGCCGCTCGGCCGGCTGCTCCGCCTCTCGCTCTTCCAGGTCACCGTCGGCATGGCGACCGTGCTCCTCGTCGGCACCCTCAACCGGGTGATGATCGTCGAGCTTTCGGTGCCGGCCTCGCTCGTCGCCATCATGGTGTCGCTGCCGCTGGTCTTCGCGCCGTTCCGCGCGCTCCTCGGCTTCCGCTCCGACCACCACCGCTCGGCCCTCGGCTGGAAGCGCGTCCCCTACATCTGGTTCGGCACGCTCCTGCAGTTCGGCGGCTTCGCCATCATGCCGTTCGCGCTGCTCGTGCTCTCCGGCACCGGCACCAACGCGCCGGCGTGGGCGGGCGAAGTCGGCGCCGCGCTCGCCTTCCTGATGGTCGGCGCCGGCCTGCAGACCACCCAGACCGCCGGCCTCGCGCTCGCGACCGACCTCGCCCCGGCGGAGACGCGCCCGAGCGTCGTCGCGATGATGTACGTGGCCCTCCTCGTCGGCACGGTGGCGAGCGCGTTCGTCTTCTCCGCGCTCCTCGCCGACTTCAGCCCCAAGCGGCTGATCCAGGTGATCCAGGGTGCCGCCGTCCTCACGGTGGTCCTGAACGTCGTCGCCCTGTGGAAGCAGGAGGGCCGCAACCCGGCCGCGACCCGTGCCGACGCGCCGCGGCCCGCCTTCGGCGACGCCTTCCGCGCCTTCCTGAAGCGCACCGGCGCGACGCGCTTCCTCGTCGCCGTCGCCCTCGGCACCGCCGCCTTCACCATGCAGGACGTGGTGCTCGAGCCCTTCGGCGGCGAGATCCTCGACCTCGGCGTCGGCGCGACCTCGGCCCTCTCGGCGCTCCTCGCCGGCGGGGCGCTCGCCGGCTTCGTCGTCGCCGCCCGCGCCCTCGTCCACGGCGCCGATCCCTACCGCGTCGCCGCCTACGGGGCGCTCGCCGGGCTGCCGGCCTTCGCCCTCGTCTCGCTCTCGGCGCCGTTCGAATCCGCCGCGCTCTTCCGGGTCGGCATCGCCCTCGTCGGCTTCGGCGGCGGGCTCTTCTCCGTCGGTTCGCTGACGGTCGCCATGGGCCTCGACGAGGGCCGCGCCACCGGCCTCGCCCTCGGCGCCTGGGGCGCCGTCCAGGCGACGGCGGCCGGCATCGGCATCGCCCTCGGCGGCATCATCCGCGACGGCGTCGGCGCGCTCGCCGCCGCCGGCCACCTCGGCCCGACGATGGCGGGCCCCGCCGTCGGCTACGGCGCCGTCTACCAGATCGAGATCCTGCTCCTGTTCGCCACGCTGGTGGCGATCGGTCCGCTCGTGCGCCACGCGCGCACGCTCCGCCTGCAATCGTCACGCTTCGGCCTGTCCGAGCTTCCCGGCTGAGCCGGGCACACGGGACAAGAAGAGGAGGCCGCCATGGGACCCGCCTTCACCTCCAACATCGACCTCGCACAGGTCGTGCTCTACGTGTTCTGGGCGTTCTTCGCAGGCCTCATCTACTACCTGCACCGGGAGAACAAGCGGGAGGGCTACCCGCTCCTGTCCGACCGGACGAACGAGCGCGTCTCGATCATCGGCTTCCCGGCCCCGCCGGCCCCGAAGACCTATCTCCTGCCGCACGGCGGCACCGTCTCCGTGCCGACCGGCAAGGCCGACACCCGCGAGATCAAGGCCCGGCCCGTGGCGGTGTGGCCGGGTGCCCCGCTCGAGCCGACCGGCAACCCGATGGTCGACGGCGTCGGCCCGGCCGCCTGGGCCGAGCGCTCCGACCATCCGGACCTTACCTTCGAGGGCGCGCCGAAGATCGTGCCGCTGCGCGTCGCCGGCGACTTCTACCTCGAGGCCCGTGACCCCGACCCGCGCGGCATGACCGTCGTCGGCACCGACCGCGTCGTCGGCGGCACCATCGTCGACGTCTGGGTCGACCGCTCCGAATACCTCGCCCGCTACTTCGAGGTGGACGTCGCCGGGGCCGGCCGCCGGGTGCTCCTGCCGGTCAACTTCTGCCGCGTCGACGGGGCCCGCCGGACGGTGAAGGTCAACGCCATCCTCGGCTCCCAGTTCGCCGCCGTGCCGGCGACCAGGCACCCCGACCAGGTCACCTTCCTCGAGGAGGACAAGATCATGGGCTACTACGGCGGCGGCTACCTCTACGCCACGCCGGCGCGCGCGGAGCCGCTGCTGTGAGCGACCTCGACCAGGAGCCGGTGCGGGGACTTCCGGAGGAACTCCCGGCCGGCGAACAGGTGCTGTGGCAGGGCGCACCCGACTGGCGCGCGCTCGCCGTCGAGGCCTTCCAGGTCCGCAAGGTGGCGATCTGGTTCGGCGCTCTGATCGCCGTGCGCTTCGCCGTCTACCTCTATGAGGGCGAGACGGTGCTCGGCGCCGCGCTCTCGGCGGCCTGGCTGCTGCCGATGGCGCTGACGGCGCTCGGGCTCCTCGGACTGCTTGCCTGGTACTCGGCCCGCACCACCGTCTACACGGTGACGAACCGGCGCCTCGTGCTGCGCATCGGCATGGCGCTCACCATGACGATCAACGTGCCGTTCCGGCTGATCCAGGGCGCCGGCGTCGTGGTGCGGGGCGGCGGCACCGGCACGCTCACCTTCACCCTCGACCCGAGCGTCAAGATCGCCTGGGCGCTGCTGTGGCCGCACTGCCGCCCCTGGCGGCTCGCCCGGCCGGAGCCGGCGCTCCGCGCCATCCCCGACGCCCGGCGGGTCGCCGAGCTCGTGGCCTCCGCCCTCGCCGAGGACGCCGTGCTCCATCCGGTGACCACCACCGTGACGCCGATCCCGTCCGCCCCGGAGCCGCAGGCGGCGCCGGCCCCGCAGGCGGGCCGCTATGCCGGCGGGCGCGCCGCGCTCGCATCCTGAAGGGGAGGAACTCGCCGTGAGCGAAGAGCTGCACGACCGGCCGTTTCCGCGGGGCGCCCTGATCGGCGCCGGGGTGCTGATCGCCGCGACCATGGTGGCGGCGCTCGCCGGCCGGGTCGGCGACATCGGCACCGTGCGGCTGCCGCCGGCGGCGCTCGTCGAGACGCGCGACCTCGTCTTCGTCGACCGGCCCGAGGGTGGCATTGCCATCCTCGACGCCGACGACCGTTCCACCGTCGCGGTGCTCGCGCCGAACACCGACGGTTTCATCCGGGGCGTGATGCGCGGTGTCGCCCGCGAGCGTCGCTCCCTCGGAATCGGATCCGAGCCGCCCGTGCGGCTCGCCCAGCGTGAGGACGGTCGGCTGACGCTGATCGACCCACAGACCGGCCGGGAAATCGGGCTCGACGCGTTCGGCCCGACCAACACCCAGGCCTTCGCCCGGCTCTTCGACAGGGAGACGACAAGCCGATGAACGCACTCTTCATGATCGGGAGGCGGACGATCGAGGTGCCATGCACCGTCGACGTCGAGCAGACACCCGATAGTCTACACGCCTACGTGGACCTGCACGGGTTCGAGGTGGGCCCCGGCGACGAGGTGACGGTGCACGCGCCGCCGCTCGACGTCGGCTTCGGCGAGCACGTGGTCCGGGAGTGCCACGCCACCGTCGTCCGCGCCGGCCCGCTCGAGCGCCTCTGGACCCACGTCGCCGGCTACAAGGAGCTCACCGAGCTCTACGAGGTCGGCTTCCAGGGGGAGGGCGCGGCATGATCCCGATGGAGGGTGGCGCCCAGGCCAACACCACGACGCGCGACGCGCAGACGGACACGCTGCTCAGCCCGCGCTTCTACACCACCGACTTCGAGGCGATGGACCGCCTTGAGATCGACTCCGTCCGCGCCGAGTGGGACGAGGTGATGGGCGAGATGCGCGCCGATCACAACAAGGGCCACTTCGTCCGCAACGAGGACTTCGACGGCTTCAGCCTCGACGACCTTGAGCCGGAGCTGCGCAAGGAGTTCGTCGACTTCCTGGTGAGCTCGCTCACCGCCGAGTTCTCCGGCTGCGTGCTCTATGCGGAGATCAAGAAGCGCATCAAGAGCCCGGAGATCCGCGAGCTCTTCACCTTCATGGCCCGCGACGAATCCCGCCATGCGGGCTTCATCAACGAGACGCTGAAGGAGATGGGCATCGGCGTCGACCTCGGCTTCCTCGCGCGGGCGAAGAAGTACACCTACTTCAAGCCGAAGTTCATCTTCTACGCGACCTACCTCTCGGAGAAGATCGGCTACGCCCGCTACATCACCATCTACCGCCACCTGGAGCGGAACCCGCAGATGCGGTTCCACCCGATCTTCAAGTGGTTCGAGAAGTGGTGCAACGACGAGTTCCGCCACGGCGAGGCCTTCGCGCTGATCATGCGCGCGGACCCGAAGCTCTTGTCGGGCGCGAACAAGCTGTGGATCCGCTTCTTCCTGCTCGCCGTGTTCGCGACGATGTACGTGCGCGACCACATGCGCGTCGCCTTCCACGAGGGCCTCGGCATCTCGCCGACGGACTACGACCAGAAGGTGCTCCGGCTCACCTCCGAGATCACCCGGCAGGTCTTCCCGTTCACCCTCGACCTCGACAGTCCGGCCTTCTGGACGGGCCTCGACAGGCTCTACCGGATTGCCGAGGCGACCGAGGCGGCGAAGGCGAAGGGCGGTGTGGGCGGGGCCCTGAAGCGGTTCGGCCTCGGCCTCAGCGCCGCCGGCACGCTGCTCCGGCTCTACATGCTGCCGGTCCGCAAGAACGACATCCCCGCCAAGGTCCGGCTCGCGCCGGCCTGGTAGGGACGCGAGCCAAGAGGAGACGGGTCCCGTGGAGATCTCGCCGATGGCGGTCGCGGCGATGGCGGTCGGGTTCGTGGTCGTCCTGTGGTGGGCGTCCACGGGGCTCGTCCTCTATCTCGACGGCCTGCCGCGGCGGACCTTCCGCTGGAGCCTCGGCGGCGCCACCGTTCTCGGCGCCGCCGCCCTCGCGGGGCTCGCCGAGACCCGCGACGAGACCACCATCGCCGGGGCGGGCATCGCCTTCGTCTGTGCGCTCGCCGTCTGGGGGTGGAACGAGCTCGCCTTCCTCACCGGCGTCATCACCGGCCCGAACCGGCGGGCCTGCCCGCCGGGCGCCGCCGGCTGGCGGCACTTCCTCGCCGCGACGGGCTCGATCCTCTGGCACGAGCTCGCCATCGCCGCCTCGGCTCTCGCCGTCGTCGCGGTGACGGCGGGCGGCGACAACCGGGTGGGCCTGTGGGCCTTCCTGATCCTCTGGGTGATGCGGCTGTCGACCAAGCTGAACGTCTTCCTCGGGGTGCCGAACCTCTCCGAGGAGTTCCTGCCCGATCACCTGAAGTACATCGCGAGCTTCTTCCGGCGGCGGCCGATGAACCTGCTGTTTCCCGTCTCGGTGACGGCGACGACGGTGCTGTTCGTCGCCCTCGTCGCCGAGGCGATGGCGGCGGCCGATCCGTTCGGCGCCACGGCGGCGACGCTGCTCGCCGCCCTGACCGGGCTCGCGCTGCTCGAGCACTGGTTCCTGGTCCTGCCGATCCCCGCCATGGAGCTGTGGCGGTGGGGCCTGAAGTCGAGGAGCACCCACGCGGAGCCGCCGGATGGCGAGGCCCGCCGGGTGACGGTGGTGGATCGCGCCCCGGCGCGGATCGGAGTGAGGCCGGCGACATGAAGAGCGAGCACATCGAGCTGGGCGGCTGCCCGATGCCGGACACGACCAACACCGGCGCCCTCCGCGGCGACCGGACCGCCGGAACGAGCGGCGCCGAGGGGAGGACGGGACCGATGGACTACGAGGCGTTCTTCCAGAAGGAACTCGACGGCCTGCACCGCGAGGGCCGCTACCGCGTCTTCGCCGACCTCGAGCGCCGGGTCGGGAACTTCCCCCGCGCCATCCACCACACGCCCGACGGCCCGCGCGAGGTCACCGTCTGGTGCTCGAACGACTATCTCGGCATGGGCCAGCACCCGGCCGTGCTCGCCGCCATGCACGAGGCGCTCGACCGCTGCGGCGCCGGCGCCGGCGGCACGCGCAACATCTCCGGCACCAACCACTATCACGTGCTCCTCGAGCAGGAGCTCGCCGACCTCCACCGCAAGGAATCGGCCCTCCTCTTCACCTCCGGCTTCGTCTCCAACTGGGCGAGCCTTGCGACGCTCGCGACGAAGATCCCCGGCTGCGTCGTCCTGTCGGATGCCGGCAACCACGCCTCGATGATCGACGGCATCCGCCACAGCCGCGCCGAGAAGCGCGTCTTCCGCCACAACGATCCCGCCGACCTCGACCGCCAGCTCGCCGAGCTGCCCCCGGAGACGCCGAAGCTCGTCGCCTTCGAGAGCGTCTACTCGATGGACGGCGACGTGGCGCCGATCGGCGAGATCTGCGACGTCGCCGACGCCCACGGTGCCATGACCTATCTCGACGAGGTCCACGCGGTCGGCATGTACGGCGGCCGCGGCGGCGGCATCTCCGAGCGCGACGGCGTCGCCCACCGCCTCACCGTCATCGAGGGCACGCTCGCCAAGGCCTATGGCGTCGTCGGCGGCTACATCGCCGCCTCCGAGGCGCTCTGCGACTTCGTGCGCTCGTTCGCCTCCGGCTTCATCTTCACCACCTCGCTGCCGCCGGCGGTCGCCGCCGGTGCGCTCGCAAGCCTCCGCCACCTCAAGGCGAGCCCGGTCGAGCGCATCCGCCACCGCGACCGCGTCGCCCGCGTCCGCCGCCTGCTCGATGCCGCCGGCATCCCGCACCTTTCGAACCCGAGCCACATCGTGCCGGTGATCGTCGGTGACCCGGTCGTCTGCAAGGCGATCAGCGACGAGCTTCTCGAGCACCACGGCGTCTACGTCCAGCCGATCAACTATCCGACCGTGCCGCGCGGCACCGAGCGCCTGCGCATCACGCCGTCGCCGCTGCACACCGATGCCGACATCGACCATCTCGTCGATGCGCTCTCCTCGATCTGGTCGGTTGCCGGCCTGAAGCGGGCGGCGTGAGGACCGGGGGAGGGACCGCCATGACCCGACCGCTGAGGGTGGTCCTCGCCCAGCCGCGCGGCTTCTGCGCCGGTGTCGTGCGCGCCGTCGACATCGTCGAGCGGGCGCTCGCGATCCACGGCGCGCCGGTCTACGTCCGCCACGAGATCGTCCACAACACCCACGTCGTCGGTGAGCTCGCGGCCCAGGGCGCGATCTTCGTCGACGAGCTCGACGAGGTGCCGGACGGTGCCATCGTCGTCTTCAGCGCCCACGGCGTGCCGCGGGCGGTGGAATGGGAGGCCTCGCGACGCGGCCTCGACGTCATCGATGCCACCTGTCCGCTCGTCCGCAAGGTCCACCACGAGGGCCAGCGCTACGCCGACCGCGGCTACGACGTGGTGCTGATCGGCCACCACGATCATCCGGAAGTGACGGGCACGCGCGGCCAGGTCGCCGGCCCGCTGCAGGTGGTGGGCAGTGCCACCGAGGTCGAGGCGCTGTCCGTGCGCGATCCGGCAAAGGTCGCCTACATCACCCAGACGACCCTCAGCGTCATCGACACGCGTGACGTCATCGCCGCCCTGAAGCGGCGTTTCCCGGCCATCGTCGGGCCGGACGTGCGCGATATCTGCTACGCGACGCAGAACCGCCAGCAGGCGGTGACGGCGCTCGCTGCCCTCGTCGACCTCGTGCTCGTCGTCGGCTCGCCGAACTCGTCGAACTCCAACCGCTTGCGCGAGATCGCCGAACTGGTGGGCGTGCCGGCGCGGCTGATCGACGGTCCGGCGCTCCTCGACCCGGCCTGGCTCGAGGGCGTCGATTCGGTCGGGCTGACGGCCGGGGCCTCGGCGCCCGAACGGCTCGTCACCGACACCATCCGGACGCTCTCGGCGCTGCGGCCGGTGACGGTGAAGACCCTCGAGGGGATCGAGGAATCCGTGCGCTTCCGGCTGCCCGAGCGGCTCGTGGAAGCCCACGCACCGGCCGCCTGAGCCGGGAGTGACAGTGAGTGCCAGGGGAGGCGAGACGGCCATGAAGCGCCTCGACGATGCAGGCGGCGGTGGCGGTGCGGGGACGACCGCCGCCGCGTCCACCCGGGCGCGCAAGGCGGCCCCCAAGCCGGCCACGGCCCAATCCGGTTCGACAAAATCCGTGTCGGCGAAATCTGCTGCGGCCAAGCCCGCTGCGGCCCGTCCGGCCGTGGCGAAGCAAGCCTCGCGCAAGCATTCCGGTGCCACGCTCTCCCGGTCAGAGCCGTCCGTGGACGAGAGTCCGGCGGCTCGCCCCACGGCAGCGGGGGCCGAGGCGGCGCTGCGGGTGCACGCGGCGCCGCCGTTCCCCTTCTCGGCGATCGTCGGCCAGGAGGAGATGAAGCGGGCGATCCTCGTCGCCGCCATCGACCCCTCCCTCGGCGGTGTCCTCGTCTTCGGCGACCGCGGCACCGGCAAGTCCACCGCCGTGCGCGGCCTCGCGGCGCTCCTGCCCTCGCGGCGCGTCGTCGCCGGCTGCCCCTATGGCTGCGATCCGTCCCCGTCGGCCCGCCACTGCGAGGCCTGTGCGGCCGTCGTCGGGACCGCCGCCTGCCGCACCGAGACGGTGCCGATCCCGGTCGTCGACCTGCCGCTCGGCGCGAGCGAGGACAGGGTCGTCGGCGCCCTCGACCTCGAGCGGGCGCTCACCCGCGGCGAGAAGGCGTTCGAGCCGGGCCTGCTCGCCCGGGCGAACGGCGGCTTCCTCTACATCGACGAGGTGAACCTCCTCGAGGACCACCTCGTCGACCTCCTCCTCGACGTCGCCGCCTCGGGCGAGAACGTCGTCGAGCGCGAGGGCCTCAGCGTCCGCCATCCGGCGCGCTTCGTGCTCATCGGCAGCGGCAACCCGGAGGAGGGCGAGCTCCGGCCGCAGCTTCTCGACCGCTTCGGCCTGTCGGTGGAGGTGAAGACGCCGACCGACATCCCTACCCGCGTCGAGGTGGTGAAGCGGCGCGACGCCTACGAGCGCGACCGCGCCGGCTTCGCCGCCGCCTGGCAGGCGGAGGACGCGCGGGTGCGCCGGCGGCTCGTCGGCGCCCGCGAGCGGCTCGGCTCGGTCTCGGTCGCCGATGCGGTGCTGGAGGCGGCGGCACGGCTCTGCCTGGCGCTCGGCACCGACGGCCTGCGCGGCGAGCTCACTTTGGTGCGCGCCGCGCGGGCGCTCGCGGCGCTCGAGGGCGACGAGGCGGTCGGGCTCGCCCACCTCCGCGCCGTCGCCCCCTCGGCGCTCCGCCATCGCCTCCGCCGCAACCCGCTCGACGAGGTGGGCTCGAGCGTGCGGGTGGAGCGGGCCCTCGCCGAGCTCTTCGGATGACCGGCGCCGCGGCGGCGGGTGGAGGCACGCCCTCCGCCTGGTCCGACGCCGTGACGGCGGCCGCGCTCCTCGCCATCGACCCGGCCGGCGGTGGCCTCGGCGGCCTGCGGGTCCGCGCGCCGGCAGGGCCCGTGCGCGACCGCCTGCTCGCCCTCTTCGCCGATCTCAGGCCGGTGGACGCGCCGCTGCGGCGCGTCGGCGCCGACATCGACGCCGCCCGTCTCGACGGCGGCCTCGACCTCGCCGCCACCCTCGCGGCCGGCCGGCCGGTGGCGGCCGAGGGATTGCTCGCCGCCGTGGCGGGCGGCGTCCTCGTCGTCGCGATGGCCGAGCGCCTTGCCGCGGGGGCGGCGGCGCGCCTCGCGGCGGCCCTCGACGGTCCCGCCGCGCCCTTCGCGGTCGTCGCCCTCGACGAGGGCCTCGAGGACGAGCCCCTCGCCGCGGCCCTCGCCGACCGCCTCGCCCTCGTCGTCGACCTTTCGATGGTTCCCGCCTCCCGCGCCCTGCCGCCGTCGGGGCTCGCCGCCGCCGTCGCCGCGGCCCGGCCGCGGCTCGCCACCATTGCGGTGACCGACGAGGCGGTGACGGCGCTGTGCACGGCAGCGGCGGCGTTCGGAATTCCCTCGCTCCGGGCCCCACTCGCCGCCCTCTCCGCCGCGCGGGCCGCCGCAGCGCTCGCCGGTCGCACGACGGTGGCGGCGGCCGACGTCGCCCTCGCCGCCCGCCTCGTCCTGGCCCCGCGCGCCCTCGTCTGCCCGCCGGCGGAGGCAGAGGACGCACCCGCCGAGCCCCCGCCGTCCGAGCCACCCGCGTCCGAACCGCCGTCCGAGAACGCCGAGGCACCGCCGCCGTCCGAGACCGCGGAGGGGAGCGATATCGCCGACCGGCCGCTCGAGGACGTCGTCATCGAGGCGGTGCGGGCGGCGCTGCCGGCCGACCTCCTCGCCGGCCTCACCGCCGCCGCGCCGGTCAGGGGCGGCCGCAGCAACGGCCGCGCCGGGGCGGTGGCGAAGGGCGGCCGCCGCGGCCGGCCGATCGGCGTCCGCCGCGCCGACCCGCGCGCCGGCGACCGCATCTCCGCCTACGAGACCATCCGCGCCGCCGCGCCTTGGCAGAAGCTGCGGCGGGCGGAGGCGAGCGCGGTCTCAGGGGGAATCGGAAAGGATGATCACCAGGCGCAGGCCAGGTCCGATCGGAACGGCGTCGATGAAACGGCGGGAGAGGGTCTTGCCCCGCCCGCTGCCGCACCGCGCCTGATCGTGCGGCGCGACGACTTCCGCGCCGTCCGCCATGCCCGGCGCACCGGCACGACGACGATCTTCCTCGTCGACGCCTCCGGTTCGTCGGCGCTGAACCGGCTCGGCGAGGCGAAGGGGGCGGCGGAACTCCTCCTCGCCGACTGCTACGTCCGCCGCGACAGCGTCGCGCTCATCGCCTTCCGGGGCACCGGGGCGGAGCTCCTGCTGCCGCCGACGGGCTCGCTGACGCGGGCGAAGCGCAGCCTCGCGGCGCTGCCGGGCGGGGGCGGCACGCCGCTCGCCGCCGGCCTCGATGCGGCGTTGCTTCTCGCCGACCAGGTGCGGCGGCGCGGCGAGACGCCACTCGTCGTGGTCCTCACCGACGGCGGCGCCAACATCGGCCGCGACGGCGCCGCCGGCCGTGCCGCTGCGCGGGCCGACGCCGAGGCGGGGGCGAGAGCCCTGCGCGCCGCCGGCGTCCGCGCCCTCCTCGTCGACACCGCGCCGCGACCGGATGCCCGCGCCCGCAGCCTCGCCGAGACGATGGCCGCGACCTATCTGCCCTTGCCGAACGGCCGCCCGGAAATCCTCGCCGGGGCCGCCCGCGAGGTCGCCCGCGCCTGAGCCCGGGTGGCCGCCCTGAGAGGCCCTTCTTCCGAGCCGTTTTCCGGCGCCGGATTCGGGATGCCGGATTCGGGACGCCGGATTCGGGCTCCATCCGGGACGCCGATCTCGAGGTCGGTCCGGGGGCGGGAGGGCCGCCGGCTCGGCTCGCGCACGGCGGTGGAAAACGCCAGTACCCGCGGCCTGACACTTCAAAGTGTTAGTTTTACTTTACAGTTGCGTTTGTCAGGCTATCATCCAGGTCCGAGGTCGCGCAGAGGGAAAGGTCACGCCCCGTGTCCCCGCAGTCTCCGACACCCCTGCTCGACCGCATCCGCAGCCCCGCCGATCTCCGCCAGCTGCCCGAGGACCGGCTCGCCGACCTCGCCGCCGAGCTGCGCGCCGAGACGATCGAATCCGTCTCGGTCACCGGCGGCCATCTCGGCGCCGGGCTCGGCGTGGTCGAGCTCACGGTGGCGCTCCACTACGTCTTCGACACCCCCCACGACAAGCTGATCTGGGACGTCGGCCACCAGGCCTATCCCCACAAAATCCTGACCGGCCGGCGCGACCGCATCCGCACGCTGCGTCAGGGCGGCGGCCTCTCCGGCTTCACCAAGCGCTCCGAGAGCGACTACGACCCGTTCGGGGCCGGCCACTCCTCGACCTCGATCTCCGCCGGCCTCGGCATGGCCGTGGCGCGCGACCTCGACGGCCGCCCGGGCCACGTCATCAGCGTCATCGGCGACGGGGCGATGTCGGCCGGCATGGCCTACGAGGCGATGAATAACGCCGGCGCCGTGGACGCCCGGCTGATCGTCGTGCTGAACGACAACGACATGTCGATCGCCCCGCCGGTCGGCGCCCTGTCGCACTATCTCGCCAAGCTGATCTCCGGCCGCGCCTACCTGACGCTGCGCGACGTCGGCCGCCAGCTGACGTCGCGGCTGCCCGGCCCGATCGACCGGACGATCACCCGGGCGATCGCCCAGACCCGCACCTTCCTCACCGGCGGCACGCTCTTCGAGCAACTCGGCTTCTACTATGTCGGCCCCGTCGACGGCCACGACCTCGACCAGCTCGTGCCGGTGCTGAAGAACGTCCGCGACGCCCACAACGGGCCGATCCTCGTCCACGTGGTGACGAAGAAGGGCAAGGGCTACGCCCCCGCCGAGGCCTCGGCCGACAAGTATCACGGCGTCGTCAAGTTCGACGTCGTGACGGGCACCCAGTCGAAGGCGAAACCGAAGGCCCCGGCCTATACCCGCGTCTTCGCCGACGAGCTCATCCGCGCCGCCGCGGCGGACCCGAAGGTGGTCGCCGTCACCGCGGCGATGCCGGCCGGCACCGGCCTCGACCTCTTCGCCAAGGCCCATCCGACGCGCAGCTTCGACGTCGGCATCGCCGAGCAGCACGCCGTCACCTTCGCGGCGGGGCTCGCGACGGAGGGCTACAGGCCGTTCGTCGCCATCTACTCGACGTTCCTGCAGCGCGCCTACGACCAGATCGTCCATGACGTGGCGATCCAGGGCCTGCCGGTGCGCTTCGCCCTCGACCGGGGCGGCCTCGTCGGACCGGACGGGGCGACCCATGCCGGCGCCTTCGACCTCGCCTATCTCGGCTGCCTGCCGGGCTTCACCATCATGGCGCCGGCCGACGAGGCGGAGCTCTGCCACATGGTGGCGACCGCCGCCGTGCACGACGACGGCCCGATCGCCTTCCGCTATCCGCGGGGCGAAGGGGTGGGAGTGGAGTTGCCGGAGCGCGGCGTGCCGCTCGAGATCGGCCGCGGCCGCGTCGTCCGCGAGGGCACGACCGTGGCGCTCCTCTCGATCGGCACCCGCCTCGCCGACTGCCTCGCGGCCGCCGACGAGCTCGCCGCCCGCGGCCTCTCCTGCACCGTCGCCGACGCCCGATTCCTCAAGCCCCTCGACGAGACGCTGGTGCTTCGCCTCGCCCGCGAGCACGCCGTCCTCGTGACGGTGGAGGAGGGCTCGAGCGGCGGCTTCGGCGCCGCCGTGCTGCAGGCGCTCGCCACCCGCGGCGCCCTCGACAAGGGCCTCAGGGTGCGGACGATGGTGATGCCCGACGCCTTCCTCGACCACGATACCCCCGCCGCGCAGATCGCCGCCGCCGGCCTCGACGCCCGCGGCATCGTGGCGACCGTCACCGCCGTCCTCGGCGCCGACGGCCGCGTCGCGGCGCTCAGGGCGTGACGATGACGGGCGCGACCGCGCGGGCGGGGGCGCCGACCGGCGCCGGCGTGGAGGACACTCCGGGGATGTCGGCACGGCGGCGCGACGGGACGGGCGGCCTCGTCTTCGAGCGGGACGGGCACGACTGGCCGAACCGCGCGGCGAGCCGCTTCGTCACGGCGGGCGGCCTCCGCTTCCACGTCCAGATCATGGGGCAGGGGCCGGTGGCGCTGCTCGTCCACGGCACCGGCGCCTCGACCCACTCCTGGCGGGCGCTGCTGCCGCGGCTCGCGAGCCGCTTCACCGTCGTCGCGCCGGACCTTCCCGGCCACGGTTTCACCGAGATGCCGGCGCCCGAGCGGCTGTCGCTGCCGGCGATGGCCGACGCCCTCGCCGCGCTGCTCCATGAACTCGGCCTGAAGCCGGAGATCGCGGTCGGCCACTCGGCCGGTGCCGCCGTGCTCGTCCGCATGGCGCTCGACGGCCGCATCGCGCCGAAGGCGATCGTCAGCCTCGCCGGGGCGCTCCTGCCGCTCGGCGGCTTCGCCGGCCAGATGTTCTCGCCGATCGCCAAGCTGATGGCGCTGAACCCGGTCGTCCCGCAGCTCTTCGCCTGGCGGGCGAGCAACCCGGCGGTGATCGAGCGCCTGCTCGACCAGACCGGCTCGCGCATCGACGCCGAGGGGGCGGCGATCTACGCCCGCCTCGCCCGCACCCGCGGCCACGTCGCCGGCGCGCTCGGCATGATGGCGAACTGGGACCTGAAGAGCCTCGAGGCCGACCTGCCGCGGCTTTCCGTGCCGCTGGTGCTCGTCGCCGGCGGCACCGACCGGATGGTGCGCGCCGAGGTCGCCTACGACGTGCGCCGGCGCCTGCCGACGGCGGAGGTGGTGATGTTGCGCGGCCTCGGCCACCTCGCCCACGAGGAGAAGCCGGAACTGGTCGCGGCGATCATCGAGCGCGTCGCGGGCCTCGCGCCGGACGGGGAAGGCTGAACGATGGCGGTGGCACTCCGCAGGATCGGCCCGGCGGCTACGACGGACGACGCACCGCCGTGGGCGCCCCGGCCCGGCGACGCCCGGCCCCACGCCGTCGTCATCGGCTCCGGCTTCGGCGGCCTCGCCGCCGCCGTCCGCCTCGGGGCGCGCGGCTGGCGCGTCACGGTGCTCGAGCGGCTCGATCAGCCGGGCGGCCGGGCGCGGGTGCACCGCCAAGACGGCTTCACCTTCGATGCCGGCCCGACCATCGTCACGGCGCCGCAGCTCTTCGAGGAACTCTGGGCCCTCGCCGGCCGCCGCTTCGCCGACGACATCGACCTGCGCTCCCTGTCGCCGTTCTACCGGCTCTCGTTCGCCGACGGGACCGACCTCGACGTCTCGGCCGATCCGGTGGCGATGCGGGCGGCCGTCGCGCGGCTGTCGCCGGGCGACGTCGCCGGCTACGAGCGCTTCCTCGAGGCGAGCGAGCAGCTCTGCCGGCTCGGCTTCGAGGAACTCGGCGACGTGCCGTTCGGCTCCGTCGCCGACATGGTGCGCATCGCCCCGGCGCTCCTGCGGCACTCGGCCTGGCGCTCGGTGCACGGGCTCGTCTCGCGCTACGTCAAGGACGAGCGGCTGCGCATCGCCTTGTCGTTCCACCCGCTGTTCATCGGCGGCAACCCGTTCCGGGCGACCGCGATCTACGCCCTTATCGCCTATCTGGAGCGCAAGTGGGGCGTCCACTTCCCGATCGGCGGCACCGGGCGGCTCGTCGACGGGCTCGTGTCGCTCCTCGAGGGGCAGGGGGGCCGGCTCGCCTGCGGGGCCGATGTCGCCGAGATCACCCTCGCCGGCGGGCGCGCCAGCGGCGTGCGGCTTGCGACCGGCGAGACGATCGCCGCCGACATCGTCGTCTCCAACGCCGATGTCGCCTGGACCTACGGAAAGCTGCTGCCCCCGGCGGCACGGCGGCGCTGGAGCGACGCGAAGCTCGCCCGGGCGAGCCAGTCGATGAGCCTGTTCGTCTGGTATTTCGGCACGGACCGCCGCTATCCGGACCTGCCGCACCACACCATCCTGCTCGGCCCGCGCTACAAGGGCCTCCTCACCGACATCTTCGACCGCAAGGTGCTCGCCGAGGACTTCAGCCTCTATCTGCACCGGCCGACGGCCACCGATCCCTCCCTCGCCCCGCCGGGCGGCGAAGCCTTCTACGTGCTGTCGCCGGTGCCGAACCTTGCCGGCGCCACCGACTGGACGGTGGCGGCCGAGCCCTACCGGGCAGCGATCGAGCGGAGCCTCGAGGCGACGGTTCTGCCCGGCCTCCGGCGCCACCTCGTCACCTCGCGCGTGACGACGCCGCTCGACTTCCGCGACGACCTCAAGGCCTGGCAGGGCGCCGCCTTCGGCCTCGAGCCGGTGCTGACCCAGAGCGCCTGGTTCCGGCCGCACAATGCGAGCGAGGATGTCGACGGGCTCTATCTCGTCGGCGCCGGCACCCATCCCGGCGCCGGAGTCCCCGGCGTCCTCTCCTCCGCCAAGGTCCTCGACAGGGTCGTGCCCCATGCCGCCGCCTTCGCCCGCTGACGCCGCGACACGGTCGCCCGCGCGGGCGACCGACTTTCCGGGACCGCCCGTGCGGGCGACCGCCTTTCCGGGCGCGACGGCGCGCGCCGCCGCCGCGACGGGCGGGATTGCGCCGGCCGACCTCGCCGCCTGCCGGCGGCTGCTCGCCGAAGGGTCGAAGTCGTTCTTCGCCGCCTCGCTGCTGCTGCCGCAACGGGTGAGGGCACCCGCCACGGCGCTCTACGCCTTCTGCCGGGTGGCCGACGACGTCGTCGACCGAGAGGGCGGGCCGGCCGCGCTCGCCCGCCTCACCGAGCGGCTCGACCGGGCCTATGCCGGCCGCCCCCTCGACCATCCCGTCGACCGCGCGCTCGCCGCCACCGTCGCCCAGTTCGCCCTGCCGCGGGCCCTGCCGGAGGCGCTCCTCGACGGTTTCGCCTGGGACGAGGCCGGCCGGCGCTACGAGACGCTCGCCGATCTCGAGGCCTATGCGGTGCGCGTCGCCGGGTCGGTCGGGGCGATGATGGCGGTGCTGATGGGGGTGCGCGACGCCGCCGCGCTCGCCCGCGCCACCGATCTCGGCGTCGCGATGCAGCTCACCAACATCGCCCGCGACGTCGGCGAGGATGCCCGAACGGGCCGCGTCTACCTGCCGCTCGCCTGGCTGGCGGAGGCGGGCCTCGACGCCGATCGCTTCCTCGCCGCGCCCCGCCACGACGCGGCGCTCGCATCCGTCGTCGCCCGGCTCGTCACCGCGGCCGAGACCCTCTACGCCCGGGCCGACGCCGGCATCGCCGCCCTGCCGCGCGACTGCCGGCCGGCGATCCGCGCGGCGCGGCTCATCTATGCGGAGATCGGCCGCGAGGTGCTCCGCGCCGGCTGCGATTCGGTGAGCCGCCGCGCCGTCGTCTCGAAGCGCCGCAAGCTGGCCCTCGCCGCCCAGGCCGCCGGCGCGCTCGCCTCGCTGCACCGGCCCGACGCGGCGCCGCCGCTCGCCGCCGCCCGCTACGTGGTGGAGGCGGCGGCGCGACCGGCGCCCGCTGCCGCGACCGTGCGCAGCGTCGACTTCGTCATCGCGCTGTTCGATCGGCTGGAGCGGCAGGAGGCCGGCGGCCTCGCGGCGGGGCTCTCCGCCTCGGCCGACCGCTGACCATGACCTCCGGCTGGATCATCCTCCTCGAGATCCTTCTCGTCCTCGGCCTCGCCATCGGCTGGGGCGTCTTCGAGCTTAGGACGCTGAACCGGCTGAAGCGCGAGCGCGAGGCGCGCGAGCGGGACGGGGCCAACGACGGCGCCTGACGGGCTCAGCGGCGCCGGCGCGGCATCTTGAACGGCAGCATCAACTGGACGACCGGGCTGTCGAAGCGGTCGAGCGACAGGCTCTCGTGGACCGAGCGCACGTCCTCGCCGCGAAGGCGGTGCGCTACCAGCGAGCGGGCGTAGAAGGGCGTGTCCTCGAGCGTCGCGACCACCGCGCCGCCGGCCTCGCCGTGGGTGCCGCGGGCGATCCGCCAGCCGGTGCGGGGGAGAGGCGCGCGGGCCGGCGGGTCGAACGGCGCGACGGCGCCGTCGCGCCCGATCGCGAGGGCGAGCGTCAGGCCCGAGCCGTCGCGTCGGGTGACGTCGTAGAGCACGGCGGCGCCGTCGCGGGTGGCGGCGCGCGACCAGTCCCAGCGGGCAAAGTCGCGCGACAGCGGCGCGGCGCCGGCGTTGGAATCGAGGTAGCCGGCGCCGTTCCAGGAAAGGCCCGGCTTCTCGAACGTCGCGTCGATCCGGCCGAAGGGCGCGACGGGGAACCAGCGGTGGTCGCCCGCCGCATCGAGGGCGAAGGACGCTCCCGTGAGCGCCGCCGGGCGGAAGCGGACGCGGCCCTTGAGGCGCGAGGGGAGGGGGACCGTCACCTCGTCGATGTCGACGACGAGGTCCTCGCCCTCCCAGGCGACGCGGCTTGGGCCGATGGCGAGGGTGTCTGGTGTGCGCGAGAGGCCGGCGCGGCCGCGCTCGGTCATCGCCCAGCGTTTGCCGGCGGCGCCGTAGAGGGCGACATTGAGGGCGGAATGGTCGAGCGGGTCGGCCTTGCCCGGACCGGCGCGGCGGCGGAAGGCGTAGTAGGGCGAGAAGACGCTGCCGACGAGGGCGATGAGGGTGAGGCCGTGGCGGCCGTCGTCGCTCAGGCCGTCGAGATACCACCAGACATAGCCGCCCGGGGGGACGGCAGCGTCGAAGCGAGGGCCGAGAGCACCGCCTCCGCCGCGAGGCGCCCGGAGATCGCCGCCATCGGCACGCCCGGGCCCGGATGGGTGCTGCCCCCCGCCAGGAACAGCCCCGGCAGGCGCGTCGCCGGCCCCGGCCGGCGGAACGAGGCCATCCAGCCGTGCGAGGCCCGGCCGTAGAGGGCGCCGCCCGTCGCCGGGAACATCCGGTCGAAGTCGGCCGGCGTCGTCGTCACCGTGTGCGCCGCCTCCCGCTCCACCGTGAGCCCGCAGCGGGCGAGGAAGGCGAAGGTCCGGTCGGTGCATCGGTCGATCTCCCCAGCGGCGATGGGCGTGCCGTCGGCGGGCGCGTTGACGAGGACGAGGAGGCGCTCGGCGTCCCCGGCGGACAGGCCGCCGGCGTCGTCGCGGTCCTGGGCGCAGACGTAGACGGTGGGGCGCTGGGGCAGGCGGCGGCGGCCGAAGAGGTCGGCGAACTCGGCCGGGTAGTCGTCGGAGAAGAAGACGGTGTGCCGGGCGAGCGGGAAGCCCTCCGTCTTCGCGGCGAGCGACCAGGTGAGGGCGGAGAGCGAGCGCTCCTCGGGCCGTGGCGCCTTGGTGGCGCGGGCGGCCGGGCCGAACCGGCCGCCGGCGAGGGCGGCGACATCCGCGTTGCAGACGACGGCGTGGGCCGGCAGCACCTCGCCGTCGTCGAGGCGGACGGCGGAGACGCGGCCGTCGGTGGCGACGATGCGGGAGACCGTGCGGCCGTAGCGGATGCGGGCGCCGCGCGCCTCGGCGAGACGGGCGAGGGTGGCGGCGAGGCGGTGCATGCCGCCCTCGACGAGCCAGACGCCCTCCTGCTCGACGTGGGCGACGAGCATCAGCGTCGCCGGGGCGGAGAAGGGCGAGGAGCCGCAATAGGTGGCGTAGCGGCCGAACAGCTGGCGCAGCCGCGGGTCGGCGAAGTGCTCGCCGAGGGCGTCCCACAGGGTGCGGAACGGCGTGATGCGCATGAGGTCGCCGAGGCGGCCGAGGCCGACGGCACGCGTCAGGCCGAACGGGCTCGGCCGCGGCGATTCGATGAAGGGCTGCTCGAGGGTGCGGAACACGGCGCAGGCGCGGGCGGCGAAGGCCCGGTAGCCGCGCGCCTCGGCCGGGCCCGCGAACGCGCCGATGGCGTCGGCCGAGCGCTCGATGTCGGCGAAGAGGTCGAGCCGGGCGCCGTCGCTCCAGGCATGGCGGGCGAGCACGTCGGCCGGTCGCAGGGTCAGGTGGGCGTCGAGGCTCTCGCCGACCTCGCCGAGGATGCGGTCGAAGACGCGGCGGAGGGTGAAGACGGTCGGGCCCGAATCGACCGGCCGGCCGCCGACGGGCACCGCCCGCATCTTGCCGCCCGGGGCCTCGGCCGCCTCGACCACCGTGACCTCGGCGCCACGCGCGGCGAGGAGAAGGGCGGCGACGAGGCCGCCGATGCCGGCTCCGATGACGACGACCCGCTCGGTGCCCACGCTCACTCCCGTCCGTCGACGCCGCCCGCGGAGCGGCGATTGACATTCGCCGCGGTTGACGTCCATTCTACTTTACACATGCCGTAGACAAAAAGAACTGACATTCACCGGCGGGCGGAGGGACGCATGGACGCGAAGGCAAGAGTGGAGCGGACGCTCGACGACGCCGTGGCCCACGCGGAGGCGCCCGGATGCCCGCCGCGCTTCGCCGAGGCGATCCGCTACGCGGTGTTCCCGGGCGGCGCCCGCATCCGCCCGCGGCTCGCCCTCGCTGTCGCCTGGGCCTGCGGCGACGACGCGCCGGAGCTCGCCGAAGGGGCGGCGGCGGCGGTCGAGCTCCTGCACTGCGCCTCGCTCGTCCACGACGACATGCCCTGCTTCGACGATGCCGAGATGCGCCGCGGCAAGCCCTCGGTGCATGCCGCCTTTGGCGAGAGCCTCGCGCTCCTCGTCGGCGACGCCCTCATCATCGCCGCCTTCGAGACGCTCGCCCGCACCGCCGGCGCGCGGCCGGAGCGGCTCGGACCGCTCGTTCACCTCGTCGCCCGCGCCGTCGGCGCGCCGGCTGGCATCTGCGCCGGCCAGGCGTGGGAGTGCGAGGCCTACGTCGACGTGGTCGACTACCACCGGGCCAAGACGGGCGCCCTGTTCGCCGGCGCGACGATGGCCGGCGCGGCCGCGGCGGGCCGTCCGCCCGAGCCGTGGCGGGCCCTCGGCGAGATGATCGGCGAGGCCTTCCAGGTGGCCGACGACATTCGCGACGCCACCGAGGAGGCCGAGGCGATCGGCAAGCCGGTCGGCCGCGACGCCGCCCTCGGCCGGCCGAACGCGGTGCGCCGCTACGGCCTCGACGGCGCCGTCGAGCGCCTCACCGGCCTCGTGCTCGAGGCGGTCGGCACGATCCCGCCCTGTGCGGGACAGGCGCCGCTGAGGGCGCTGCTCCTGCAGGAGGTCAAGCAGTTCCTGCCGCGGCAGGTGGTGCTGCGGGCGGCCTGAGCGCGGCGAGCCCGCGCGGGAGAACCCCGGATGGCGACCGTGGCGGAGACGTGGTGGCGGCAGACCCGCCTCGACCTCGCCGATCGCGTTTATGCCTGGCGCGACCGGCTCCTCGCCGACCCGCGCTTCCAGCGCTTCGCCAGCGCCTTCCCACCGACGCGCGGCATCGCCCGGCGGAAGGGCGCGGCCCTGTTCGATCTCTGCGCCGGCTTCGTCTATTCGCAGATCCTGTTCGCCTGCGTCCGGCTCGGGCTGTTCGAGGTGCTCGCCGAAGGACCGGCGACGGTACCGGCCCTGGCGCGGCGCCTGTCGCTGACGGTGGAGGCGGCCGACCGGCTGCTCGCCGCGGCGGCGAGCCTCGGCCTCGCCTCGCGGCGCGGCGACGGCCGCTACGGGCTCGGCGAGCTCGGGGCGGCGCTCCTCGGCAATCCCGGCATCGCCGAGATGATCGAGCACCACGCGATGCTCTACGCCGACCTTTCCGATCCGCTGGCGCTCCTGCGCGGCGAGGCGCGGGAGACGCGCCTCGGCCGCTTCTGGGCCTATGCCGGCACCGACGCGCCCGCCGGGGCCGGCGACGGCGAGGTGGCGAGCTACACGCGCCTGATGGCGGCCTCGCAGCCCCTCCTCGCCGAGGACGTGCTCGACGCCTACGACGTGTCCCGCCACCGCCGCATCCTCGACATCGGCGGTGGCGACGGCACCTTCCTCACCGCCGTGGCCGCCCGTGCGCCCGAGGCGAGGCTGATGCTCTTCGACCTGCCGGCGGTGGCCGACCGGGCGCGGGCGCGCTTTTCCACAGGGCCGCTTGCCGGCCGCGCCGAGGCCTTCGGCGGCGACTTCCGCGCCGACCCGTTGCCCGGCGGCGCCGACCTCGTGACGCTGGTGCGGGTCGTCCACGACCACGATGACGAATCGGTCCGGACGCTGCTCGCCGCCGCCCATGCGGCGCTCGCCCCCAGCGGCACCGTGATGATCGCCGAGCCGATGGCCGGCACGCCGGGCGCCGAGCGGATCGGCGACGCCTATTTCGGCTTCTACCTCCTCGCCATGGGCAGCGGCCGCGCCCGTTCGCCGCAGGTTCTCGGCGGCTTTCTCGAGCAGGCGGGCTTCTGCGACGTGCGCGCCGTGCCGACGCGCCGGCCGTTCCTGGCGGGAATTGTGACAGCCGTGTCTGACAAGTCGAGCGTCAGGCTAGATTGACATTCCTGTAAGTCGTGTTTTAGTTACACTCCCAAGTGTCCAGTCAATGGACCAATCGCGGACCCGAGGACTCGTCCCCCATGCAGACCCTCGCCGTCGTCCTGCACGCCCCCGAGCGCCTGGCGCTCGACCGGCTGATGCTCGACCAGCCGGGCGAGGCCGACGCGGTGGTGGAGATCGCCTTCAGCGGCATCAGCACCGGCACCGAGCGGCTCCTGTGGAACGGCCGGATGCCGCCGTTCCCCGGTCTCGGCTACCCGCTCGTTCCCGGCTACGAAGCCGTCGGCCGCGTCGTCGCGGCGGGCGACGAGGCCGGGATCGCCGTCGGCGACACGGTGTTCGTGCCCGGCGCCAAGTGTTTCGGCGAGGTCCGCGGCCTCTTCGGCGGCGCCGCCGCGAAGGTGGTCGTGCCCGCGGCCCGCCTCACCCCGATAGAGGACGGCCTCGGCGAGCGCGGCGTGCTCCTCGCCCTCGCCGCCACCGCCCATCACGCCGTCGCCGCCGCCCTGCCGGACCTCGTGGTCGGCCACGGCGTGGTCGGCCGCCTGGTCGCGCGCCTCGTCGGCGCCCTCGGCGGAGCGGCCCCGACGGTGTGGGAGCGCAACCCCGCCCGCCGCGCCGGCGGCACCGGCTACGCGGTCGTCGACCCGTCCGAGGACGACCGGCGCGACTACCGCACCATCCTCGATGCGAGCGGCGACCCGGCCATCCTCGACACCCTGATCGCCCGGCTCGCCCGCGGCGGCGAGGTGGTGCTCGCGGGCTTCTACGAGGCGCCGCTCTCCTTTGCCTTCCCGCCGGCCTTCATGCGCGAGGCGCGCCTGCGCATCGCCGCCGAATGGCAGCCGGCCGACCTCGCCGCCGTGACGCGCCTCGTCGCCGACGGCCGCCTGTCGCTCGACGGGCTGATCACACACCGCCAAGGCGCCGCCAGCGCCGGCGAGGCCTACCGGACGGCGTTCGCCGATCCGGCCTGTCTCAAGATGGTTCTCGACTGGAGGGGCTGCTCATGACGGCGATGTTCTCGATCGACGCTCCGATTGATCCGGCGTCGGCGCTCGGCCGGCGGCTGCGGGCGGAGGCGGCCATCGAGCCGGCGCCGGTCGTCACCACCGAGCCGACCAAGGAGACGCAGATCATCGCGATCTACGGCAAGGGCGGCATCGGCAAGAGCTTCACCCTCGCCAACCTCTCGTACAACATGGCCCAGCAGGGCAAGAAGGTGCTCCTCATCGGCTGCGATCCGAAGAGCGACACCACCTCGCTGCTCTTCGGCGGCCGCGCCTGCCCGACGATCATCGAGACCTCCTCGAAGAAGAAGCTCGCCGGCGACGAGGTGAAGATCGGCGACGTCTGCTTCAAGCGCGACGGCGTCTTCGCCATGGAGCTCGGCGGGCCGGAGGTCGGCCGCGGCTGCGGCGGCCGCGGCATCATCCACGGCTTCGAGCTGCTCGAGAAGCTCGGCTTCCACGAGTGGGGCTTCGACTACGTCCTGCTCGACTTCCTCGGCGACGTGGTCTGCGGCGGCTTCGGCCTGCCGATCGCCCGTGACATGTGCCAGAAGGTCATCGTCGTCGGCTCGAACGACCTGCAGTCGCTCTACGTCGCGAACAACGTCTGCTCGGCGGTCGAATACTTCCGCAAGCTCGGCGGCAACGTCGGCGTCGCCGGCATGGTCGTCAACAAGGACGACGGCACCGGCGAGGCGGCCGCCTTCGCGGAGGAGGTCGGGATCCCGATCCTCGCCGCCATCCCGGCCGACGAGGACATCCGCCGCAAGAGCGCCAATTACGAGATCGTCGGCCGCCCGGGCGACCGCTGGGGTCCGCTGTTCGACGCGCTCTCCCTGAACGTCGCCACCGCGCCGCCGGTCCGCCCGAAGCCGCTCTCCCAGGATGGCCTGCTCGGCCTCTTCAAGGGCGAGGCAGTCGGCCGCGGCGTCGTGCTCGAGCCGGCGAGCTTCGAGGACATGTGCGGCCGCTCGAACCTCGAGAAGCCGTCCCTCGAAGTCGTCTACGAGACGGTCTGAGGCGCGCCCCATGGATGACCTCCGCCACCCCGGCCCCGACATCGAAACCGCCTCCGACCTCTCGCCGGAGCCCGCTCCGGCCGTGGGCGGCGACGGGCTCGGCTGCCATGCCGGCGCGGCGGAGCTGAAGAAGGCCGCCGCGGCGGCCGGCAAGAGCGAGACCCTCGCCCGCTACGCCGCCGACTATCCGGCCGGCCCGCACGACCGCCCGCAGTCGATGTGCCCGGCCTTCGGCTCGCTGCGCGTCGGCCTCCGGATGCGCCGCACCGCCACCGTGCTCTCCGGCTCGGCCTGCTGCGTCTACGGCCTCACCTTCACCTCACACTTCTACGGGGCGAAGCGGACCGTCGGCTACGTGCCGTTCAATTCCGAGACGCTCGTCACAGGCAAGCTCTTCGAGGACATCCGCGAGGCGGTCTTCAAGCTCGCCGACCCGGCGCTCTACGACACCATCGTCATCACCAACCTCTGCGTCCCCACCGCCTCCGGCGTGCCGCTGCAACTGCTGCCGAAGGAGATCAACGGGGTCCGCATCATCGGCATCGACGTGCCGGGCTTCGGCGTGCCGACCCACGCGGAAGCGAAGGACGTGCTCGCCGGGGCGATGCTGAACTATGCCCGCCTCGAGGCCGAAGAGGGCCCGGTGCAGGCGCCGCGCGGCGGACGCGCCGACAAGCCGACCGTCACCCTCGTCGGCGAGATGTTCCCGGTCGACCCGATCTCGATCGGCCGGATGATCGCGCCGCTCGGCCTCGCCACCGGACCAGTGGTGCCGACGCGGGAGTGGCGCGAGCTCTACGCCGCCCTCGACGGTGCCGTCGTCGCGGCGATCCACCCCTTCTACACCGCCTCCTTCCGCGAGTTCGAGGCGGCCGGCCGGCCGATCGTCGGCTCCGCCCCGGTCGGGCGCGACGGCACGGCGGCCTGGCTGTCGGCGATCGGCAAGGCCTGCGGCGTCTCCGCCGACAAGATCGCCGACGCCCAGAACCGCGAGCTGCCGGCCATCGAGGACGCTCTCGCGGCCCGGCCGATCAAGGGCCGCATCACGCTCTCCGGCTACGAGGGCTCCGAGCTCATCGTCGCCCGCCTGCTGGTCGAGAGCGGCGCGGACCTGCGCTATGTCGGCACCGCCTGCCCGAGGACCCGCTTCTCCGACGATGACCGCGCCTTCCTCGAGGCGCGCGGCGTCCACGTCCAGTACCGCGCCTCGCTCGAGCAGGACCTCGCGGCGATGGCCGAGTTCCGTCCCGACCTCGCCATCGGCACGACGCCGGTGGTGCAGAAGGCGAAGCAGACCGGCACCCCGGCGCTCTACTTCACCAACCTCATCTCCGCCCGGCCGCTGATGGGCCGCGACGGCGCCGGCTCGCTCGCCGACGTGGTGAACGCCGCGATCGCCGGCAAGGCCCGCTTCGACGCCATGACCGCCTTCTTCGAGGGCGTCGGCGAAGGCGACACGGCGGGCGTCTGGGAAGACACCCCGAAGCTCCGCCCGGAATTCCGGGAGACCACGCGCAAGCGCCTCGAGAAGGCTGCCAAGGCGCGGAAGACCGAGGAGCCGATCTGATGCTCGTGCTCGATCACGACAGGGCCGGCGGTTACTGGGGCGCGGTCTACGCCTTCACGGCGATCAAGGGCCTGCAGGTGGTCATCGACGGCCCGGTCGGCTGCGAGAACCTGCCGGTCACCTCGGTGCTCCACTACACCGACGCGCTGCCGCCGCACGAACTGCCGATCGTCGTCACCGGGCTCGGCGAGGAGGAACTCGGCCAGCACGGCACCGAGGGCGCGATGAAGCGCGCCCACGCGACGCTCGACCCGCATCTGCCGGCGGTGGTGGTGACGGGCTCGATCGCCGAGATGATCGGCGGCGGCGTCACCCCGGAAGGCACCGGCATCCAGCGCTTCCTGCCGCGCACCATCGACGAGGACCAGTGGCAGAGCGCCGACCGCGCCCTGAAGTGGCTGTGGACCGAGTACGGCGCCAAGAAGATCCCCGAGAGGAAGCCGCGCAAGGAGGGCGAGAAGCCCCGAGTCAACCTGATCGGGCCGATCTACGGCACCTTCAACATGCCCTCGGACCTCGCCGAGATCCGCCGCCTGGTGGAGGGGATCGGCTGCGAGGTGAACATGGTGTTCCCGCTCGGCAGCCATCTCGCCGAGGTGCCGCGCCTCATCGACGCCGACGTCAACATCTGCCTCTACCGCGAGTTCGGGCGGATGCTCTGCGAGGCGCTCGGCCGGCCCTATTTGCAGGCGCCGATCGGGCTGCATTCGACGACGAAGTTCCTCCGCGCCCTCGGCGAACTGACGGGCGTCGATCCGGAGCCGTTCATCGCCCGGGAGAAGCACACCACCATCAAGCCGCTGTGGGACCTCTGGCGGTCGGTGACCCAGGACTTCTTCGGCACGGCGAGCTTCGCGATCGTGGCGAGCGACACCCACGCCCGCGGCATCCGCCACTTCCTCGAGGAGGAAATGGGCCTGCCCTGCTCCTTCTCGGCCTCCCGCAAGGCGGGGGCGAAGACCGACAACGAGGCCGTGCGCGCGGCGCTGAAGGCCCGGCCGCCGCTCGTCGTCTTCGGCAGCTACAACGAGCGGATGTACCTCGCCGAGGCGGGCGCGCGTTCGGTCTTCATCCCGGCGTCCTTCCCCGGGGCGATCATCCGCCGCCACACCGGCACGCCCTTCATGGGCTACGCGGGGGCGACCTACCTCGTGCAGGAGGTGTGCAACGCGCTGTTCGACGCGCTGTTCCACATCCTGCCGCTTGGCACCGACCTCGACCGCGTCGACCCGACGCCCGCCCGCCGCACGGCCGAACTGCCGTGGTCGGAAGAGGCGCAGGCGATGCTCGACAAGGTGCTCGCCGAGCATCCCGTGCTGGTGCGGATCTCCGCCGCCAAGCGCCTGCGCGACGCCGCCGAGCGGGCCGCGCGGACGAACGGCGACGACCACGTGACCACCCAATCCCTCGATCGCGCCAAGGCATCTCTCGCCGGCGCGACGACCTGAGTTCGCCGGGGCCCCGCTCCCGCGCATCCCGCGGGGGCCGACGCCGGCGGAGACGAAGACGACGGAGGAGACGAAGAATGGCAAACGATCGGGCCACAGGGGCGTCCGCGCTGATGCGCGACCGTCGCGGCGAGCAGCTCGAATACCGGCTGATCGTGGCGATGTCGTTCCCCGTCTTTCTCGCTGTCGCGGCGGCACGCAGCCTCCTCCAGGTCGGACGGCGGCCCGGTGGGCCGCGCCGCTCCCTGATCGAGGAAGCAAGGGTCGCTGCAAACACGACGATCGCCTCGGCCTTCATGGCCTAGCGTCGTCCAAGGGTTCGACCGGCGCTGTGGCCGGCCGAAGTCGGCGTCCGTGCACGTCACGGACACGAGCCCAGCCGCGCGGGTGGCGCGGCATCGGCCAACGGCCCTGACTGGAGGTCTGCAGCATGGCTGTCGAGAGGAGTTCGCTTTCGGGTCTCTCCGAACCGGAAGCGCAAGAGTTTCACCGCATCTTCATGTCGAGTTTCATCGGCTTCACCATCGTGGCGGTGATCGCCCACATCCTCGCCTGGATGTGGCGGCCCTGGCTGCCGCCGGAGGGCGGCTACACCACCTCGATGATCGACGGTGTTCACACCGTCGGCCAGATCATCTCGACGCTCGTCTGAGGGGGTAGACCATGTGGAAGGTCTGGTTGCTTTTCGATCCGAGGCGCGCGCTCGTCGCGCTCTTCACGTTCCTGTTCGTGCTGGCGCTGGTGATTCACTTCATCCTGCTCAGCACCGACCGGTTCAACTGGCTGGAAGGGCCTCGCCCCGCCGTCACGGGCGCGATCGAGGTCACGACGGGACTGCCGCTGGCGTAATGCCGGCCTTCGGCACGGGGGTCCGTTCGGCCCCCCGTGTCGCCAGCCGCCCCGGCCCGCCGGCTTGATGCCGGTCACGCCGGGGAGGCTGCCGCGCCCGGTGGACGTGCATCCGCCGCGCCGTTCCCGAATGCCGATCGGAGTGTCGGTCGATGGCTATGCTCAGTTTCGAAAGAAAATACCGGGTCCGCGGGGGCACCCTGATCGGGGGAGACCTGTTCGATTTCTGGGTGGGCCCGTTCTACGTCGGGTTCTTCGGCGTCACGACGATCCTGTTCTCGGTGCTCGGGACGGCGCTGATCCTCTACGGCGCGGCACTCGGGCCGACCTGGAACGTCTGGCAGATCTCGATCGCCCCGCCGGACCTCTCCTACGGCCTCGGCTTCGCGCCGATGAAGGCGGGCGGCCTCTGGCAGGTCATCACCGTCTGCGCCATCGGCGCCTTCGTCTCGTGGATGCTCCGCGAGGTGGAGATCTGCCGCAAGCTCGGCATCGGCTACCACGTGCCGTTCGCCTTCGGCGTCGCGATCTTCGCCTACGTCTCGCTGGTGGTGATCCGTCCGGTGCTGCTCGGCGCCTGGGGGCACGGCTTCCCCTACGGCATCTTCAGCCACCTCGATTGGGTGTCGAACGTCGGCTACCAGTACCTGCACTTCCACTACAATCCGGCGCACATGATCGCGGTGACGTTCTTCTTCACCACGACGCTGGCGCTCGCCCTGCACGGCTCGCTGATCCTGTCGGCGGCCAACCCGCGCAAGGGCGAGGTGGTGAAGACGCCGGAACACGAGAACACGTTCTTCCGCGACACCATCGGCTATTCGATCGGCCCACTCGGCATCCACCGGCTCGGCCTGTTCCTGGCGCTCTCTGCCGGTTTCTGGAGCGCCGTCTGCATCATCATCTCGGGGCCGTTCTGGACCCGCGGATGGCCGGAGTGGTGGAGCTGGTGGCTCGACCTGCCGATCTGGAGCTGAACGAGGGGAGATGGTGATGAACGACTATCAGAACATCTTCACCCGCGTACAGGTCCGCGGACCTCTCTACGCCGGCGTGCCGGCGGAGCTGCGGGAAGGCGCCTTCGTGCGCCAGGGCCAGCCCTTCTTCTCCTACTGGGCCGGCAAGTTCGGCGACGCCCAGATCGGGCCGTTCTATCTCGGCTGGGCCGGTGTCGCCTCGCTCGTCTTCGGCTTCGCCTGGTTCGAGATCGTCGGCCTCAACCTCTGGGCGTCGGTGAACTGGGACCCGATCCAGTTCGTCCGCCAGCTGCCCTGGCTCGGCCTCGAGCCGCCGGGGCCGGAGTGGGGGCTGTCGATCCCGCCGATGGCGCAAGGCGGCTGGTGGCTGCTCGCCGGCTTCTGCATGACGTGCTCCGTCCTGCTCTGGTGGGTGCGCATGTACACCCGGGCCCGGGCCCTCGGCATGGGCACCCACGTCGCCTGGGCCTTCGCCGCGGCGATCTGGCTGATGCTGGTGCTCGGCTTCATCCGGCCGCTGCTGATGGGCAGCTGGAGCGAGGCGGTGCCCTTCGGCATCTTCCCGCACCTCGACTGGACCGCGGCGTTCTCGATCCGCTACGGCAACCTCTTCTACAACCCGTTCCACTGCCTCTCGATCGTCTTCCTCTACGGATCGACGCTGCTGTTCGCCATGCATGCGGCGACGATCCTGGCGGTCAGCCGCTTCGGCGGCGAGCGCGAGCTCGAGCAGATCGTCGACCGCGGCACGGCCACGGAGCGCGCGGCCCTCTTCTGGCGGTGGACGATGGGCTTCAACGCCACGATGGAGTCGATCCATCGCTGGGCGTGGTGGTTCGCGGTGCTCTGCCCGCTGACGGGCGGCATCGGCATCCTTCTGACCGGGACGGCGGTGGACAACTGGTACCTCTGGGCGGTGGAGCACGGCGTGGCGCCGGCCTATCCGCACGTTGGACCGGCCGTCGTCGATCCCGCGACGCTGACGACGGGGGGCTGATCATGACGACCCAACACGCCTCCCCCCGCCCGATGAGCAGGCTCTTCCGGAGCGTGCTCCCGGTCCTCGGCCTCGCCGCCCTCCTCGCCGGGTGCGAGGAGCCGGTGACCGAGAGCCAGCAGACCGGCTACCGCGGCACCGGCATGGTGCAGATCAACAACGTCGACGTGCTCGCCCTGCAGAAGGTGGCGAACGCGCTGCCGGAGCCGCAGCCGCCCGCCGAGCCCTATGACGGCGAGCAGCGCGCCTCGCAGGTCTACGAGAACGTCCAGGTGCTCGGCGATCTCAGCGAGGGCGAGTTCCTGCGGATCATGACGGCGATCACCGAGTGGGTGTCGCCGGAACAGGGCTGCCTCTACTGCCACGGCGAAAACCTCGCCTCCGACGACCTCTACACGAAGGTGGTGGCGCGCCGGATGATCCAGATGACGCGCGCCATCAACACGGACTGGACGGCGCACGTCCAGCAGACGGGCGTCACCTGCTACACCTGTCACCGGGGCCATCCGGTGCCGCTCGAGGTGTGGTCGGAGGATCCCGGCCCGCGCACCGCCGGCGGCATGTCCGCCCGCCGCAACGGCCAGAACGGCGCCAATCCGGAGAGCGGGCTGTCGTCGCTCCCCTACGACCCCTATTCCGCCCTGCTGCGCAATCCGGACGACATCCGCGTCATCTCGAAGGCGGCGCTGCCGGTGCGTGGAGACGGTCTCGGGGCGACCATCCAGGAGACCGAGAAGACCTACGGCCTGATGATCCACATGTCGGAAGCGCTCGGCGTGAACTGCACGTTCTGCCACAACTCGCGCTCGTTCTCGGCCTGGGACCAGAGTTCGCCGCAGCGCTCGATCGCCTGGTACGGCATCCGCATGGTGGACGCCATCAACACCGACTACATCGACCCGCTGAAGCCGGTGTTCCCGGCGAACCGTCTCGGCCCGCTCGGCGACCCGAAGAAGGTCAACTGCGGCACCTGCCACAACGGCGCGCCGAAGCCGCTCCTCGGCGCCTCGATGCTGAAGGACTACGAGGCCTCGCTCGGTCCGCAGGCGGCGGTCGCTCCGGCCGCGATGCCGGCGGCGACCCCTGCCGCCACGCCCGCCGATGCCGCCGCCTCCGAAGCCGCCCCCGCGGCGGCTCCTGCGGCCGCTCCGGCTGCGACGCCCGAGGCAGCCCCCGCCGCTCCGGCGCCGGCGGCCCCCGCGACCGAAACCCCGCCGGCGAGCGAGCCGCCGGCGACCCCCCAACCCGGCGCCAACTGACCGGCGGCTCCCGACGCCAGGTCTCGCCGGCCGGAGCGGCCCGTCCTCCCGACGGGCCGCTCCACCTTTTTGGGAGTCCCCTTGGCGGCCCGTCCTCCCGACGGGCCGCTCCATCTTTTTGGGAGTACCCTTGGCGGCCCGTCCTCCCGACGGGCCGCTCCACCTTTTTGGGAGTTCCCTTGGCGGCCCGTCCTCCCGACGGGCCGCTCTGCTTTTCCGGATGTGGCTCCGCCGTTTCGACGGGCCGCGGCGGCCGGTTCAGGTCCGCTCCAGCCACACCGTTTGCAGATCCGCCCGCTCGAGCGTGATGTTGACGGACCGCGGCCCCTCCGGGGACGTGCGATGGGCGGCGCCCGCCTTCACCGTCGCCAGGTCGCCGGGTCCGAGCACGACGAGGCCCTCGTCCGTCTCCAGCCGCAACCGTCCCTCGAGGCAGAGGAAGGTCTCGTCCGAGTTCGGGTGGAGATGCCAGCGGAACGGCTCGGTCATCACGCTGAGCCGCACCACGTGATCGTTCACCGCCGCGACGACGCGGTTCTCGTAGGGCGGCGAGAACGCGGCCGCGAGGGCGATGAGCCCGGTCACCTGCAGCGAAGCGGCATCGTCGGTCGGGTCCATGGGCGTCTCCCGAGGGGTTCCCTGCGGCCGGCGGGCGGGCGAGGGGCGAGCGTTTGCGGCTGCGGAGGCGCCTCCGTCACCGCCGCGCCCGCTCTGAACGCCGGAATGGCCTTGCCGGTGCCATGGCTACGGCGGATCGGGCACGCGCAACCGACTAAATCGAGTCAGTTGACAAACCCGACAACTTGAATCGACATTAGCGTCATCGGAATCGGCGAACCCGGAGGGACCGCCCATGGCTCTGCTCGCCCCGCCCCGCATGTCCAGACGCACGCTTCTCGCCGGCCTCGCCGCGGCCGCCCTCGCGGCGGCTGTCCTCTCCGGCGCGCCGGCCCCGGCTCGCGCCGACGTCGAGATTCTCAACGTCTCCTATGACCCGACCCGCGAGTTCTACAAGGAATTCAACGAGGCCTTCGCGACCCACTGGGCGAGCCAGGGCGGCGAGCCGGTGACGGTGCGGATGTCGCACGGCGGCTCCGGCAAGCAGGCGCGCTCGGTCATCGACGGCCTCGACGCCGATGTCGTGACGCTGGCGCTCGAGGCCGACATCGACGCCATCGCCGAGAATACGACCAAGCTGCCGAAGGACTGGCGCTCGCGCCTGCCGGACAACTCCTCGCCCTACACCTCGACGATCGTCTTCCTCGTCCGCAAGGGCAATCCGAAGGGGATCAACGACTGGGGCGACCTCGTGAAGGACGGCGTCGAGGTGATCACGCCGAACCCGAAGACCTCCGGGGGCGCGCGCTGGAACTACCTCGCCGCCTGGGCCTGGGCCGAAAAGGAATTCGGCGGCGACCAGGAGAAGGTGAAGGCCTACATGGCCGACCTGTTCCGCCATGTGCCAGTGCTCGACACCGGCGCCCGCGGCTCGACCACCACCTTCGCCCAGCGCGGCATCGGCGACGTGCTGCTCGCCTGGGAGAACGAGGCGTTCCTCTCCCTCGCCGAGCTCGGCGCGGAGAACTTCGACATCGTCATCCCGTCGCTCTCCATCAAGGCAGAGCCGCCGGTGGCGCTGGTCGACGGCAACGTCGACGCCAAGGGAACCCGCAAGGTGGCCGAGGCCTACCTCGACTACCTCTATTCGGACGTCGGCCAGAACCTCGCGGCGAAGCACTACTACCGGCCGGCGAGGCCGGACGGCGTCGATCCCGAATATCTGAAGCAGTTCCCCGAGGTGGCGCTCGTCACCATCGACGACCCGCTGTTCGGCGGCTGGGCAAAGGCGCAGCCGACTCACTTCGGCGAGGGCGGCGTGTTCGACCAGATCTACAAGCCGGCGAACTGACGCCCCGATGGCCTTCGCCGCGACCCTCGGCGTCCCGTTCTCGGGACGCCGGCCGAGCGTGATCCCGGGCTTCGGGATCACGCTCGGCTTCACGCTCGTCTATCTGTCACTGATCGTGCTGATCCCGATCTCCGCCCTGGTGCTGCGCGCCGGCGGGCTCGGGTTCGAGCGCTTCTTCGAGATCGCGACGGACCCCCGCGTCGTCGCGGCGCTCCGCGTCTCGTTCGGCACATCGCTGCTGGCGGCGATGGTCAACGCCGTCTTCGGCCTGATCGTCGCCTGGGTGCTGGTGCGCTACCGCTTCCCCGGCCGGAAGATCCTCGACGCCACGGTGGACCTGCCGTTCGCCCTGCCGACGGCGGTGGCCGGCATTGCGCTGACGGCCCTCTATGCCGGCAACGGCTGGATCGGCCAGCTCTTCGCTCCCTTCGGCATCAAGATCGCCTACACGCAGCTCGGCATCGTGATCGCGCTGATCTTCATCGGCCTGCCGTTCGTTGTGCGGACCGTTCAGCCGGTGCTCGAGGAGATCGACCGCGAGCGCGAGGAGGCCTCCGCCACCCTCGGGGCGAACCGCCGACAGACCTTCTCGCGCGTGGTGCTGCCGACCCTCGCCCCGGCACTCCTCACCGGCTTCGCGCTCGCCTTCGCCCGGGCCGTCGGCGAGTACGGCTCGGTGATCTTCATCGCCGGCAACATCCCCTATGTCACCGAGATCGCGCCGCTCCTCATCGTCATCCGCCTCGAGGAGTTCGACTACGCCGGCGCCACCGCGGTGGCAGCCGTCATGCTCGGCATCTCCTTCCTGATGCTTCTCGCCATCAACCTCATCCAGGCCTGGGCACGACGGAGGTTCGGCGATGTCTGACCGTCCCAAGGATGCCAACGCGAACCCTTCCCCCCCGGGGGGGAGAGCAGGGACGGGGGGAGCGGCAAACGCGGCGTCGGCAATGGGCGCGCAAGGGAATTCGTTGCGCTCGTCCTCACCATCTTCGGGCGTCGTATCCGCGGCGCCCCCCCTCCCTACCCTCCCCCGCAAGGGGGGAGGGTTCACGTTCCGCTCTCCGATCAGCGAGGCCCCGTGGGTCCGCGCCCTGCTCATCGCCACGGCGCTCGCCTTCCTGGCGCTGTTCCTGTTCCTGCCGCTCGTCTCGGTGTTCGTCGAGGCGCTGCGGCGCGGCGTCGGGCCGGCGCTGGCGGCGCTCGCCGACCCGGACGCGATCGCGGCGATCAAGCTGACGCTGCTCGTCGCGGTGATCGCGGTGCCGACCAACCTCGTCTTCGGCGTCGCCGCCGCCTGGGCGATCGCGAAGTTCGAGTTCCGGGGCAAGAGCCTGCTGATCACCCTGATCGACTTGCCGTTCTCGGTCTCGCCGGTGATCGCCGGCCTCGTCTACGTGCTCCTGTTCGGCGCCCAGGGCTATTTCGGTCCCTTTCTCGCCGAGAACGGCATCAAGATCATCTTCGCGGTGCCGGGCATCGTGCTCGCGACCATCTTCGTGACCTTCCCCTTCGTCGCCCGCGAGCTCATCCCGCTGATGCAGGAACAGGGCACGCTGGAAGAGGAGGCGGCGCTGTCGCTCGGGGCGAGCGGCTGGCAGACGTTCTGGCGGGTGACGCTGCCGAACGTGAAGTGGGGCCTCGTCTACGGCGTGCTCCTCTGCAACGCCCGCGCCATGGGCGAGTTCGGCGCCGTCTCGGTGGTGTCCGGCCATATCCGCGGCCTCACCAACACGATGCCGCTGCACGTCGAGATTCTCTACAACGAGTACGACTTCGTCGGCGCCTTCGCGATCGCCTCGGTGCTGGCCCTGCTCGCCCTCGTCACGCTGGTCGTGAAGACGCTGCTCGAATGGCGCTTCGCCGACCAGATCGCCGCCGCCACGCGCCGGCACTGACCCCGACATCGCCGAGGGCCACCGCATCATGGACATGATCGCAGACCAGACTTTTGCCGGGTCCTTCACCGGCCTGCCGGGCCACGGACGGGCGAAGCCGATGGACGTCCGCGTCGAGAGCCTCGTCAAGGAATTCGGCACGACACCGGCGCTGCACGGCGTCAGCCTCGACGTGCCCGGGGGCGAGCTCGTGGCGCTGCTCGGGCCCTCGGGCTCCGGCAAGACGACGCTGCTCCGCATCGTCGCGGGGCTCGACGCGCCGACCTCCGGCCGCGTGCTGTTCGGCGGCGAGGACGCGCTCGCGCGCACCGTGCAGCAGCGCAACGTCGGCTTCGTCTTCCAGCACTACGCGCTCTTCAAGCACATGACGGTGTTCGACAACATCGCCTTCGGCCTCACCGTGCGCCCGGCCGCGCGGCGGCCGCCGAAGGCGGAAATCCGCGACAGGGTCGAATCGCTGCTCGAGCTCGTGCAGCTGCCCGGGCTCGGCAAGCGCTATCCGATGCAGCTCTCCGGCGGCCAGCGCCAGCGCGTCGCCCTCGCCCGGGCGCTCGCCATCGAGCCGCAGGTGCTGCTCCTCGATGAGCCGTTCGGGGCGCTCGACGCCAAGGTCCGCAAGGACCTCCGCCGCTGGCTGCGCGAGATCCACGACCGCACCGGCCACACGACGCTGTTCGTCACCCACGACCAGGAGGAGGCGATGGAACTCGCCGACCGGATCGTCGCGATGAAGGACGGCAAGATCCAGCAGGTGGGCGCCCCCGACGAGATCTACGACCGGCCGGCGACGCCGTTCGTGTTCGATTTCATCGGCCAGTCGGTCCGCCTCCCGGTGGAGGTGACGGGCGGCAAGGCGCTGCTCGACGGCGAGGTCCTCCCGATCGTGCTTGGCCGCGCCAAGGAAGGCCCGGCGCTGCTCTTCGCGCGGCCGGACGACGTCGCGCTCGCCGGGCCGGAGGCGACGGGCATTCCCGGCCGCGTCCGGGCCGTTCGCCGCACGGCCGGCCACCGCCTCATCGAGATCGCGCTCGGCCGCGACAACCACCTCGTCGAGGTGGCGGTGCGGGCCGCCGACGCGGTGAGCCCCGGCGAGCCGGTGACGGTGGTGCTGAAGTCGTTCCGCCTCTACCCCGACGAGGCCCGCGCCCGCGCCTGAGCGCGCGGCCGCCCGCCTTGACGGCGCCGCCGCGGGGAGGCAAGCCAGGGTATCGCGAGGCGGCAGGCGCCCGCGGGACGAGCCCGCAAGGCGAGGGGCGAGCCATGGCGGACACGGCGGGACGACCGATCCTCATCGTCGGATCGACGGGGCAGGTGGCGCGGGCGCTGGTGGAGCGCGCGGCGCGGCACGGCATCGCCGTGGTGGCGCACGGCCGGCCGGTGCTCGATCTGGAAAAGCCGGCGGGCCTCGGCAGCGCCATCGTCGACATCCGCCCCTCGGCGATCGTCAACGCCGCCGCCTACACCGCCGTCGACAAGGCGGAGAGCGAGCCGGAGCGCGCCTTCGCCGTCAACCGGGACGGCGCCGCGGCGCTCGCCCGCGCGGCGGCCGTGCTCGGCGTCCCGTTCGTCCACCTGTCGACCGACTACGTCTACGACGGCGACAAGGCCGCGCCCTACCGCGAGGACGATCCGACCGGGCCGGCCGGCGTCTACGGACGCTCGAAGCTCGCGGGCGAGGAGGCCGTCCGGGCGGCGAGCCCGCAGGCGCTCATCCTGCGCACCGCCTGGGTCTACAGCCCGTTCGGCAACAACTTCGTCAAGACGATGCTGCGCCTCGCGGGCGAGCGCGACCGGCTGCGGGTGGTCGCCGACCAGGTCGGCTCGCCGACCTCGGCCCTCGACATCGCCGAGGCGATCCTCGCCATCCTCCAGCGCATCGAGCCGGACCGGCCGGAGGCGTGGGCCGGCACCTACCACCTCGCCGGCAGCGGCGAGGCCTCGTGGTGCGAACTCGCCCGCGCGACGCTCGAGATCGCCGCGATGCACGGCCGCCGGGCAGTGCCGGTCGACGCCATCACCACCGCCGACTACCCGACCCCCGCCCGCCGGCCGGCGAACTCGCGCCTCGACACGGAGCGGCTCGCCGCAGCCTTCGGGGTCCGCCTGCCGCCGTGGCGGGAGAGCCTCGAGGTGACCGTCGCGCGGCTCGTCTCCGGCGCCGAGTGAGGCCTTTGCGATGGCGGGAGCGGGCGCCCGTGTGAAAAGTGGGCCGGGGCCGCGGAAACCCGGCCTTTCATCTCAATTTTGCCGCGGCCCGGCCCTATCGGCCGATCCATGACGACATCCGCTGCCGGCCTCGCCGGCCCCGCCCGTTCCGCCGCCGCCCGCGCGCCCTACCACTGCGTCGCCTGCGGAGAGCCGCTGTTCACGCGCGCGCTCGCGTGCCCGCACTGCGGCGCGCCCGATCCCGTTGTCCTGGACGCACCGCCCGCCCCGGACCGGCCGCCCGCGCCGGTCGCCGCCGAGGCGCCCGTGCTGGTGCCGGTGCCGGACGCCGCGGAGAGGGCGGATCCGGCCGAGGCGGTGGCGGTTGGTTCGGCCGAGGCGGCGCCTGTCGCCGACGAGGACGACCGTCCGGCGGGAGCGCCCAGCGCCGACCCGGTGGCCGACGCGCCCGCCTATGCCGAGCTCGAGCCGGTGGAGGCCGACGAGGCTCTGCGTCCGGCGGGGCCGCGGGTGCCGCGCCCGCCGTCCGCCCGGCTCGACATCGCCCCGGAGCCCTACGACGACGACCTCAGCGACGCGCGCGATCTCGTGCTCGTGCCGGAGCGCGGCGGCCGCACCGTCATGCTGCCGGAGCCGCGCCGGCGCGGGCGGCTGATCGGGGTGGCGTTTGCCGGGCTCTTGGTGATCGGCCTCGGCGCCGCCGCGCTGTTCGGCTGGCGGATGCTGGCGGGACCGGAGGCGGCTGCGGCGCGCGAGATGACCGTCGACACCGCCTGGACGCCGGTCGACCTCGAGGCCGGTCCGGGCGCCTGGGTGGTGACGTCCGATACCCCGTTCCGCATCCGCGTCGACGGGGCGGTCTACACGGTGGCAACCCCCGGCGGCTTCGCCATCCCGCTCGACGGGCGCGAGGTGGCCGTCCGGGCCGTGTCCGGTGGTGCGAAGGTAACGTTCGCCCGCCGCTAGGCGGCCCGACGGCCGGCGCGTCCGGAACCGGCGATCCCGGACCGCGCCGCCGTCGGCGGCGCGCGCCCCGCAGTCAGAAGCAAGGGCCTGCGTGGCGGGCGCTTCTCGCGCCCGCGTCTCAGCGCTCCGCCGAGAGGCAGACGCCGTAGCCGCGCGGGGCGCCGTCCGGGCAGCTCGGCAGGGCGGCGATGCGGTCGACCGCGCCCTCGAGCCGCTCGCGCAGTGCCGCGTTCGACACCGGCAGGGCGAAGCGCTCGTCCGCGGCGAACTCCGACACCGCGGCCTTCAGCGTCTCGGGGCTCGGCTCGGCCGCGGTCTCCGGATCGAGATAGCGCAGCATCCGCAGCATCCGCACCACGTCCGGGTCGGCCGCCGTCTCGACCTCGACGGGCTTCGCCTCGCCGTCGCCGAAGGGCATGACGACGCGGGCCGTCTGGGTCTCGACCGGCGCCGCGGGGGCGGCGGCCGGCGCCGTCGGCGTTGCGTCGACGCGCTGTTCCGGGGTGGCCGCGGGCACGTCGCCGGCGACGTCTGCCTCGCCGGTAGCCGGAGCGGGCTCGGCGGGCGTCGGGGACACGGACGCCGCGGCCGTTTCGCCGGCTTCGGGCGCAGGGGCGGCGGGCGCAGGGGCGGCGGGCGCAGGGGCGGCGTCCGCGGCCGGTGGGGGCGCCGGCTCGTCCGCGGCGCCGTCCTCGGCGCCCGCGCCCGGCGTCAGCACGAGCGGCCCGTCGGAGGGTTCGCCCGCAAGCTCAGGCAGGGCGGCTGTCGCCCAGACGTCGTCGTCGCTGCCCGGCAGCGGCGGCTCGCCAGCCGGGCCGGCCGTCGCCTGTTCCGCGGGCGCACCGGCGTCCGGGCCGTAGTCCTCGCTGCCATAGGGATCGCTGGAGCCTTCGTCCGCCGACGGTTCGCCGGCGCCGAGCGGCGGGTCGAACGGGGAGGGGGCGCCCACGGCCGCCGGCGCTTCGAGGCCGGCGACGGCGCGGGCGTCGCCCGGACGGCTCGGCGGCAACGGCGGCGGCGCGGCGCGGCGCATCGCCTGCGCCGGCGGGGCGCCGACCACGGCGCCGGCATAGGGGGAGCCGGGCGCGGCCGGCCGCTGGCCGACGACGACGTCCGGCTCGTGCGCCACCCACTGGCCATTGCGGCGACGGCAGCGCTGGCCTTCCACCGTCACCGTGCCGCGGTCGGGCCGCGCGTAGGTGTAGCGGAAGGACCGGCACGGGTTGCGGCAGCCGACGCAGGGCAGCCCCGTGCGGCGGTTGAAGGACGGGTAGGCGGTGACGTCGAGGGTGGCGGTCGAGGGCAGCACGGCCCGGGCCGGCAGCAGCGGCGGCTGCGACTGCAGGATGCCGTAGAGCTCGCTCGCGAGCGCCCCCTGGTCGGACGGCAGCACGGCGCCGGGGGCGGACCATCCGCCACCGCCGCTCGGCCGCTCGGCGAGCACCACCTCGTCGTCGAGAACGACCACCTGCGCCGACAGCGGCGCGGCGGCGCCGGAGATCAGCGCGACGAGAAGGGTCAGAACGGCCGTCAGGCGACGCATCGGCGGCATCCGTGGAGAGTGGGGGCGCACGGGAAAGCCCCGCGCATCGGCGCCACCTGCACGCCAAATTCGGCGGCGTCGTGGCGTGCGGCCCGTCCACGCTCTCCTGCGGCGTCAGTCGATGCGCAGGCGCGCCCGGGACGGCAGCCGGGCGAGGAGGCGGAGGAGCCCGGCGCGCGGAAAGGCGACACAGCCGGCGGTGGCCGCGAGACCCTCGCGGGCGCAATGCAGGAAGATCGCGCTGCCGCCACCCGCACGCCGCGGGCGGAGGTTGTAGTCGAGCACCACGAGCACGTCGTAGAGGCCGTCAGCGCGGCGCAACTCTTCGTGAGACGCACGCAGGGGCAGGCGGACCGGGCGATTGTAGCGCCCGTCGGCGGGAGCGTCGCACCAGCCGTCGTCGGCGCGGATCGCCCGCAGCGGCAGGGCGGTCGCGGGGCGCCGCAGGCGGTCGGCCCGCCAGAGGGCTGCGACGAGAGGCAGTGTCGCGCGCGGGGTCGCGCCGTCACCCTCCCGCTTGCGGGCCCGGATGCCGGTCCGCCCGAGCGCGCACGGCAGGACGGTGCCGGCGAAGGCGGCGAGGCCCTCGTTCGCCCGTCCGGGCCGGCGGCGCACCACGATCGTCGCCGTCGGCCGGGCCGCGCGGCCGCGCGGACGGGGCGTGGCGGCGAAGCCCGGCGGAACTGGTCCACAAGAAGCGGCAGCCGGTGTGGGGGAGCGGGTTGAACGCATGCAAGAAAAGCTGTCATCTTTGCGGGAGATAGAGGTTGTCGCATACACTGCCGCGCGCGAGTCGGGGAGGCCGGTCGCGCGGAGGGCGGCCTGGAGCCGCTCGGGCGCCCGCAAGCGGGGGGAGAGCGTGAGCAAGACCCGGACGATTCTGATCGTCGACGACGAGCCGGAGCTCGCGGGCGAACTCGCCGAACAGCTCGCGCTGACCGACGAATTCACCACGCTCGTCGCCGGCAACGCCGCCGCCGCCATGAAGCTCGCCCGCGACGAGCGGGTCGACTTGATGCTGATGGACGTCGGCCTGCCGGACCTCGACGGCCGCGAGGCGGTGAAGCTCCTGCGCCGCAACGGGTTCAAGGCGCCGATCATCGTGCTCACCGGGCACGGCGGCGAATCCGACACCATCCTCGGCCTCGAGGCCGGCGCAAACGATTACGTGACGAAGCCCGTCCGCTTCAACGTCCTGCTCGCGCGCATCCGGGCCCACCTCCGGCAGTTCGAGCAGACCGAGGACGCCACCTTCACCATCGGCCGCTACGTCTTCCGGCCGAGCGCCAAGCTCCTCGTCGACAACCGCGGCAACAAGGTGCGCCTCACCGAGAAGGAGACGGCGATCCTGAAGTTCCTCTACCGGGCGGGCGAGAAGGCCGTCGGGCGCGATGTGCTGCTGCACGAGGTGTGGGGCTACAATTCCGGCGTCACCACCCACACGCTGGAGACCCACGTCTATCGCCTGCGCCAGAAGATCGAGCGGGATCCCTCGAACGCGGAACTGCTCGTGACCGAGGACGGCGGCTACAAGCTGGTGCCGCGCGCCGCCGGGGAGCCGGCGACCACATGACACGCTGCCCGCCCCCCCGTCGCCTGCCGGCGCCGCCGCCCGCGGGCCGGGACGGGCCGGAATGAGCCTGTCGAGCGATCTCGCGCTCCTGCGCCTCGCCCCGCCGTTTGCCGCCCTCACCGACGAGCAGCTGAGGCTCGTCGCCTTTTCCGCAGAACGGATGTCGGTGCCGGCGGGCGCGACGCTGATCGCAGCGGGTGAGCCGCCGCCGGGGGCCTACGTCGTCCTCGCCGGCCTCATCGAGGTGCGGGCGGCTGGTTGCCGGCAGATGCAGGTCGCCGGGCCGGGGGCGATGGTGGCGCAGCTCGCCCTTCTCGCCGAGAGCGACCTCGTGCTGGAGGCCCGCGCCGCGCGCCCGAGCGACGTGATGCTGGTGCGGCGGGCCCTTTTCCGCCGGCTCCTGGAGGAGTATCCCGACGCGGCGGGCGCGCTCTACGCCCGTCTGTCGGCCGACTTCCTGCAACTCGGCGCCGCGGTGGCCGACGTGCGAAACAGCCTGCCGGATCCTCCCGCCACCGGCGAGCGTTGAGCTTTCCGGCCGCCCGCAGCTTCAGGACGCCGAGGACACCGGACGGATGTTTCCAGACCGATTGACCGCGGGCTATCGCGCCTTCCTCGACGGCCGCTTCTCCAGCGAGCGGGCGCGCTACGAGATGCTCGCCGAGAGGGGACAGCGCCCGGAGATCATGGTGGTCGGGTGCGTCGATTCCCGCGTCTCACCCGAGGTGATCTTCGACGCGGCGCCCGGCGAGCTCCTCGTCGTCCGCAATGTCGCGAACCTCGTCCCGGCCTACGAGGCCGGCGGGGATTCCCAGCACGGCACCAGTGCGGCGCTGGAGTTCGGGGTCGAGGCGCTCCGGGTGAAGCACATCGTCATCCTCGGCCACGCGCTCTGCGGCGGCATCCGCGCCTATGCCGACGACGCGCAGCCCCTCTCCTCCGGGGACTTCATCGGCCGCTGGATGAGCCAGATCGCCCCGGCGGCCGACCGGCTCGGGCCGCGCAAGGGCCAGAACGTCCACGACTTCCTGCGCCGGCTCGAGTTCGCCACCGTCGATCTCGGCCTGCGCAACCTGATGACCTTCCCGTTCGTGCGCTCGCGCGTCGAGGCGGGCGAACTCTGCCTGCACGGCGCCCTCTTCGCCGTCTCGACGGGCCGTCTGCTGGTCCGTGACCCGGTGACCGGCCTCTTCCATGCCGCCGTCGACAGCGAGCGTCTCGGCTCGCTGCTGCGCTGCTCCTGAGGGCCTCTTCGGACCTGCTGGCGGACAGAGCCTCTCAGCACCAGGCGAGCACCTCGACGCCGCTGCCACCGGCGAAGCATGCGATGGGGGACGCCGTCTCGAGATCGATCCGCGTGAACAGTCCGCAGTCGTGGGAGGAGACGACGACGGTGCCGCCGGCTTCGAAGAGGAAGCCCATCGGCCCCTTGGCGACGGCCACCGGGCGCTGGCGGGCGAGGTCGCCGGCATCGATCACCCACGACAGGCCCGTGGCGTAGGCGGTCGCCACCAGCCAGCGCCCATCCGGCGAGAAGCCTAGCTTGGCGGCGCGTGACCGCCGCGGGTTCGTCAGGACGCGCGGCAGGAGGGGCACGGTACGGACGACTTTACCTGCCGCGATGTCGAGGAGATGCAGCGCCGTCTCGTCGTTGTCGGCGACGAGGAGGTGGCGGCCGTCCGGGGACGCCGCGAGCCCCTCGCTGCCGGCGCCGATCCCCGTCGTGCCCGGGTTCGCCAAAGGAACGGCCGCTATGAAGCGGCGCGCGGCGAGGTCGAAGACGCCGAACGGTCCCTCCTTGGCGGAGAGAAAGAGCCTCGTCCCGTCCGGCGAGAGCTCGAGGATGTGCCCGCCCTTCGCCGGGTTGTCGAAGGTCGCCTCGACGGTGCGGCCGGCGAGGTCGAGGCAGGCGAGCTTGCCGGAGACGTCGCACGTGACCCACAGCCGGCCGTCGTCCGTCGCCACCATGCCGTGCGGGGCGCGGAGCGGGCCGAGGTCGATCAGATCGACGATCTCCTCGCGCCCGGTGTCGAGCACCAGCACCTTGTTGTTGGGATGCGGGTTGGCACCGTAGATGCCATCGCCATAGAGCGGCACGTAGGCGAGCCGCCGGTCGGGCGAGAGGGCGAGTTCGTGCACGCACGGCTCGGGGCCGTCGATCACACGGCGCTCGGTGAAGTCGGGATCGTAGAAGCGGACCTTGTTGGCCACCTTGTCGATGGCGATGATCTTGTCGGCCACGGCGCCCCCCCCTTGTTCTTGTGCCCCCGGTTCCGCCCGTCAGGCGACCAGCGTCGCCAGGATCGGCACGTGGTCGGACGGACGCTCCCAGTCACGCGTCTCCGGGTGGACTGCGACGGCGGACAGTGCCGCATCGAGGTCGGCCGTCACCCACAGGTGGTCGAGGCGGCGGCCGCGGTTCGCCGCCTTCCAGTCCTTCGCCCGGTAGCTCCACCAGGTGAACACCTTCTCCGGCACCGGGCGCACCTTGCGGACGGCGTCGACCCAGCCGCCGGCGGCGCGCACCTCTTCGAGGCGCTCGGTCTCCGCCGGGGTGTGGCTGACGACGGTGAGGAGCTGCTTGTGCGACCACACGTCGTCCGGCAGCGGCGCGACGTTGAGGTCGCCGACGAGGACGCCGCGGCCGGCCCGGCCGACGACCGCGCTCCAGGCCGCCAGCGCGTCGAGGAAGGCGATCTTGGCGGCGAAGCGCGGATTGGTGGCCCAATCCGGCTCGTCGCCGCCAGCCGGAACATAGAGATTGTGCAGCCACAGCGGCGCCCCGGCGAACGGGACGGTGGCGGCGATGTGGCGGGGCTCGTCGACGCCGGCGGGGCGCTCGATGACGACGTCGGAGAGCGGCCGCTTCGACAGGATCGCGACTCCGTGGTGGCCGAGCCTGCCGTTGAAGACGATGTGCTCGTAGCCGAGCTTGCGGAGCGGCGAGGACGGGAAGCTGCCGTCCGGGCAGCGCGTCTCCTGCAGGCAGAGCACGTCAGGAGCGTGGGCGTCGACGAAACGCCCGACATGGTCCATCCGCGAGCGGATCGAGTTGACGTTCCAGGTGGCGATCCTCAGGCGATCGGACATGCGGGCAGCGTCTCGTGCGTCGGCGGCGGGGCCGGGACGATGGCGCAAGCCGCGGGGACGGGCAACGGGGCGGGGTCCCTTTTGCCCAACCGCCGCGGACGCACTATGTTGTGCGGGAAGGGCCGCAGGAAGCGGCCGACGGGAGTTGCCGATGTCGCTTCACACGCGCCGTTCCGGTGAGCCGGTGCTCGCCGTCCACGACCCCGTCTGGGACCGCGTCCGCGCGGAAACCGAGGCCATGGTCCGTGCCGAGCCGGCTCTCGGCGGCTTCCTCCACACCACGATCCTCGACCAGCCGACCCTCGAGGCGGCGGTGGTCCGGCGCATCACCGACCGGCTGCACCATCGCTCGGTGTCGGCGGAGATGATCCGCCTCGCCTTCCACGACGCTCTCGCCGCCCAGCCCGAACTCGGCGACATCTTCCGCGTCGACCTCGTGGCGGTGCTCGATCGTGACCCGGCGTGCGAGCGGCTCGTCGAGCCGGTGCTGTTCTTCAAGGGCTTCCACGCCCTCCAGACGCATCGTCTGGCGCACTGGCTGTGGAACAACGGTCGCCGCGACCTCGCGCTCTACCTGCAGAGCCGGTCGTCTGAGGTCTTCCAGGTCGACATCAACCCGGCGGTACCGGTCGGCCGAGGCATCTTCCTCGACCACGCTACCGGCCTCGTCGTCGGTGCGACGGCGGTGATCGAGGACGACGTCTCGATCCTGCAGGACGTGACGCTCGGCGGCACCGGCAAGGAACTCGGCGACCGCCACCCGAAGATCCGCCGCGGCGTCCTCATCGGCGCCGGCGCGAAGATCCTCGGCAACATCGAGATCGGCCGCTGCTCGCGCGTCGCCGCCGGCTCGGTGGTGCTCGCCGAGGTGCCGCCGAACACGACCGTGGCCGGCGTGCCGGCGCGGGTGGTCGGCAAGGCGCCCTGCGCCGAGCCGTCGCGCTCGATGGACCAGATCCTGGCGGGCGGCACGGAGCCCCTCGCGACCGCCTGACCACGGTCCTGAACCGCCGGACATCTCCGGAGAGATGGCGCGCCTCGCGACCCGCGGGCGCCCGGTCCCGCGTCGCATCGACCTCGATCCGGGCGCCGTTGCGACGCCGCCCGCGATCCGTCGCTCCACCGCGACGACGCCCCCCGGTCGACCGCGGCGGAGGGGAGTGCTATGGCTCGCGCCCCCGAGACGAGCGCGAAACCGCGGAGGCCGCCCTTGAAACGCGACGAACTCAAGAAGCTCGAGAGCTACCTGCAACGGAAGTTCTCGCTGCCGTCGATCTCCGTCCGCGCCCGGCCGAAGAAGGACGATTCGGCAGAGTTCTACATCGGCGAGGAGTTCGTCGGCATCATCTTCCGCGATGACGAGGACGGCGAGCTTTCGTGGAACCTGCAGATCGCCATCCTCGAGATGGATCTCGAGGACTGACCAGGCGGCGGGCGAGGAGCGACGGGATGCCTCTCTATTCTCTCGACGGACACCGCCCCGAGCTGCCGGCCGCCGGCGAGGCGTTCATCGCCCCGACGGCGGTGCTGATCGGCCGCGTGCGCGTCCTTCCCGGCGCCAGCGTCTGGTGGGGCGCGGTGCTGCGCGGCGACAACGAGTGGATCGAGGTCGGCCCCCGCTCGAACGTGCAGGACGGCTGCGTGCTGCACACCGACATGGGCTATCCGCTCACCATCGGTGCGGGCTGCACGGTCGGCCACAACGCCATCCTGCACGGCTGCGTCCTCGAGGAGAACGTCCTCGTCGGCATGGGCGCGACGGTGCTGAACGGCGCCCGGATCGGCCGCAACTCGCTCATCGGCGCCAACGCGCTGGTGCCGGAGGGCCGGGCGATCCCCGAGGGCTCGCTCGTCGTCGGGATGCCGGCAAAGGTGGTGCGGGCGCTCAGCGAGGAACAGATCGAGGGGCTCCGCGCCTCGGCGGCGGGCTACGTCGCCAACGGCCGGCGCTATGCCGCCGGGCTCGCGCCCCTCTGACGCTGTTCGCCGCGCTCAGCGGCGGATGCTCGCCACCGGCTGGTCGGCGCGGTCGTCGATCCTGAGCCAGCGGGCGGCGTCCACCGTCGCCTGGCGCTTCACGTAGGTGTAGCTCGTCTCGGTCCAGGGGCGGATCACATCCACCTTGTTGTCGAGCACGAGTTCGCCCCGGTCGGTGCGCACCGTCAGGACCGCATGGCCCTCGCCGTGCTCGTCGCGCACGACGGTGACGAGGAGCGCCGAGGCCGGCCAGCCGCGCCGCTTCAGCTCGTGGCGCTTCAGAAGCACGTAGTCCTCGCAGTCGCCGCGGTCCGTCGGCAGCGACCAGCGTTCCTCGACGCCGTGCATCTCCCGGTCGGTGGCCGGACGGATGCGCTGGTTGACCGAGCGGTTGACGACGATGAGGTCGAGCCAGCGGGCGTCGTCGAGCTTGACGAGGAGACCGCGGTCGGTGCGGTCGTCGCACTCGGCGGGAGCCTCGCGGCAGAACTCGATAAAGCCGGCCGGTGCGGTCGCCGCTCCCGCGGTCGCCATGAAGCGCTCCGCCTCGCCGGCGTTCGCCACCACAGCGGCGGCGACGACGGCGGCCGCTGCGGCGATGCCGGCGGCCTGCAGGAAGGTCGTCACGAGGCGTCGGGTCGGCATGTGTTCGTTCCCCTTCGGCAAGAACATCATGACCGAGGCGCCTTGCACTCCGGCTAAGCGAAATAGAGAAAATTGAGCGGACAAATTAGGAGTCTGGTCGCCCTAGCAAAGCGCCGTGCGAGAAACGATTAAGCTTGACGAAGAGTCACCAGCCGGGCGGCCGGGGGTTGCCGCCGGGGACGGCACGCCCTATCACCCCGGGGACGAGGCGGCGGACCGGAGCAGATGAACGAGACCTGGCGGCCGGCGCGCGAGCCGATTCTGAACGTGCCGGGGGCGATCACGGGGCTCGCGGCCGTCTTCGTGCTCATCCACCTCGTTCGCGTGGCGGTGCTCGACATCGAGCAGGACCAGGAGGTCCTGCTGCTCTTCGCCTTCTATCCCATCCGCTACAGTCCCGGCCTCATCGAAGGCTTCGTCTTCCCCGGTGGCATCGGGGCCGACGCGTGGACCTTCGTCAGCTACGCCGGCCTGCACGGCGGCTGGGCGCACCTCATCGTCAACTGCGTGTGGATGCTGGCCTTCGGCAGCGCGGTGGCCCGCCGGTTCGGCTTCCTGCGCTTCCTCGGCTTTTCGGCCGTGTGCGCGGCGGCCGGGGCGCTGATGCACCTCCTCACCCACGCCGGAAGCCCGATCGCCATGATCGGCGCCTCGGCGGCGATCTCCGGCCAGATGGCGGCGGCGGCACGCTTCGCCTTCCAGCCGGGCGGCCCGCTTGCGCGGCATCAGCGTGGCCGTGGCGAGGCGGCCTTCTTCCAGCCGGCGGCGAGCCTCGCCGAGATGTGGCGCGACCCGACGGTCCTCGCGTTCCTCGGGCTCTGGCTCGCGGTCAACATCATCTTCGGCATCGCCTCGATGCCGTTCGCCGGCGGCGAGGGCGGCGACGTCGCCTGGCAGGCCCACATCGGCGGGCTCATCGCCGGCGTGGTGCTCTTCCCGCTGTTCGACCCCGTGCGGACCCGCCCGCGCGACTGATCGTGCACCGGTGTTGCCGGCGCGACAATTCGTGGCATCATCCCTGTAACGGCGCCGCCGCGCTCAGCGCGGACGGTGCGGGCGACAGGGAGGAACGAGCCGTGACCGTTGCCGCGATCCTCGGCCAGAAGAGTCATTCCATCATCACCGCGAAGGCGGAGGACACGCTGAAGGGCGTCTGCGACCTCCTTTCCCAGCACCGTATCGGCGCGGTCGTCGTCACGGATGGGGAGGGCGACATCTCCGGCATCCTTTCCGAGCGCGACATCGTCAAGGCGGTAGCGCGGGACGGGGTCGCGGCACTGGAGCGTTCGACCGCCGACTACATGACGCGGGCGGTGACCACCTGCACCCCGGCCGACACGATCGCCGATGTCATGGCGTGGATGACCGAGGGCCGGTTCCGCCACCTCCCCGTGGTCGACGGCGGCCGCCTCGTCGGCGTCGTCTCGATCGGCGACGTCGTCAAGCAGCGCATCGCCTCCGCCGAGCAGGAAGCGGAGATGATGCGCAGCTACATCCAGATGGTGTGACGAACGGCGCCGTCCGCCCCTCGCGCGTCGGTGCGTCAGAGATAGGCGATCAGCCGGCCGGCGACCGGGACAGCGAGCCATATCCCGGCCGACAGGGCCGCCTGCGCGCGGCCGAGCGGCGGGGCTGCGACGTCCCAGTGGTCGAGGTCGCGCGTCCACAGCACCCGGAAGAGCACCGCGTTGGCGAGGCCGAGGGCGACGAGCACGAGCTTCGCCACCATGACAGGGTTCTCCGCCAGCGGGCCGGCGTCGGCGGCGAACAAAGGGACGCCGGTTGCGATGGCGACGACGAGGCCAGCCGCGGCGATGGCCGACAGGAGCGCCACGGTCGGTCGCAGCGGGAAGCGCCGCCCGAGCCCGAGCAGCCTGAGGTCGGCGAGCACGATCGGCGCCACCACCGCGCAGATCGCCATGACGTGCAGGACGTTGGCGAGCGGATAGAGAAGCCCCGACGAGCGCATCAGCTCGCCGAGGCCGGACTGCTCGAGGGCGACCGCCCAGGCGGGGCCGTGGGCGACGTGCATCAGCGCAGCTGGATCGTCTTGCCGTCGACGGTGATCGCCTCGGCCCGCAGCTCCCACTCGGTCGTCGTGCTCGGATAGCCCTCCACCCGCACCACCACGCCCTCGGCGAGAGCCCCCTCGGGCAGACCGCGGGCGGTCATGCGGGAGGGCGGGGCGAGCACGATGTCCCAGCGGCGGTCGTCGTGCTCGAGGACGATGTGGGCGTGCGGGAAGCCGGTGTCGGCCGCAAGGATCGGACCCTCGATCGTCATGACCTTGCTGGAATCGTAGGACGACCAGCCGTGATGGGCGAGGGCGGGGGTGGCCAGCAGGGCCGCGGCGAGGGCGGCGAGACCGAGCGTGCGGCGGGAGAGGCGGACGGGATGTGGCGGCATCAGGCGCTTCCTTCCTGGTGAGAGGACCTCGGGCGCCCCCGCCCCAAACGCAGTCGACCGTCTGCCAACGTCCCTGACGGACGTCCCCTACGCGGGGCCGTCCGTTCGGCGCCTCACTCCTGGAAAGCCTCGTCGCGCTTGCGCCGGAGCGACGGCAGCAGCGCCAGGACGAGGATGAGCGCCGCGATCACGAGCAGGCTGGCCGACAGCGGCCGCTCGAGGAAGACCATCGGGTCGCCGCGCGACAGGAGCATCGCCCTGCGCAGGTACTCCTCCATCAGTTCGCCAAGGACGAAGCCGAGGAGGAGCGGCGCCGGCTCGAAGCGCAGCTTGATGAGGGCGTAGCCGACGAGGCCGAAGAAGGCGGCGAGGGCCACGTCGAAGGGCTGGTTGTTCACCGAGTAGATGCCGATGCAGCAGAACGCCAGGATCGCCGGGAACATCAGCCGGTAGGGCACCTTGAGGAAGCGGACCCAGACGCCGATCAGCGGCAGGTTGATGACGAGCAGCATCAGGTTGCCGAGCCACATCGAGGCGATCATGCCCCAGAAGAGGTCGGGGTTGCGCGTCATCACCTGCGGACCGGGGACGACGCCGTGGATGGTCATGGCGCCGACCATTAGCGCCATCACGGCATTCGGCGGGATGCCGAGGGTGAGGAGCGGGATGAAGGCGGTCTGGGCGCCGGCGTTGTTCGCCGCCTCCGGCCCGGCGACGCCTTCGATGGCGCCTTTGCCGAAGCGGGAGGGATCGCGCGCCACGCGCTTCTCGACCGTGTAGGAGGCGAACGGGCCGAGCACGGCGCCGTTGCCTGGCAGGATGCCGAGGATGGAGCCGATGACGGTGCCGCGGGCGATCGGCAGCGAGGCGGCCTTGAAGTCCTGCCGGTTCGGCAACAGGCGGCCGATGCGCTCGCGCACCGTCTCGCGCGGCTCCGGGTCGTCGAGGTTGCGCAGGATCTCGGCGAAGCCGAAGAGGCCCATGGCGAGGACGGCGAAGTCGATGCCGTCGGTCAGCCGGTCGAGGCCGAGGGTGAGGCGCGGCTCGCCGGTCTCGAGGTCGAGCCCGACCGTCGAGAGCAGGATACCGACGGTGATCATGGCGATCGCCTTGAGGATCGAGCCGCTCGCGAGCACGACCGCGAAGACGATGCCGAGCACCATCAGCGAGAAATAGTCTGCGGCACCGAACAGGAGCGCGAGGCGCGACAGCGGCGCGCCGATGGCGGCGATCAGCAGCGTCGCGAAGGTCCCGGCGATGAAGGATCCGATGGCGGCAATGCCGAGGGCGATGCCGGCGCGGCCCTGCTTGGCCATCTGGTGGCCGTCGAGGGTCGTGACGACGGCGGTCGCCTCGCCCGGGATGTTGACGAGGATCGCCGTGGTCGAGCCGCCGTACTGAGCGCCGTAGTAGATGCCGGCGAGCATGATGAGGGCGCTCACCGGCTCGAGCCCGAAGGTGATCGGCAGCAGGATCGCGATGGTGGCGATCGGCCCGACGCCGGGCAGGACGCCGACAAGCGTGCCGACGAGGCAGCCGATGAAGCAGAAGCCGATGTTCTGGAAGGTGAGGGCGACGCCGAAGCCGAGCTGCAGGTGCGACAGGAACTCGCTCATGCGACGCCTCCGGCCCGGGTGAAGATGGCACCGGCCGTCACAGGCCCGCCCAGGGAGCAACCGGGATGGGCAGCCCGAGGGCATAGCGGAAGAGGCCGATGCAGAAGGCCGTCAGCACCACGGCGAAGATGACGATCTCCGTGGGCCGGGTCTCCGGGCTCGCGAGGCCGCCGACGAGGATGGCGGCCGGCGTCGCCACCGCAAGTCCGACGGTCCGCACGAGCAGGGCGAAGAGGAGCACCGCGCCGAGCAGAAACAGCGGCCCGCGCAGGCGCCAGCGCGGCATCGTCTCATCGTCACGCAGCCATCCGGCGATGGCAATGACGACGCCGAGGAAGACGAGGATGCCGGCCGCGGCCCGCGGCAGGCTGCCGGGTCCGAGGAGCGGGCCCTGGCTGCCGGCGAGGGGGGCCGCCAGCCAGAAGGTGGCGGCGCCGAGGAGGACGAGCGCCAGCCCGGCCACCACGTTCGTGCGCGCGAACGGTGGCGGCCGCCGCCGTGCCGGTGCCCGGTCGCTCACGCCCCTCATCCCCGCCCGAGGCTCAGTTGCCGACGGTGACGCCCGATTCCTTGATGATCGGCGTCCACTTGGCGATCTCCGCCTTCACATGGCCGCCGAGACCGTCGGAGGTGCGCAGGTTCTTCTCCGGGATCACGCTGCCGAGCTCGAGCAGGCGCTTCTGCACCGCCTCGTCGTCGAGGGCGGTGTCGAGGGCGGCGGAGAGCTTGGCGACGATCGCCGGATCGGTGCCGGCCGGGGCGAAGATCGCGTTCCAGGCCTGCACCTGCCAGTCCGGCAGGCCCGCCTCGGCGGAGGTCGGCACGTCGGGCAGCGCCGGCGAGCGCTCCGGGATGCCGATCGCGTAGGCCTTGATGGTGCCGGCCTGGATCTGCGGCGCGGCGTTGACGATCTGGTCGCAGAGATAGTCGACCTGGCCGGCCATGAGGTCGTTCAGCGCCGGGCCGGTGCCCTTGTAGGGAATCTCGGTCGGCTTGGCGCCGGTGAGCGCGTTGAAGAACAGGCAGCTCACGTGGGAGACGGAGCCGACGCCGGCATTGGCGTTGTTGAGCGCCGCGCCTTCCTTCTTGGCGATCTCGATGAACTCGGCCAGCGTCTCGGCCGGGAAGTCCTTGCGGGCGAGGATGAGCACCGGCGTGCCGGCGGCGAGACCGACGGGCTCGAAGTCCTCCGCCGGGTCGTAGGCGAGGTTCGGGTAGAGCGCCACCGAGGCCGCGTGCGTGCCCATGTGGCCCATCATGATGGTGTAGCCGTCGTTCGCCGCGTCCTTCGTCCGCGCCGAGCCGGTGGTCCCGCCGGCGCCGGCGACGTTCTCGATGACGATCTGCTGGCCGAGCGTCTTGCTCATGTTCTCGCCGACGATGCGGGCGATGGTGTCGGTCGGGCCGCCGGCGGCGAAGGGCACGATCATCGTGATCGGCTTCGACGGGTAGTCGCCCTGGGCGAAGGCCGGCAGGGCGGCGGCGGCGGCGAGGAAGCCGGCAGCAAGTGCGAAGCGGCGGGTGATCGACATCGAGAACCTCCCTCGTACCGGGCAAAGGCCGCGGTTGTTTCCCCTGACGCGCAGTAGACCTGCGACGATTGTTCAGACGGTAGCGGAGGTCGTCCCGGCTCGCCAGTCTCGCGCCGGCACGAAGCGGACCTCCTCCGACGAAAGTGCAAGGCGGGGGGCGCCTCAGCGCCCGCCGTAGAGCTCCGCGGGATCGACCATCGGCTCCGGCTCGACGAACGTCAGCTCCGCGCCGGGCCGGCCGATGGGCGCGGCACGATAGAAGCAGGAGCGGCGGCCGGTGTGGCAGCTCGCGCCGCTGCCGTCGACGTGCACCTTCAGCCACACCGCGTCCTGGTCGCAGTCGACGAGGAGTTCGGCGACCCGCTGGAGCGAGCCGGAGGTCTCGCCCTTCTTCCACAGGGCCTGGCGGGAGCGGCTGTAGTAGTGGGCGATGCCGGTCTCGAGCGTGAGCGCGAGGGCCTCGGCGTTCATGTGGGCGAGCATCAGGACGGTGCCGTCGGCCGCGTCCGTGACGACGGCCGTGACGAGGCCGTGCGCGTCGAAGCACGGCGTCAGGGTGACGCCGGCCTCGAGCTCGTCCTTGTCGCCGGGGGGAGGAAACCGCGCGTCCACACCGTCCACTGCCGCACCGCCTACCGCATCGGGTGGCGGCTCAGCGGAAGCCGCGCACCATCGTCATGAACCGCACCTGCTCGGCCGGATCGTCGCGGAAGACGCCGGTGAACTGGCTGGTGATCGTCGAGGAGCCCTGCTTCTGGACGCCGCGCATCGACATACACTGATGCTCGGCCTCAATCATCACCGCGATGCCGCGCGGCTTCAGATGCTCGTCCATCGTCGAGATGATCTGCGCCGTCAGGTTCTCCTGCGTCTGCAGGCGGCGGGCGAAGACGTCGACGAGGCGGGCAATCTTCGACAGGCCGACGACGCCCTCCGACGGGTAGTAGGCAACATGCGCCCGCCCGATGAACGGCACCATGTGGTGCTCGCAGTGGGAGAAGAAGGGAATGTCGCGCACGAGCACGATGTCGTCGTAGCCGCCGACCTCCTCGAAGGTGCGCGACAGCATCGCCGCCGCGTCCTCCTTGTAGCCCTTGTAGAGCTCCTCGTAGGCGCGCACGACGCGGCGCGGCGTGTCGACCAGGCCCTCGCGGTCCGGATCGTCGCCGGTCCAGGCGATCAGCGTGCGGACGGCCGCTTCCGCCTCCTCGCGGGTGGGGCGGGCGACGGGCGCACGGGGCACTTCGGCACGGCGGTCGGCAATGTTCTTCACGATGGCATCCATCGGGGCTTCTCCCGTCGACTTGTGTCGCGCCGCTATACGGGGCACTGGCGAAAACGGACCAGTCGGTCCAATCGCCGCCTCCACACACGGTTCCGCCGTGCCCAATGGCGATCCAGTATCGACCGTTCCTATATAGTGGGTCAGTGACGATCGGGAAACGGCGGCGGCGGTCGTGAATTGGACCGCCGGCAGGATGGGGTGTCGCCACCCCGCCGGTCCGGAGCACATCATGCTCGACGCGCTCTACAACGAGAAGATCCTGGGCCACGCGGCCAACATCCCGCGCCTCGGGCGCCTCGCCGCCCCAGATGCGACGGCGACGGCGCACTCGCGCCTCTGCGGCTCGACGGTGACGGTCGATCTCGCCGTCGACGGCGACACCGTGGCCGACTTCGCCCATGAGGTGCGGGCCTGCGCCCTCGGCCAGGCGTCCTCCTCGCTGATGGCCCAGACCGTCGTCGGGGCGCGTGCGGACGAGCTCAGGGCCCTGCGCGAGACGATGCGGAAGATGCTGAAGGAGAACGGTCCGCCGCCCGCCGGCCGCTTCGCCGATCTCGCCGTGCTCGAGCCGGTGCGCGACCACAAGGCGCGTCATGCTTCCACGATGCTGACCTTCGACGCCGTCGTCGACGCCCTCGACCAGATCGAGGCGAAGCGTGCCGGTGCGCCTGCACCCGCCGCGGCCGGCGCCAGCGGCTGAGGCCCGGCGGCGTCGGCGGACCTTGGGGGACGAGGGATGTGCGCCGCGTGTCCACCGCCGCGCCCGGCCTCTCCCGGCCTCGCGGCCCGGGCGATGCTCGTCCTCATCCAGCTCTACCGGGTGACGCTCTCGCCCTTCCTCGGCCAGTGGTGCCGCTACCAGCCGACCTGCTCGGCCTACGGCGAGGAAGCGATCCGCCGCCACGGCGCGTGGGCGGGCGGCTGGATGACCCTCGCCCGTCTCCTGCGCTGCAACCCGCTCGGGGCCTCCGGCTTCGACCCCGTGCCCGAGCAGCCCGCCGCTGAAGGACGCTGGTGGGCGCCGTGGCGCTACGGCGTCTGGAGCGGGCGCCACATCGACCCCTCGACGCGGCTCGATCGGTAGGCGTTCCGTGGCTTGTTTGCCGGCGAGAGTGCCTCCTTCGCCGGCTAAGGACAGTTTTGGTGGAGCCGCTCCTTTGGTGCGGCCTCAAAGCCGTCGCATGCCGAGACCGGCATAGGCCGGTGGCGTGAGCGGACGGTGGTCTTCCTCCAGTGCGGCAATGCGGGCAAGGAGTGTCCCCGGCATCGGTACGGTCCGACCGCTTTCCGTGTCGACGTGCAGCAGCATGTGCTCGCCCGTCGCGACTGCGGCGCCCGTCGCCGTGTCGGTCATCTCGTGGACGTAGGAGAGGCGCTTCTCGTCGTGACCGAGGAGCCAGGTGGTGACGGCGAGGCGCGTGCCGGCCTTCACCTCGCGCAGGTAGCGGATGCGCGTCTCGGCCGTATAGAGCGAGCGGCCGGCGGCGAGATAGGCGGCGTCGACGCCGAGGTGGGCGAGGAGGGCGTCGGAGGCGTCGGCGAACACCTCCAGATAGCGGTGCTCGGTCATGTGGCCGTTGTAGTCGAGCCACTCCGCCGGCACCTCGGCCGTGTGGAGGGCGAGCGGGCGCCGCTCGCGGACGTCGGAGGCGGGCGCGGCGAGGAGCGCACGGCGCTGGCCGGCGAGCACGGCGCCGGCGCCCCAGTCCTCGCCCTCGAGGGCCTTCAGGATGGCGGTCAGGCAGTCGTCACGCTTGCGCTCGAGGTCGCGGATGCCGAGGCCGGCGGCCTGGGCGTCGGACTGCTCGGTGATGGTGTCGACAAGGGCGTCGGTGAGGTCCGGCACGTCCGTCAGCTTCGTCCACGGCCACTTCAGGGCCGGGCCGAACTGGCTGATGAAGTGGCGCATGCCCGCCTCGCCGCCGGCGATGCGGTAGACCTGGAACGTCCCCATCGCCGCCCAGCGGAGGCCCGCGCCATAGCGGATGGCATCGTCCACCTCCTCGACGGTGGCGACGCCGTCGGCGACGAGCCACAGCGCCTCGCGCCAGTAGGCCTCGAGGATGCGGTCGGCGATGAAGGCGTCGATCTCCTTGCGCACGTGCAGCGGCTTCATGCCGAGGGCGGCATAGAGCGCCTTCGCCCGGCCGACCGCCTCGGCCGAGGTCTTCTCGCCGCCGACGATCTCGACGAGCGGCAGGAGGTAGACCGGGTTGAAGGGGTGCGCCACGACGAGGCGCTCCGGATGGTGCATCTCCGCCTGAAGGCGCGTCGGCAGGAGGCCGGAGGTCGAGGAGCCGATGATGGCGTCGGCCGGTGCGTGGCGGTCGATCTCGGCGAGCAGGCGGATCTTCAGGTCCTCCTGCTCCGGCGCGCTCTCCTGCACGAGCTCCGCCCCGGCGACCGCCTCGGCGATCGAGGGATGGAAGGTGAGGGTCCCCCGCGGCGGCAGCGCCAGGCCGAGCCGGCCGTAGGTGCGGGCGGCGTTCTGGAGCATCTCGCCGACCTGGCGCGGCGCCTCGGGGTTCGGGTCGTGGACCGCGACGTCGACGCCATGGAGCAGGAGGCGCGCGATCCAGCCGCCGCCGATGACGCCGCCGCCGATCGCCGCCGCGCGCTTGAGGGGAAGGGGCATGGGAAGGTCCGGTTGGTTGGGGCGAGGGGGGTGGTGGGCGTGAGGCTCCGTGGGCGGCCACTCCCCTCGGAGTCATTCCCGGCCCTGTGCCGGGAACCCATTCCTCACCCCGGGTGTCGCTGGCCCATGGGTTCCCGGGACAAGCCCGGGAATGACGACGGAGGGGTGAGCCTCATCACCACCGCTTCTGCAGCTTCAGGCGCTTGCGCACCTCGGCGGGGCCGAGGACGCGGGCGTTCATCGCCTCGAGGATCGTCACCGCACGCTCGACGAGGTCGCCGTTGCTGGCGAGCACGCCCTTCTTCAGCCAGATGTTGTCCTCGAGGCCGACGCGGACGTTGCCGCCGGCAAGCGCCGCCATCGCCACGTAAGGGAGCTGCATCCGGCCGATCGAGAAGGCCGACCAGGTCCAGCCGGTGGGGATGTTCGCGGTCATCGCGAGGAGGGTCGCGAGGTCGTCCGGCGCGCCGTAGGGGATGCCCATGCAGAGCTGGATCATCACCGGGTCGTCGATCAGCCCTTCCTTGACGAGCTGCTTGGCGAAGACGAGGTGGCCGGTGTCGAACACCTCGATCTCCGGGCGGACGCCGAGGGCCTGCACGCGCTTCGCCATCGCCCGCAGCGTCGAGGGCGTGTTGGTCATCACGTAGTCGCCCTCGGCGAAGTTCATGGTGCCGCAGTCGATGGTGCAGATCTCCGGCAGGAGCTCGGTGACGTGCACCAGCCGCTCCTCGGCGCCCACCATGTCGGTGGCGTCGGGGTTCAGCGGCAGCGGCTTCTCCGCCGAACCGATGACGAGGTCGCCGCCCATGCCGGCGGTGAGGTTGAGGACCACGTCGACGCCCGCATCGCGGACGCGCGCCACGACCTCGCGGTAGAGCGCCGGGTCGCGGCTGCCGCGGCCCGTCGCGGGGTCGCGCACGTGGGCATGGGCGATGGCCGCCCCCGCCTTCGCCGCCTCGACGCAGGCGCTCGCGATCTCCGCCGGGGTCACCGGCACCTTGTCGCTCTTGTCGGTGGTGGCGCCGGCGCCGGTGACGGCGCAGGTGATGAAGACTTCGGTGTTCATGCCGCCCTCGCGGAAGCCTGCTGGCGCGACGATCATGCGCCCGGGCGGGCAGGTGCGTGTTTGCCTGATCCGCCATAAACTCGGCCGATGTCGCCACCGCCGCTCACCTACGGCTTCCTGCTGCTCGACGGCTTCTCCAACATGGTGCTCGCGAGCGCCGTGGAGCCGCTGCGGGCGGCGAACACCCTCGCCGGCCGGCGGCTGTTCGCCTACGTGCTGCTGACGCCGGGCGGCGGTCCCGCCCGCGCCTCGAGCGGGCTCGCGATTGCAGCGGATGCCGACGCGGCGGCGCCGCCGCCGCTCGATGCGCTGTTCGTCGTCGCCGGCTACGACGCCCGCGGCTTCGCGATGCCGAAGCTGCTCGCCCTCGTCCGCCGCCTCGCCCGGCGGACCCCGGTGGTGGCCGGCCTTGACGTCGGCGCCTGGCTCCTCGCCGCCGCCGGCCTCCTCGACGGGCGCCGGGCGACCGTCCACTGGCAGGAACTCGGCAACTTCGCCGAGGCCTTCCCGGCCGTGACCGCCGTGCCGGACCGCGTCGTCGTCGACGGCGACCGGATCACCGCCGGCGGGGCGACGGCGGTGATGGAGCTGATGCTGCGCCTCGTCGGCGAACGCGGCGGGGCGGCGCTCGCCTTCGACGTCACCAACATGTTCGTCTACGACGTCGAGCTCGCAACCCGCCACGGCCGCCGCGGTGCCCCGTCCGGCCCGCTCGCCGCCCGCGCCCCGCAGCTCGTCCGGGCGATCGCCGAGATGCGGCGGACGGCGGCGGCCCCCGTGCCGATCGCCCGCATCGCCGAGGCCGCGGCCACCGCCCCGCGCACCCTCGAGCGGCTCTTCGTGCGCGAGCTCGGCGTGTCGCCGGGCAAGTACTACCAGATGGTCAGGCTGTCGGTGGCGCGGGCGCTCGTCGAGGAGACGGCGCTCTCGGCCGCCGAGGTTGCGGAGCGCACCGGCTTCGTCTCGGCGGCGACCCTGTCGCGCGCCTTCTCCGCCCACTTCGGCACCACGATCCGCGCCCTCCGGCGGGGCCGCCCGGCGACGCTGCGTGGCCGCCCCTGAGGCGGCCTACTCGGCCACCATCGGCACCGACAGGTTGTCGAGGGAAGAGATGATGTGGTCGACGAGCGCGTCGACCAGCGGCGTCGCGTGGTGGGGCGAGCGGACGAGGCCGATCTCGACGAACGGCAGCCGGGGGAAGCCGTCGGTCTCCGACAGCACCCGCATGCCCGGCCGCAGCGCCGATTCCGGCAGCACCGAGACGGCGAGGCCCGCCATCACGGCGGCGCCGACGGCAGCCGAACTCCAGCTCGAATAGAGCAGCCGGTGCTGACGGCCGAGGGCGTCGAGCCCGCCGACCGCCGCCTGCCGCCAGTCGCAGGTCGGCCGGCCGAGGGCGAGCGGCAGCGGCATCTCCTCGTGGGCACAGTGGCGCGCCGACGTGACCCACAACAGCGGCTCGCGCCGGATCACCGCCCCGCCGATCCGCCCGACGGCAGCGCAGTTGGTGATGATCGCCACGTCGAGGTCGTTCGCCCGGAGGCAGTCGAGCAGCATCGGTGTCGGCTCGCAGACCACCGTCACCTCGACGCGCGGATTGGAGCGGGCGAAGCGGGCGAGGATCTCCGGCAGGAAGCGGTCGGCATAGTCGTCGGGCGTGCCGAGGCGGACGCGGCCGGTGAGCTCGGTGTCGTTGAAGGCGGCGAGGGTCTCGTCGTTCAGCTTGATCAGGCGGCGGGCGTAGTTGAGCAGGCGCTCGCCCTCTTCCGTCAGCTTCGATTGCCGACCGTCGCGCTCGAAGATCGGCTTGCCGATGCGCTCCTCGAGGCGGCGCATCTGCATGGAGACGGCCGACTGGGTCTTGTGCACCACGTCGCCGGCGCGGGTGAAGCTGCCGCTCTCGGCGATCGCCACGAAGCTGCGGAGCTGGTCGAGATCGAGGACGGCGGCCAAGGCTCACCTATTCATCACAGTGACCGATGCCTCAGATTACAAACATTCGTTGGATTCATCAATCGCCCGGGAGCATACCGGAAGCACGCCGGATCGGCCGGCGCTTTGACAGGAGTCAGTCCGATGTTCGCTCCCACCACCAGCACCCGTATCGCGCGCCGGCCCTTCGCCATCGCCCGCGGGCTCCGCGTGGCGGCCTTCACGGTGGCGAACTGGACGGGCTCGATCGTGCGCGGCTACTTCAACCGGCGCACCGCCCTCGAGATGATGCACTTCGACGACCGGATGCTGAAGGACATCGGCCTGACGCGCGCCGACGTCCACGCCTCCATCATCGAGCCGATGGGCGCCGACCCGACGGTCCGCATGCGGGTCCTCGCCGTCGAGCGCCGGGCCGCGAACCGGGCGCTCGCCGCCGAGCGCCTTGCCGGACTTCGCGCCGAGGAGGCCGCTCGCGGTGTCGAGCGCCGCCGGTTCCGCATCGTCGGAGAAGATCGCGCCGCCTGAGGTCCCCTCTCCTCGGGCCGGCAGCCCTCGCCCCGTCGGCTCCCCCGCCGGCGGGGCGCCGTGCGTTTCGGGGGGACCGCGCCGTCCGTCAGCCGAACAAAGCGGCGCCGGTCGCCATCGTCCAGAACACGGCGGAGGTCGCGGCGGTCAGCTGGGCGAAGCGCAGGTAGGTCTGGCGCAGGATGGTGCCGACCACCCATTGCGCCGTCTCCGCCGGCGGCCTCTCGGCCTTGGAGAGCAGCGTCCACGTCTCCGTCCGGCGATGGTCCTGCGTGGCCGCCCCGTGCGCCTTCAGGAGCAGCACCGCGAGCATCAGGAGCGACAGCACGCCGCCGGTGCGCATCGCCAGGCCGAAATCGAAGGAGAGGCCGATCACGAAGGTGAAGATCGCCAGCGCCCCGAAGGCGCAGGCGCGGGCGACGCTCTCGAAGGCGGCCCGGCGCACGCGCTCGATCGGCGCCAGCGTCGCGGTCGGACGGGTCTCGGCAGGGGCGCCCATCTGGCGGCTCCGGACGATGAACGATCCCGACAAACTGGCGCTGTCCCGCCCCCTCGACAACGATCGGGTGCGTAACAGTGTGTTCCTCGCGCTGACGTGATCGCGGTGCGCCGTGCGGACGCCCGCGGGCGCGCCGCTCAGCCCGAGAAACCACCGCTCGCCAGATAGGCCGCCTCCTCCGGCAGCGTCTGCCGGCCGAGCACCGGATTGCGGTGCGGGAAGCGGCCGAAGCGGCGGATCACGTCGTAGTGGATCAGCATGTAGTAGTAGCCGTCCTGGTCGCCGAGGGTGCGGTAGAGGTCGAGCCCGCGCTCCTGGGCGGCGAGATCCTCGGCGTGCATGAAGGGCAGGTAGAAGAACTTGCGGGCGTCGACGGGAAAGGCCCGGTCGAAGCCGTGGTCGATCGCCGCCGTCGCCACCGCGAGCGCCTTCGCGTCGGTCTGGAAAGCCCGCTCGGTGCCGCGGAAGATGTTGCGCGGGAACTGGTCGGTGACGAGGACGAGGGCGAGGGCGCCGTGCGGCGCGTGAGCCCACTCGTCGAGCCCGCCCGCCGCGGCGGCCTCATAGACCGGGCGGAAGCGCCGACAGGCGTCGTCGAAGGCCTCCCCGCCGGCGAACCACTTCTCCGGCCCCGCCTTCCACCAGAACTCCAGCACGTCGATCGGGTCGTGGCTGGGTGCCGCGCTCATGGCGTCTCTCCTCTTGCGGGGGCATGGCGCACGCCGAGCGCGGCGTAGCGCTCGGCATCGAGCGGCACGTAGGCCCCGCCCGTGCGGATGAACAGGGGATCGGCCACGGCGGCCGGGTCGAAGCCCTCCCGCACGAAGGCGAGCTTGGTGAGCTTGTGGGTGCCGGTCTCCGGCAGCGCCGCGCAGAGCCGCAGGAACACCGGCCGGGCGTAGTCCGGCAAGCCCGCCTCGACGGCGCGCGCGAAGTCCTCGAGCGAGAACGGCGGGGCGACGACGAGCGCGGCCATGCCGGCCTTGCCCTCCTCACCGGGCATCTCGACGCCGTAGACGCAGGCGGCGGTGACGCCGGGAATGGCGCCGAGCAGCCCGGCCACCTCCACCGTGGAGACGTTCTCGCCGCGCCGGCGGAAGGTGTCGCCGATCCGGTCGACGAAATAGAAGTAGCCGTTGCGGTCGCGGCGCATCAGGTCGCCGGTGCGGAACCACCGGTCGCCCGGGCGGAAAGCGTCGGCGATGATCTTCTTCGCGGTGGATGCGCCGTCGGCATAGCCCTCGAAGCGCTGGGCCGGCTTGTTCGGGTCGTCGACGATCTGCGAGACGAGTTCCCCCACCTCGCCGGGGGCGCAGCGGATGCAGCGCCCGTCCGGCCCCCGCGCCGGCTGGTCGGTGGTCTCGTCGAAGCGGACGATCTCGAAGGGGAAGCGGAACTTCGCCCACCACGGCAGCCGCCCGACCGCCCCCACCGTCTCGTCGAAGTTGAGGAGGAGGACGTTGCCCTCGGTCGCGGCATACCACTCGAGGATGCGCGGGATGGCGAAGCGGCGCTGGAACGGCCGCCAGATGTCGGGCCTCAGCCCGTTACCGTCGATGATCCTGAGGCCGTGCGCCCGCTCCTTCGGATGGGGCGGGCTGTTCAGGAGATAGCGGCAGAGTTCGCCGATGTACTGCACCATGGTGCAGTCGTAGTCGACGACGTCGTCCCAGAACCGGCTTGCCGAGAAACGCTCGGCGATCACCACGGAGCCGCCCGTCGTCAGCGCGATGCCGACCGCGAGGACACCGCCGGCGGAGTGGTAAAGCGGCAGGCAGACGTAGATGCGGTCTTCCTGCGTGGCGTTGGTGGCGGCGGCGAAGGCCGCCATGATCGCCTGAACGCGGTAGTGATTTATGTTCGCCGCCTTCGGCAGGCCCGTCGTGCCGCTGGTGTAGATGTAGAGGCAGCGATCCTCGATGGTGAGCGCCGTGCGCTCCTCCGGCGCGAGCGGCGCGTCCGAGACGTCTGCGAGCAGGTGGTCGACCCGCGGCCGGCCCGCCGCCTCGCCGTGGACGAACACCGGCAGCGCCGGAGCGCCCTCCGCGGCGAGCGCCTCGGCGGCGCTCTCCCAGGCCTCGAGGAGGGCGGCGTCGACGATCGCGAGCTTCGGGGCGACGATCGCCACCGAATGGGCGAGCGCCGCGCCGCGCTGGTGGGTGTTGAGGAGGGCGGTGACGCCGCCGGCGCGGGCGACGCCGAGCCAGACGGCGAGATATTCCGGCCGGTTCGGCATCAGCAGCGCCACGCAGTCGCCCTTGCCGATGCCGTGGGCGCGGAAGAAGCGGGCGTAGCGGTTGGCGCGCGCGTCGTACTCGCGATAGCTCAGCGTCTCGCGCTCGGAGATCAGCGCCGGCCGGTCGCCCCAGCGGCGGGCGAGGTCCTCCACCGCGTCCGGCCAGGTGCGGTTCGGCGCCCGCCGGATCTTGCCCGTGCGCCGCAGCGCCCGGAGCGCCCCCGTGAGATAGGCGAGTTCGCTGCGCACGCGGGCGCCGAAGCCCATCCGGTCCTCTCCCTCCCGATGACCCTGCACGGCCTGCGGCTCCACCCCTGCCTCGGCGGGCGGATGCTTGGCACGGCCAGGGCCACGCTATATGGCCGGGGCGGCGAATCCGCCGCGCCCGGCTTTCCGGGAAACTTAGTCGGGGCAGGGTGCGATGGCGAGCAGGGAAGCGGGGGGCGGCGGCACGCCGACGGTCGACGCCATCGGTCTCAACTGCCCGATGCCGGTGCTGCTCGCCCGCAAGGCGCTGGCAAGGCTGCCGGCGGGGGGCCGGCTGACGGTCGTCGCCACCGATCCGCTCGCCGGGCTCGACATCCCGAACCTCGTCCGGGAGGACGGCCACCGCCTGATCGCCCAGCGCCGCGAGGGCGACCGGATGGTGTTCGAGATCGAGAAGGGCGGCGCCGACTAGAGCGCTTTCCGACCAGATGGAATCATCTGGTCGAAGAGAAATCGCTACAGATTCAAAAGCTTGAGCATATCCCTTGCGATCAGATCGTTTCGATCTGATCGGGATTATGCTCTAGCGCCGGCGGGCGAGGACGCCGCTCGCCAGCACGACGCCGCCGACCGTCAGGGCGATGCCGGCGAGGGCCGCCGGCCCCGGCACCTCGCCGAGCACGGGAACGGCGAGGAGCGTCGCCACCGCGAGCGTCAGCGACGACAGCGCCGCCGCCTTGCTCGCGCCGAGCCGCTTCACCGCCACCGAGAAGGCGAGGATGGCGACGAGGCCGCTGAGGACGCCCTGCAGGAGCGCCTGCGTCGCCACCACGGCAAGTCCCGCTTCGATGAGCGGGCCGGTGCCGCGCATGAGCGCCAGCGGCAGCACGATCGCCGTCGACCAGGCGGCGACGAGCCCGGTCGCGGCGAAGGCGCCGAGGCCGGAGCGCCGGAAGGCGACGGTATAGACCGCCCACAACATGGCCCCGAACAGAACGAGAAGGCGCGCCGCCACGTGGCCGAGCCCGCCGTGGGCGAGGGCGGCCGCGCCGATCGCCGCGACGCCGGCCGCCACGAGGGCGAAGCCGGCGGCGCGGAGGAGGCCGATCCGCTCCTTCAGCACGAGGGCGGCGAGCAGCGCCACGCAGAGCGGCATCGTGCCCGGCAGAAGCACCGCGGCCTCCGCCGCCGGCACGCGCGCGAGGCCGGCGGCAGCGACGAGGAAGAACGGCGCCCCCGAGCCCGCGACCATCGCCGCGACGAGCCACGGCGACACGCCTCGCGGCAGCAGGCCGTGCCGGAGCCAGACGGGCGCGAGCACCACCGCCGGCGGCAGGAAGCGCAGCACCGCGAGCCATTCGGCCGGCAGTGCCACCGTCATGGTGGCGTGACGGGTCGCGACGATCCAGCCCGCCCACACGGCGACGGCGAGGAGCGCCGCCCCCGTGCCGACGAGCGCATCGTGCCGCAGAGGCGGCGCCGGTGGCGGAGTGGCGGGAGGCATGGCCGCGACGCCGGCGCCGTCGAGGGCAGCGGCACCCTTCGGCGCGGCGGCGGCTCCACCTGTGGCGCGGACAGCGGCGGCAGTGCGGGACATGGCTCACTCCCGGGGTTCGGCGGCGACGCTCGCCGCCCCCTCTTGTCGCGCCGGACGCGGGGGCATGTCCTTGCGAAGGCTTGCCGGCGGCCCGAAACGGGCGCAATCTTCGCGCAGCCAGTGCGGGCGAAAGTGCAGGATCATGCCAAAACCGGATCTCGACCGGATCGACCAGCGCATCCTCGCCGCGCTGCAGGCGGACGCCCGCATCTCCAATGTCGGCCTCTCCGACCGGGTGGCGCTGTCGCCGTCGCCGTGCCTCAGGCGGGTGCGCCGCCTCGAGGAGGCCGGCGTCGTGCGCGGCTACCGGGCGGTGCTCGACCGCAAGGCGGTCGGACTCGGGCTGACGGTGTTCGTCGAGATCAAGGTCGCCCGCCACAGCCTCGAGACGGCGGCCGAGTTGCAGGAGCGGGTCGCGGCGATCCCGGAGGTCGTCGCCTGCCACATGGTCTCCGGCATGGCCGACTTCCTCGCCGAGGTGGTGGTGCCGGACCTCGACGCCTACGAGCGGGTGCTGACCGACAAGCTGCTCACCATCGGCGTCATCGAGGACATCCGCTCGAACTTCGCCATCCGCTCGGTGAAGGTCGACGGGCCCCTGCCGCTCGACCGCCTGGAGGCGGCGACGTGAGGACGCTCGTCGCGCTGCTGCGGGCGGTCAATGTCGGCGGACGGACGCAGGTGCCGATGGCGCGTCTCCGCACGCTTGCAGCGGATCTCGGCCTCATCGAGCCGCGAACGCTGCTGCAGAGCGGCAACCTCCTGTTCCGGACCGACCGGACCGACGTCGCCGCGATGGAGGCGGCGCTCGAGACAGCCATCGCGGACGCCTTCGGCTACCCTTCTGACGTGCTTTTGCGGGAAGCCGCCGCCTGGGAGAGCGCCATGGCTGCGAACCCCTTTCGCGAGGAGGCGCGGCGTGATCCCGGCCATACGCTGCTGATGGCTTTGCGGGCGCCACCGACTCCCGAGGCCATGTCGGCACTCGCCGACGCCGCGACGGGCGACGAGCGGGTCGCGGTCGTCGGAGACCACGCCTATCTCGTCTTCCCGTCCGGCATCTCGAAGACGAAGCTCACCAACGTGCGTATCGAGCGCCTGCTCGGCACCCGCGGCACCGCCCGCAACTGGAACACCGTCGAGAAGATCGCCGCGGCGCTGCAGGGGTAGGGGCGGCGGCAGAGGTGAGGCGCCCGTTGCGTTCCTTCTGCCGGCAAAAGCCGGAGAAGGTGGCGCGAAGCGCCGGATCAGGGCGCGCCGCGCAGGCGGCGCGGACGCCCGTTCGACAGACAGTCCGCGCGTCCGCGCGGCCCTCATCCGCCTTTCGGGCACCTTCTCCCACCTCGCGGGGGGAGAAGGAACGAACGGAGCCGCCCCGTCACGCCGCCGTCAGCTTCGCCATCACCTCGTCGGAGACCTCGAAGTTCGAGAACACCGCCTGCACGTCATCGTCGTCCTCCAGACGCCCGACGAGGTCGAGGAGGGTCTCGGCCTTCTCCTCGTCGACGGGCACGAGGTTCTGCGGCTTCCAGACGATCTTGACGCTCTCGGGCGTGCCGAGGCGCTCCTCGAGGGCGCTGGAGACGTCGCCGGTCGCCTCGAAGGCGCAGATGATGGTGTGCCCGTCCTCGCCCGACTGGACGTCGTCGGCGCCGGCCTCGATCGCCGCCTCCATCACCGCGTCGGCCGAGCCGGCGGTGGCCGGATAGGTGATCTCGCCGACCCGGTCGAACATGAACGACACCGAGCCCGTCTCGCCGAGGGCGCCGCCGGTCTTGGTGAAGGCGGCCCGCACCGCGCTTGCCGTGCGATTGCGGTTGTCGGTCAGCGTCTCGACGATGATCGCCGTGCCGCCGGGGCCGTAGCCCTCGTAGCGCACCTCGGCGAAATCGCTGGTGTCGTCGCCGGCGGCCTTCTTGATCGCCCGCTCGATGTTGTCCTTCGGCATGTTCTCGGCGCGGGCGTTCTGCACCGCCAGCCTCAGCCGCGAGTTCATCTTCGGGTCGGGCAGGCCCATTTTCGCCGCGACGGTGATCTCCTTGGCGAGCTTGGAGAACAGCTTCGAGCGACGGGCGTCGGCGGCGCCCTTCTTGTGCATGATGTTCTTGAACTGGGAATGCCCGGCCATGCGTCTGCGCTGCCCCGAAAAGATGTCTGGCTCGGCCGCGGCTTATAGGCCGTGACGGCGCCGAAAGGAAGACGCGCGGCGTCCGGGGTCGCCGGCCGCCGCCTTGTCCCCTCCCGCCACGGCGCCTAGGCTTTTTTCGTGACGGCGACGATTCCTTTCACCAAGCCGTCACAGGAAACTGTTAGTCGGCTCGCATGTCGTTCAGCTATCGCAAGACCGTCACCTTCCAGCTCGGCCAGGCGGCCAAGGCGCATCGCGCCCGGTCGACCTCGCATCTCGGCCGCATCGGCCTGCATCCGGGGCAGGAATCGGTGCTGAAGGCCCTCAACGAGGAGGACGGCCAGACGATGGGCCAGCTCGCCTCGGTGCTGTCCGTCCAGCCGCCGACGGTGACGAAGATGGTGACCCGGCTCTCCGCCCAGGGCCTCGTCAAGCGGCAGATGTCCGACACCGACGGCCGCCTCGCGCGCGTCCATCTCACCGACGCAGGCCGCACGCTGATCGCCGAGGTCGACAAGGCGTGGAAGCGCCTCGAGAAGGAAGCGGTCGCCGGCCTCGACGAGAAGGACCGCAAGCGCCTGCGCAAGCTCCTCAACAAGGTGGAGCGCAACCTCGCGAAGATCAGCGGCGCGCCCGCCCCGCCGCCGCTCGAGGACGACGACGGCATCGAATCCGACTGAACGCGCGATTTTGCAGGGGCTTCCCCGGTGCGCCATGCGCGGGCCGCACGCGTGCCATGCGAACAGCGGCCTCGAAGCGTGTATGGTGCCTCGCTATGGTGAGGCCATGTTGACAGTCGCCCGGACGATTCCCGGGCCGGGGTGGCGGTGCCCGCCGCCGCCGTGCGAGCGGGCTGACGACGCGCCGGGCTTCGTCCCGACCGTCCGGCCCGCCCGGAGCGATCCATGGCCCTGGCGGCGACCTTCGAGCGGCCCGTGGACCTGCGCCTGCGCGGCATAGGCCTCGTCCTCCTGACGATGATGCTGTTCGCCGGGCTCGACGCCACGGCGAAGCTGCTCGGCAACTCGTTGCCGGCCATGGAGGTCGCGTGGTTCCGCTACGCGATCAACGTCGTCTGCGTCATCGTCGTGTTGCGGGCATGGCGGCGGCCGGAAGTGTTCGGAACGCGCCGTCCGCTGCTGCAGGTCCTGCGCGGCCTGTTCCTCATGGGCTCGACGGTGTTCAACTTCGCCGCACTGCACTACCTGCAGCTCGTCGAGACCGCCTCGATCCAGTTCGCCGGTCCGCTCATCGTCACCGCCCTTGCCGGACCGCTGCTCGGGGAGAAGATCGGCTGGCGGCGCTGGGCCGCCGTGGTCGTCGGCCTCGTCGGCGTCCTCGTCGTGATCCGGCCGGGCCTCGGCGGCATGCACTGGGCCGCCGGCCTCTCGCTCTGCTCGACGCTCTGCTACGCACTCTACCTCATCATGACCCGCCACCTCGGGCGCACGGAGAGTGCCGAGGGGATGCTGCTCCTCTCCGCCGTGGTCGGCATGGTGGCCCTGACGCCGATGATGCCGCCGATCTGGCAGATGCCCTCGAGCCTCTCGGTCTGGATCATGCTCGGCGCCCTCGGGGTGTTCGGCGGGGTGGGGCACTTCATGCTCATCCATGCCCACAAGTACGCCCCCGCCTCGACGCTGGCGCCGTTCGGCTACACGCAGATCCTGTGGATGACGACGCTCGGCTACCTGATCTTCGGCGACCTGCCGGACCTGTGGACGGCGGTCGGCGGAGCGATCATCGTCGGCTCCGGCCTCTACACGCTCCACCGGGAGCGCCTGCGCCGCGGCGCCTGAGACGCCGGACCGCCGGTCGCCGCGCTCAGCCTTCGGCGGGGCGCAGGATCGCCGCGCCAAGGATCTCGCCGGGCCGCCCCTCGACGTCGGCCTGCAGGATGACCACCGCCGAGGTGCCGCCGGCGCGGTCGATCCTGTTGGCGGGCAGCTCGAAGCTCATCGCCTCACCCCGCCAGACGCCGATCGGCTGCAGCACCCGCACGACGTTCGTGTAAGTGAGGCGGCGTCCGGCATTCTCGCCGCGCGGGACCGAAACCGTCACCGAAGGCTCGACCACGCCCATCCACACCGTCGCCCGCTGGCCGCCGGGTCCGGCACCGATGCTCACCTCGATGAGGGCGTCCACCACGCGGATGCTGACGGGCACGCTCGGCCCGATGCCGCTCGCGACCTGTTCGGCGACGGCGGCCCGCACCGCCTCGGCATCGCTGCCGACGAGGGGTGTCCGGCCGTTCACCACCATCTGCGGCGTGAACACCGCCCGATCGTGCCGCCGGGCCGCATAGGCGAACTGCCGGCTGGTGTTCGCCTGGCTGCCGCGCGTGTCGGTCCAGCCGAGATAGTCCCAGTAGGTGATGGGCAGGGAGATCGCGACCAGCGAGGGATCGGCGGCGAGCTCCGACAGAAGCGCATCGGCGGCCGGGCTCGAGGCGCAGCCCTGGCTGGTAAAGAGCTCAATCACCGCGATCGGCGCGCTGTCCTCGGCGCGGGCGGGGCCGGCCACAAGGGCGAACACCGTGAGCGCTGCAGCGGCGCAGGCGGCCGCCCGGCGACCCAGCGTCGCGAGGAGAGGGATCGCTGTGTGGTTCACGGGCCGACCCTACGCACCATGGTGAATGTGGGAAAGTCACGGTGCCGTCACGCCCCTGCACCGATCCGTGACTGATGCGTGTCATTTGGTGACCGGGTGCACTCTAGGACGCACCAGGGCCACAAGCAAAGATAGAAGATCAGCCGCCTTCGTCGAGCCCGGGATTGCCGAACGGCGGGAGATGGCCGTCGGCAGCGGCGCGCTCGTGCTCGAGGGCCCACGTGACCGAGGGGAAGGCCAGTTCTCCCCACGGGAGCTCGTCCCAGGCGAACTCCCGCACCTCGAGGCTTTCCGGACCGGCCGCATAGCCACCCCGCAAAGTCGCCCGGTAGATGAGTTGCACCTGCGACAACCGCCGGATGGTGTAGACGGCGAGGAGGGCGTCGAGGACGATGTCGGCGCCGGCCTCCTCGCGCGCTTCCCGCCGCGCCCCTTCCTCCGGCGTCTCGCCGTGCTCGAGGTAGCCCGCCGGCAGCGTCCAGAAGCCGATGCGCGGGGCGATCGCCCGCCGGCACATCATGAAGCCGCCGGGCGAGCGGACGACCGATCCGACGACGATCTTCGGATTGTCATAGGCGACGAAGCCGCAGCGCTCGCAGACGTCGCGCTCGAGGCTGTCGCCGCTCGGCACGCGGCGGCGGAAGGCGGGATCGAGCCCGGCGGCCGGAATGATGCGGTCGGTCATGATGGTAGGTGTCGTCCTCGCGAGCGCGGCCGGAAGGGTCGCATCGGTGGCCGGCGCGGGCAAGCGTCAGGCACGCCGGCCGTCAGGCGTCCGGGGCCGAGAGAACCCGGGCGAGAACCGCCTCGAGCGCGTCCGCGGGGAGCGGCACGAGCCGCGGCCCGGCGGTATAGAGGATCGCCGCCTCGACGGGGCGGCCGGGATAGAGCTCGGCAAGGAGGGCCCGGTAGAGCGCGAGCTGGGCCATATAGGCGGGCGCCACCGCCGCTGCGTCCTCCGGCACGCGCCGGTCCGTCTTGAGGTCGATTGCGACCACCCGGTCCGGCAGCACGGCCAGGCGGTCGATGCGGCCGGCGACGGCGAGCCTCGCCCCGTCGGCGCGGACGAATGCGCCGGTGATGGGCACCTCCGCCCGGCCATCATCCTCGAATAGCCGGGCAAGGGCGGGGTCGGCGAGCACGCCGAGGGCCTCCGCGGCGATCGCCTCCGCCGCCACCGGCGGCAGGTCGGCCGCCTCGCGGGCGAGGAAGCGGCCGGCCGCGTCCGCGCGCTCCGCGGCCGGCCGCGCCGACAGCGCCTCGATCAGCCGGTGGATCAGGCGGCCACGCAGGAGCGCCGCTGGATCGGCGACGCGCGCCGGGCTCGGGTCGACCTCGTCTTCTCCGTCGCCGAGCGCGGCCGACGGCGATACGGAGAGCACCGGCGCTTCCGCCTCGGCGGCGCGGCCGGCCCACTCGGGCAAGGGGGCTTCGGCCGCCTCGGTCGCGCCGGTGGCGGGTGCCTCCGCCACCGTTCCTTCGGTGGGCGCCGCTGCGTCCGTGCGGGGGGCCTGCCAGAGGAGGGCGAGGAGCCCGCCGTCGGCGTCGCGGATCTCGCGGGCGTCGGGGGCGAGGGCCCGCTCCACCATGCCGTGCCAGCAGTCCTCGTGCGGGTCGCGCTTGCCACGCCAGCCACAGACGACGAGGCGGTCCGCGGCGCGCGTCAGCGCCACGTAGAGGAGCCGCCGGTGCTCCTCGGCGGCGCGGCGGCGCGTCTCGGCGAGCACGGGCTCGCAGGCCGCCGGCCGGTCGCCCGCCCTCGCTGCCCAGACGAGGCAGGCCGTGCCGGCATCGCCAGCGGGCAGGGCGAAGAGCTTCGGATCGTGGCTCGGATGGGAGGGACCGCTGCCGTCGTCGGCGACGAAGACGACCGGCGCCTCGAGGCCCTTCGCCCCGTGCACCGTCATGACGCGGACCGCGTCGCCGGCCGTCTCCGCCTCCCGCTTCACCACGGCGGGGGCGGCGGCAAACCAGGCGAGGAAGCCGTCGAGGCTCGGGATGCCGCTCCGCTCCTGCTCGAGCACGAGGTCGAGGAAGGCGTCGAGCACCTCGTCGACCTCGGGTCCGAGCCGGGCGAGGAAGCGCCTCCGGCCGCCGTCCCGCCCGAGCACCGCCGAATAGAGCTCGAAGGGGCGCTGCCAGCCGGCGAGGGCGCGCCAGGCGGAGAGGCGGGTGTGCGCGGCGCGGGCGCGATCGTCGGCGCTGCCCGCGAGGGCCGCGGCGAGCGTCCCCGTCCGGCCGTGGGCGAGCTCGAACAGCAGCGTCTCGTCGACGTCGAAGAGCGGGCTCTTGAGGACGGCGGCGAGGGACAGGTCGTCGGCCGGCAAGGCGAGCACGTGGCCGAGCGCTACGAGGTCCTGGACCGCGATGTGCTCGCCGAGCACCAGCCGGTCGGTGCCGGCGACCGGCACGCCGAGGCGCTTCAGGGCGCGGCCGAGGGCCTCGACGAAGGGGCCGCGCTTGCGGACGAGCACCAGCACGTCGCCGGCCCGCATCGGCCGTCCGTCCGGCAGAGGCTCGCCGCTCGCGAGCCATCCGGCCACGGTACCGGCGATCCGCTCGGCAAGGCGGACGGAGGGGTGGGAGAGGCCGACGCGGTCGATCGGCTCGCGCCAGTCGTCCGGCACCGCGCGTTCGTCGGGGGCGAGCAGCGGCCACACTTCCACCCGGCCGACCTCCGACGCCCGGATCGCCTGGTGGACGGGCGCGGCGCCGTCGGCCGACAACCCGTCGCGTGCCGCCGGGTCGGCGAAGACGCGGTCGACGGCGGCGAGCACGTCCTGGGTCGAGCGGAAGGAAAGGGTGAGGCGGACGTCGTGGAAGGCCTCGCGCGCCGCCTCGGCCTTCGCCTGGAAGCCCCGCCGCTCCGCCGCGAAGGCCGCCGGGGCGGCGCCCTGGAAGCCGTAGATCGACTGTTTCTCGTCGCCCACCGCGAAGACGGTGCGAAGGCCCGCCCGTGCGCCCGCCCCGGCGAAGAACTCGGCGGCGAGGTCGCGCACCACCTGCCACTGCAGCGGGCTCGTGTCCTGCGCCTCGTCGACGAGGATGTGGTCGATCGACTGGTCGAGCTTGTAGCGGATCCAGGCGCTCGCGTCGGAGCGGGCGAGGAGGTCGGCGGCGCGGCGGATCTGGTCGGCATAGTCGATGAGGCCGCGCCGTCGCTTCTCCGCCTCGACGCGGGAGAGCACGGCGTCGGCGAGGCGGGCGAGCGCCGCCGTCCGCGCCACCGCCTCCGCCGCCTTCCGGCGGTCGAGAAGGGCGAGGACGCGGGCCTGTTCCGCGACATAGAGCTCGGCGAGGTCGGGATGCGCCTTCTCGACGGCGGCGGAGAGCGCCGTCTTCGCTGCCCGCGGCTGTCCCTTGTCCGTCAGCAGGAAGGAACACCAGGCGGTGGTGCGCGCGGCCTCCGGCCCGATGGCGGAGGCGGCGACGTCGGCGGCACGCTTCTGGGCGTTGGCGCCGCTCGCCATTAGTGCGTCGTGGAGGCGGACGAGGTCGTCGCCGGCGAGAAGGCGGCCGGACAGAACCTCCGCCGTCAGGCTGTCGGGGCTGTCGCCGGGGGCGAGGCCGAGGGTGCCGGCGAGCCGCGCGATGGCGTCGTCGAGGTCGTCGGCCCCCTGTAGCCAGGCGCGGAACTCCTCGCGCCGCGCCACCACGGCGCGGATCGCCTCGCCGAGGCCGCCGTCGCTGACGACCGGCAGCAGCGCAACGAGCGCCGTCGCCAGTGGCCCTTCCGGCTCCGCCACCGTCTGCCGCAGCACCGCGGCGAGCGCCGTGTCCGCGAGTTCGGCGGCGAGGCGGTCGTCCATCACGGCGAAGCGGCCGGCGACGTTTGCCTCGAGCGGGAACTGGGCAAGCAGCGAGGCGCAGAAGGCGTGGATGGTCTGGATCTTCAGGCCGCCCGGCGTCTCGAGGGCGCGGGCGAAGAGGCGCCGCGCCCGTCCGGTCGCGCCGGCATCGACCGGCCCGCCCTCGATCTCGGCGAGCCGGCGCGCGAGCTCCTCCTCCGGCAGCGTGGCGAAGGCGGCGAGGGCGTCGAAGACCCGCGCCGCCATCGTGGCGGCTGCCGCCTTCGTGTAGGTGAGGCATAGGATGCGGCCGGGGTCCGCGCCGGCGATGAGAAGCCGGATGACCCTCCAGACGAGCACGTGGGTCTTGCCCGAGCCGGCGTTCGCCGACACCCAGGCCGAGGCGGCCGGATGGGTGGCGCGGCCCTGTTCCCGCCTGGTGTCCGGCGGGATCTCGCGGATGACGCGCGGACCGCTCATGCCTCGCCTCCGCCGACCGTCCACTCGCGGGCCCGGGCGAGGTGGTCGTAGGGGCCGTCCATCGCCTGCTCGAAGGCGACACGGGCGCGGGAGAGGTAGCCCGTCGCCGGATCGTCGTAGCGGGCGATCAGCGCCGCAAGGCGCTCGTGGGCCTCTGCCGCGAGGGCCTCCGGCGAGCGGTCGATGCCGTCCTTGTCGATCCCCGGCAGGATCAGCGTCTCCTCCACCGGCTCGGCGAGGCCGCGGAGGCGGATGTAGGCGAGGGCGGCGATCGGGACCTCCGCCGGCACGCCGGGGAAGCCGCCGCGCCGCACCATCGCCGCCTCGAGCGGCAGCTGCGGCGCGAGGAGGCTCGCGACCTCCTTCGCCGAGGGCGCGCCGCCGGTCTTGTAGTCGACGATGAAGAGGCCGTCGGCGGTCTCGTCGAAGCGGTCGGCGCGGCCCTTGAGGGTGAAGGGGCCGGCCGGTGCCGGCAGCGTCAGGGCGCCCTTCACTTCCAGATGCCGGCGGAGCACCGCCGCCCGCCCGCCCTCCGCCCCGACGAAGGCCTCGGCGATGCGCAGGAAGCGCGGCCACCAGAGGGCGGTCACCTCCGGATAGTCGGCGACCGCCGCGAAGGCGCGCCGGCCGGCCGCGACAAGGGCCGCCACCGCTGCCGCGTCGAACGGCCCCTGGTGCTCGGCGAGGAACGTTGCCAGCGCGGCGTGGACGATGTTGCCGCGGTCGGCGGCGCCGGGATCGGCGGCGACCGGGTCGAGCGGCTCGAGCCGGAGGACGCGGCGGGCGTAGACAGCGTAAGGGTCGCGGATCAGCGTCTCGATCTCGGTGACCGACAGCGACCGCGGGCGGGCGGCGAGCGGCGGCGCCGGTTCCGGGCGCGGCGCCGCGGCGGGCGCGGCGTCCGGCCGGTCGAGGCGGCGGGCGCGGGCGAGGTGGCGGGCTCCGGCCTCGGCCATCGCCGCGCGCCCGGCCTCCCCCGCCACCGCCACGAGGCGCTGCAGGAAGCGCGAGGCGACCGTCGGCGCGCCGCCGGCGCGGGCGGCGCGGGTGAGGAGCACCCGCGGCGCGCCGAGCGCCATCTCGACGTCGTGGGCGGAGAGACCCACCCGCCGCTCCGGCGCCTCGAGGCCGAGGGCCGCCCGCATCGGCCGCGTCAGCCACGGATCGACGCCGACGACCTGCGGCCACGTCGCCTCGTTGAGGCCGGCGAGGACGACGAGGTCGGCCGCCTGCAGGCGCGCCTCGAGCGGCCCCCAGATCTCGACCCGCCCTGGCCGCATCCCGGCCGGCCGCACGGCGGCGCCGCCGGCGAGCACGTCGAAGAGCCCCGGCCAGTCGCGCGGTGCGATCTCGAGCCCCTCGGCATCGCCGGCCGACAGGCGCTCGAAGGCGCCGGCGAAGTGCACCTCGGCGACGGCCGCAGCGGCCGCCTCGCCCTCCGCCGGCGTGCGCACGGCGGCGAGCGCCGCGGCGTGGGCGGCGGCGAGGGTTGCGACCGGAGCGGTCGGATCGGCGGCGAGGGCGGTGAGGGGCGACAGCGCCGTCGCGAGCCGCTCGGCGAGGTCGATGGCGCCGGCGAGGCTCTCACCCCGTCGCATCGCGGCATGATCCGCCGCCCGGTGGCGGGCCGCCGCCGCGAGGGCGCTGGCGCCCGGGGCGAGGCGCGGCCCGCGCAGCACGGCGCGCTCCAGCGTGTCGACCGCGGCGGCACGGGCGCCGCGCTCGAGCCCGAGGTCGGCGAGGGGGTGCTTCAGGAGGGCGAGCAGCGCCGCCGGGTCGTCGCCGGCGAGCCCGGCCTCGGCGACGAGGCGGGCGAGGACGCCGAGCGGCGTCGAACCGGCGGGCGTGCCGGCCGAATCCTCCACCGCGATGCCCCAGCGGCCGAGCTCGTTGGCGACGCGGCGGGCGATGGTCCGGTCCGGCGCCACCAGCGCGGCCCGGCGGGCGCCGTCGGCGAGCGCCTCGCGGAGGGCGAGGGCGATCGCCGCCGCCTCCTCCCGCTCGTTCGCCGCCTCGACGAGCGCGAGCCCCGCAAGGCCCTCGGCGACCGCCGACGGCGTGCCGAGGCGCGCACCGAGACCCGCCCAGCGCTCCGTCGTCTCGGCCGGCCGGAACGCCTCGGAAACAACGAGGCCGCGCAGCGCCCGCTCCGGCGCCGCCAGCGGCACGACCTCGGCGCGCGTCACCCCGAGCCGCGGCAAGAGGCGGGCGAGGCCGAACTGCGGGTGGCTCGGCGTCCCCTCGCCGTCGGTGATCGAGGAAAAGGTGTCGTCGTCGAGCGTCTGGTCGAGGCCGGGCAGGACGACGGCGCCGCGCGGCAGCCGCGCGATCGTCGCCATCAGCCGCGCCGTCGCCGGCACCGAACCCGTGGAACCGGCGGCGATGACCGGTCCGTCGGGCGGGTGCGCCGCAAGTCGGGCGGCCTCGGCGTCGATCAGGCGGAGCCGCCGCACCACCGGGTCGATGCGGCCGCGCTCGGCGAGGATCTGCGGCCAGGCGGCAGTGGCGATCTCGAGGAAGGCGAGCGTCACCTGCCAGAAGCGGGCGAGGTCCGCCGGCACGATGTCGCCGAGGCGCGACCACTCGGTCTCCTCGGTGGTCACCTGGTCGACGAGGGCGAGGAGGTCGTCGGCGAGGCGGGCCGCGTCCGCCGGCGAGGTCGGCACCAGCACCTCCTCGCCCGGCAGGAGCCGGCGGGCGTCGGGCGACAGGGCGCGGGCCCAGCCGAGCACGAGGCGGGTCATCACGACGCGCCGCTCGAGCGGATCGACGGCCGGTGGCAGGTCGGCGAGGGCCGCGCCGACGGGCGAGAGGGCGAGGAGGTCCTCCTCGACGTCGCCGAGCGGGCGGATCGAGGGCAGCAGCGTTGCCCGCCCGCCGGCCGCCTCGGTGATGGCGGCGGCGAGTGCCCGGCCGGCGCGGCGGGTCGGCACGAAGACGGTGGCGCCGGCGAGGGCGAGCGGGTCGCCGCGGAGCGGCGGCCCGGGCACGAGCCGCCCGGAGACGAGGGCGCCGACGAGGGTGGCGAGGAAGTTCGCCGAGGGCGGGATCGTGTAGACGCGCGGCGCGCCGCCCGGTCCCGCCATGCCGGTCAGGCCGCGCTCTGCTGGATCGCCGCCTCCGCCTCGCCGATCGCCTCGGGCGTTCCGACGTGCAGCCAGACGCCCTCCATGCGCACGCCGAACAGCCGGCCCGCCTCGATGGCGCGGTCGAACAGGAGGTTGAGCGAGAAGCGGCCCTCCGGCGCGCCGTCGAACAGGAGGGGGTGCAGGATGGCGGCGCCGGAATAGGCGAAGGGGGCGATCTTCGAGGCCGGGCGGCGGCTGAGCCGGCCGTCGGCGTCGAGCATGAAGTCGCCGGGGCCGTCGTAACCGACGGCCGGCACGGTGGCGGCGAGCATCAGGATGGCGTCCATCCGCGTCTCGTCCCAGGCACCGGCGAGGCGCGCGAGGTTCGGCGAGACGCCCTCGATCCAGAAGCTGTCGGAGTTGACGAGATAGAAGGGGTCGGGGCCGAGCAGCGGCAGTGCCTTGACGATGCCGCCGCCGGTGTCGAGGAGGGCGCCGCGCTCGTCGGAGACGTGCACCCGCGGCGTCTTCCGCCGGCTCGCGTGCACCTCCACGAGGTCGGCGAGGTAGTGGACGTTGACCACCACGTCCTCGACGCCAGCGGCCTCCAGCCGGTCGAGGCCGTGGTCCATGAGGGCGCGGCCGGCCACTTCGATGAGCGGCTTCGGGGTGGTCGCGGTCAGGGGCCGCATCCGCTTTCCGAGCCCCGCCGCGAGCATCATCGCCCGCTTCGGACCCGCCTTCCGCCGAACGCCGCCGCGCTCCGTCGCCATCCGTCCGCCCGTTCTTCGAGGGTCAGCCGCCCCCGGGATCGAGGACGCCGGCGGTCTCATACCAGAGCCGGAGGTCGGACAGAACCGGATGGCGGAGCGCCCGCGACAGATAGTCCTTCACCCGCGGCAGGTGGGCGAGATAGTGCGGCTTGCCGTCCCGCCGGTCGAGGCGGGCGAAGATGCCGAGGATCTTGGTGGCGCGCTGGGCGGCGAGGGTCGCGTAGTCGGCGCGGAAGCGGTCCTCGTCGAAGCCGGGATCGCCGGCGCGGCGGCCGAACACGTAGCGCTCGACCAGCATCTCCTCGAGATCCGGGGAAACGGTGACGCGCGCGTCCTGGGCGAGGGAGGCGACGTCGTAGGCGGTCGGGCCGAGGAGGGCGTCCTGAAAGTCGAGGAGGCCGATCCGGGCGATGCCGCTGCGTTCCGGCAGCCACATCAGGTTCGGCGAGTGATAGTCGCGCATCGCCCAGTGCTGCTCGGACGTCTCCAGGCGATCGAAGGCCGCCTGCCAGAGCCGCACGAATTCGGCGGCCGTCTCCGGCGACGCGGCCGCGCCGGCACCGGCCGGATGCGGCAGGTACCAGTCGAGGAGGAGCTCCACCTCGATGGCCAGCGCACCGGCGTCGTAGGGCGGCGGTGCGTAGACGGTGCCGTCGGAGAGCACCACCGGCTGCGGCGGCGGCTCGGCGTGGAAGGCGGCGAGGAGGTCGACGGCGACGCCGTAGCGCTCCGGGTCGGGCGTGCCACCCGGCGCCACGACCTCGTGGCCGAGGTCCTCGGTCAGGAGGAGGCCATGGGCGAGGTCGGCGGCGTGGATGCGCGGCGCCGACAGGCCGCGATCGGCGAGGGCGATCGCTACCGCGACGAAGGGGCGGACGTCCTCGGCGAGGTGGGCGATGCGGCTGTAGGGCTTGCCGTCGCGCACCGGCGGCCCGTCCGGGCGGGCGGGCGCGTTCATCAGGACGCCGCGGCGTCCGTCCTCGCTGGCGACGCGCTCGTAGCTGCGGCTCGAGGCGTCGCCCTGCAGGAAGCGGCGCGCGACACCGGTCCAGCCGGCAGCGTCGAGGAAGTCGCGGATGGCGAGCGAGCGGGCAAGCCGCTCGGCGGCGGCGCCGGTGGCGGTGAGGGTGGCGGTGCGGCTCTCCGGCCCGTCGCCGAGGTCGAGGGCGAGGGTGATGTCGGCGTCGGCGAAGGCCGCGCCGCCGCGCTCCGGCCACTCGACGAGGACGACGCCGGCGGCGCGCGCCTCCTCGAGGCCGAGCTCGGCGATCTCCTCCGGGTCCGCCAGCCGGTAGAGGTCGGCGTGGGCGACGGCGAGACGGCCGGCAGCATACGTCTGCACCAGCGTGAAGGTGGGGCTCGGCACCTCGAGGCCCGGATCGTCGGCGAGCGCCCTGAGGATCGCCCGGGCGAGGGTCGTCTTGCCGGCGCCGAGGTCGCCCTCGAGGCGCACCACGTCGCCGGGGACGAGGGCGACCGCGAGGTCTTCGGCGAGGCGGACGGTCGCCGCCTCGTCCGGCAGCGGCAGCGACCAGACGCGCGGCAGCGGACGCTCGGCGTTCACGACGTCACCGCCCGCCGCTGCAGCGCCGTCTCGCGGGCCGCCGCCTCGCGCGGCTCGGAGGGGAAGCGGCAGATCACCGTCGTCCCCGCGCCTTCCTTGGAATCGATCGCCACCGTGCCCCCGTGCAGCGCGACAAAACTCTTCACGATCGACAGCCCGAGACCGGCTCCGTGCCGGCTCGCCCCCGTCGGTCGGGCGACGAAGCGGTCGAACACCTGGTCGATCAGTTCCGGCGGGATGCCGCGGCCGCGGTCGCTGACGGCGATCCGCACCCCCTCCGCCTCGCGGGCGCAGGCGATCTCGACGCGGCCGCCGGGATCGGAATGGGCGATGGCGTTGGAGAGGAGGTTGAACAGCACCTGGCGCACGCGCTTCTCGTCGCCGACGAAGGTGCCGACGTCCTCCGGCACCTTGGTCGCGAGCTCAAGCCGCGCCTCCCGCAGTCGGTCCTGCACGCCCTCGGCGGCCGCCGCGATGGTGGCGGCGACGTCGACCTCGGCGAGTTCGAGCTCCATCGCGCCGGCGTCGATGGTGGCGAGGTCGAGGATGTCGTTGATGATCGCGAGCAGCGCTCCGGCGGAGGAGAGGACGTAGCCGGTGTACTCGCGCTGCTTGTCGTTGAGCGGGCCGGTGTGGGCGTCGGCGAGGAGCTGGGCGAAGCCGATCACCGTCGTCAGCGGCGAGCGCAGCTCGTAGGAGACGTGCTGGATGAAGGCGTCCTTGATGTGGTCGGCGGCGACAAGGGCCTCGTTCCGCTCGATCAGGGCCCGCTCGACCTTCACCGAATCCGTCACGTCGACGAAGGTCGCGAGCGTCGCCCCGTCCGGCAGTGGCACGGTGGCGTAGTCGATCACCACCTCGCCGGCCCGCTCGCAGCGGCCGACGGCGCGCGGGCGGCCCTCGGCGAGCCCGGTGACGGCGGCGGCGATCTCCTCCCAGGCCCGGCGGGCCGCGGCGCCCGGGGCCGCCGTGCGGCGGGCGAAGACGCCGATGTGCGGCCGCTCGGCGAGGAGGGCGATGTCGACGTCCCACACCGACGCGAAGGCGGGGTTCCACAGCCTGAGCCGACCGTCGGAGCCGAACACCGCGACGCCCTCGGCGAGATGGTCGAGCGTCTCGCCCTGCACGCGGATGAGGGCGTTATAGCGGCTTTCGAGGTCGAGCCGCTCGGTGACGTTCTCGTAGACGTAGGTCACGCCGCCCTGCGGATGCGGGCTCGCGAGCACCCGCAGCGTCTGGCCGTCCGGCAGGTGCCACCAGTGCTCCTGCGCCTCCACCGACTGGTAGGACGACAGCACCTCGCGCTTCCAGGCGCGGAAGTCCGCCTGCTCGGGCAGCTTGCGGCCGGAGCGGAGCGCGTCGAGGAGGGCGCCATCCTCAGGCCGGCTTTCTAGCAGCGCCGTGTCGAGGCCCCACAGCGACTGGTAGGCGGCGTTGTAGAAGGTGAGGCGGCGGTCCGGCCCGAAGATCGCCACGGCGGTGGCGAGCTGGTCGAGGGTGCGCGTGTGGTACTCGAGCGTGCGCTTCAGGGCCGCGTCGGCGAGCTCGAGCTCCGTCACGTCGACACCGACGCCGCCGGACCCTTCCTCGGATGCGGCCGCGACGACGTCGAGGATGCGCCGCTCGCCGGCCGCCACCACGGCGACCCGGCGCGCCACCACCGGGCGTTCGGCAAGGGCTGCGGCGAGGGCGGCGCGGTCGGCGGTGTCGAGGAGCTCCGGCGCCTCGCCGGCTTCGCCCCAGGTGTCCGCGTCGACCGTGTCGGCCTCGACGGCGCGGGCGTAGGCGTCGTTGTGCCAGACGATGCGGCCGTCCGCATCGCGCAGCCAGAAGGGGTGCGGCAGGCGCGCCACGAGCGCCTTCAGGGCAGCGGCGTCGCGCTCGGCGCGGGCGCGTGCCGCTTCCGCCTCGGCGAGACGGCGGTGTTCCTCGCCGAGCTCGCGCAGGCGGACGATGCGGCTCGTGCCGGCGGTGCGGCCACTCGCCTCGAGCGGCGTGCCGTTCGCCGTCGTCAGGGCGAGGCGGAAGCGCTCGCCGGTCGCGGCGAGGCGGTCGAGGTGGGCGGCGAGGGCGGCGGCGGACTCAGGGGCGAGCCAGTCGGAGGCGGCGGCGAGGGCGGCCGCCTCGGCCGGAACGCCCGCCTCCGGCGGCAGACGACCGGCGGTGCGCGGGGTCTCGCCGGCCCGCAGCACGAACAGCCGGTCGTCCTCGCTGGCGAGCAGCGCCTCGGCCCGGTCGGCGCGCCGCGACGCCTCGCGGGCGGCCTCCTCGGCGCGACGGAGACGCTCGGCGGCGCGGCTGCGACCCCGGGCGAGCGCGATGGTGACGACGGCGGCGAAGGCGAGGGCGCCGGCGAGGGCGCTCGCAAGCGTCACCTCGGCGGGACCGAGATCCGCGGCGAGCGCCGGTACCGGGGCGAGGCCGGCGAGCGCCGTCGTCGCGGCGAGCGCGAGGCGCGCACGGCGGCGGGCCGCGCCGGCGCGCGGCCATGCGGTCTCCGAAGCTCCGGATTGTCCGTCGCCGCGCCCCATCGGCCGCGAACTCCCGTGATTGCACGGCCAGCGTCTGCCGCGAGCGCCGCCCCGGCGCGAATCGGCCTTTGGCCACCATATCGCGATCCGCCTGGCCGCGAGAAGCAAGCAGCGGCGCCCGGCGCCCTTCTCGGCCGCCGCCGCCGTCGCTATATCGGGGGCGCCGGCCGTCGCGCCGGCGATCGGCGGGAGATACGGCGATGGACGAGCAGGCGACACTGGGCGGCGTCGACGTCCTCGAGGTCGCGGAGGCCTGGAAGAAGGGCGGCCGCGCCGTGGCGCTGGCGACCGTGGTCGAGACGTGGGGCTCGGCGCCGCGGCCGGTCGGCTCGCACCTCGTCGTCGACGACGAGGGCAACTTCGAGGGCTCCGTCTCCGGCGGCTGCGTCGAGGGTGCGGTGGTCGGCGAGGCGATCGAGGTGATCGGCGACGGCAAGCCGCGGATGCTCGAGTTCGGCGTCGCCGACGAGACGGCCTGGCGCGTCGGCCTCTCCTGCGGCGGGCGCATCCGCGTCTACGTCGAAAAGGTCGCCTGAGGCGCAAGGGGAACCCTGATGGACGCTGCGCTTCTTGCCGAGATGAACGCCGAGCGGCGCGCCCGCCGCGCCGTCGTCCTCGTCACCGACGTCTCGGCCGGCACGGCGCGGCTCGTCCGCCCCGGCGACGACCTTGCCTCGGACCCGTTCGGCGAGGAGATCGGCAAGCGGCTGCGCTCCGGCCAGTCGGGGCTCGCGAGCCTCGCGGATGGTTCGTCCGCCTTCCTCACCGTCCACCTGCCGCCGCCGCGTCTCGTCGTCTGCGGCGCCGTCCACATTTCCCAGGCCCTCGCGCCGATGGCGAAGATCGCCGGGCTCGACGTCCTCATCGTCGACCCACGCACCGCCTTCGCCTCGCCGGAGCGCTTCCCGGGCGTCGAGCTCCTCGCTTCCTGGCCCCAGGACGTGATGGAGAAGCTCGCCTTCGACCCGTGGACGGGCCTCGCCGCCCTCACCCACGATCCGAAGATCGACGATCCGGCGATCACCGCGGCGCTCGCCGCCGGCTGCTTCTATGTCGGCGCCCTCGGCAGCCGGAAGACGCACGGCAAGCGGGTCGAGCGGCTTCTGGCCGCCGGCGTCGAGGAGTCGGCGCTCTCGCGCATCCACGCGCCGATCGGCCTTTCCATCGGCGCCGCGAGCCCGGCGGAGATCGCCGTCGCGGTGCTCGCCGAGACGATCGCGGCGCTCCGCCGTCCCGCCCGCGAGGCGCGGAGCGCGGCGGCATGAAATTCGGCCCGGTGGCGACGGCGGGCGCCGCCGGAGCGATCCTCGCCCACTCGGTGAAGGCCGGCGAGCGGACCCTGCGCAAGGGCACGCGCCTCACCGCCGCGGATGTCTCGCGGCTGGCGGCGGCGGGGGTGGCCGAGGTGATCGTCGCCACCCTCGATGGCGACGACGTGCACGAGGATGCGGCCGCCGGCCGGCTCGCCTCCTCGGTCGCGGGCGACGGGGTGCGGGTCGAGGAGGCCTTCACCGGCCGCTCGAACCTCTATGCCGAGGCGGCGGGCGTGCTCGTCGTCGACGGCGCGGCCGTGGACGCCTTCAACCGCATCGACCCCGGCATCACGCTCGCCACCTTGCCGCGCTTTTCCGCCGTCGAGGCGGGGCGGATGGTGGCGACGGTGAAGATCATTCCGTTCGCGGTGCCGGAGGCGGGCGTTACGGCGGCGACGGCGGTGCTCGCCGACCGGCCGCCGGTGCGCGTCGCGGCCTTCCGACCGGCCCGCGTCGGCGTCGTCTCGACGCTGCTGCCGAGCCTGAAGCCGTCCGTCGTCGACAAGACGCTGAAGGTGCTGGCCGAACGGCTGGCGCCGGCGGGCGCGACGATCGCCGCCGACGAGCGCGTGCCGCACGACGCCGATGCGGTCGCCGGCGCGCTCAGACGGCTCGCGGCCGACGGCGCGGACCTCCTGGTCGTCTTCGGCGCCTCGGCCGTGGTCGACCGCGGCGACGTCATTCCGGCCGGTGTCGAGAAGGCGGGCGGCGACGTCCACCACTTCGGCATGCCGGTCGATCCCGGCAACCTGCTGCTCGTCGGCGCCCTCGGCGGCGTGCCGGTGGTAGGGGCGCCCGGCTGCGCCCGTTCGCCGAAGGAGAACGGCTTCGACTGGGTGCTGCAGCGCCTGCTCGCGGGCCTCACCGTGACGGCGGAGGACATCACCGGCCTCGGCGTCGGCGGGCTCCTCATGGAGATCGTCTCGCGGCCGCAGCCGCGCGAGGGACGCATCGAGGCGGCCGCGGTGCCGGCGCGCCGGATCGGCGCCGTGGTGCTGGCGGCCGGCCGCGGCAGCCGCATGGGCGGTCCGGTGAAACAACTCGCCACCATCGGCGGCGTGCCGCTGGTGCGGCGGGCGGCGGAGGCGGCGGTGGCGAGCCGGGCCGCGCCGGTGGTGGTCGTCACCGGCCATGCCGCCGGCGAGGTGGCCGCGGCACTCGACGGCCTCGACGTCACCCTCGTCCACAATCCCGACTATCCCGACGGCCTCTCCACCTCGCTGCGCGCCGGGCTTTCGGCGCTGCCGGACGATGTCGAGGCGGCCGTCGTCCTCCTCGCCGACATGCCGGGGATCGACGCCGGCGCGATCGACCGCGTCATCGGCGCCTACGACCCCGCCGCCGGGGCGCTCGTCGTGATGGCGACAGCGGCCGGCCGGCGCGGCAACCCGGTGCTGTGGTCGCGGCGCTTCTTCCGCGAGCTCTCGGCCGTCACCGGCGACACCGGCGGCCGGCAGGTCATCGCCGGGGTTCCGGAGGCGGTGGTCGAGGTGGAACTCGGCGAGGCGGCGGCGATCGACGTCGACACGCCGGAGGCGCTCGCGGCGGCGGGCGGCCTCCTCGGCCAGCCGGGCTGAAGCGGGCGCGGCCTCCAACCAATCGCCGCCATGCGCGGAGCGACGCTGCCATCGCGCCGCCACCGGCTTCGGCCTATCCTCCGCGCTTCGAACGCCAGAGGACCCGGCCTTGCTCACCCGCCCCGACCCGCCGCAGACCCGCAGCTTCAGCGATGCCGCCGCGGCCGTGGCGCACGTGCGCGCCCTCTACGAGGCGCAGACGGGGTATCTCCATGAGCATTTCCGCCACTTTGCCGCCGGCCGGCCGCCCGCCGAGCGGGTGCGGGCCTATTATCCGACCGTCTCGCTCACCACCGAGAGCTTCGCGCGCATCGACACGCGGCTTTCCTACGGCTTCGTCAGTGCCCCCGGCACCTACGCGACGACGGTGACCCGGCCGGACCTCTTCCGCGGCTATCTCGAGGAGCAGATCGGCCAGCTCATCCGCAACCACGGGCGGCCCGTCGAGGTCGGCATCGGCGACACGCCGATCCCCGTCCACTTCGCCTATGCCGACGGCATCCACATCGAGGGGGTGCTGGACGCCGACCAGATCCGCTCGATCCGCGACCATTTCGACGTGCCGGACCTCGCGCTGATGGACGATTCCATCGTCAACGGCACGTGGGTGGGAGCGCCGGGCCAGCCGCTCCCGCTGTCGCTCTTCACCGCCCCGCGGATCGACTACTCGCTGCACCGGCTGCGCCACTACACCGGCACGAGCCCCGAGCATTTCCAGAACTACGTGATCTTCACCAACTACCAGTTCTACATCGACGAGTTCATCGCCTACGGGCTCGCCGAGATGGCGAACCCCGACAGCGACTACGACGCTTTCGTCGAGCCCGGCCACCGCATCACCCGCAACGTCCGGCATGGCGGCGGGGCGGCGGGCGAGACGCCGGCGCGGCTGCCGCAGATGCCGGGCTACCATCTCGTCCGCCCCGACGCCTCCGGCATCTCGATGGTCAACATCGGCGTCGGGCCGTCGAACGCCAAGACGGCGACCGACCACGTGGCGGTGCTGAGGCCGCTCGCCTGGCTGATGCTCGGCCACTGCGCCGGCCTCCGCAACACCCAGAAGCTCGGCGACTATGTGCTCGCCCACGGCTACGTCCGCTGGGACCACGTGCTCGACGAGGACGTGCCGCCGTGGATCCCGATCCCGCCCCTCGCCGAGGTGCAGATCGCCCTCGAGCAGGCGGTCGGCGAGGTCACTGGCCTGTCGGGGTGGGAGCGCAAGAGCATCCTGCGCACCGGCACCGTCGCCACCATCGACAACCGCAACTGGGAACTGCGCGATCATCGCGAGCCGGTGCAGCGCCTCAGCCAGAGCCGGGCGGTCGCCCTCGACATGGAGAGCGCCACCATCGCCGCCAACGGCCTGCGCTTCCGCGTCCCCTACGGCACGCTGCTCTGCGTCTCCGACAAGCCGCTGCACGGCATGCTGAAGCTGCCCGGCATGGCCGACGCCTTCTACCGTAGCCAGGTCGACCAGCACCTGAAGATTGGCATCCTCGCCATGGAGAAGCTGCGCGCCCTCGGCCTCGAGCAGCTCCACAGCCGCAAGCTGCGCTCCTTCTCGGAGGTCGCCTTCCAGTGACGTGCGGCCGATGGACAGCGGGGACGGGCGATCTCATAGTCGCCGCATGACGGCCGACGACACCACCCGCATCGCCGCCCTCGACGCCGCGGCCCGCATCGCGGCGCTGCCGCTGCCCTATGACGAGCTCTTCGCCCGCGGCGACCTCAGTGTCGAGTTCTACGCGCCGCGCGGCGTCGATCTCCAGGAGCCGCACGACCGCGACGAGATCTACATCGTCGCCACCGGCTCCGGCACGTTCATGCGCAATGGCGAGCGGGTGCCGTTCGCGCCGGGCGACTTCCTCTTCGTGGCCGCCGGCGAGGACCATCGCTTTGAGGACTTCGGGGACGATTTCGGCACCTGGGTGTTGTTCTTCGGCCCGGTCGGCGGCTGCCGTCCGGCGACCTGACGACCGGAACCCCGACGCCCTTTACAACTCCCTGCACCAGGATACCCGCGCATGGCGCTGCACTTCGACCGACGCGAGTACGACGACCGCCTCGCCGCCACCCTCGAGGCGATGGAGGCGCGCAAGCTCGACGCCCTCCTGATGTTCGCCCAGGAGAGCATGTACTGGCTCACCGGCTACGACACCTTCGGCTTCTGCTTCTTCCAGGCGATGGTGCTGACGAAGAGCGGCCGCTTTACCCTGGTGACGCGCGCGCCGGATCTCCGCCAGGCGCAGCACACCTCGATCGTTGAGGACATCCGCGTCTGGGTCGACCGCGGCGAGGCCGATCCGAGCGGCCAGCTGAAGGAGACGCTGTTCGAGCTCGAGCTCCTCGGCACCCGCATCGGCGTCGAGTACGACACCCACGGCCTGACGGCTGCCCACGGCCGCAAGATCGACGACGGGCTGAAGTCCTTCGCCACCCTCGTCGACGCCTCCGACCTCGTGCCCTCGCTGCGCATGGTGAAGAGCCCGGCCGAGATCGCCGTCGTCCGGGAGGCGGCCCGCATCGCCGACCTCGCCTGGGAGAAGACGTGGCCGGAGATCCGCGCCGGCACGGACGAGGGCCACCTTCTCGCGGTGCTGCAGGGCACGGTGTTCGAGGCGGGCGGCGAGTATCCCGGCAACGAGTTCATCATCGGCTCGGGGCCTGACGCCCTTCTCTGCCGCCACAAGGCGGGGCGCCGCACCCTCGACGCCCAGGACCAGCTGACGCTCGAGTTCGCCGGCACCTTCCGCCACTACCACGCGGCCCTGATGCGCACGGTGATCGTCGGCACGCCGACCGCGCGCCACCTCGCGCTCTACTCCGCCGCGCGCGAGGCGCTCGGCGCGGTCGAGGCGGCGATGCGGCCGGGCAACAGCTTCGGCGACGTCTTCGACGCGCACGCCACGGTGATGGACGGGCGCGGCCTGCAGGCGCACCGCCTCAACGCCTGCGGCTACTCGCTCGGCGCCCGCTTCGCGCCCTCGTGGATGGACGCGCCGATGTTCTACCGCGGCAACAAGACGGCGATCGTGCCGAACATGGTGCTGTTCGCCCACATGATCCTCTTCGACAGCGAGGCCGGCGCTGCGATGACCCTCGGCCGCACCTACCTCACAACCGGCGCCGACCCCGAGCCGCTGTCGAAGCTGCCCCTCGACCTGCCGATCGTGGCCTGAGGGCTGCGGTCTCCGGCCTTCGACCCCGCCCTTCCTTTATCTTTGCGGCGCATGCCGGTAGGGTCGGCGCCTTGCGAGCGGACAGGGAGGCACGCGCGCGGATGGCGGATCGCGGCAGGACGGGACGAACGGGTCGGCGGGTAGGAACAATGGCGCCGCTGGTCGCCGTGGCGATGATCGTCGCCGGGTGCAGTTCCGGCGACGCCGTGAGCGACCTTGCGCCGACGCCGACGGTGGCCGCCACTCCGGCTCCGCTCGGACCGGCGGCGGTCGGGACGGCGAGCTTCGCCTTCGAGCCGTTCACCGGCGTGCCCGGCAATGCCGCCGACGAGCTGACGCGGCAAATCGCCGACGTCGCCAGCCGCGAGGGCCTGACGCTGGTGCGGCGTGTCGGCGCGCCCGCGACCTTCCGCGTCAAGGGCTACCTGACGGCGATCGGCAATCCGACGGCGACGACCCTCACCTACATCTACGACGTCTACGACGCCTCCGGCCGCCGCCTGCACCGGATCGCCGGCCAAGAGCCGTCCGGCGGTACCTCGGGCGATCCCTGGTCGGGCATCACCGACGAGACGCTCGACGTGGTGGCCGAGCGGACGGTGGCGGCCCTCAAGGCGTGGCTCGCCTCCGGCAGCGTCTGAGCCGGCGAAGGATTGCGGCCTTCGCGCGGTTGTCGGCGCGGGGGAGGGTTGCTAGAGAGACCGCGGCCTTTCCGCCGGCCTCGCCGGCACTCTTCGCGTCCGCCGGCGCCGCCGGCTCAGCACGACCCTTCCCTGGAGGACGATCGCCGGCATGAAGCTCGTGTCAGGGAACTCCAATCGCGTGCTCGCCGAGGCGGTCGCCGACTACCTCGACATCCCGCTCTCGAAGTGCCTCGTGCGGCGCTTCGCCGACCAGGAGATCTTCGTCGAGATCCAGGAGAACGTCCGCGGCGAGGACGTCTTCATCCTGCAGTCGACGAGCTTCCCGGCGAACGACCACCTGATGGAGCTGCTCATCATCACCGATGCGCTCCGCCGCGCCTCGGCCCGGCGCATCACCGCGGTGGTGCCCTACTTCGGCTATGCCCGGCAGGACCGGAAGCCCGGCCCGCGCACGCCGATCTCGGCGAAGCTCGTCGCCAACCTGATCACCCGTGCCGGCGCCGACCGCGTGCTGACGCTCGACCTGCACGCCGGCCAGATCCAGGGCTTCTTCGACATCCCGACGGACAATCTCTACGCCGTGCCGGTGATGATGCGCGACATCAAGGAGCGCTACGCGGCGAACGACCTCGTGGTGGTCTCGCCGGACGTCGGTGGCGTGGTGCGCGCCCGCGCCCTCGCCAAGCGGATCGACGCCCCGCTCGCCATCGTCGACAAGCGGCGCGAGCGGCCGGGCGAGAGCGAGGTGATGAACATCATCGGCGACGTCGAGGGTCGCAACTGCATCCTCTTCGACGACATCATCGATTCGGGCGGCACCCTCTGCAACGCCGCCGAGGCCCTGCTCGCCCAGGGGGCGACGAGCGTCACCGCCTATATCACCCACGGCGTGCTTTCCGGCGGGGCAGTGGCGCGGGTCGAGGGCTCGATGCTGAAGGAACTCGTGATCACGGATTCGATCGAGCCGACCGCCTCGGTGCTGAAGGGCCGCAACATCCGCGTCCTGTCGATCGCGCCGCTGATCGGCGAGGCGATCAGCCGCACGGCCCTCGAGAAGTCGGTGTCGAGCCTGTTCGACTGAGGTCGCCGGCGGAGCCCACTCGACCAGAACGCGCTTGCCAGTCGCCTCCCGCGTCGCGATCATGACAGCGGGGTGACGACAGGAGGCGCGTTTTGGACGACGCGGAAGCAAGTCCGGAAAGCCGCGCCAGCGCGGCGGTCGTGTCGATCGCCGCGCCGCGCGGGCAGGGTGCGGGTCAGGCCGGTTCCGGCCAGCCGGGAGCGGGAACGCCGGGCGCCGCGACGGCCGCCGGTGTCGCGGCCGGTGCGCCAAATGCCACGGCGGTCACGAGCTTCGACCGGCGAGAGCTCTCCAGCATCCTCAAGGTCTACGGGCGCAAGGTCGCAGAGGGCGAGTGGCGCGACTACGCCATCGACTTCCGGCGCGACGAGGCGGTGTTCTCGATCTTCCGCCGCGCCAGCGAGATGCCACTCTTCCGCATCGTCAAGGACATGCGCCTCGCGCGCCGCCAGGGCGCCTATTCGGTGGTCGCCGCCGGCGGCATGATCCTGAAGCGCGGCTCCGACCTCGAGCGCGTGCTCGCGGTGCTCGAGAAGAAGCGGGCGCTGAGGCTCGTCGACGCCTGAGGAGGTCCGGTCCCCGGTCGCTCGCTCGCCGCACCGCCCGTTGACACGGCGGGACGCGGTGCGCTCAGCGCAACGCCCTTTGATACGAGGGGACGCGGTGCGCTCAGCGCACCGCTCTTCATACGGGGGGGCGCGGTGCGCTCAGCGCACCGCCTGCAGGATCGACACGTAGTTCGCCACCGCCGTGCCGCCCATGTTGAAGAGGCCCGCGAGTTCGGCGTCCTTCACCTGCATGTCGCCGGCCTGGCCGGTGAGCTGCATTGCCGCCAGCGCATGCATCGACACGCCGGTGGCGCCGATCGGGTGGCCCTTCGACTTCAGACCGCCCGACGGGTTCACCGGAAGCTTGCCGCCGATCGCCGTGTGGCCGTCGCGGATCACGTCGGCGCCGCGGCCAGGGGCGGCGAGGCCCATCGCCTCGTACTCGATCAGCTCGGCGATGGTGAAGCAGTCGTGGGTCTCGACGAGGTCGAGGTCGTCGAGGGTCAGGCGCGCGTCGGCGAGCGCCCGCGACCACGCCTCGGAGCAGCCCTCGAAACGGACGATGTCGCGCCGCGACATCGGCAGGAAGTCCTGCACGTGGGCGGCGGCGCGGATCGCCACGGCGCGGTCCATGCCGAGCGCGGTCGGCATGTCGGCGAGCACGATCGCGGCCGCGCCGTCGGAGACGAGCGAGCAGTCGGTGCGCTTCAGGGGGCCGGCGACGCGCGGGTTCTTCTCGCTCTCGGTGCGGCAGAACTCGTAGCCGAGGTCCTTGCGCATCTGCGCGAAGGGGTTCGCCATGCCGTGCTTGTGGTTCTTGGCGGCGATCGCGGCGAGGGCGTCGGACTGGTCGCCATAGCGCTGGAAGTAGGCCTCGGTGATCCGCCCGAAGACGCCGGCGAAGCCCGCCGGGATGTCGCCTTCCTCGGCGAGGTAGGAGGCGCGCAGCAGGTTCTGGCCGATCTGCGGACCGGGGGTGTCGGTCATCTTCTCGACGCCGACGACGAGGACAATCCGCGCCGCACCGGCCCCGATCGCCCGAAGGCCCTGGTGGACCGCCGCCGAGCCGGTGGCGCAGGCGTTCTCGACCCGCGTCGCCCGCTTGAAGCGCAGGCCCGGGTCGGCCTGCAGCACGAGGGAGGCGGTGAACTCCTGGGCGGAGAAGCCGGCGCTGAAGTGGCCGAGGAAGATCTCGTCGACGTCCGCCGCGGCGACGCCGGCGTGGGCGAGGGCGTCGCGCGCCACCCCGACGACGAGGCTCTCCACCGTCTCGCCTTCGAGGCGTCCGAACGGGCTGTGCGCCCAGCCCACGATCGCAGCCGTCATCGCCGTCTCCGTCAGGTTCATCTGGTGCGGCTGATATGGCATGCCGGCCCCGCCGGTGAAAGGTCGCAACGACCGCCGCAGGTTGCGGTGGTGCCCGGCGGGTGCCACGATCCGCCGGGCGGTCGAGCGTGGAGGACGTGGTGCTGACGGGTGCACAGGTACGGGCGGCACGCGCCCTGCTGCGCTGGGAGGTGGCCGAGCTGGCCGCCGCGGCGGGGATTCCGGAAGCCGAGGTGGCGCTCCTCGAGGCGCACGACGGGGCACCGGCCCCCGGTGCCGTCGACGCCGACGCGATCCGGCGTGCGCTCGAGGCGGCGGGTGTCGACCTCCTCGACGGCGGCGCCCCCGGCGCGCGGCTGCGGCCGCAGGCCGAAGGCATGCGGCCGGACGAGCTCAACGCAGAGAACGACGGCTGAGGCGCACCGCGGCGGCCTCGAAGCTTCCCGCCGGGCGCGGAACGTGCTAGCGGAAGGCGCAATCCGCGGGCTCTGGCGCGGCGCCGCACGCCGGCGCCGCGCTAAGACCGTTTATTTCGTCCGAACGACACCGTGGTGACGCTCCTGCGGCCGGTGCCGGACAGCAGTGCAAGGGTGCGCATGGCGAAGGAAGAAGTCCTGGAGTTTCCGGGCATGGTGACGGAGCTCCTCCCGAACGCGACGTTCCGCGTCAAGCTCGAGAACGACCACGAGATCATCGCCCACACCGCGGGCCGGATGCGCAAGAACCGCATCCGCGTGCTGGCGGGCGACAAGGTGCTCGTCGAAATGACGCCCTACGACCTCGCCAAGGGCAGGATCACCTACCGCTTCAAGTGACCGTCGGCGGACCGGGCCGGCCGCGCGCCGCGGCGCCGTCGCCTCGCCTGTCCGCCGCCAGCCTGCCGGAGCCAGTATGCGCGAGCCTGCCGTCCTCGTCCTTGCGTCCGGATCGCCGCGCCGCCTCGCTCTGCTCGAGCAGGTGGGCCTCGTTCCCGACCACCTGTTCCCCGCCGAGATCGACGAGACGCCGCAGTCGCGCGAGCAGCCGCGGCCGCTCGCCGAGCGTCTCGCCCGCGGCAAGGCCGAGGTCGCGGCGAAGCGATTCGTGACGCAGGAGCCGCGCGCGGCGGCCTTCGTGCTCGCCGCCGATACCGTGGTGTCGGTCGGTCGCCGCATCCTGCCGAAGGCCGAGACGCAGGACGAGGCGGCGAGATGCCTGGCGCTGCTGTCCGGCCGATCCCACACGGTAACGACCGCTGTCGCGCTCCTGACGCCGAAGGGCAAGCTGCGCGAGCGCGCCGTCGAGACGCGGGTGCGTTTCAAGCGGCTGTCGCGTGAGGAGATCGACGCCTACCTCGCCTCCGGGGAGTGGCGCGGCAAGGCCGGCGGCTATGCCGTCCAGGGGCTGGCGGCGACCTTCGTCGCCTCCCTCGCGGGCTCCTACAGCAGCGTCGTCGGGCTGCCGCTGCACGAGACGGTGGCGCTCCTCGTCGGCGAGGGTTTCCCGGTGCTCGAGCGCTGGACCGTCGACCCGCTCGCCGCCGAGGTCGAGCATCGGCGGGAACCGACCCTCGCCGCGGCCGAGCCGGCCTCCACGCCCGGTGTCGCGGCGGGATGAGCGCCTTGCCGCCGCCCGGCACGCCGCGGGCCCGCCCCTGCCCGATCTGCGGGGCGCCGCGGCTCGAGGCCTACCGGCCGTTCTGCTCGAAGCGCTGCGCCGACGTCGACCTTCACCGCTGGCTCGCCGGGTCCTATGCGATCCCCGCCGTCGAGGCCGACGACGAGGATGAGACCGTCGGATCGCCCACCCGCGACGACTGAGGTCCGCTGAGCCTCGCCGCCGCAGTGGCGCGTTAACCGGTCGGCGGGCAGGATGGGCCTTCCCTATCCGGACCGCGCCATGACAGACGACCGCGATCCCCTCCGCATCGCCGCTCCCGCGCTCGCCGCCGCCGTCGCGGCGTGGTTGACCCGTCTCGCCGTCGAGCGCCGTCTCGCTCCCCGCACGCTCGAGGCCTACGACCGCGACGTGCGCCAATGGCTCGGCTTCCTCGCCGGCCATCTCGGCGGCGCCCCGGACCTTCCGGATCTTGCCGGCCTGAGAACGGCGGACGTGCGCGCCTTCCTCGCCCGCCGCCGTGCCGAGGGCGCGGGCTCGCGCACCATCGCCCGCCAGCTCGCCGCGCTCCGATCCTTCAGCGGCTTCCTCGAGCGCGAGCACGGCCTCAATGCGGCCCCGATCCGGGCCGTGCAGGCGCCGCGCCTCAAGCCCTCGCTGCCGCGGCCGCTGTCGATCACCGACGCCCGCCGCGTCACCGAGGAGGCCGGCGAGGACGCGGCCGAGCCCTGGATCGCCGCGCGCGACGCGGCGATCGCGATGCTCCTCTACGGCGCCGGGCTGCGCATCGGCGAAGCGCTCGCGATTACCGCCGCCGACCTCTCCGGCGACGCCTCGGTGCTGCGCGTCACCGGCAAGGGCGGCAAGGTGCGGCTGGTGCCGCTGCTGCCGGCGGTGCGGGCGAGCCTCGACGACTATCGGCGCCGGCTGCCGCATCGGCCGGCCGCCGACGAGCCGGTGTTTCGCGGCGCACGCGGCGGGCCGCTGTCGCCGCGCATCGTCCAGCGGGCCCTCGCCCGGCTGCGCGGGGCGCTCGGCCTGCCCGATACGGCGACGCCACACGCGCTTCGCCACTCCTTCGCGACGCACCTCCTGTCGGCGGGCGGCGACCTCAGGACCATCCAGGAACTGCTCGGCCATGCCAGCCTGTCGACGACCCAGCTCTACACTGCCGTCGACGCCGACCGGCTGATCGACGTCCACCGCCGTGCCCACCCGCTCGGCGGCGACGCGGGCGTTGCCGAGCGGCCGGCCCCCGTGCGAAGGATGGCGGCGAGCCGACGCGGCTAAGGATCGAGGCGGGGGGTGGGCGTGCCGGAGGCACGGAGCGAGGCGGGCGTGGCCGAGGCCGGCACCGACCCAGGTCCCGGCGGATTCTTCGAGGACGCCGAGCCGCTCGGGGCACTCCGTCTCCACGTGGAGGCGCTGCTGCGCCGGCGGCGCGGCGGCGACGGCGTGCGCCTCTGGGTCGTCGGTGCCGGCACGGGCGCGGAGGCCTTCACCGTGGCGATCCTCTGCGAGGAGGCCCGCCG